>WNGE01016442.1_pt1 | contig 13628 bp, 15 predicted proteins | sample 5400651 | NCBI WGS metagenome assembly WNGE01 (sample SAMN13153370, study PRJNA577476) | soil metagenome | isolation source: 60 cm soil or saprolite under grassland replicate 2 | place: USA:California | collected 2016-06-15 | reverse complement strand
AGGCCGGGGAGAAGCGCTATGCCGAGCACGAGGCAGACATCGCCCTGACCTGCGGGCGTCTGGCGCAGTTCGGCATCGCTCCGCGCCATCTCCGCGCGTTTCGCACGGCGGCAGATCGCGAGGCCGGACTCATCGAGCAGGTGGTCGGCCCGGCGCTGCGGGCCCGGAGCCCCGAGCGGCGACGCGCCGGCGTGGAAGACCTCGAAGCGCTCGCCGAGCTGGCCCAGGAGCTGACCCAGCTGCTTTCCTGGCGCGCCCTCCGCCGGCTTGCGTCAACATGATCGGGTGAATCTCGCCGAGAAGGTCCGGGAGGTCCCCGATTGGCCCCAACCGGGTGTCGGCTTCAAGGACGTCACGCCGCTGCTGGCCGATCCCGAGGCGCTGAAGTACTCGATCGACCAGCTCGCGGAGTGGGGTGGCGCGAAGAAGCCCGATCTCGTGCTCGGCGCAGAGGCACGTGGATTCATCCTCGGTGCAGCGATCGCGCGGGAGATCGGCTGCGGCTTCGTGCCCGCGCGGCGGCCCGGCAAGCTCCCGCCGGAGACGATCAGCGCCACCTACGCTCTGGAGTACGGGCAGAACGCCCTCGAGCTGCATCCGGACATGATCCCGCGCGGGGCGCGCGTCCTTATCCACGACGACGTGCTCGCCACGGGCGGCACCGTCGAGGCGATCGGGGAGCAGCTGGTCGAGCGACTGGGCGGCGAGGTCGTCGGCTGCTGCTTCATCATCGAGCTGAGCTTCCTGAAGGGGCGCGAGCGGCTCTCGAAATACGATTTGCACGCCCTAATCGAGTACTAGCAGTCGGGTTTAGCGTCCGGCCTGCCGATTAAGAAGGCAGGCATGTACGACGCACTCACGGGACGGTTCACCTTCGCGTGCCCGGCACGGGGTGAGACTCGCGTGACTCTCTCAGCCTTTCGCCAGCTCGAGCGCCTCCCGGGCGCGGCGCACCCGGCCGTGTTCCAGGTGCTGTTCGCGTGTGCGTGCGGGGAGCAGCACGAGGGACTCGTAACCCACGACGACCTCGACTGGGCGCCGCTCGGCCTCCAGGGCGGGGTGTTCTACAACCTGATGACCGCCCGGCTCGACCTGGTCGACTCCGAGCTCTCGGACCTCGCGGCGCGGCGCATTCAGGCCGGGGAGTGGCCCTGGACGTTCTTCTGCTATCCGGAGGAGCAGCCGCGGCCCGTCTTTCCGTCCTCGTTCTTCCTCCTCGCGCCGGGCGACGGTTCTCTCGGCCTCGCCGTCCGCTGCCCGTCCTGCCACCGGACCTCAGTGAATCTCGTCTCGCACGAGCACGTCGATCTCCCGTTCCACAACGACCCTGAGGTCGGGGTGGTGCGGCACTTCTTCAGCGAGGACGTCTCCATGATGCTGGAGGAATTCCGGACCGAGCTTTACTCAGCCTCCTTTGATACCCGGCGTTTAGCACTTTAAAAGCGGGTGTTCTCTTTTCGTTCCGGGGGTATCTACTGAGGGACCAACGGAACGAGGTGATCGAATGTACGGACTGACGCGGGCAACGACAACGCTGATCGCGGCGGCCGCCGGCGGCCTGCTGATCTGGATTGGGACGCAGGTCAACGACAACCACGTGGGTGGTTTCTGGGCCGTCTACGGGTTGATCGCGGGCGCCGGTCTGGTGATGGCCCTGTCGCAGCTGCTTGGCGGCTGGACGAAGTGGGGCTGGCCTCGGCTGTCGGCGGCGTTCCTCCTGCTGGCATTCGTGCCGATCGCAATCGTCTCGCTGTGGATCGTCCTCGCGGCGGAGCCCGGCAACGGCTGGTTCCATCGCCACATCCTGTCGTGGTCGGGCGACATCCACATCCGTGGACTCGTGAACGACCTGAAGGAGTACGTCTCGGTCTTCGCCTTCGGGATCGGTCTCGCCTTCGGCTTCTCGTTCGACACGACCGGCCCCCGCACTCGCGACGTCCCGCCGACCCTGGCGGCGACGCCGCGGCGAGGCCTCCTCGGCCGCGGGCGGAGGGCGACTCCAGCTGACGACGGGTCCCTTGCGGCGGACGAGCCGGTGACACGTGAGCGGGTGGCCGCAGGCGACCGAGTCCCGGCCGACGACCGCGAACGGGTCACGACCACAGACGGCAGATAGGTGGGCGAAGCCGCTCCTCGGCAGGCCCGAGGAGCGGCTTTAGCTCAGTCCCAGGGATCCTCCCGCCGGCTCTACGGCCGATACCGAGAGTGTCATGCGCAATCCCTCAATTTCGCAGGGTGAGAGAGGCTACGAGCTCCTGCTCGAGCACTGCGCCGCCCTGACCCGAGTCCCCGCGCCGAAAGCTCCCGCCTTCCAGCGTCTCGAGGAGGCGCTCGGTGGCGAACTCGCGCGACTGCTCACGGTCGCGCTCGGCCGCCACCGCGGCAATCGCGTCCCTATCTGACCGGGTCGTTCCCGCCGTACTGGCGGACGAGGAGGAAGATCGCGCCGAACGACAGCAGCGCCAGGATGAGGGCGGTCCCTTGGCTGACGCCGATCGCCAGCAAGCCGCCCCAGATGAAGAGGCCGAAGGCGAACGCCCAGATGAACGAGGTGACGCCGGGGTCGATACTTGGAGGGCGTAGGTGCAAGGCTCCGCGACTATAGAACGGCGGCGCGCTGTCGAGTCGGCGCTCTTGGACCAAAAAAATTCGCCGAGCCGGTTTCGCTTTCGTCCACCGCTTCCGCTGACCTTCCCCTTCCGGGTACTGCCCTCGGTCTCGGCTTCGACCTACTTGCGCTCCGTGCTCGGCGCAAGGGGGACATTAGCGTCCTGACCAAAGGGGTCAAGGGGTCGCCAAACGTCCTGGCCGCAATTTGCGAGCATTTCCTTTTTCAACACCGATCTAGCCATTTTTGCAATGTGCTGGTACATGATCTAGGCGATGTTCCGGTCCGATGCGCGCGGCGCTGAACGCACTCCGTGCGGGACCAAAAAAATTCGCCGAGCCGGTTTCGCTTTCGTCCACCGCTTCCGCTGACCTTCCCCTTGCGGGTACTGCCCTCGGGCTCGGTTTCGACCTACTTGCGCTCCGTGCTCGGCGCAAGCAGGAGACTAACGTGTTCGCCTAGAGGGTCAAGGGGTCGAAAAAGGTCGTGTCCGCAATTTGCGGAAATTCCTTTTTCCAATATCTCCACAGCTTTTCTTCCAACGTGTGGACAAGGCTGTGGAAAGCATCCTAGAACACGAAGACGAGCAGTGCAGCGACACCCGCGAGCAAGCAATAGAACCCGAACGGGGTCAGGCGATTCGTCTCGAAATAACGCATCAGGAACTTCACCGACGCCCAGGCCGCAAGACCCGCGCAGAGCGCACCGGCGAGGGCGGGGCCTCGCACGCCGTTGCCGTCGGACCCGAAGAGATCGGGCAGCTTCAGCAAAGCAGCCGCGCCGATGATCGGCGTGGCGAGGAGAAAGGCATAGCGTGCGGCGTCCTCGTGCGTCAGCCCCACGAAGAGCGCGCCGCCCATCGTCACGCCGGCGCGGCTGATGCCGGGGAACAGAGCGGCCGCCTGGGCCGTGCCGACGCCAACCGCTTCGCGGAAGCCGAGCGTGGCCAGACGCTTTTCCGCCTCCGGGGAGGTCGGATCGCCCGCTCGCTGCTCGAGCGCCCGGGCCCGCTCGCGTGCCCCCGGGGCGTGACGACGCAGCCGTTCCGCGGCGAAGAGCACGAGGCCGTTGACCGCCAGGAATGCTGCAGCCGCCTTCGGGTTGGCGAACAGCGAGCGCAGCGGGTGCTCGAAGAGCAAGCCGAGCATGCCTGCCGGGATCGTCCCGACGACGAGCAACCACGCGAGCCTCGCATCGGGATCCTCTGCGGCGATCTGGCGGTCACGCAGGCTGCGCCCGAGCCCTCGCAGGATCCGGATCCATTCCGGCAGGAAGAACAGGAAGAGCACGATCGCGGTCGCGAGGTGCGTGGCGACGAGAAACGCGAGGAAGTACGGCTCCTTCTGGCTGAGATGCCAGCCGAACAGCTTCGGCAGGATCACGGCGTGTCCGAGACTGGAGATGGGGAAGAGCTCGGTCACGCCCTGCAGCAGCCCGATCACGATGGCCTGGAAGTAGGTGATCAGGTGTCCGCCGCTGGCGTAGACGATCACTACGCCGGCGGAGCCGCGGTCTGCTCGCGCGGGCCTGTCCGGAACCACGCAAACGCGAGGCAGGCGAGACCGAGCAGGATGGCGGCAATGCCGTGCTTGACGTGATGATGGCTCGCCGGGTGCGAGACATGACCCGGGAAGAACGACGGAATGTCGTGCTCGTTGAGGGCGAGGTAGATCACGCCGACGGCGATCAGCGCGAGGCCGAGTAGCCCCGCCAGTGCTGCGAGCAGGCGATCGTTGCGCATGGCGCCGGACGTTACCGCAGGCTACGGCGGGCCGACGGGCGTGCGGAGCAGCGAGGCGTAAGGAGTCCCGGACGCCGGGTCGGCGTATACGGCCCGGTAGAGCGTGGGGGAAGCGGGCGCGGTGTCCTGCGCCGTGAACGAACCGTCCGGGGCGGTCGTAACCGTCGCAACAAGGGTGCGATCGACTCCGGGCTGCTCGCGATAGAGCTGCACGGATCCGCCGGCCGGGGCGCCGTCGACGCGACCGGTGACCCGTCCAGCGTCGTCCGCGGTCACCGAGACGCGAACGGCAGGGCGAGTGGGGGTTTCGAACCATGCGAGCTTGCGGCCGTTCGAGAGCAGGAGCTGCCGGCCGCCGCCTGGTGCCAGCGCATACCCGTCGAGGCGGCCGTCGAGCTCCGCGATCACGCCGCTCGTATCCGCGATTACACCGGCGTAGTCATGCGACTCGCCGATGTCCGCCCAGTCGTTGGCGCCGAGCTCGGGCCGGCCGCCGGCGAGCAGGAGCGAGACGAAGATGCCGTGGGGGACGACGGTGTTCGTCTCCTGCGTGTCCGCGCTGAGCGTCAGCAGGACGCTCCAGGTCTCCGGGTACAGCTGCGTCCACGCAGACCACAGCGCTCGCCCGGCGGCGGCAGCTCCGACCCGACCGGCTGGCGTCCCCAAGCGGCTTGCGAAGAGGTACTGGCCGATCCAGCCACCCTTCTTCTGCGGCTGCCAGTCGATCGCGGCGGAGGTGTACGTCTCGACGACGTGGAGACGGCCGCTCACGAGCACGGGCACGGCGCCCGGGGCGATCTCGCTGTCCGGAAATCCGGCCTTCGTCACCGCCTGCGTGCGCAGGCGCCCGCGGGCGTTCGTCGTGACGAGCCGGAGATACGTCTTGCCGGAGCTGCGGCGGAGCGCGTACGCGATCGCCGGACGCCCGGCGGCGTCGAGCGTCAGACCGGCTGGGCCGAAGGATCCACCGGCGGGTGCGCGTGCGACGACCCGGAGCCGCGACCGTGTGCCGAGGGCCAGCCAAGCCCCGGCTTCTTCTTCGACGAGTGCCGTCCAGGCGCCGGCACGGTTGACGACGAGCCCGGCGACGGCGGCCTTCGAGGACGGCACTCGTCCAGGCCGAGCGACGGACCAACCGGCGGCGCCGCGCTTGGCCACGTACAGGTCCTGGGCGAAGACATCCCCGACGTACGGCGTGCCGTCACGCCCGACTGAGAGAAACGGCTGCTCTGCCGAGAGCGGCACAACCTCGGCGGCGCCGGGCGAGGGGAGAGCGAGTGCGAAACCGGAGATCAGGCCAATCCATGCCAACTTGACATAACGCCGATTACCGTGCATCGGCTCGAAAGGCTATCGGGAGGCCGGACGAGGGTTGACTGGGGGTCCTGTGCCTGAGAGCGTGCGCGTTTGGGACTGCGAGCGCTCAGGCAAGAACCAGACGGGAAGCCGGTGACAGTCGAGATCGAGTCGATCCTCCAGCACGAGGACATTCAGTTGGTGCTGGAAAACGCGGAGGCAACCGGCTCGATCCGGCAGATCGAGCTGGCCGACTTGCTCGAGCTCCATCAGCTCGATGCGCTCGAGACCGACGCGCTCTTCAACGAGCTCGACCGGCGCGGGATCGAGGTGGTGGAGGAGCCGGAGAAGGAGAAGGAAAAGGAACCTCCGCCTCCCCCGCTCCAGACCTCCTACGAGACGACGACCGACGCGCTGCAGCTCTTCCTGCGCGAGGCCGGCCGGCACGCCCTGCTGACCGCGCCACAGGAAGTCGAGCTCGCAAAGCGGATCGAGCGCGGCGACATGGGCGCGAAGACGCACATGATCCAGTCGAACCTTCGGCTCGTGGTCTCGATCGCCAAGAACTACCGCAACCAGGGCCTGCCTTTCCTCGACCTGATCCAGGAAGGAACGCTCGGGCTGATTCGCGCCGTCGAGAAGTTCGACTGGCGCCGTGGGTACAAGTTCTCGACCTATGCGACCTGGTGGATTCGCCAGGCGGTGGCGCGCGCCCTCGCGGACAAGGCAAGGACGATTCGCATGCCCGTGCACATAGTCGAGCGCCTGCAGAAGATGAACCGCGCCGAGCGCACGCTCTGGACGCAGCTCGGGCGCGAGCCGACGCTCGAGGAGATCGCCGAGGAAGCGAGCCTTCCGATCCAGCAGGCTCACGAGGTGAAAGCTGCCGCGCGCGCGTCGGCGTCGCTCGACCAGCCCGTCGGCGAGCAGGAGGACGCGGTCTTCGGCGACTTCGTAGCCGGTGACGATCCGCTACCGGAGGAAGAGGTCGAGGTCTCGCTCCGCTCGCAGGCGCTCTCGGCGGCGCTCTCGTCGTTGCAGGAACGCGAGCGGCAGGTGCTCGTCCTCCGCTACGGGCTCGACGACTCGGAGCCGAAGACGCTCGAGGAGATCGGCCGCCGGCTCGGCCTGACCCGTGAGCGTGTCAGACAGATCGAGCTGGAGTCGCTCAGGCGCCTGGCGACGCTGCGCGAGATGCAGTCCGTGACGGCGTAGCCACCCCGAGCACGGACCCGTCGAACAGAGACTCCGCTCGCTCCCCGAGGCGCTCGCGCGCGAGCCGGTAAGCGCCGTCGAGATGCGCGGGGCGCGTCGACCGGTGCCCGTCCGACGCGACGATCGTGCCGAGCTCACGCTCGACGAGCGACCAGCCGAGCTCCTCGGGCTCGGGGCCGTGGCGGCCCGTGAGTGACGTGGCGTTGACCTGCAGCGCCCAGCCGCGGGCCGCGAGCTCGTCCGCGACGGACGGCTCGCTGCGGGGCCGGAGAACGGGACCTCCATCAGCACGCACTCCGTTCCTTCGAGGAGATACCGGTGCGGGTCCTCGTCGAGTAACGGGCGAGCAGGCGTCAGCTCGTAGCCCAGGCGCAGGTCCAGCCCCGAGAGTGGACGCATGCGTTCGTAGACGGCCCGGATCTCGGCCTCGCGCTCGTCGCTGAGTGTGAAGTACGGCCAGACGTGCGGCGTCGCGAACAAGACCGCGGTTCCGTGCTCGGCTGCGCTCCGGCATAACGCAAGTCCGTCTTCCGTCGAGGCCGCACCGTCGTCACCGGAGGGGACCACATGTGAATGGCAGTCGACGAAGGGACCCATGGGTCCCACGCTAACGAGATCCTACGACCGCAGGTAGAGCTCGAGGTCCGGTGCGACGGTGCGAAGCTCGCGCAGTGCGCGGGACTCGAGCTGGCGCACGCGCTCGCGCGTGATTCCCAACCCTGACCCGACCTCTTCGAGGGTCTGCGGCAGCTCGCCGTTCAGGCCGAAGCGGAGCGAGAGCACGCGACGCATGCGTGGGTTGAGCCGGAGCAGCGCCTCGGCGAGCTCCTTGCGACGCAGCTTCTGCGACGTCGACTCATCGGGCCGTTCCGAATGGATGTCCTCGATCATGTCGGAGTACATGCTCTCGCCGTCGCCGACGGGAGTCTCGAGACTGACGGGATCCTCGACGAGATCGAGCAGCTCGTAGACGCGCTTCTCGGTGAAGCCGCTTTCCCGGGCCAGCTCCTCCTGCGTCGGCTCGCGGTTGAGCTTTTGGGCCAGCTGGCGGCGCGCGCGCATGAGCCGTCGGACCTGATCCGCGACGTGGACCGGCAGCCTGATCGTTCGGCCCTGGTCGGCCAGCGCGCGCGTCACTGCCTGGCGGATCCACCAGGTCGCGTACGTCGAAAGCTTGTAGCCGAGCTTGTAGTCGAACTTCTCCACCGCGCGGATCAGCCCGAGGTTGCCCTCCTGGATCAGGTCGAGCAGCGGGACGCCGGCCTTGGTGTAGTTGCGCGTGATCGACATCACGAGCCGCAGGTTCGACTCGATCAGCTTCTTCTTGGCCTCTTCGTCGCCCTCGTCCTTCCGGCGCGCGAGCTCGCGCTCCTCGGGCGGTGTCAGAAGCGGGCCGTCGCCGATGGCGCGGACGTAGAGCTTCAGAGGATCCTGGGTCGCCTCGGCCTTGACCGCAACCGGAGCGTCCTCCTCCCCATCCTCTTTCTCCTCCTTCTCCTCGGCCTCCTCGGCCTCCTCGACCTCTTCGACTTCGGCGGCCTCGGGATCGTCAAGGCCGCGAACGAGCTCCAGCCGCGGTTCGACGGCGGTGGAGTCTGTGTCCGAGGAAAGATCGGGGAGCGGCCGCTGCTCCATGCGAGGGGTATCGGCCTTCCCGTGAGGAGTCTTGAGCTGGCGATCAACCCCAGGAGAGGGATACAGACTCCCCAAAAGGTGCTCGTACTAACTTCGGTAACAGCCGATGCGTCTAGAACAATTGAGCGGCCGCAGGGTCGCTCTGCATTTGGAAAAGACTTTGTGCGGAATCGCCGGATATAGCCTCGGAATCGACAGCCGCGTCGAGCGGACCGTCGCTGCCCGGGCGCTGCTGGCGGGAATCGCCGAGCGGGGCGCGGACGCAGTCGGATACGCACACCGGACACCGGGCTCACAGATCGCCCTGCACAAGCAGCGCTCGGGAGCTACCGCGCTGCTCGACCGGATCCGGGTGCCCGAGGACGCGACGAAGCTGCTCGTCCACGTTCGCGACTTCACCAAGGGCCACCCGAGCCTGGCAGCCAACAACCATCCCATCCGGCACGGCGCCGTAGTCGGCGTCCACAACGGGATCATCGGGAACGACGACGAGCTCTTCGCGCGCCACGGCATCTCCCGCGCCGAGCCGGAGATGACCGTCGACTCCGAGATCATCTTCGCCCTCGCCGAACGCTCACGCGGCCGAATCGCCCAATCGCTCCAGGAGTTGTACGGCTCGATGGCTGCGGCGTGGCTCGACGAGGGGCGCGACGAGCTGATCCTCGCCCGCGGCATGGGCCGTCCCCTGTGGCTCGGACTCGGAAAGAGAGAGCTGTTCTTCGCCTCGACGCGCCTGGCACTCGAGCTGGCCGAGAGCTACACGGGACTGAAGCTGAAGAAGAGTCCACTTGCCGAGGGAACGGTCGTCGCGGTCGAGCACGGCTCCGTCGTTGCCCGCGAGACCTTCACGCCGGATCTGTCCTTCGAGGAAGAGCTCCTGCCGGCAGTGCGCGCGCCGGACGAGGCGCGCTCGTGTCTCGAACGGCTGGCGACGCTGCACGCAGCGGCCTAGCACAGCCAGGCCAGGCTCAAGAACTCTTTACGCAGGTCTCAGGTTCCTCTTAGGGGCAGGTGAGAGCGTGTAGGCGAGTTGTTGCGCCGCTCCTTCACGAGGCGCCGCGCGCTCGCAGCCGCCGCATCGATGGTCGGGGCAGGAGCAGCCGCCAGGCTGGCCGCCGCCGCGCCGCCGCCACATCATCACGACCCGCTCGTTCCCGGCTCTTCGCACTCGGGTTTCCCGGCAGGCAGCACGACCGTCGATCCGAAGGTGAACGGCTTCGACCCGACGCACATCCTGCGGGACTTCGACTGGGGGAAGACGCGCAGGCTCGCAGGGGGTCGCACGTTGCGGGAATGGAACCTCGTTGCGTACGACAAGGAGATCGAGATCGTCCCGGGCGTCAAGTACGCGGCGTGGACGTACAACGGTCGAGTGCCGGGCCCGACGTTGCGCGCGAGGGAGGGCGACCTGCTGCGGATCCACTTCGTCAACGCGGGCACGCATCCGCACACGATCCATTTCCACGGCATCCATCCGGCCGTGATGGATGGCACGCCCGGGATCGGCGAAGAGGTCGGCGGCGGCCTGATCGGCGTCGGCGAGAAGTTCACGTACGAGTTCGACGCGCGCCCCTTCGGTCTGCACCTCTATCACTGTCACGCGTCGCCGCTCGCAGGTCATATTGCGAAGGGGCTTTACGGCGTGTTCATCGTCGATCCGCCCAAAGGCCGGCCCAACGCGGACGAGCTCGTGATGATGCAGAACGCCTTCGACCCCAACTTCGACGAGGACAACGAGGTCTATGCGGTCAACACGGTCGCGTTCCATTTCCTGTACGAGCCCGTTCGCGTGCGCCGTGACGAGCTCGTGCGGATCTACCTCGCCAACATCGTCGAGCTGGACCCCATCAACTCGTTCCACGTCCACGGCAACTTCTTCCACCGCTTCCCGACCGGGACGTCGCTCGAGCCCACCGAGTACACGGACACCGTCATCCAGGGCCAGGGCCAGCGCGACGTGCTCGAGCTGCGCTTCCCGTACACCGGCAGATACATGTTCCACGCACACAAGAGTGAGTTCGCATCGCTCGGCTGGATGGGCTTCTTCGAGGTCGTCGAATGAGAAGGCTCGCGTTGCGGCTCTTGCTGCTCGCCATGGCCGTTGCAGTCGCGGTGATCATCGTCGTCGTCCGTCCGTGGCACACGTCCTCGGTCGGTAGCGAAGCGGTGAACGTCGACCGCGCCACGCTCCGGCCGGGACAGATCGTGCTGTTCCTCGTCAACGGCACCGAGGATTCCGCTCGGGTTGCGCAAGTCATCCTCAACGACGCATTCGTCGATTTCCATGCGAGTCGGAAGGCGATCGCGCCCGGTGGTGCGGAGCGGATCACAGTGTGGTATCCGTGGATCAGCGGCGAGGCGTACGACATCGAGCTGATGACGTCCACGGGCGCGACTGTCGGCTACGAGATCGACGACGCGACCAGCGGAGTCCAGACGACCGAAGCCTCTTAACTAGAGCTGACGCGCCCGTCCGAGCCGACCTGGGCGCCTTCCTCGTCGAGTCGCTCCTTGATTAGGAACTGGAACGTCGACCACGCGCCTCGGCGGGCGTCGAACATCCTGTACACCTGCCACTCGGTCATCAGCGAGTCGTCCTTTCGCCGGGCGGCGCCCCAGTCCGCGAACTTCGGCAAGCGCTTGAGCTTTCGAGCGAGCGCGACTCCCTGCTCGACGGCGCGCTCGAGCCGCTCCTCTCCGATAGGCACGTCGAAGCCGGCCTCACGCAGTGCACCCGCGAGCGATCCGAAGGTGTGCCAGTAGAGGGACTTGGAAGGCATCGAGCCGCGGCGCGCGTCGAGATCCCTGGCGGTCGGCACGCGGCCGAGCTCCTCCCCCAGCTCGCGCAGTAGACCGACCAGCTCTTCGCGCGTCGCGAAGCGGCGCGGCACGAGTCCCGCTTCCCGCTTCGCTGCGTTCCAGCTGCCGAAGTGCTCGATCACCGTCTGCGGATGCACCGTCGTCTTCGCGTCCGCCGCGAACTCGCGCATCGTCGGCGAGCGGCCGAGCCGTTCCGCGCTGGCGCGCAGCTCCGCGAGGATCTGATCGTTCGAGTAGCGCTTGCGGATCCCGGCCTGGAACGAGGCGAGCGCGTCGGGGTCGATCTTGGCTACCGCCCGGTAGGGCGGCTTACGGGCCATGCCAATAAGGATAGAGCGTTCTGGAAAGAACGCAAGTTTAGGTCGTCAGGCCCGTTTACGAAGCGACGGCCGAGAGTCGGGTGCGATCCCCGTCACCCTCGAAGACCTCGAGCGGCAGGATCCGCTCGAGCGCGGTCACACAGCGCGGACAGAACTGCGTTCCGGCCGAGCTGCGGAGCTCCTGGAGCGCCTCCGTGGCGGGCCGGGCGGCGCGATAGATGCGCGTCGTCAGCATCGAGTCGAGTGCGTCCGCCACATGAATGATGCGGGCGCCCAACGGAATGTCCTCGCCGCCAAGCCGGTCCGGGTAGCCCGTACCGTCGAAGCGCTCGTGGTGGTGACGGATTGCCGGCACAGCGTCGTTGAGGAAGCCGAGGCGGTCGATGATGCGCGCGCCCTCCTCCGCATGCCGCTGCATCAGCGACCACTCGTCCTGCGTGAGGCTGGCGGGCTTCAGCAGGATCGCATCGGGGATCGCGAGCTTGCCGATGTCGTGGAAGAGCGCAGCATGCCCGAGCAGGTCGAGCTCCGCCTGGGACAGCCCGAGCTCGCGTCCAATCGCCAGCGCGAGCTGCTGGACGCGTCGCGAGTGGCCGGCCGTGTACGAGTCACGAGCGTCCACCGTCGCCGACAGCGACTCCATCGCCGCCGTCGAGCGCTCCTTGAGCAGCTTGTTGGCCGTCTCGAGCGAGACGTTCTGCGACTGGATCGTCTGCGCCGCCTCGCGCAGCTTCTGCGCGCTGCGGTGCGTGTGCTTCAGGTACGCCTCCTGCGTCTTGCGCATCAGGAGCAGGGGCACCGCGAAGACGGCCAGCGCGAGCAGGTTCACCGCCTCATAGGCAAGCGCCATGACGCCGCCGATGAAGCCGTAGACGACGTAGTGCGGCAGCAGCCACGCGAACTGCTCCCGGAAGACGCTCCACCAGCGCTCGTGTCCCTGCAGGGCGAGCGCGAGCGAGACGAGGCCCATGTTGACGACGAAGTAGCCGGCGCCGGCAAGCAGGCCGAGACCCGCGATGGCCAGCCGATGACTTGTCCCGGCCGGGAAGAACAGCCCGAGCTTGAAGACGCTCGCAGCGGTCAGGGAAGCGAGCGTCAGCGCCCCGATGTTGAAGAGCACGTTGTGCAGCGGGTGCCGGCGGGCGCTCCAGTCCACCGCGACGCTGGTGATCGCGAGCGGTAGCGCCGCCCGCCAGCCGAAGAGCGAGGAGGCGGCGAGACAGCCGACGGCGCTGACCGAGAGCACAGCTGCGCCTTCGTCCGCCTCGAGGGCGAGCGCCTGCCCCACTCCGACGAGACCGAGAACCGTCAGCAGGCCGAGCAGATCCCTGGACGTCCAGCTCAGCATCAGTCCCGCGACGCCTGCGCCGACGCCGAGGGTGCTGACCAGGCCGACCGTCAGGCTGAGGCGGCGGTCGAGCGAGAGGAAACGTGGCCCGTGGACCGCGTGTGGTCTGGGATGCCGCGGCTCCGTGCGTCGCTCTTCCTTCGGCTGTACCTGCGGGGCGCCGGGCATCGGCACGTGGTGCTCGCCGTCCTCCGGCACCGCGATCAGCCGGGCGGTGCGCTCGGACGGGACGAGCAGCGGTTCGGAGCTGGCGCCGAGCACACGGTTGCGGCCCTGCAGCTTGGCGCGGTAGACGGCGAGGTCGGCCTGGTGGATCAACTCGTTGGCGTCTGTGCCGTCCTTCGGATAGCCGGCGACGCCGATCGAGACGGTGGCCCGGATCGGATCGCTGGAAGTCTCGACGTCGAAGGTGCGCTGCGCGACCGCGCGCCGGATCCGCTCCGCGATCTCCATCGCCTGCTCCGGCGGCGTCTCCGGCAGCAGGATCGAGAATTCCTCACCGCCGAATCGAGCCGGGACGTCGTAGTGTCGAAGCTGACCGCGGAAGGCCTCCGCGATCCCCTTCAGGACCGCGTCGCCCGCAAGGTGGCCGTAGGAGTTGTTGATGTCGCGCAACAGGTCGAGGTCGGCCATGATCAGCGACAT
>WNGE01008061.1_pt1 | contig 13630 bp, 12 predicted proteins | sample 5400651 | NCBI WGS metagenome assembly WNGE01 (sample SAMN13153370, study PRJNA577476) | soil metagenome | isolation source: 60 cm soil or saprolite under grassland replicate 2 | place: USA:California | collected 2016-06-15 | reverse complement strand
GCGCGGCCGGTGCCGGCGCCGGAGCCGCCGGCGACGACCAGCAGCGGGAGCTCCCGCGCGGCCTCGGCCGCGACCGCCCTGGTGTGGTCGCGCGAGCCGTCGTCGACCACCACCACCTCGAACCGCCCGACGTCGCGCTGCCCGGCCAGGCACAGCAGGGTGAGCCGCAGCCGCGGCGCCTTGTCACGGGTGGGGACGACGATGCTCGCAAGGGGCCGCGCCACGCCGCTGCGCCTCCCCTACCGGAGGTGGCGCAGGACGTCGGCCAGCGTGCCCGCCAGCCGCTCCAGCGCCGCCTCCTCGGCGAGCAGGACCCGGTGGTGGAGCCAGATGCCCTCGGTGGCGACGAGCTCGACGTTGGGACAGCGCTCGGCGAGCTGCTGCTCGGTCAGGTCCGGCGTGGGGCCCTCCCAGAAGCCGCCGGCGCGGTAGACGGGCCGGAAGGTCACGAACGCCGGCACGCCGGCCTGCACCAGCGCCTCCACCACCCTGTTGCGGCGCTGCTCGCCCGCGCCGGGGAGGCGGAACATCGCCATGTAGTGCGGGTCGAGGTCGCAGCGGTCGTCGCGGCCCTGCGGCTGGACCCCGGGGACCGCGGCGAGCAGGCGCTCCAGCGTGGCCCAGCGCGCCTCGCGCGTGTGGATCTGGGAGTCGAGACGGGCGAGCTGGGCGCGCAGGACGGCACCGGAGAACTCGTTCATGCGGTAGTTGGAGCCGCTGGTGGGGTGGTCGTAGAGGCGGTCGCTGGCGGGCCGGCCGCAGGAGTGGCGCAGGAACGCCTGCTGGTACAGGTCCTCGTTGGGCAGCAGCAGCGCGCCGCCCTCCCCCGCCGTCATCAGCTTGCCGTTCTGGAAGCTGAGGCAGGCGACCGAGCCCAGCTCGCCGACGCGCTGGCCACGCCAGCGCGCGCCGTGCGCATGGGCGGCGTCCTGCAGCACGGCGCAGCCGGCGTCGGCGGCGATCTTGGTCAGCCTGTCCATGTCCACCATCTGCCCGGCCATGTGCACCGGCATGATGGCGCGCGTGCGCGGGGTGACGGCCGCGGCGGTGGCGTCCAGGTCGATGCAGTAGGTGTCGAGCGTCACCTCGACGGGGACCGGCACGGCGCCGCGGCGCTGCACCGCCAGGGACGAGGAGATGAAGGTGAAGCCCGGGACGATCACCTCGTCCCCCGGTCCCACCCCGAGCAGCTCCAGCCCCAGCTCGAGCGCGTGGGTGCCGTTGGTCACGGCGAGCGCGCGCGCCGCGCCGTGGTAGGCGGCCAGCTCCCGCTCGAAGGCGTCGACCTCCGCGCCGGCGACGCGCCACCACTGGCCCTGGTCAAGGGTGCGCCAGAGCCCTGCGCGCTCCTCGTCGCCGAACTGCGGCCAGGCTGGGAAGTCGTCGTTGGCGTGCTTGGGAGTTGTCATGCAACTACCTCCGGTTCGCGGTCGGCGGCGCGGGCGAGCTGCACCGCGCCTTCCAGAGAGGACATAGCGCCGAAAACGGCCGGTTGCAGGGTCGGGACGGGTCGGCCGGGCCGCGCCAGCCCGGCGGCCGCCTCGCGCACCAGCGGCACCATCTGCGGCACGCCGGTGGCGAAGCCGCCGCCGATGCGGATGAGGTCGGGCTGCAGGAGCTCGTCGACGGTCACGACCGCCGAGGCCAGGGCCGCCGCGGTGCGGCGCAGCGCCGCCAGCGCCCACGGCGCGCCCTGCTCCAGGGCCGGCGCGAACGCCTCGGGCGGGACCGGCGCGCCGCGCAGCGCGGCCGCGCGAGCCAGCGTCGCCGGCCCGGAGGCGGTGGCCTGCAGGCAGCCGCGGCGGCCACAGCGGCAGCGGGGACCGCCACGCCGCACCATGACGTGGCCGATCTCGCCGGCCGCGCCCAGGCTGCCGGGGTGGCGGCGGCCGCCCAGGACCACGCCGCCGCCGATGCCGGTGCCGACGCCGAGGTAGACGAGCACGGCGGCGCCGGCCTCGGCGGCCTCGGCGGCGGCGGCCAGGTCGCCGTCGTCGCCGAAGCGCAGCCGGGGACCGAGCAGTGGCTCCAGGGCGCCGCGAAGGTCGACGCCGACCCAGCTCGGGCGGCTGGGCCAGGCGATGACGACGCCGCTGGGGTCCAGCGTGCAGGGGGTGGCGACGCCGGCCGCGTCCAGCGGCCCGCCTTCGCTGACGAGCAGGTCACGGAGCTGGGCGGTGAGGGTCTGGAGATCGGCGGCGGAGCCTCCGTCCAGCGGCCACTGGAACCGCGTGGCCCGCGCGACGGGACCGTCGAGGCGCACGGCGACCTTGCTGGCTCCCAGATCCAGGCCCAGTACCCTGATCGTTCCCCTCCGCCCACAAGCTACGTCCTCAATGCCAAGTAAGATAGGAAATGGCCGGTACATTGGTCAAGAAGCCGTCTCGGAGCGAGGTTCGTCTTGCGGTCGACCTGCTTTCTTACCGATGAATGGATAGAGAGCGCCAACAAGCTGTTCGCCTCTCTCACCATCGATCCCGTCAGCGCGACCTGGCTGGAGCTCGAATTGCTGCGGCCGCCCGATGGCGTGGTCCCGCGGCTTGTGGTCGAGGCCGACCTCGGCTCTGGCGGGCTGCGCCTGAGCCCGGCCGGCGCCGGCGCCGACGCCGGCGAGGACGCCGACGTGCTCGTGCGGCTGCCCTACGAGGCCGCCGCGGCGCTGCTGCTGGGCTCGGGGGAAGAGCGCGCCCAGGTCTTCGAGTCCGAGGAGGTGGAGCTCGAGGGCGACTTCACCCGCGTCTTCTTCCTGGACGGCGTGCTGCAGCGCGACCGCGGCGGCGTGCTGGCGGAGCTGCGGCGGGGCAGCAGCGGCATCAGGGCGGGCCTTGGCGCACGGGACTGGGCGCGCGCCCCGGCCACGCCGGTCGACGCGGGCACGGAGCGGGCCGCCGTGGACGCGGCCGAGCGGGCGCTCCCACGGACCATGCGCGAGCTGCGCGCGGAGGTCGGCAGCTCCACGCCGGGCGCGCAGCTCTACGTCTCCCACCAGAGCGAGCCGGTCGCCTCGGTGGGCCTCGGCTGGTGCCGGCCGGGCGTGCCGTTCACCCACGACGCGCCGACCCTGTGGTACTGCTGCGCCAAGCCGCTCAGCTCGCTGGCGCTCGGCCAGTTGTGGGAGCGGGGCCTGCTCGACCCGTGGCGGCCGCTCGCCGCGTACCTGCCGGGGTTCGCCGGCCCCGGCCGGGACGAGATCACCCTGTACCACGTGCTGACCCATACCGGGCCGGTGCCGACCGGCAACGACCCGCTGCACGGCTGCCTCGCCGCCCCCATGGACGCGCGCCGGCGCCGCGTGCACGCCATGCGCATCCCCGAGGGCTCGGCGCCCGAGCGGCGCGTGAACTACGTCCAGTGGTGGGCGTGGCTGCTGATCGCCGACCTCATCGAGGCGCTCGACGGGCGCGGCTACACCCGCTACCTGGAGGAGGAGGTGCTCGGCCCCTGCGGGCTGTCCGACACCCGCGTGCAGCTCAGCGGCGCCGAGTACCGGCGGCTGCGGGACCGGCTGCCGCTCATCTGGGTCAGCGACGGCGACGGCGGCATGCAGCCGGCGGCGTGGTTCTCGACCGAGCACAGCGCGACCCGCTGCATCCCCGGCATCAACACCCGCGGGACCATGGCCGACCTCGGCCGCTTCTTCGAGGTCCTGCTCGCCGGCGGGCAGGCGCCGGGCGGGCGCGTCGCCGCCCCCACCACCGTGGCCGCCATCACCGGGCGCCACCGCACCACCCTGCGCGACGCCTTCGGCAACGCCGACTGGGGGCTCGGCTTCCGCCTCGAGTCCCGCCACTACGGCGACACCTACGTCACCTTCAGCCGCTACAGCTCGCTGCGGACCTTCGGGCACGACGGGCTGTGGACCTCGGTGGTGTTCGCCGACCCCGAGGTCGAGCTGGTGGTCGCCCTGCACCTGAACGGCAAGGTCGACCACAACCGCCACCGTGGCCGCATGCTCCGCATCGGCGCGGCCGTCTACGAGGACCTCGGCCTGGACCGCGCGGGAGCCTGACCCGGCCGCGGCTGCGGCTGCGGCTACGGGCTGGCGCCGAGGACGAGCAGGTCCTCGCGTGCCTGGGCGCCCTGGGGGCCGACGCTGACGTGCTGGCGCCGGCGGAACTCGTCCAGCGGGTTGGTGGCCCGCGCCCAGTGCAGGTCGGCGTCCTGCCGGCCGGGCGGCGGCCGGGTCGAGTCGACCATGTGGTAGCTGTTGACCCAGACGCGGTCCGCGCGCATCCGGTGCGCCAGCGCCTGGGCGCGGGCCTGGTCGCGCGACCAGACCCCGCCGGCGAGGCTGTAGGGGGTGCCGTTGGCGACCGTCACCGCGTGCTCGTCCGACTCCACCGGGATCACCGCCAGCACCGGCCCGAAGATCTCCTCCTGGGCGACGACCGCGGCCGGGTCGACGTCGGTGAGGACGGTCGGCTGGAAGAACGCCCGCGGATCGAGCCCCTCTGGCAGCGCGCCGGGCTCTGGCCGGCCGCCGCCGCAGAGCACCCTGGCGCCCTGCTCCAGCCCGACGGCGACGTAGCGCTGCACCGTGCGGGCGTGCTGGCGCGAGACCAGCGGCCCGAGGTCGGTGGCGGCCGCGAGCGGGTCGCCGAGCTCGAGCTCGCCGACCCGCTCGGCGAGCAGCTCGAGCAGGTCGTCGTAGACGGCGCGGTGGACCAGCGCGCGGGACCCCGCCATGCAGACCTGACCGTTGTGGTAGAAGGCCGCCAGCAGCACGCCGGCGGCGGCGAGGCCGAGGTCGGCGTCGTCGAGCACCACGTTGGCGCACTTGCCGCCCAGGTCCAGGCGCACCGGCTTGCCGACGCCCGCGGCCGCCAGCGCCTGGCCGCCCACCTCGTTGGAGCCGGTGAAGGCGGCCAGGTCGACCAGCGGGCTGCGCACCAGCTCCTCGCCCACGGTCGCGCCCGGCCCGCTGAGCACGTTGACCACGCCGGGCGGCAGGTCGCACTCGGCCGTGATGCGCCCCAGCTCGAGCGCGGTGAGCGAGGTGAACGACGCCGGCTTGACCACGCAGGTGTTGCCGGCCGCGATCGAGGGGGCGAGCTTCCAGGCGGCCATGAGCAGCGGGAAGTTCCACGGCACGATCCCGGCGGTGACGCCCATGGGCTGCCAGTGCAGGTGCTCGGCCAGGCCGTCGTGCGGCTGGGTGTCGGGCAGCCGCTCGGCCCACCAGGCGCACCACTCGAACGTCGCGATGGTGGCCGGCAGGTCTGCCAGCCGAGCCTTGCGGATGGTGCCGCCCGAGTCCCTGGCCTCGAGCTCGGCGAGGCGGTCCAGCTCACGCTCGAGGCGCGCGGCCACCCGCCGCAGCAGCGCGGCGCGCTCGCCGGCGCCCAGCCGCGGCCAGGGGCCGTCGTCGAAGGCGCGGCGGGCGGCGCGCGCCGCCCGCTCCACGTCCTCGGCGCCCGCCCTGGCGACCTCGGCCAGGCGCCGGCCGGTGGCCGGCTCGAAGCTGGGGAAGGTCTCACCGGCGGCGGCGGGCACCAGCTCGCCGTCGATGAGCAGCTCGTAGGCGCTCATGGCGCCGGGGCCGCCGGGCCGCGGGAGGCGAGCGGCAGGCGGCCGTGGGCGTGCAGGCGCCGCAGCGTGTGCACGGTCATCCAGCCGCGCCACTCCGGGTCGGTCGCCTTGGTCCAGATCTGCCAGTTGACGTGCCAGCCGCCGTCTTCCTGCTGGCTGTCCACCAGGTGGTCGAGGTGCCGCTCGAACAGCTCGTCGGCGAACAGCCGCCGCGCCAGCGTGTCGGGGTCGGGGGCGAAGTCGACGGGGCTGTGGACCTCGCCCGGCGCCTCCGGGTCCAGCGCCACCAGCTCCTGGTCGAGGATCATCCGGCCGACGCGCTCGAAGGCGGCCTCGGCGCGGGCGCGGTCAGGGACGTGGTCCAGGAAGACGGTGACCGCCCGCGCCTCGTAGGGGTCGGTCGTCTGCAGCGACTGGATACCGGACCAGCAGAACTCGGTCGCCGGCCCCAGCCAGGGGTGGTCGGTCTTGTGCTTGTGCAGCAGGCCGGCGATGGCCGCCGTCGGGTTGAGCCCGCCAGGCGGGTCGTCGGGGGCCTGCCACCACGGCGCGCGCGGGTAGGGGCGCACCGATGGCAGCACGAACGGCACGCCCCCGTCGCGGCTGGTGACCGTGACCAGGTAGTCCAGCGCGCGCGCGACCATGGGGCCGCTGAAGGCGTCCACCTCGTCGCGGATGCGCAGCGCGACCTCCACCGGCTGCGGCTGGCTGATGGGACCGCGCAGGTCGGGCTCGAGCGCATTGCCGAACCCGCCGTCGTCGTTCTGGTACGGGGCGAGCGCGGCCAGGACCTTCTCGCGCGCGCCCCCGCGGAACAGGCAGGCGAACCGGAGCCGGTCGATCAGCCGGGCGTTGAGCCAGACGAACTGCTCAGCGGCGTCCAGCGAGGGAACCTTCATATGCCTGATCTCACCTCACTCGTTGGTGCGGGCGCGGGTGCGGGCGCGCCTGGGACCGCGCCCGCACAGCGGTACAAGTAGACCAAGGTTCATCAATCGTCGAGCAGGGTATGGATTCGTGCAAGTATCGAACGGGTCGAGTCGACAGGCAACGGCCGCACACGAGGCGCGCGGAGGGTGATGCATGAACCAGCAGGCGATGCGCTGGGGAGCCGTGCTTCCGCAGGGCTCCAACCTCGAGCTGACGGGCATGGACGCGGCAGCCGCGTGGCGCCGCGTAGTCGAGGTCGCCGAGCTGGCCGAGCGGCTCGGCTACGACCACCTGTGGGCGCTCGACCGGGTCGACACCATGCCCCGGCGCGAGCCCGACCACGTCTTCGAGGGCTGGACCACGCTGGCGGCGCTGAGCCAGTCGACCAGCCGGGCGCGCCTGGGGCACCTGGTCACCGGCGTCCCCTTCCGCAACGCCGGGCTGCTCGCAAAGCAGGCGGCCTGCCTGGACGTGATCTCCGGCGGGCGCCTGCTGCTGGCGCTCGGCGCCGGTGGCTACCCGCCCGAGTACGAGTCCTACGGCCTGCGCGTGGGTCCCGACGCGGAGCGCCTGGCCGCGCTGGCCGAGACGGTGGAGGCCATGCGCCGGCTCTGGAGCGAGCGCCGCACCACCTTCGAGGGCCGGCACGTGCGCCTTGCCGAGGCGCACAGCTTCCCCAAGCCGCTGGCCGGCAGCGTGCCCATCTGGGTCGCCGGCGAGGGCGAGCGGGTCACCCTGGACGTGGCCGCCCGGCTGGGGGACGGCACCCTCTGGCGGGTCAGCCCGGACGAGCTGCGGCACAAGGCCGCGGTGCTGCGCCAGCACTGCGAGCGCGCCGGGCGCGATCCCGAGCGCATCACCAGGTCGGTGTTCCTGGAGTGCCGCATCTTCGACAGCAGCACCGAGCGGGACCGGTGGCTTGCCACGCCGTACGTGATCGTGTTCTGGAGCACGCACCCTGACAACTACGTCAGGCACAACCTCGTCGGCACCGTCGAGGCTGTGACCGAGCAGGTGCAGCGCTACGTCGACGGCGGCGCCAGGGAGCTGCTGCTGTGGTTCAGGGACTACCCTGACTCGACCAGCCTGGAGCGGTTCATGACCGAGGTGGTGCCGAAGGTCGGCCTGCCCGCCCCGGCCCAGGCGGTGGCCGGCGTCCGCTAGGCCGCGCGACCGGCTCACGGCTCCGGCACGAGCTCGAGCAGGGCCCGTGCCGCAAGCCGGTAGCCCAGCGGTCCGAAGCCGACCACCACGCCGGAGGCGAGCGGCGAGACGACCGACTGGTGGCGGAAGGGCTCCCGGCTCCACACGTTGGAGATGTGCACCTCCACCCAGGGCCGCGGGTAGTTGGCCAGCGCGTCGCGCAGGCCCCAGCCGGCGATCATGAGCGCGCCGGGGTTCACGACCGCGCCGACCGTGTCGTAGTGGTCCTGTACCGCGCCGATGAGCTCGCCCTCGCCGTCGCGCTGGACGGAGACGACCCCCCAGCCGCGCGGGGCGACCTCGTCGGCGACTGCCTTGCGGATGTCCTCCAGCGTGGCGGCGCCGTAGATCTCGATCTGACGGCGGCCCAGCATGCCGAGGTTGGGGCCGTTGAGCAGCAGCAGGTCAGGCATAGGGCACCACCTCGCAGGCGACGGCGACGTCGGCGGGGCTGTGGAGCACCACGTCGGGGCGCTCGTCCAGCAGCTCCTCCTGGTAGAGCGCGCCCCACAGCGCGGCGCCGGTGCCCGCGCCGGCGCCGCGCGCCGCCTGGAGGTCGGTGGGGGCGTCCCCGATCATGATCGCAGAGGCCGCGTCCGCGTCGAGCGAGGCGAGCGCGGCCTCCACGATGTCGGGAGCCGGCTTGGGCCGCGCCACCTCGTCGCTGCCCACCACCACGTCGAGCTGCGGGAGCAGGCCGAGCAGCTCCAGCAGGGAGCGGGCGCGCTCACCGCTCTTGCCGGTGGCGACGCCGAGCCGGGCGCCCGCGCCGTGGAGGGCGGCCAGCATCTCGGGGACGCCGTCGTAGACGCGCACCTCGCCGGCCAGGCGGTGGCTCTCGCGCACGAACGGCTTCTCCATCTCCGGCGGCAGCCCCATGAGCTCCAGGATCTCAGGCAGGTAGCGGCCGAGGTGCCTGGTGTACTCGTCGAACGGGGGCTCCCCGTCGCCGGCCACCTCGCGGTAGGCGCGCCCGAACGCCTCCCGCATCACCGGCAGGCTGTCCACCAGCACGCCGTCCAGGTCGAAGACCACCGTCCGCAGCGCCCGCCCGGCCGCCGCGAGGCGGCTCCCGTCCCGGCTCCCGTCTGGGTTCATGCCACCTCCTCGGTCGGCAGCGACAGGCCCGCCCAGATCCCGCCGTGCTCCACCACCCGGCAGAAGCGGCTCGCCAGGCGCACAAAGAGCGCCCCCGGCGAGCGGTGGGGCGGCCACGGCTCCGGCTGGAGCGACCCCCAGCGCACCATCGCGTTGACCATCAGCGGGTCCACCGGGACCCAGATGCCGTCCACCCTGAACTCGGCCCAGCAGTGCGGCGTCGAGTAGGGCTTGGCCACCAGCAGCCCGAAGGAGAAGCGCGCGGCCAGGCCGCGCCGCCGGCCCTCTTCGACCAGCAGGCGCGAGGCGCCGCCGCAGTCGGTGAGGCCAGTGCGCCGCAGGAAGTCGAGGTCCCAGCGGACCGCCTCGGGCAGCAGGAAGAAGTCGGCCTCGCGCAGCTCGTCGATCACCTCCCGCACCGCTGGCCCGACGTCGGGCCAGCGCGCCGGCAGGCGCGCCTCGATGGTGTGCGGCTCGCCGTCGCCGTCGCCGTCGCCGGGGCCGACCCGCCGGATGCGGAGGTCGTCGGGAGCGAGGATGTCGAAGTGGCACGGCGGCGGGTGCCCGGGGGCCGGGCAGCTCGGCCGGAAGGTGACGCGGCGCACGACCGCCCCGGCCTCGCCCGCGCGCCGCAGCGCGGTCGCCCAGGTGCGCATCGCCATGCGGCGGGTGGAGAGCAGCCCCAGGTGCAGCGCGACGTTGCCGATGTCGTAGTCGTCGAACAGCCGCTCGCCGCCGGCGCCCACGCAGGGCAGGCCCTCGGCGACGAGCAGGTCGAGCAGGTCCGGCCTGATCTGGTGCTGGCGGCGGGCGAGCTGGGCGGTGACGCGGAAGCGCCGCAGCTCGTCGGGGACCTGGCGGATGCGCGCGAGCAGCCCGGGGACGCGGCCGAGGTCGACCTGGCCCGTGGCCGCGCCGGGCGCCTCAGGCGCGAGCGCCATCGTGGTACTCCTCGAACAGCGACGCCGGGGTCGCGGCGCGCAGGTCGAGGTCGTCAGGCAGGCTCATGCCCAGCTCCTGCTCGAGCACGATCGCCAGCTCGGTCATGCGCATCGAGTCGAGCTCCGCCTGCTCGCCGAGGGGGCAGGTGGCGTCCAGCCTCTCGCGCGCCACCCCGACCGCCCTGGCGAGGTAGCCCATGAACCCGTCAATAGTCCTGATCACACTGCTCATGGCGCTGCCCCATCCCCTCCCGTCACGGTTGCTTGCGCTATTGACGCTTGCATTATCAATGCTTGCGCTATTAACCTGCTTGCATTATCAACGGTGCCTGTATTACTACTGCCTGCATTACTGACGCCTGCATTACTGACGGGGCTTCACATAGACCATGGCTTTAGCTCTTGCCAGCGTAGATATTCATAACATACACTTGGCCCGCATTGCGTGGTACTGCGGTTCTACCCCCGATTGGCTCTACCCCGGTTGGAGAGGGACCGCAGAGCGACCGAAGCCCCCGGTCACGGTGCAAGTGCGAACCTCAGCAAGTGGGAGGCTCTATGCCGAAGGCCCTACTCGGAAACGACCTTGTCGTCAACGAGGACGCGTGCAACCTGAGCTGCACCTACTGCCTCACCGGGCAGAGCAACCTGAAGGAAGGCCACCGCCTGCAACTGATCTTCGAGCCCCCCAAACGCGACGCCTACGCCCCTGACAGCCCGCTCGGCCAGCGCATCGACACCGTCTCCGACCGTCTCCGCGACCACTTCGGCCTCCCCCTGCTCAAGGTCACCGGCGGGGAGATCTTCCTGGTCAAGGGCATGATGGAGTTCCTGGAGTCGCAGGCGCCCAAGTACGAGGTGCTGGTCGTGCAGACCAACGGCGTGCTGGTCAAGGAGGAGCACCTGGAGCGGTTCCGCTCCTGGGGCAACGTGGTGATGCAGGTCTCCCTCGACAGCCACCTGCCGTTCGGCAACAGCTACCGCGTGCCGTCGGAGTCGCTGCAGCGCAAGGTCGTCGACCGCATGCAGGCGATCTTCGAGTCGGGCCTGCCCGTCGAGGTGTACGCGGTCCTCAACGACCGCAGCGTGCAGGAGATGGAGCAGTTCGCCGAGTGGCTGACGCGGTTCCCGCTGACCTACTTCCCCTTCCCGGTGCGGGGCCCCAGCGCCACGGAGTTCCAGGTCAAGCGCGAGCAGATCCCCCTGATCGAGCGGTTCGTCGAGCGCTACGACGACTTCGCGCCGATCCTGCCACCACGGGCCTACTTCGCCCGGCTGCTGAGCTTCTACCACAAGGGCAAGCGCACCTTCCGCTGCCACCTGCCGCGCCTGGTGGTGTCCACCTTCAGCGACGGCGTGGTCACGCCCTGCCCCAACATCCATGAAGCAGGACTATGAGCGCGAGCGCAGCCTCGCCGGCTGAGCCGGGGCAGCCGGGGCCTGCCGGGCGCGCGCCCTCCACCCTGCTCGCCTGCGTCCGCGGGCACCGCGGGCCGCTGCTGGGGGGCTGGCGGCCAGGCGCGCTCGAGGACGCCGTGGAGCGGCAGGCCGACGCCCTGGCCGGCGAGCGCGTGCAGGACGAGGTCGTCGGGCTCTGCTGGGAGAACACCGGCGCCTGGGTGGTCGGCCTGCTGTCGCTGCTGCGCGCCGGCGCGCACCCGCTGCTGCTCCACGCGGACACGCCCGAGCTGGAGACGCACCGGGTCCTGGCCGCCGCCGGCGGCGGCCGCTACCTGGTGGCCGGGCCGGGCGGCGCGCCCCTGCTGAAGGGCTCGCGCGCCGCGCCGGCCGGCGGCCCCCGAGGCGGCCCCCGAGGCGGCCCCCGTGCCGTGGTGCTGGCGACCTCCGGCTCCACCGGCCAGCCCAAGCTGGTCACGCGGACAGAGGCGTCGCTGCTGGCCGAGGGGCTGCGCTACCGGGACGGCGTGGGCCTGCGCTCCGACGACCGCGTGCTGCTGCCACTGTCGCTGTCGCACGCGTACGCGGTCGGCTGGCTCGCCGCCTGCCTGCTGGTCGGCGCCGAGCTGGAGCCTCTGGCGCCGCAGGCGCTCGGCGCGGTCGCCAAGCGCCTGCGCGACGCCTCCGTCCTCGCCCTGGTGCCGTCGCTGGCGCGGCTGCTCGCCACCCGCCACCACCTCAGCGGCATCGGCGGCGAGGCGCCGGCGCTGCGGCTGGTGATGGTCGGCGCGGGACCGGTGGACGGGCGCCTGGAGGCGGACTTCCGCCGCGCCTTCGGCGTCGGCCTGGCGCGCAACTACGGCTCGACCGAGACCGGCGCCCTCTTCGCCGGACCGCCGCAACTGCCGCCGCTGTGCGTCGGCACCGCCCTGCCGGGCGTCGCGTACCACGTCGTCGACGAACAGGGCCACGCCTGCCCGCCGGGGACGCCGGGGGCGCTGGAGGTGCGCACCGGCCCGTCGGGGCCGTGGCACCCCATGGGCGACCTGGCCAGCGCCGACCACCTCGGCCGCGTCACCATCCTGGGGCGCCGTTCCGGTGCCATCCGGCGGGGCGGCCGCTGGGTCGCCCCGCTGGAGGTCGAGGCGGTGCTGCGCGAGCACCCGAGCGTGCGGGACGTCCACGTGCGCGGGCGCGGCGGCAGGTTCGACAGCGAGGACTCGATCGTCGCCGACGTCAGCGTCGCGGACCCGGAGCGGCTCGGCGGCGACGAGCTGGCGGCCTTCGCGCGCGAGCGGCTGACCCCCTACAAGGTGCCTGACGAGTTCCTCGTCCGCCGCCACCTGCGCCGCACCGCGGCCGGCAAGGTGGCCGCCAAGCCGCGCTACCGGCTCGCCGGCGGCGCCGCGACGACCGCCGCCCGCGCCTACAAGACCTCCGAGGTGCTGTTCGCGCTGTGGAACCTGGGGGTGCTCGCGGAGCTGGACGGCCAGCGCGAGCCGGACCAGATCGCCAGGCGGCTGGGGCTCGAGCCGGTCGAGCTCGAGTGGCTGCTGGCGACGGCGGCCGGGCTCGGGCTGGTCACAGCCGGCGACGCCGCCGGACAGCCCGCCCGGCCCGAGCCCGGCCCCGAGCCCTTCGTGCGCCTGGAAGCGCTGCTCTCGCGCACGTGGGCGACCCGCGAGGCGGTCGCCGCCGCGGTCAGGGACGGACTCGCCGAGCGGCGCTTCGAGCGCAGCGAGCTGGACCCCGAGCTGGTCGCCGCCTACCAGGCGGCCATGCACGGCCCCCACACCGCGGAGCGGACCCGGCTCGGCCTGCGCCTGGCGCGGCCGCCGGCCGGCGCCCGGGTGCTGGAGGTGTCCGCGGGCCCGGGCCGCTACCTGGAGGCCGTCCTGGCCGCCGACCCGCGCGCGACCGGCCACCTGCTGCCGCTCGGCCGGCTCCACGGCGAGCCGGCGCCGACCCTGGCGGCGGCCGTCGCCGAGGGCCGCGCGACGGTCGGCGGGGACCCCGGGCCGGGCGCCTACGACTTGTGCGTGGTGTCCAACGGCATCCACGGGCCAGCCCCCGGCGACCACCTGCCGTGGCTGCTCGGCCGCGTCGCCGGCGGCGGCCGGGGCCGGCTGCTGGTCGACGACGTCTTCCTGCCAGAGGACGGCGGCGTCGGCGTCGAGCTGGGGGTGGACTGGCTCACCCACGGCGGTATCTCGTGGCCGACCATCCCCGAGCTCAAGGAGGGAGCGTTGCAGGCAGGCGGCTCGGTGCAACGTGCCATGACGGTCGGGACCCCTCCGTCCGGATTCGTCGTCGCGACCAAGGAGCGTTGATGGACGCAGGTGCGCATCTCACTGCCCGCTTCGGACTGCAGGGCAACGTCGCGGTCGTGTCGGGCGCCTCCGGCGCGCTCGGCAGCGTGACCTGCCAGGAGCTCGCCGCCGCCGGCGCCCACGTCATCGCCGGGTACCACAGCGGGGCCGAGGCCGCCCAGCGGCTCGCCAAGCAGATCGAGGCCGACGGGGGGACCTGCG
>WNGE01005984.1_pt1 | contig 13632 bp, 17 predicted proteins | sample 5400651 | NCBI WGS metagenome assembly WNGE01 (sample SAMN13153370, study PRJNA577476) | soil metagenome | isolation source: 60 cm soil or saprolite under grassland replicate 2 | place: USA:California | collected 2016-06-15 | reverse complement strand
CCGCACGATCGCGGGCTCGGTTCTCGGCGAGATGTTCACGCGCACGTATGCCGACGTCTTCACGGGCGACGAGCGCTGGGCCTCGCTCGAGACGCCCGGCGGCGACCTCTACGAATGGGCCGACGACTCGACCTACGTGCGGCTGCCGCCGTACTTCGAGAACATGCCGCACGAGCCGGAGCCGGTCGCGGACGTCGCCGGCGCGCGCTGCCTTGTCATCCTCGGCGACTCCGTCACGACCGACCACATCTCGCCTGCAGGGGCGATTCGTCCGGACTCGCCGGCCGGCGAGTACCTGGTCGAGCATGGGGTCGAGCGTCGCGCCTTCAACTCGTACGGATCGCGGCGCGGCAATCACGAAGTGATGGCGCGGGGCACGTTCGCGAACGTCCGACTACGCAACCAGCTCGTCGCGGGCAGCGAGGGCACTTGGACCGTGCACCTGCCAGACGGCGAGGAGGGCACCATCTACGACGTCGCGATGCGCTACCGCGAGGAGGGCGTGCCGACCATCGTGCTCGCGGGCAAGGAGTACGGCTCCGGGTCGTCGCGCGACTGGGCGGCGAAGGGGCCGAACCTGCTCGGCGTACGCGCCGTGATCGCCGATTCGTACGAGCGGATCCACCGCTCCAACCTGCTCATGATGGGCGTGCTGCCGCTCCAGTTCATGCCGGGGGAGAATCGCGAGTCGCTGGGCCTGACCGGACGCGAGGAGTTCTCTGTCGCCGGCGTCGACAATGCCGAGGCGAGCGAGGTGACGGTGCGCGCAGACGACAAGGAGTTCCGCGCGCGCGTCCGCCTCGACACGCCGCGCGAGCGCGAGTACCTTCGCCACGGTGGCATCCTCCCGTACGTCCTGCGGAGACTCCTCGCCGCCTGATCCCCACGCCGACGCCTGGCGGCGGGTCGCGGAGGCGATCGTGTCCGTACCCGGCGTCCTTCCGGAAGGCGTCCGGCGCGGGATCGCGCGCGGCGAGGACCCGCCGCAGCTCGCGCCGCTGGCCGACAAGGTGCGACGTCACGCGTACCGGATCGTCGACCGCGACCTCGAGGCGCTCGACGACGACACGGCGCTCGAGGCGATCCTCGCGGCGGCGCTCGGCGCGGCGGACGAGCGGCGGCGCGCGGCGCTGGAGGCGCTCGCGTGAGGCTCGAGGCTCTGGAGCACGGCCACCGGCCGCCCGAGCGGGCGCGGATCGAGGAGCTGCGCGAGCGCGACGGCTACGTGTCCGACATCTCTCTGGCGCTTCGCTACCGGCCCGAGCTCTTCGGGGCGCCGTTCTCCGAGCTGCTGCAGCAGGTGATGAAGGGGCCGTCGGAGTGGACGGAGGGCGAGCGCGAGCTCTTCGCCGCCTTCGTGTCGGCGCTCAACCAGTGTCCCTTCTGAACGGAGGCCCACGGCGCGGTCGCGTCGTACGCCCTCGGTGACCCGCAACTCGTCGAGGCGGTTCTGCGCGACTACGAGACGGCGCCGCTCGACGCGCCGCTGCGCGAGACGCTGCGCTTCCTCGAGACGCTGACGCTGCGCCCGGGCCCAGTGGACGCGTCGCGGGCGTTCGCGGCCGGTGTCTCCCGCGAGGCGCTGCGCGACGCGACCTACGTGGCCGCGGCGTTCAGCCTGATCGACCGCTTCGCCGACGCGATCGGTGCGAAGCCGCACTCCGAGGCCGGCCTGACCCGCGAGCAGGCCATGGCCCACGAGGGCCGCTTCTTCGAAGAGGGCTACGCCTGAGGCTGCGGGCCGCGTCGCGGCCGCGACTCGGCAGCTCTTTGCTCGAGGTACGCGAGTCGCTGCGCCAGAAGACGTTGGGTCTCTTCGAAGCGCGCGCGCTCTTCAGGAGTGATCATCGTCTCCGGAGTCTTCTTCCTCTTCTTCATCGTCGTCCTCCAGAAGGAAACGGATCGCGCGGACGTCGTCCTGGATCTCCAGGATACGCGCGTTCATCTCGAACGACAGGCTGCAGATCTGTCCGCGGTGTCAGACACGACGGGGGTTCGAAGTAACAGTCTGTTACTTGCCTCAGGGGGCCGCGGCGCACGCGTGACCCTGGTCAAGTAACAGTCTGTTACAAGCAGCGGGCGATGGCGATCAGAGTAGGCGCTCGGCCGGCGGGGCCGTGTCCGCGCGGATCGCCGCGAGCCGAGCGTCCGCCTCCGCCCTGCGACGCTCGCGCGCCACCTCCTCGCCCGCCTGGAGCTCCTTGCAGACCCGGTACGCGACCAGTCCGGCCACGATCGGGCCCACGAACACCGCGACCCGGTAGAACCAGATCTGCGTCGTGTACGCCAGGTTCAACAGCACGTTCACGCGGTCGGCCGAGCCGGCGACGAACACGAGCACGACCCACACGATCATCCCGATGCCGATCGCGGTGCGAACCGGGGCGTCGCGTGGCCGGTCGAGCACGTTGTGGAACGAGTGGTCGCCGGTGAACCTGCGCTCGAGCCAGGGCCACAGGTAGAGGAAGCCGATCACGACGAGCGGGAACGCCGCGCCGCCCCAGAACGCGTTCGGGATCAGCGTGTACCTGCCGATCGTGACGTCGATGCTGGGCACGAGTCGCAGGCCGCCGATCAGCCAGCCGAGATACCAGTCCGGCTGCGCGCCGTTCGTCGACGAGTAGGTGTGGTAGGGCCCCCAGAGCCAGATCGGATTGATCTGCACGAGCCCGCCGAGCAGGAACAGGACGCCTGCGACCGCGAAGAGCAGCCCGAGCGAGCGGGGCGCCTGGCCCGGGAACGTCGGCACGCCGACGACCGCGCGCTCGGTCTGCGAGCGCTTCTGCCGGAACTGCGTGTGGTGCCGCAACGCGACGAGCGTGAGGTGCACCGTCAGGAGCAACCCGATGAGGACGGGAAACAAGAGCACGTGCGCGACGTACATGCGCGGCCAGAGCACGTCGGACCCGGGGAACGGCCCGTCGAAGAGCCAGCTCATCAGGTTCGCGCCGACGAACGGGATCGAGAGCCCGACGGAGTAGCCGATCACGAGGCCCATCCCGGAGAGGAGGTCGTCCACGAGCGAGTAGCCGAGGTACGCCTCGAGCAGCGAGACGACGAGCATCGTCACGCCGATCAGCCACGTCAGGTCGCGCGGCTTGCGGTAGGCCCCCGTGAAGAAGACGCGATAGAGGTGGAGGATGATCGCGGCGATGAACACGTTCGCCGCCCAGTGGTGTGTCTGCCGGAGCAGCAGCCCCGCCTTCGTCGAGAGCGACAGGTCGACGACGGACCTGTACGCCTCGCTCATCTGCTGGCCGCGCAGCGGCGCGTACGGCCCGTGGTAGACGACCTCGTGCGTGCTGTCGACGAAGAAGAACGTCAGGTAGATCCCGGTCGCGACGAGGACGATGAACGCGTAGAGCGCCACCTCGCCGAGCAGGAACGACCAGTGGTCGGGGAACAGATAGCGAAGCGTCTTGCGCAGGAACGGCGCGGTAGCGGTGCGCTGGTCGACGTAGCGGACGGCCCGCCGGATCACGGGCTCGGGCTCCGGTTCCGGACGCCCCACCAGGAGGCGCCGACTGCGTCGTCGAAGTTCCCCTTCGCACGCAGGTGCCCGCTGTGGTCGACCTCGATCGGCAGCATCGGCAGCCGGCGGCCGGCGGGGCCGAACAGGACACTGCCGCCGTCCGCCGGGTCGAACGTCGAGTAATGGCAGGGGCAGACGAGCGCCGGCCGCGGCTCGTCGGGCTGGAAGAGCGGCGCCCGGTACATCGAGATGGCGCACCCCGCGTGGGTGCAGAGCTTCGAATAGGCCACGATTCCGTCCGCGTGGTAGCCGCGGAGCTCGGGCGGCAGGTCGAGCGAGCCGACCGGCAGGCGCACGAGCACGACCGCGGATCCCTGCTCCTCCTTGTCGCCGCCTTCCGGGAACGCGGTGTAGAGGTCGAGCGCCTCGATGTCGGATGCCCGCCACGGTCGCCCGACCTCGTCCACCAGTCGCCGCCCCTTCCGCCACGGCGTCCGGTAGAACGGCTCGACCCGCAGCAGCGGCCCGAACGAGAGCGCCGGCGCGATCGCGGCGAGGCCGAGCGCACCGCCTGCCGCGCCGAGTCCGAGCTTGAAGAAGCGGCGACGCGTGAGGCGGTCGTCGGACTCGGCGACCAGCTGTGCGAGCAGCTCCTGCTCGTGCGGGTGCTCGACGGGCGGGTACTCGTCGACGAGCTCCTCGGTGACCACGAGCCGCTTCCCGGCCACGATCAGCGCGCCGGCGACGGCGAGCAGGGCGAGGCCGAGCGAGACGCCGAGGAGCTGCGTCTGGTCAGGCAGCGAGTCGAGCGCGTAGACGACGACGAACGCGACGGCGCAGAGCGCCCCGACGAAGAGGAGCGCGGTCGCGACCGTCTCGGCGCCCGGGCTCGGCGGCAGCTCGGGCACGAGCCGCAGCGACTGCTTGCGCGGCCTGCGCCGGCCGCGCCCCAGCAGCAGCACGAGCGCCGACACGACGGCGTCGCGGGCCCTACTCACGCCGGAACCTCGTGCCGATCGCCATGCAGACGAGCAGCAGCGCCGCGCCGGCGAAGAACCACGTCACGAGCCCCTCCGGCACCGGCCCGACGTGGCCGAGCGCCCAGCCGCCGGGGTCGTCCGGATGCTTCGCGTACTCGACGTACGCGACGATCGAGTCGAGCTGCGCGTCGCCGATCGCCTTCTTCGAGAACGTCGGCATCACGTACGGGCCGATCCGCACCGCCTCCGCGACCTGCGTCGGCGTCGCGTTCTCGAGCGGGGGCGGAACGGCGCCCGTCACGTAGCCGCCCTCGGCCACGACCTGGTGGCAGCCCGCGCAATGGTCGATGAACAGGTGGAGCCCCTGCGAGAGGCTCCCCTTGGCCGGATCCGGCTTCGGGATCGGCGGCCCCTTGCCGAGCGAGGCGACGTACGCGACGAGCGCGCGGATCTGCCGCCCGGTCAGCAGCAAGCGGGTGCGGCGCGGCTGGATCCCGAGCCGCGGCAGCGGCATGTAGCCGGTGCGGAGGTAGAAGTCCGCCGAGAGCGCGCCGACGCCGGCGAGCCTCGGCGCGGCGACGCTCTGCGAGGTCTGCTCACGAAGCGGGCCGGCTCCCGCGGGGCGCGTGCGCACGTTGCCCGAGCCGTTCGCACCGTGGCAGGAGATGCAGTACTGCCCGTACAGGCGCTTGCCGTACGCCGCGTCCTTCCCCGGCGAGCCGACCGCCGCCGACGCGAGCGTCAGCGCCACCGTCGCGGCGAGGAGGAGCGGTCTCCTCATCCCGGCCTGCACAGCGTCCCGAAGGTCGACGCGAGCCCGTCCATGACCATCGCCGACAGGAAGAGGAGATTGGCGACGACCGCCGCCGCCGCGAGGAAGTGCATCCGCCCGAGCGGCGGCGGATCGTCCTGCTCGGTCTCGCGCGTGCGCACGAAGACGACCACTGCGGCCGCCTCGGCGGCGAGGACGACCAGGCCGCCCACGGCGAGCAGCGTCAGCTGCCACACGTCGTTGCCGATTCCCCAGTGCAGCCCGCCCGCGCTGCACTCCGCCTGCGTCACGCCGAAGCCGACCACGTGCTGGGAGGCCCACACCAGGGCCGCGCCGGCGAAGCCGAACCACTGAAGCTGCGACAGCCGCCGCAGGCTCATACGGTGGCCGAGAGGAGGGTGCCGGTCACGCAGAGCGTCAGCACGATCACCGCGTACCAGTAGACCGTGATCGCCTGGAGCGCGTTGAGCCGGTACAGCGTCAGCCCGCGCGAGAGCTTGAGGAGCAGCCACACGTCGAGCAGCAGTCCGACGGCGACGTGCCCGTGGTCGGCGCCGAGCAGCGTGAAGTAGATCGAGCCGTACGCGTCGGTCTGCGGGGTGAAGCGCGTCAGCTGGTCGTCGAAGTCGTGGACCTCGTACGCGAGGTATCCGCTCTGGACGACCAGTGCGAGCACGAGCAGCGCCCGCGCCGCCGCGAGCCGGCCGGCGCGGGCCGCTCGCGTCGCGAGGAGCAGCGGCGCGGCGGTCGCGGCGAGCGTGAAGGAGAGGACGAGCGGGACGACAACCCTCGGCTCGGGCAGGCCGTCCGGAGGCCAGTGCGGCGTCTCGAAGCGCAGGTAGTAGTACGTGCCGAACAGGCAGCCGAAGAGCGTCGCCTCGCTCGCGACGAGCATCACCATTCCCCACCACGCGGCGGGTCGGCCGACCCTGGCCGCGACGTGCTCGGCGACGTGCTCGCCCACGTCAGGCCTCCTGCGGCTCCGCCGAGTGCCAGCCGAGCAGGGTGAGCGCGCAGAGCGCGACGAAGATCCCGGCGATCCAGAACCTGTCGAGCACGAGCGTGGCGAAGACGAGCGACAGGCAGAGGGCGAGCGTGATCGGCCAGGGCGACTCGTGCGGCATCCGGACGATCTCGGAGAGCCACCCGTCGGCGGGCGACGTCACCGGCTGCTGGTGGCCCTGCTCGAGGACGAGGACGCCCTCGTCGAGGTTGCGCCGGTCGACCATGCGATCGTCGGCGTCCCAGTTCGGGTAGGCGCTGGAAACCTTCGGGATGACCGCGAAGTTGTACTCGGGCGGCGGCGAGGGGACCGTCCACTCGAGCGTGCCGCCGTGCCACGGGTCGGCCGGCGCGGGCTCGCCCCGCAGGTAGCTGACGACGAGGTTCCCGAACAGGATCAGGATCCCGAGCGCGGTGATATAGCCGCCGATCGACTCGGCGAGGTTGTAGGAGTCCCAGCCGAGCCCGGACGGGTACGTGTAGTCGCGGCGCGGCATGCCGAGTAGCCCGACGACGTGCATCGGGAAAAACAGCAGGTTCGTGCCGAGGAAGATCGTCCAGAAGCTGATCTGCCCGGGCAGCTCGAAGTACATCCGGCCGGTGACCTTCGGGAACCAGTAGTACATCCCGGCGAAGATCGGGAAGACGGCCGCGCCGAAGATGATGTAGTGGAAGTGCGCGACGACGAAGTAGGTGTCCGTCACCTGCTGGTTGAACGGGATCGCGACGAACATGATCCCGCTGAGCCCACCGACGACGAAGAAGAGGATGAAGCCGACGATGAAGAGAAGCGGCGTCTTGAAGCGCGCCGAGCCCGTGAAGATCGTCATGCACCACGCGAACACCTGAATCGTGCTCGGGACGACGACGATCGCGCTCGCCGCCGCGAAGAAGATGAGCTGGATCGTCGGCAGCCCCGTCGCGAACATGTGGTGGGCCCAGACGCCGAAGCCGATGAACACGACCAGCAGCTCGGCGATCGCGACGAGCGGGAAGGCGACTAGCTTGCGTTGCGTGAAGGCCGGGATGATCGACGTCGCGATGCCGAACGCCGGCACGATGAGGATGTAGACCTCGGGGTGCCCGAAGATCCAGAAGAGGTGCTGCCAGAGGAGCGCCGAGCCGCCGTGCGCGACGTCGAAGAAGTGCGTGCCGACCCGGCGGTCGAGGAAGAGGAAGATCGTGTCGGCGCTGAGCGCCGGTAGCGCGAACAGCAGCCCGAACGCGGCGGCGAGGAAGGCGAAGCAGAAGAGCGGCATCCGGTTGAACGACATGCCCGGCGCGCGCAGCTTGAGGATCGTGACGATGAGGTTCCCGGCCGTGAGCGACGACGCGATACCGTTGAAGATGATCGCGAGGCAGTAGAAGTCGATGTTGCGGCCGGGGTCGAACGTCCGCGAGGCGAGCGGGACGTAGTCGAACCAGCCGGCGTTCGGCGCCATCCCGAGCGCGAGGCTCGTATAGAGGAAGATCCCGGAGCCGAGGAAGATCCAGAAGCTCAGCGCGTTCATGCGCGGGAAGGCCATGTCCCGCGCGCCGATCATCAGCGGGATCAAGTAGTTCCCGAAGGCGCCCGTCGTCATCGGGATGATGAAGAAGAAGATCATCGTGATCCCGTGCACGCTGAACAGCTGGTCGTACGCGTTCGGCGAGAGGAAGCGCTCGTTCGCCCGGTTGAGCTGCGTGCGCATCAGCAGCGCCTCGACGCCGCCGGCGCCGAAGAGCGCGAGCGTCGTCCAGAAGTAGAGAAGGCCGACGCGCTTGTGATCGGTCGTCGTCAGCCAGCCGAGCACGCCGGGGCGCTCCGCCCACATCCGCGCGAGCCGGTCGACGCGCTCCTGCGCCGGGGTCGGAACGGTGACGGCCATCTACTTCAGCGAGTCGAGGTAGGCGACGAGCGCTCGTAGCTGCGACGCGCCGAGCTGCACGTCCGGCATCTGGTTGCCGGGCTTCGCGTGCTGGCTGTCGACGATCCACGCGGCGAGGTCGGCCGGCCGGTTCGGAACGGTGAGCGCGCCGAGCGTGCGGCGCGACGCGAGGTGCGTCAGATCGGGGCCGACGAAGCCGCTCGCCGCGGTGCCGCGGATCGTGTGGCAGCTCGAGCAGGGACCCGCCAGGAACACGCGCTCGCCCCGGGCGGCGAGGCCACCTGCCGGCGAGCGTGCGGGCGCGGCCTCGCTCGCGAGCCAGGCGCGGAATTGCGCGGGCGGCTGCGCGTCGACGACCATGCTCATGTGGGTGTGCTGGAGGCCGCAGTACTCCGCGCACTGACCGCGGTAGTCGCCGGGCTCGTCCGCGTAGAGCAGGATCTCGTTGACCTTGCCGGGGATCGTGTCGATCTTGCGGTTCAGCCTCGGCACCCAGAAGCTGTGGATCACGTCGGCAGTCGTCGCCTGCAGCAGCACCGGCGTCCGCGCCGGGATGTGGATCTCGTTCGCCGTGACCGCCCGCGTGCCCGGGTAGCGCACCTCCCAGTACCACTGACGGCCGATGACCCGAACGGTCAGCTTCGTGGCGCTCGCGGCGGGCGCCTGCGTCGTCCGGATGACGAAGACGTCCGAGACGAAGAAGAGCGCCGCGATGAGCAGGATCGGCATCGCGACGCCGAGACCGAGCACGACCGCGGTGCTGATCTTCTCGCCTGGCTTCGCGCCCTCGCGGTCGCGGCCGATCCCGCGCCGATCGCGGCGGACCCAGGCGAGCAGGAGGATGCCCGCGACCACCCCGAAGCCGATCCAGGCAACGCCCATCATCCACCACCACAGGCTGGCGATGTCGCGTGCCTGGTGGCTCTCGGGCGCGAGGGTGCTCTGCCGCGAGCTGCAACCGGCGAGGACGAGCAGCAGCACGAGCGGTGTTACGGCACGCGCTCGCGGCAACCTGTCCCCCGACCGAATTGCGTCGACACCGTCGAGGTCCGGCTACCCCCCGCACTTGCCATGAAACGATGGAACTGAGCCTCCAGCTCGCCGCAACCGCGCTGCTCGCCGCGCTCTACGCGGCGGGCCTCGTCCGGGTGCGGCGACACGGCCGGACGGTGGCGGCGGCGCGCGTGGCGGCGTTCGGGCTGGCGGTCGCCGTGCTCGTCGCGGCGTTCGCCTCGCCGCTCGAGCGGCTCGGCGAGGAGCGGCTCTTCTCGGCGCACATGGCGCAGCACCTGCTGCTCGGCGACCTCGCGCCGCTACTCGTCGTGCTCGGGCTCGACGGGCCGGTGCTGCGACCGCTGCTCGCCGTGCGCGCGGTGCGGCGGCTGCGCGTGCTCGCGCACCCGCTCGTGGCGCTGCCGCTCTGGGCCCTGAACCTCTGCGCCTGGCACGTGACGCCGCTCTACGACGCGGCGCTCGACCACGACGCGGTGCACGCACTCCAGCACGGTCTGTTCTTCACGTGCGGCGTGCTGCTCTGGTCGGCGCTGCTGGAGCCGTTACCCGGGCCCGCGTGGTTCACGGCAGGCAGGAAGGTGCTCTACGTCGGCGGCATGTGGCCCGTCTCGCTCGCGCTGTCGCAGGTGTTCCTCTGGTCCGGCCACGCCTACTACGCGCGCTACGTCCACGCTCCCCGGACCTGGGGCCTCGGCCCGCTCGCCGACCAGCGCGCCGGCGGCGGCGTGATGCTCGTCGAGGGCACGCTGGTGATGCTCGGCGTGCTCGTCTGGCTGCTCCTGCGCGCGTTCCGCGAGAGCGAGACGCGCGAGCGGCTCCTCGACGCGGGGGTATAGCCCGAGGCGGCCGCGCGCGCGGCGCGATACGGCCGCACATAACGGGGCCCGGGAACCCTGGGGCCTGGCCCCCGCATGAGAGTGTCACGAAAACGTCACGGCCCCGAGGAAACCGGGGGGCCACGCCCTACGTCTGGCCGAGGACGCCGATCTTGTAGCCCTTCTTCTTCAGGTCCTTCGCGGCCCGCGCCGCGGCCTTGATCTCGGGTGAGTTCTGGATCGCCGCCCCCGCAGCTTGCAGGGCCACGATGTCGCCCTTCTTGGCGGCCGCCTCCATCCTGACCAGCTGCGCATCGATCGTGCGGAGGGCCTTGACGACCGTGTCGTTGTCGGCCTCGGCGTCCTTCGGCGGCTTCGCCTTGTCGAGGTCGTCGGCCACCGTCTTGAGGACCTGCTCGGCCGGGGGGATCTGCTTCGCCAGCGCCGACAGCGAGTTCGCGGAGCCGGCGACGCTGACCTTGGCGAACGCCTTCTGCACCGCCTTGCCGTCGGCCTGGACCTTCTGCTCGTAGTCCGCCTTCGACAGCCGGCCGCTGCCGCCGCAGCCCGCGCCGAGCGCCGCGACCGCCGCCACGGCCAGGATCCCCGTCAGCCTCGCCTGCACGTCGCCCGGAGCCTACTCCTTCGGTAATCTCGGGGCACCGGGGTGCCGCGACGAACGCGGCTGAGATCACACCCGCTGAGCCCGATCCGGTTCGTACCGGCTTGGGCTGGCCGCGCTGATCGGCGGCGACGTGCGCGTGCATGCGATGGTGCTGCTTGGGCGCGCCGCTCGGCCGCGGCGGGTCGTGGCTGCCGACCGGGCTCAACGTCCTCCAGAACCTCGGCTGGACGATCTTCGAGGTCGCGTGACGATCGGCGGCTCGCTGCCGATCTTCGCCGCCTCGTTCGCCCTGACGCTGCTCTTCGCGGCGGGCCTGCGGCAGCCGCGCCACGTGCCTGCGTAGCGGTCACTAGGCTCCCGCGGCATGCGGCCGCTGGCGGTGATCGGGCACCTCACCCACGACGTCGTCGCCGGCCGGGCGCCGCGCATCGGCGGCGCGCCGTGGTACGCAGGCCGCGCCCTGCGCGCGCTCGGCCAGGACGCCGTGCTCTTCGCGAAGTGCGGCGAGGACGACCGCGCGCGTTTCCAGCGACGCCTCGCCTCGCTCGGCCTGCCGGCGTCGCTCTCGGTCGGCGCCACGACGACGGCGTTCTCTTTCGCCTACGAGGCGAACGGTGCGCGGACGATGCGCGTCGATGCGATCGGCGACCCGTGGCGCCTCGACGAGCCTCCGCCTGCACTGCTTCGCCAGGTCGACTGGATTCACGTCGCGCCGTTGCTGCGCAGCGACTTCGACGCGGCCGCGCTCGAGCGGCTCGGCGCCGGGCGACGGCTGCTGCTCGACGCGCAGGGCCTGGTGCGCGTGCCGCAGCTCGGGCCGCTGACGCTGGATGAGAGCTTCGACCCCGACGTCCTGCGCCACGTCTCGATCCTCAAGCTCGCGGCGGAGGAAGCCCGGGTGCTCGCGGGCGACGCGGAGCCGGACTCGCTGGCGTCGCTCGGCGTGCCGGAGGTCCTCCTGACGCTCGGAGCCGACGGAGCGGTCGTGATCCTGCACGGGCGCGCCGAGCGGATCCCGGCGCGGCCGGTCGTGGACGGCGTCGATCCGACCGGCGCGGGCGATGCGTTCGCGGTCTCCTACCTGGCGGCCCGCGCGGACGGGCACGCGCCCGCCTCGGCGGCCCGTCGCGCGACCGCCCTCGTGGCCGCGCTGCTGCTCGGGCACACCCGATGATCGCGGCCGTCGCCACAACCGAGGGCGTACTGCTCGTGGACGTCGAGGCCGAGCTCGTGCTCGGCCCCGGCTCCGAGCTGCCCGACGTGGAGCGGCCGCCGGTCGAGCTGCCGCGCGTGGTCGCGACGGCGGGCGCCGGGGCGACCGTCGTCGCCGTCGTCGAGCGGCGGCCGCCGCTGCTGATCTCCCGTGACGGCGGCGTGACGTGGAACGAGGCGGGCGGAGGCCTGCCGGCCGGATTCGGCATCGCGGTGGCCGAGGACGACCCCGACCGGATGCTCTACGCGGCGCGCAGTCGCCTCTACGTCTCGCGCAACGGCGGCGTCTTCTGGAGCTCCCTGCCGTTCGAGCTGCCCGACGTCCTCGCGGTGGCCTGGATCGACTGAAGCCAGGCGCGGGTCTCGCGCGGCGAGCGCAGGTGGACGACCTCGAGGTGCGGCTGTGCGGCGAACCTCGAGGGCCAGGTCCGGCGTTGCCGGCGGTGCGTCTGCAGCACCCAGACGGGGATCGAGTAGCGGGAGAACGCGTTCCGGAACGTCTCGCGGTTTCCGTTCCAGAGCTCCGTCCTCGTGACTGCACGCGAGAACGTCCGCCAGAGCGAGCGGCGGATCACGGTCGGAAACGGCGGGTCGAGGAAGACGGCCGTGTCCGCCTGCTCGAGCACGAGCGAGCCGAGCTTGCCGTGGTAGTTGCCGTCGACGACCCAGCCTTCGGGTGCCGCGGCGAGGGCCGCGCGAACGCGCTCCTGCAACAGCTCGGCCGGCGCCTCGTCCCAGTTCGGCCCGTGGTGGAGGGCGTCGAGCTCGACGTGGGGGACGCCGAGGAGCGCCGCCAGCTCACGGGAGACCGTCGTCTTGCCCGAGCACGAGCCGCCGACGACGGAGACGCGCCGCATCAGAGCAGGAACTCCCCGCGTGCGACGACGACGGCGCTGCCGCCGACCTCGACCCGCTCGACCGCGTCGGCCGTACCGTCGGCCCGCGCGTACAGCGTCGAGGGACGCCCGATCTCGGCGCCCTGCGAGATCTCGATCTCGTCGCCGAAGGCGATGCGCCCGTGGCGAGCGAGGTGGAGCGCGAGCGGCCCCGCCGCGGAACCGGTCGCCGGATCCTCCGCGACCCCGAGCTCCGGGCCGAACATCCGCGTCTTCCAGCGCGAGTCCTCGCGGGCAAAGCAGTTGACGCCGACCGCGCCGAAGCCCGCGAGCTGCCGCTGGTCGGGTCTGAGCGCCGCCACCTCGTCGGCGGAGGCGAGCGCGAGATACACGTGGGGAACGCCGTTGTCGTAGACCTCGACCGGCAGCTGCGACTCGACGCCGAGCGCCGCCTCCAGCTCGCCCGCCCGCGCGAACGGCTCGATCTTCGGCACCGGCTGCTCCATGCGACCGAACACGATCCGCGGGCCCTCCCGCTCGAGCTGCACCGGGATCGTGCCGCGGGCGGTCTCGATCCTGATCTCGACGAGCTGAAGCGGCCCGCCGAGCACGAAGGCCGTGCCCAGCGTCGGGTGCCCCGCGAACGGGAGCTCGGAGCTCGGGGTGAAGATCCGCATCCGCACGTGCCCGTCGCGGGCCGGCGAGTAGACGAACGTCGTCTCGGAGTAGTTCAGCTCCTTCGCGAGGCGCTGGAGCTGCGCCTCGGGGATGTCGGTCGCGTTCGTGAAGACCGCGAGCTGGTTGCCGGCGAGCGGCTCGTCGGTGAAGACGTCGACGACGACGTAGCGAAAGCGGGGCACGGCTGCAGTGAAGCAGAGAGGGGAGAACCCGCCCCGGGCTTGACTCTCCCGCGGGGGGAGGCAGGATGCTGGGGCGCGATGGAGTCCCTGGAGACGTCGCAGCTGATGCCGATCGGCCGCTTCTCCCGCCTCACCGGGCTGACCGTGAAGGCGCTGCGCCACTACGACGAGCTGGG
>WNGE01011341.1_pt1 | contig 13642 bp, 12 predicted proteins | sample 5400651 | NCBI WGS metagenome assembly WNGE01 (sample SAMN13153370, study PRJNA577476) | soil metagenome | isolation source: 60 cm soil or saprolite under grassland replicate 2 | place: USA:California | collected 2016-06-15 | reverse complement strand
GCCTCACCGTGGGGTTGCTGGCGCTCCTCGTCACGCCCACGGCGTGGGCGCTCAGCAGCGTCCTCGTGAAGGGCATTCCCGTTCTGCCCTCCGCCGACCTGACGCGGCTCGCTCCTGGCGAGACGGGAACCGCCGCCTATCAGCGCGGTCGCGCCGCTTGGTACCGAACGCTCATCGCGTTCCTCGAGAGTAATCGGAAGGGCGAGCGCTACCTGCTTGCCTCGTCCACCACGCGCGTCGCCGCGCCGATCATCATCGAGACGGGCGAGCCGGTCATGGCCATGGGCGGCTTCCACGGGCTCGACCCTATTCTCACGCCGGAGAGGCTCGCCCAGCTGGTTGCCGCCAACCAGGTGCGCTTCGCGATGCAGGGCGATCTCTCGCTTATCGATCGACGCATGGGCGCGGTGGGGGTAGGGAAAGCCATCGCCGACTGGATACGCGAGCACGGCACTCGGGTCGACCCGGCGCTGTGGCGGGCGGGTGTCTCCTCCGACGACGAATCGGGCGGCTCTTCGAGCCGACGGGAGGCGAGGATCGCGGGCGGGCTCGAGCTCTACGACCTCAAGCGCGGCGCGGATCTGGTACCGGCACGAATGGATCGATAGGGTCCCCGAGCCGGGGAGAGGAGAGAGCGGATGCGCGGCAAGAACGTCTTCATGGAGAGCCTCATCGCCCACGGGGTGGGCCACATCTTCGGCAATCCCGGGACCACGGAGAGCCCCATCCTGGATGCGCTGCTCGACTACCCGCAGCTCCGCTACATCGTGACCCTGCACGAAGGAGTGGCCCTGGGCGCCGCGAGCTACTTCGCCCAGGCAAGCGGAAAGCCGGCGGTGGTCAATGTGCACGTGGCGCCCGGGCTCGGCAATGCCCTCGGCATGCTCTACAACGCCTTCAAGGCCCGCGTGCCCCTCGTGGTGACCGCGGGGCAACAGGACACGCGCCTCCGCCTGCGCGGCCCCGTGCTCGGTCACGACCTGGTGGCGATGGCCGCGCCGCTGACCAAGTGGAGCGTCCAGGTCGAGCGCGCCGACGAGTTCGCGCTGATCATGCACCGGGCGCTCAAAATCGCCACCGACCCGCCCGCCGGCCCCGTGTTCGTGGCCCTGCCCATCGATGTGCTCGAGCAGGAAACCGACCTCGCCCCGCTTCCGCCCGGCGATCTTTACCGCTCACCGGCCCCCGATCCTGAGGGTATCCGGGAGGCGGTGGACCTGCTGATGCGCGCCCAGCGTCCGGCCATCGTGGTAGGAGACGACGCGGCGGGCCCGGCAGCGGATCTGTCGGCCCTCGCCGAACTGCTGGGGGCGGCGGTATGGTGCGAAGGCATTCGCGCGAAGCAGGTCCTGCCGAGCGCGCACTCGAACTTCCGTCTCGGCCTGCCCTTCGACACCGTCGGGATTCGCAAGGCGCTCGACGGCGCGGATGTCGTGCTGCTCGTGGGTGGGCCCTTCTTCGAAGAGGTCTGGTACGCCCCCGGCTCACCGCTGCCCGCGGACGCCGTCGCCATACAGGTCGAGGGGTCGCCCGAGCGCCTGGCCCACAACATTGCCGTGCGGGTGGGGCTGGTGAGCGACCCGCGCGCCGCGCTGTCGGCGCTCCGGGGGGCTGTCGAGCGGAGCGCGGGGGCGGGTTTTCGCGATGCCGCGGCCCGGCGTAACGAGGCTCTCGCCGCCCTCAAGACCGAGGACGCCCAGACCCAGCGCGCGCGGGCGGCCAAGCGCTGGGATCAGACGCCGATCTCCGTGCCGCGCCTCGTGGCCGAGATCGAGGCCGCTCTCCCGGGAAACGCCATTGTGGTCGACGAATCCATCACCGCCAGCATCGACCTCGCCCGCACCGTCGACTTCGACGGCCCAGGCTCCTATGTCGGCGCCCGCGGCGGGGGCATCGGCCAGGCGCTCCCCGGCGCGCTCGGGGTGAAGCTTGCCCATCCGGATCGGCCGGTAGTCGCGCTTTCGGGGGACGGCTCGGCCATGTACAGCATCCAAGCGCTCTGGACGGCGGCGCATCACGACCTCGCGGTGGTCTTCCTGATCCTGAACAATCGCGAGTACCGCATCCTCAAGCACAACATGGACACCTATCGGCAGCGCTTCGGGGCCAAGCCCGACCGCGGCTACCCGAACATGGATCTCGTGTCTCCCGATCTGGGCTTCGTGGACATGGCCCGCGGCATGGGCGTGGAGGCCGCGCGGGTGAGCAAGCCCGACGAGCTGCGCTCCGCCCTCGATACGGCGCTCGGCGCGGGCCGGGCCTACCTCCTGGACATCGCCATCGAGGGCCGCTCCTGAGGTGCTACGACGCCGCGTAGCCCTCGAGCCGGTCACGCGCTCTCAGCGCGGGATCGCGCTCCGCCGGCGGCCCGTAGCCGCCGCCGCCCGGCATGAGCAGCTCGATCAGGTCGCCCGGCTGTATCAGCTGCTCGGCCTTCGGATTCTCGGGCGCGGTGCCGTTGATCAGGAGCTCGCCCCTCGCGCCGGGCTGGCCGCCGAAGAAGCCCTGGGCGGGAACGACCGTGCGGTCGCAGAAGACGGAGCAGGTCGCCGGGTCGTCGGTGAGCACGCGAAAGGCCAGGGCCTGGCCGAGGCCGCCCCGGAAGCGCCCGTCGCCCCCCGAGCCGTCGCGGAGCTCCTTGCGCTCGACGAGCAGGGGGGCGAGGGTCTCGACTACCTCCACGGGTGTCCCGAGCACCCCTGAAGGAAAGGCGGTGGCGGAGAGCCCATCCTTGGTCGGCCGTGCGCCCGTGCCGCCGGAGCCGAAGAAGGTATACACGAAGGGCTGCTTCGTCTTGTCCTTGCCGGAGAGCTGTATCCCCCAGATATTCGCCGAGCCCTCGGCCATGACGCGATCGGGCAGGGCCTGTCTGAGCGCGCCCGCGACGACGTGGGGCAGGAAATGGCCCACCACGTGGCGCGCGGCCACGGGCGCGGGGTGCCGCGCGTTGAGGATGCTGCCCTCGGGAGCGGTGATCCGGAGCACGCGGAAGGCGCCCTCGTTGTTCGGCACGTCGGGGCTGACGATGACCTTGACGCCGTAGGTCGTGTAGGCCTCCGTGTAGTTCATCACCACGTTGACGCCGCGGCGGCTCGCCGGCGAGGAGCCCGTGAAGTCGACCCAGAGACTATCGCCCGTGATCTCGCAGCGACAGGTCACGGTCAGCGGCTCGCCGTAGCCGTCCGAGGTGATGGAGTACTCGTAGACGCCGGGCCGGAGCCGGCCGATGGCCTCGCGCATGGCCCGCTCCGTGCGGGAGACGATCTCGTCGGCGAGCGGCTCGAGTCGCTCCAAGCCGAACTCTTCCATGAACTCGGTCAACCGGTCGCCGCCCACGGTGCCGCCCGCGATCTGGGCGTGGAAGTCGCCCATGACGAGGTCGGGCACCCGGACATTCGCGCGGATCATGGCCTCGAGAGGGCGGCTGAGCCTCCCCCCCTCGTAGAGCTTCATGATGGGGATGAAGAGTCCCTCTTCGTAGACCTCGCGCGCCTCCGCGGAGAGCACGTGGCCGCCGATGTCCGCCGAATGGCAGGTCGAGGCGAAGAAGGCTACGAGATCGCGGCCGCGGAACACGGGATTGCAGATGGTGACGTCGTTGAGGTGCCCCGACGTCTTCCACGGGTCATTGGTGATGACCACGTCACCCGGTTCCCACGCGTCGACTGGATACACGTCGAGGATGTGCTTCATGGCCAGGGCCATGGAGTTGATGTGGCCCGGCGTTCCCGTCACCGCCTGGGCGACCATCCAGCCCCGGCGGTCGAACACGCCCGCCGAGAGGTCGCCCGCCTCGCGCACGATGGACGTGAAGGAGGTGCGCATGAGCGCCGCCGCCTGCTCGTTGACCACACCGATCAGCCGGTTCCAGCAGATGTCGAGGGTGATGGGATCCATCACGAGGCCTCCGCGGGCTCGAGGATCAGGGTCAGCCGGCCGTCGACCCGTACGCGGGCGCCGGGACCAGCCACGGTGGTGGACTCCCGCTCCTCGATGATGGCGGGGCCGACGAGCGCCGCGCCCGGGGTGAGGGCGTAACGATCGTAGACGGGCGTGTCCACGTAGCCGCCCGCTTCCGGGAAATACGCCTTGCGCGCGCCCTTCGGTGCGGGCGTGACGGCAGCGGGCAAGGTCGCCCCGAATCTGGCGCCGGAGACGGAGATGTCAGGCAAGGGGCCTGAGACCACGACGCGGAAGTTCAGCACCTCGATGGGCACGCCCATCGGGATGCGGCTGTAGAGGGCGCGGTAGGCCGCCTCGAACCGCCCGGTGATGGGACCGAGGCTCGCGGCGGCGAGCGCCCCCGCCGGCATCTCGACTTCGACATCGTGTCCCTGACCCGCGTAGTGCATCTCGGCCGTCCGGCGTATCCGTACCTTGTCCTCGCCGACGCTCGCGCCCCGCAGAATGGCGCGTCCCTCCGCTTCCATCTCCTCGTAGAGCCGATTGATCTGCGGCCAGTCGGCGGCGTCGAGCCGCTGGGAGGCGGTGCGTACGAAGTCGAAGGCGAGGGGAGCGGCAAGGAGCCCGTAGGCGGACATGGCGCCTGCTCCGAAGGGCACGAGGACGCGCGGCACCTTGAGGATGCGTCCCACGGGCCAAGCGTGCACGGGGCCCGCGCCGCCGAAGGCGAAGAGGGGATAGGCGCGAAGGTCCTTGCCGCGCTCGATGCCGTGCACGCGCGCGGCGCCCGCCATGTTCTCGTTCACCACGCGATGTATGCCCCAGGCGGCATCGGTCAGCGTCAGCCCCATGGGGCGAGCCACCGTCGCCTCCACCGCCTCCCTCGCCGCCTCCACGTCGAGGCGCATGCGGCCACCCAGGAAGAAGCCGGGATCGAGATAGCCCAGGAGGAGATCGGCGTCGGTGACCGTGGGTACCTTCCCGCCCTGCGCATAGCAGGCGGGGCCGGGATCGGCGCCGGCGCTCTCCGGGCCCACCTTGAGGAGACCCATGCGATCAACGCGCGCCAGCGATCCGCCGCCCGCGCCGATCTCGATCAGCTCGATGCAGGGCACGCGAATGGGCAGTCCCGAGCCCTTCTTGAAGCGGTCGGCGCGCGCGACCTCGAACTCGCGGGCGAGAAGCGGCTCGCCGCCATCGATGACGCAGGCCTTGGCCGTGGTGCCACCCATGTCGAAGGACAGGAGCCGGGGCTCGCCGAGCTCACGCGCCATGCGTGCGGCAGCCAGCGCCCCCGCCGCCGGCCCCGACTCGACGAGCCGGATGGGCACACGCTTCGCCGTATCTGGGGTGGCCACGCCTCCCGCCGACAGCATGATGTAGAAGCGCCCGGGTATGCCCAGATCCTGGAGCTTGCGCTCGAGATCATCGAGGTAGCGGGCCATGAGGGGCATGACGTAGACATTGGCGCAGGTGGTGGAGGTGCGCTCGTACTCGCGAATCTCCGGGACCACCTCTGACGAGCAGGACACGGGCACGCCGGGCAGGAGCTCGGCGCAGGCGTCCTTCAAGGCGCGCTCGTGGACGGAATTCCGGTAGGCGTGGAGGAGGCAGATGGCCACCGCCTCCACGCCCGCCTCCTTGAGGCCGGCGATGGCCATGCGCGCTGATTCCGCTTCGAGCGGAGTGAGCACACCGCCTCCCGCCATCATGCGCTCCTTCACTTCGAGACGCAGGTGGCGAGGCACGAGCGGCGACGGCTGATCGATGAAGAGGTCGTACATGTCGTAGCGGCCTTCGCGCCCGATCTCCACCGCGTCGCGAAAACCCGCGGTGGTGAGAAGCCCCGTCCGCGCGCCCTTCCGCTCGATGAGCGCATTCGTGGCTAAGGTAGTCCCGTGGATGACCCCACGCACGTCGCCCGCCTCGCTGCCCGCGTCGTGGAGCACGGTGACGACGCCCTGCTCCACGGCCTGCGAGGGATCCTTGGGTGTGGTGAGGAGCTTGCCGACCCGGACCTCACCCGTGGCGTCGTCGACCCAGACGAGATCCGTGAACGTGCCCCCGATGTCTACGCCGATACGAGTCTGCCGCGCGGAGGGAGGTGTCATGGCGCCGAGTGTACACGGCGCCATGAGGGGGTCAAGACGACCCCGCGCGCTTACGGGCTGGCCAGATACGAGGACACGAAGGTTCCCGCCGCCGCGCGCTGGGCGAAGCGCGCGAGCCGGAACGGCGCGGGATTCACCGGCGGGGTCGAGCCCGTGATGAGGGCGGCCATCATCTCGCCCACCGCGGGGGCGAGCTTGAAGCCGTGGCCCGACATGCCGGCGGCGATGAAGAAGCCACGGAGCGGTGACTCGTCGAGAATGGGCATCCAGTCGGGGGTGATGTCGAAGGCGCCGGCCCAGCCGCGCGCGTAGCGGGCCTCGCCGAGCTTCGGCAGGGCGCGGCTCGTGCGCTCGAGGGCAATCTCGGCCTCGTCGAATCCCGGCTCGGATCCCAAAAGCTCGGGATCCATCGGATGCTGCGTCTCGTCGTCGGTGAGGGAGCCGGTGAGGGTCAACCCGCCTGTTTCCGGCCGGACATAGCTGCCGCCGGCGAGATCGAGATAGACCATGTGGGCACGGCCGAAGCCGGGATCTCTCTCGAGAACGAAGACGGGATGGCGGCCGATGATGATCGGCAGCTCCACGTCAGCGAGACGGGCGAGGGCGGGGGACCAGAGCCCCGCGGCGTTGACCACGATCGGAGCGTCGATCAGGTCGCCCGAGGCCGTGGCCACCCCCGTCGCGCGTCCGCCCGACTGGCGGATCGCCGTCACCTCCTGGCCCTGCTCGATGACGACGCCGCGCTTCCGCGCTGCCTCCGCATAGCCGGCGGTGACGGCCGTCGGGTCGCCGTAGCCCGAGCCGGGCTCGTAGAGCACGGCGCCGAGGGCGGAGGCATCGATGGTCGGCTCGACGCGGCCGAGCTCCGACGGCTCCAGGATCTCTGCCTGCACGCCCAGGCTCCGCTGAAGGGCGAGCGCTTTCTCGAGCGACGGGCGCATGGCCGCGCTGACGCCGATGAGCGCGCCCGAGCGGATGAAGCCAGACTGGCCGGCCACCGCCTCGCCGAAGCGTTCGAAGACGGCGAGGGAGCGAAGCACCATCTGGGTCGTCTCCCGCGTGGGGTAGAGCTGGCGAATGATGCCGACGGAGCGGCCGGTGCCGCCCGAGCCGATGAAGCGCCGCTCGAGGACGATGACGCGCCCAAGGCCAAGACCGGCGAGCTCGAAGGCGAGCGAGCAGCCGGTGACGCCGCCGCCCACGATGACGGCGTCCGCCGTCTTCACCGGACGTCGAGGAGGCGGACGACGTCGCCCTGCGTGATGGCGCCGGTCTTGAGCACCCGGGCGTACACGCGGCTCGAGCCCGGATGGCGCTTCTGGGAGACGCGGGAGACGTCACCGTCGGCGAAGCTCTTCTTGATGTTGAAGCACGGAGAGGTATAGCGGGTGACCTCGATGACGACGCCGTCACCCAGCTCGAGCCGCGCCCCCGGCGTCACCCGCTCCCAGTCGAGGCCTTCCACGGTGAGATTCTCACCGATGGTGCCGGGAGAGACCGGATGCCCCTCCGCCTGGAGGGCCTGTATCTGCTCGAGAGCGAAGAGGCAGAGCGCACGCTCGGGACCGCCGTGGTGTTCCGGGTCGCGATGCGCATCGCCTTCGAGGCCGAGCTCGGTGACTCGCGCGGACGGAACGGACAGCTTGGGCACGCCCCCCGGCGAGATGTTGATCTGGGCGATGATCGGTCGAGCCGTCACAGGCATACCTCTGTGCCGACGCCCTGCGCCATGGCCCGATCATACGCGAGGCGCGCCGTGGCCGCATCCTCGGGAGCCCAGCCCACGGACTTGAAGAGCGTGATCTGTTCGCCGTTCGCGCGCCCCGGCTTCTTCCGCGTCACCACCTCGGCCAATTCCGCCTTGACGTGGCGCCGCGTGATCTCCCGCGCCTTGATGGGGATGAGCAGATCCCCCGCCTCCTCCCAGGCGCCCTCGTAGGTGTCCACGACCACGTACGAGCGCCGGATGCCCTCGCTGTCGATCTCCCGCGTGGCGGGCCTGAACGCGCCCACGGCGTCCACGTGGGCTCCCGGCGATATGTCTCGCCCGGCGAAGAGGGGACGGGCGGAGGTGGTGGCGCAGGTGATGACCTCGGCCTTCCGTATGACGGCGCGGCGGTCGCCCGTCACGTCCACGGGCACGCCCAGCGCGTCGCACATGCGTGCCGCGAAGGCGTGGGCGCGCACCGGGTCGCGTCCCACCACGCTCACCCTCTCCACGGGGAGAACGGCCTGCAGGCAGCGGAGCTGGTACTCGGCCTGAATGCCCGCTCCGAAGCAGGCGACCCGCCGTGCATCGGCCCGCGCGAGAAGTCTGGCCGCCACGGCGGAGGCGGCGCCCGTGCGCACGGCGGTGAGGAAGCCTGCCTCCATGAAGGCGAGAGGCACCCCCGTGTCCGGATCGCTCAGCAGATAGGAAGCGTGGACGGTGGGCAGGCCGCGCGCGCGATTGCCGCCCACCACGGTGATGAGCTTGGCCCCCAGGGCGTGACGTCGCGCCAGCGTGGATATCATGCCGAGGTACACGCTGCCCTTGGCCATGGACAGGACGGCGCGAGGCAGAGCCACCGCCCGCCCCGCCGCCGCTTCGCGGAAGGCGGTCTCGACCGCCTCGATGACGGCGGGAGGCTCGAGGAGCCGCTGGAGATCGGCGCGGGAGAGGACGAGCATCAGGCGGCCGGCGCGGCCTTCCGCTTGATCATGCGCTTGATGGCCGCCTCGAGGACCAGCTCGCCGCGATGATTCAGCACCTCGTGGCGATAGCTGACGATGCCGCGGTCGGGCTTCTTCGTCTCGCGCTTGTCGGTGATGACGACCCGCACGCGCAGCGTATCGCCCACCAGCACGGGCGAGACGATCTTGATGTCGCTGCCGAGATAGGACATGCCCGTGCCGTGGATGAGGCCGGTCTGCATGACCAGGCCTTCGGAGAGGCAGAAGGTGAAGGCGCCGGGGGCGGGCTTACGAGGTGGCCACGTATTCCATGTCGTAGAAGAGGGGCTCGTTGAAGCCGCACAGGTTGACGAAGGCGCAGATATCCGCCTCCGTCACCGTGCGGCCCAGCGTTTCGTACGCCGCTCCGATCTCGTGCTCCTCGTAGGTCAATCCCTGCCTGATCATGCGGCTTCTCCTTTGGTTTCTACTGCATTTAGGCCTCGCCCAGATAGGCGCGGCGAACCTCCGGATTGTCCGCGAGGTCCCGCGCGCTGCCTTCCAGCACGATGCCGCCCGTCTCGAGGACGTAGCCGCGCCCGGCGATGGAGAGGGCCATGGCCGCGTTCTGCTCGACGAGGAGGATGGTCACCCCTTGGCGATTGATGGTCTGGACGGTCTCGAAGATCTGCTCGACCAGCACGGGGGCCAGCCCCATGGAGGGCTCGTCGAGGAGGAGGAGGCGCGGCTTGGCCATGAGGGCACGGCCGATGGCGAGCATCTGCTGCTCGCCCCCCGAGAGCGTGCCCGCCACCTGGGTGCGCCGCTCCTGGAGCCGCGTGAAAATAGTGAAGACGCGATCGATGTCTTCCCGCACCGCCGGATCCGAGCGCGTGAAGGCGCCCATCTCGAGGTTCTCCAGCACGCTCAGTCGATTGAAGATGCGCCGCCCCTCCGGGACGTGGGTGACGCCGCGTCGAACAATGGCGTGGGAGGCCACGCCCACCAGCGAGCCGCCCTCGAAGACCACGTCGCCCTCCCGCGGCGCGAGGAGCCCGGAAATGGCTCTCAGGGTCGTGGTCTTGCCCGCGCCGTTGTTGCCGAGCAACGCGACGACCTCGCCTTCGCTCACCTGAAAGGACACGCCCTTGAGCGCGCGAATCTCGCCGTAGGAGACGTGGAGGTCTCGCACCTCAAGCACTGCCGGCCTCCGCGCGCGGGGTCCACTTCCGCCGCCCGAGATAGGCCTCGATGACACGCGGATTTTTCTGGACGTCGGCGGCGCGCCCCTCGGCGATCTTCTCGCCGTAGTCGAGCACGGTGACGTGGTCGGACACTTCCATGACCACGCGCATGTTGTGCTCGATGAGGAGAATGGTGAGGCCGAGGTCGGTCACGAGCTTCCGCAGGAGCGCCATGAGGCTGCGCGCCTCGCCCTGCGTCATCCCCGCCGTCGGCTCGTCGAGGAGCAGGAGGGCGGGCCGGGAGGCCAGCGCGCGCCCGATCTCCAGACGGCGCTGGTCACCGTAGGGCAGGTTGCGCGCCAGCTCATTGGCGCGGTCACGCAGCCCTACGATGTCGAGCAGCTCGGCGGCGCGTGACCACAGCGTCTGCTCTTCGCGTCTCCAGTGCGGGTTGCGGGTCACCGTGCCCCAGAAGCCCGAGTCGACGCGCGCGTGCATGCCCACGAGCACGTTCTCGACGGTGGTCATGCTCTTGAAGAGGCGGATGTTCTGAAAGGTGCGACAGACGCCGAGCGTGGTGATCTGATCGGGACGGAGACCCGCGAGCTGGGTGCCGCGGAAGGTCACCGTGCCTTCCTCGGGCACGTAGAGGCCGGTGAAGACATTGAAGAAGGTCGTCTTGCCCGCGCCGTTGGGGCCGATGATGGACGCGATCCGGCCCTCCTCCAGCTCGAAGTTCACTCCGTTGAGCGCGATGAGCCCGCCGAACCGCTTGGTGATACCGCTCGCCTCGAGGAGCACCGCCATGTCAGGGCTCGCTGAGCTCGCGGATGCGGCGCTTGGCGGGCAGGATGCCCTGCGGGCGGAAGATCATCATCAGGACCAGGATGAGACCGAAGATCATACGCTCGTACTTGGCGGGCTCGAGCTGAGTGGGCAGATTGGCGAGGTTGTAGCCGAGAATCACCGTGCCCGCGTTGCGGAGCTCGTTGAGCCAGAGCGAGAAGCCCTTGAGGACCTGGAGGTTGAGCACGGTGACCACGGTGGCCCCGAGGATGGCCCCCGGGATGGAGCCCATGCCGCCCAGGATGATCATGGCGAGCACGCCGATGGACTCCATGAAGGTGAAGGACTCCGGGTTGATGAAGATCTGCTTGGCCGAGAAGAGGACGCCCACCGCGCCCGCGAAGGAGGCCCCGCAGGCGAAGGCGAGGAGCTTCATCCGTACCAGGGGCACCCCCATGGCCTGCGCCGCGGTTTGATCCTCGCGGATGGCTTCCCAGGCGCGGCCGATATGCGAGTCCTCCAGCCTGCGGTTCACGAGCACGGTGACGCCGACGATGAGGAGCACGAGCGCGTAGAGGTAGAGGGGATAGATCACGTAGGGATTGGGCTCGATGCCGAGGGCGCGAAGGAGCGGCTCGAAGAAGATGGGCGGCCGATTGATGGGGGTGATGCCCTTGGGGCCATTGGTGATGTTGATGGGCTTGTCGAGGTTATTGGCGAGGACGCGGATCACCTCGCCGAAGCCCAACGTCACCAGGGCCAGGTAGTCGCCGTGAAGCCGCAGGACGGGCAGGCCGAGGAGAATGCCTGCCCCCGCCGCCACCCCCACGCCCACGAAGAGAAAGACGAAGAACCACCATCCGGAGAGCGGGAAGTGGCTCCCGCCGAAGATCAGGTTGGCCTGTGGCGATCCGAAAATCGCCCACGAGTAGGCGCCTACGGCGAAGAAGGCGACATAGCCAAGGTCGAGGAGTCCGGCCAGTCCGACCACGATGTTCAGTCCGAGGGCGAGGGCCACGAAGATGCCGACCTGTATGGCGATCTCCATGTAATAGGCGTTGATGGTGCCGAGGACGGGCATGAGGACGCCGAGGGCGAGCACGGTCAGGAGAATCTTCAGCCCCCGCGGCATGCGGGCGAAGTAGAGGAGGAGGACGGAGGCCTGGAACAGCATGAAGAGCACCACGGAGCGCGGGACGTGGGCGACGCCCCACGCGGTGACGCCGAGCGCCGTCACCACGACGATGGTGGCGGGCACCGGTCTCTCGAGCAGTCGCTGCATCAGCCGGACGATCACGCCCGCTCCCTGACGACCTCTCCGAGGAGGCCCTTGGGACGAAAGATCAGAATGAGGATGAGGATGGAGAAGGCGAGGATGTCCTTGTACTCCGCGCCGAAGGCCCCGCCGGTGAGCAGCGACAAATACGAGGCGGCGAAGGACTCGAGGATCCCCAGCACCAGCCCGCCCAGCATGGCGCCCGGGATATTGCCTATGCCGCCCAGCACGGCGGCGGTGAAGGCCTTGAGCCCGGGAATGAAGCCCGTGTACGGATTGATCAGGCTGTACTGCACGCCGAAAAGCACCCCCGCGCCCCCGCCCATGGCCCCCCCGATGAGAAAGGTGAGGGAGATGATGCGGTTGACGTTGATGCCCATGAGCGAGGCCGCCGCCTGGTCCTCGGCCACCGCACGGATGGCCTTGCCGATCTTGGTCTTGTTCACGAGCGAGTAGAGTCCCCAGAGCATGAGGAGGGCGGCCGCAGTCACCACCAGCGATTTGACCGATACGTCGATGGTGGAGGAGAGCTCGAAGCGCTCGTTCAGCACGTCCATGGTCGGATAGACGAGGTTGAAGGAATTGCGCCACAGGGACTCGAAGAGCCGGATGGCGTCCTGGAGAAAGAAGGAGACGCCGATGGCGGAGATGAGGGGGATGAGGCGCGGGGCGTGGCGCAAGGGCCGGTAGGCGGTGCGCTCGACGATGACGGCGAGCACCCCGGACACGGCCATGCCCGCCACGAGGATCAGGAGGAGCACGAGCACCCAGGGCAGAGCCTCGAGCCAGCCCGCCGACTTCATGCCGAGCAGGAGCTCGACGCCGACGAAGGCGCCGACGATGAAGATCTCGGAGTGGGCGAAGTTGATGAACTCGAGCACGCCGTACACCATGGTGTAGCCGAGGGCGATCAGGGCATACATGAAGCCCAGGGTGATGCCGTCGATGAGAACCTGCGGGAAGATGCCGACGAGGAGATCAAAGTCCATCGGCACTCAATGCCAAGGCGGGAGTCGCGGGAGGGGCGGCGCGTGGGCCGCCCCTCCCCGAGGACATCGTGCGAGCCGCTACTTCTTGGCTTCGGGCGGGGCGATGGTGAGCTGCTTGACGATCTTGTTGTCGCCCCACTTCGCCGGATCGTCGCTCACCACGGTCAGCACGAAGTACTGGGCCTTGAGCCGGTCGCCCTTGGCGTCGAAGGCGATGTCGCCCGTAATCCCGGAGAGCTTGGCCTTGCGGACGGCGGTGGCGACGTCCTCACGGGACACCTTGCCCTTCTTGGCCGTCTCCTCGATGGCCTTGATGGCGATGGTGGCCGCGTCATAGGCCTCGGCCGCGTAGGGCTCGGGGTTCTTGCTGAACTTCTTCTTGTAGTCGTCGACGAACGCCTTGGCCTTGGGCAGGGCGGAGGCGGGGCCGGCGGCGGAGGTGTAGTTCATGCCAACCACCGCCTTGCCGGCGATCTTGGTCAGGTCCGAGGAGTCCATGCCGTCGGGACCCATGAACTTGGCCTTGATGCCCTTCTCGCGCGCCTGCTTGAAGAACGGCGCGCCCTGGTCGTAGATGCCGCCGAAGTAGATGACGTCGGGATTCTTGGCTTTGATGGGTGTGAGGATGGAGTCGAAGTTCGACTTCTCCTCGGTGCCTTCGAAGCCCAGGACCTTGATGCCCTTCTTCTCGCTGTCGGCCTTGAAGAACTCGGCGATGCTCTGCCCGTACTGCGTCTTGTC
>WNGE01009707.1_pt1 | contig 13642 bp, 10 predicted proteins | sample 5400651 | NCBI WGS metagenome assembly WNGE01 (sample SAMN13153370, study PRJNA577476) | soil metagenome | isolation source: 60 cm soil or saprolite under grassland replicate 2 | place: USA:California | collected 2016-06-15 | reverse complement strand
GAAGCTTCGACCACGATGTCGAGATCGAGCGTGGTCCGCGGCAATCCATACGCGGCGAGCGCAAGAGCGCCTGCCAGAGCATGTCGGTGCCCCTTCGCCGCGAGAAAGGTCGAGATCGTCTCCAGCTGACGTGCGAACTCGATGGTTCTTCTCCGAAAGAAGTCTAATGCGTTCCCGCCTCCGCTGCCCAGTTGGCGACCACGGTCAGCGGAAGCGCGTCGCCCACGATCTCGGGAAAGACGACGAGGAACCGCTTGCCATCGGCGGAGACGTCGAAACCCGACGAGATGCCCCGGTCCAGGGCGCCCGTGTCGGTTCCCCCTTCGCGGAGCTGGAAGAGCAGCGTCGCGGAGCCCAGCTCGAGAGTCGGAGAAGTCCGCACGGGGACGGAGACCAGATACTGGTCGGAAGAAATATAGAAGATCTCCCGACCGTCACGGCTCCAGCGCAGGTGACGGGCTCCTCCGGCCGAGACACGAACTCTCTCGCCCGGTCCGGGAAAGCTCATGACATAGACCTCGGGGCGGCCGGACTCATTCGAGATCATCGCCAGGAACTGGCCGTCGGGCGAGAACCGCACCTCTCTCTTGTTGAAGGCGGACTCGAGGAGAGGAGTCGGCTTGCCTCCTCCCGAGAGCGGAAGCATCCAGACGTTGAAGACTCCGCCTTCGCCGATCCGCGTGTAGACGAGGAACTTCCCGTCCGGGGAAACGTCCTGCGCGAGACAGAAGGATTGGGATTCGGGAACCATCTCCTCGTCTTGACTCGTCGCGAGATCGCGTCGGAGGAGTCGCGGGCCGCGTCCCCGAGAGGCGGAGTAGGCGATGCTCTTCTCTCCGGGCAGCAGGATCGCCGAAAACTCGCTGTTCGGCTCCGAGGTGATCGGCGTTTCTGTTCCGCGCTCCAGATCGACCGACCAGACGTCGAGAGTTCCGGTGGACTCTCGCGCCCTGTCGAAGATGGCCCGCCGGCCATCGGAGGAGATCCGGACGTTCAGGTACCGGCCCGGCGGGCCGACCGTCCCGAGGCGTCGGCCGGTCCGGTCGAACCAGACCAGTCGCTTGACGTCCTCCTGGGATTGGTAAACGAGCGTGCCGCTCCGCGACAAAGCGAAGGCAGCGGCGCGGGTCGTCAGGAAGTACCGGACGTGCCCGGCGATCGAGAGCGGTTCTCCGACAGTCCGTCCGCTTCGAGGATCGAACCGCAACGCCAGAAGCGCCCCTTCGCGGGAAAACACGAGATAGCCGGGGTCGGCGTACTGCACCTTGGACCCGGTTGGCATGACGACTGTCGGGGACCTTCCGGGCTCCGCCAGCATCAGGCTCGATTCCCAGTTCAGATCTGCGCTCAAGTAGAGAAAGCGCTTCCCGTCGGCCAGGAACCAGGGCCAGTTCAATCTCGCCTCTCGCGACCGATCCGGCCGCAGGAGAACGATCGGGGCGCCACCCGCCGCGGGAACCCGATAGATCGCGTCCCCCAGGACGCTGGCAAAGACGATGTCTCCGCCCTGTCCCCACGTTCCGGAGAACCCGATACCCGGAGCGACGTTGCAGATCGAGACGGGAGAGCCTCCCGAAACCTCCACGCGTTTCAACGCCGTCTCCGCGAAAAACCCGATCGTCCGTCCGTCCGGAGACCAGAAAAGGGACCCGGCCCCTTCGGTCCCCGCAATCGGGCCGGCCTCGAGCGAGGAGAACGGCCGCAGAAAGATCCTCCGGTCGCTCCCCCGTTCCGAAGCGATGTAGGCGAGTTGCGAGCCGTCCGGCGACACGGCCAGAAAGGCCCCCTCGAGCGAATACGAGAAGACTCCGTTGGGAGGCGGAGCCACTGTGAATCGGATCGGTGTCGGAGGCGGCGCGGGGGGCGTCTTCCGCAGTGTCGCGATCGCCGCGACCGCGAGCGCGACGGCCAAGAGAAGCCAGGGCAGCCATCGGGAGCGGGTGGGGCGCGCGGCGAGGAGAGTCTCCCGCGGGGCTGATATTCCTTCGGCGATCGCGTTGAGTTGCAACTCGACGTCGCGCGCGGTCTGCCAGCGGTCGTCTGGGTCCTTGGCCAGGCATGTCCGGACGAGCCGGTCGAAGGAGGCCGGGCTCATCGGGGCGACGGAGGAGACCAGAGGAGGTTCGCTCGTCAGAATCGCCGACATGATCGAGACCGGGCTGGATCCCTCGAACGCCTTCCTAGCCGTCGCCATCTCGTAGAGCACCGCGCCCAGCGCGAAGATGTCGCCCCGCGCGTCGCTCTCTCGACCCTGCAGCTGCTCGGGCGCCATGTACGGCACCGTCCCCAGGATCATCCCCGGCTGCGTCACGTCCTTCGCCGCGGTCGGGGCCGAAGTCAGGCTCTCCATCGTCGGGACAGGAATGAGAACTTTCGCCAGGCCGAAGTCGAGAAGCTTAATCCCCGACTTCGTGACCATCACATTGGACGGCTTCAAGTCGCGGTGGACGATCCCCTTGCGGTGCGCCGCCTCGAGCGCCGAGGCGATCTGAGCACCGAACCGCAGCGTTTGATCGAGGGGGAGCAGCCCTCGGGCGAGGCGTTCTGCAAGGGTCTCCCCCTCGAGCAGTTCCATCACCAGGTACTCGACGCCGTCTTGGTTGCCGACGTCGTAGAGCGCGCAGATGTGGGGATGGGAGAGTTGCGAGATCGTCTTCGCCTCCCGCTCGAACCGCTGTCGCACGTCGGGTGAGGAGGACAGGTGCTGCGGAAGGACTTTTACCGCGACGGTGCGCTCGAGACGGGTGTCCCGCGCTTTATAGACTTCGCCCATGCCTCCCGCGCCCAGGGGTGTCACGATCTCGTAAGGGCCAAGCCGAGTCCCGGCTGTAATCGCCATCTTCACTTCACCCGATCGCCCGATCACCCGATCGCCCGATACGCGAAGCGCAGACCTCCCCCATCCCTCCCGATCCGAGCGGCGAGAGGACCTCGTAGAGGCTGAGGCGCGCGCCGGTCGGGATCGTCACGCTGCGAAATCCTCGAGCTGCAGGATCCGCAATCCCGGTATCTCCGGCAGATCGCGATCATTCGTCAACAGAGCCGAACAGCCGCCCGACAGTGCGGCTGAAATCTGAATTGCGTCGGGAGTTCGAAGGCCGGGATGAAGCGCCCGCAGATGTGCTGCGGCCCGAAGTTGAGTTCGGTCGAGGTCGATCAGATGGAGGCCGCGGCTGCGCATGAGGATTTGCTCGTATCGTTCGGCGAGGGGGTCATTCCCTGCTCGATACGGAACCACCAGAACCTCCAAAAGGGTCAGGCTCGACGCGGTCGCCGGGAGATGCCCTTCGTCGATCGACGAAAAGACAGGATCGAGTAGAGGCAGAAAGCGCGGATGCTCCTCGATGAAGTAGATGAAGACCACTGTGTCGAGCGCCAGCGGGCCATCGCCAATCTCCCGGATCAGCCCCAAGACTTGCGCTCGGCCTCGACGTGAGCCGCCGCCTCGATTCCGGTCCATTGCTCCTTGCCAAGCCCCCGCAGCGTCAGGATCGACAGCGGATCGGGAGTCTCGAGCGCATCATCCAGGATCTTCGTCACCTCCTGAGCGATGCGTGAAGCCCGCCGCCGTCGAAGGGAGCCGGGGCTCAGTTCGGATCGACCGCCACGCCTTCGGGGGTGATCGTGCCGGTGATGAAGTTCTGGTTCACACTCTGCCCGTCTAGGTCGGCACGGCCAATCGTTCCGTTGATGTCGCCGTTGAAATTTTCGTTGGCCCAGTAGATGTGGCAGGAATCGACTGCCACGCCCCTGGGGCTGAACGCAGGGATGAAGCTCTGGTTCACGTTCTGCCCGTCCAGGTCGGCACGGCCGATCGTCCCGACGACGAACCCGTTGCCCCAGTAGATGTGGCCGGAATCGACCGCCACGCCAAAGGATTCGGATGCGCCGGTGATGAAGCTATTGTTTACGTTCTGCCCATTCAGGTCGGCACGGCCGATCGTCCCGTTGAAACCCCTGATGGTCCAGTAGATGTGGGCGGAATCGACAGCCACGCCGACGGGGGCCTGCAGGCCGGTGATGAAGTTCTGGTTCACGTTTTGCCCGTCCAGGTCCGCACGGCCGATCGAGTCGGCGTCGTCGGGGCCGGCGTAGTTTGTCCAGTAGATGTGACTGGAATCGACCGCAATGCCGGCGGGGCCGTACGCGCCGGTGATGAAGCTCTGGTTTACGTTCTGCCCGTCCAGGTCGGCACGGCCGATCGTATTAAAGCCGGGGTTCGTCCAGTAGATGTAGCCGGAATCCACCGCCACCGAGACTTCCTCGGATGGGCCGGTGATGTCGATGAGGGTCTGGTTCACGTTCTGCCCATCTATGTCGGCACGGCCGATCTTCGGATGCTGGGGGCTGTGACCCCAGTAGATGTGGCGGGGTCCGCTGCCGGTTCCGGTGAGCGTGAGACTCGTGGTGGCGGCGGCCTTCCTGCCGCTGGCGGTGAGCGTCGCGGTGTCACTCTGGCCGGCCGCGGTGGGGCTGTACACGACGGTGACGCTGCACGACTTCCCGGGACCCAGGCTGGTCGCGGTGCAGGCGTCGGCAGTCTTCGTGAACGCCGCTGACCCCGTCAGCGCGACCGTCAGCGCGCCCGTGGCCGAGCCGCCCGAGTTTGTGAGCGTGAATGTCTGCGATGCGGTCTGCCCAACGACAACCGTACAGTAGTCGTAAGCGCCGTTCGTCGAGGGCGTGAACGCGAGCGCCGGCTCTCCGTCGGCCTGCCCCGCCGCCGGCACCAGCAACGCGACCGCTGCCGCCAGTGCGCCGGCCGTCCGAATTAATCTGTGCATTGTTTGGTCCCTCCTGGTGAGCCGGCCGCGGCCGCCGAGCCCGTTCCAAGGGAAGCAGCAGTCGTAGCCGTATCAGTCTTTCATGCGCCGGAGAACCATGTCAACGGTTCGGAGCTCGTAAACAGGATGATCGTGTCGATGGTGATCACCACTCCCTCCGGATCCACTCGTGCATTCCTAGAGATCGAGCCGACCGGGAGGGCTCCGCCGGCTGAGCTGCGCCGCGTAGAGCAGTGTCATTTCGGGATTTCCGCGGTCCAGTTGACGACCAGCGCGACGCGCGGAGCTCCCGCTTCTCCGGCGCTGTTGACGAGGAACCTCTTGCCGTCGGGAGCAACGTCGTAGCCCAGGACGGTGGTGCGCGGCCCCGTGTAGATGTTGACGTGGAAGAGAGGGCGGACCTGCTTGACCTCGAAGCGGGGCCCACGGCCATCGACGGTTGCGTCCATCATTTCACCGGCCTCCGAGACGAAGTAGAGCTCGTTCCCGTCGGGACTCCAGTGGGGCTGAACGCCGCCGCTGCCCGACACCTGCCAGCGGGCGCCGCCCGCCGGGAACGCGGTGACGGAGATCTCGCTTCGGCCGGTCTCCCGCGACATGTACGCTACCCAGCGTCCGTCCGGCGAGAACTGCCCGCCGTTCTGCGGCGCGGAGGTTGGAACGAGGGCGAACGCCTTGGCCGGCTCCGTGAGCGAAATGACCCAGATCTGGGCAGCGCCAATGTTGCCCTTCGCGCAGAGCACGGCGCGTCCGTCGGGCGACCAATCGGTCGGCTCGATCCTCTCGTGCAAGCGGTAGAGGACTCGCCGCTGGCCCGATCCGTCCGCGGGCATCGTGGAGAGGACGAAGTCTTCCGTCCCGGCCTGAGAGGCGAAGAGAATCTGCGTACCGTCGTGCGACCAGAGGGGCGACATGATGACGAGACCTCCCGTCGTCAAGCGCGCCCGAACTCCCCGATCCAGCTCGTAGACCCAGATGTCGTTGTTGGGGTCGCCGAGAATGACGGAGGCGCGTCGGCCGTCCGGAGAGATGCGCGGTGAGTAGGCCTGGCTGCGCTCGCCGATGGTTCCGAGGCGCCGGCCGGAGAAATCGAACCAGGTGAGCTGTCCACGCCCGGCCTCCTGAGCGAGCTGATAGGCGAGGACGCCGCTTCCGGAAACCGTGAAGTTTCCCCGCCAGACGCCGGAATCGAAATTCACGTTTTCTGCGATTCGAACGGGCTGGCCCGAGGAGGAGAGCCGGTCAGGGTCGAAGCGCAGGCCCATGAGACTCGTGTCCCGGACCGAGAGGAGCCAGCCGGAGGCGTATTGCGCGCTCCCAAAACCCGAAAGAAGGCGGTGGTTGTCCTTCCCGTCGAGGGAGGCGACATAGATCCCGGATTGATCCGACAGCGGTTTGGCGTGATTGGCCGCGAGGTAGAGGACGTGCCGGCCATCCGGAAGGAAGTACGGCCAGCGATGCGTCGTGTGCATCTTCAGGTCAACGGTCGTCAAGGGCGCCGGCACGCCGCCCACCGCCGGCACGCGAAGGAGGCCGGTTCGGACGTCGGGCGTGAACACGATCACCCCGCTCGAGCCCCAGGCGCCGCCGCGCGAGTTGGGGGCGTCGCAGATCGTCTGGGCCGGCCCGCCGCTCGCCTCCATGGTCTTCAACTTCCCTTCAGAGAAGAATGCGATCCAGCGGCTGTCGGGAGACCAGAACGGGAAGGTCCCCGCATCCGTCCCCGCAAGCGGCCCGGCGGCGCCTGTTCGGAGAGACTGCGTCCACAGCTTGTCGCCCGCGCCGAAGACGACGCGCTCCCCGTCGGGAGATAGAGCGATCGGAGCGGAATCGTCGCCGGTCGAATGAAACGTCGTATCCCCCGGGGCGATGAGAAACGAATGCAACGCCCGGGGCGCGCTCCCCTTCAACTGGCGCAGATCGTAGGCCAGATACAGTCCCGCGAGGAGCAGCAGGCCGGCGACTGCCCAGGCGAGTCGTTCGCGTCGGACATCCCTTCGCTCCTTCGCCGGCGCAGGCACTCCGGCTTGCGAGCCCTCACCGACCCACTTGAGTTCTTTGGCGACATCCCCTGCCGCCTGCCAGCGGTCTTCCGGATCCTTCGCGAGACACGTCCGTACTACCCTTTCGAGAGCGGGTTGCGCCGGCGGATGAACGGCGGAGATAGGCGCAGGCTCGCTCGACATGATCGCCGTGATCAGGGATGCCTGACTCGTCCCCGAAAACGCCTTGCGACCGGTTGCTATCTCGTAGAGGATGGCTCCAAGAGCGAAGATGTCCGACCGGGCGTCGGCTTCCCTACCCTCGAGCTGCTCCGGGGACATGTACTGAAAGGTCCCCAGGATTGTTCCTTCCTGCGTCAGCGGTGCTTTTGCCATCGTCGGCAGGGAAGTCAACCCCTCACCCCCGCCCGCTCTCCCGGCGGAAGAGGGAAGAAGAACCTTCGCGAGACCGAAGTCGAGCAGTTTGACGCCCGACTTCGTCAGCATCACGTTTCCGGGCTTCAAGTCCCGGTGAACGATTCCTTGCCGATGCGCCTTCTCCAGCGCGTCCGCGATCTCGATCCCGAATCTCAGCGTCTGCTCGAGAGGCAACGGACCTCGGACGAGCCGCTCGGCCAGCGTCTCCCCTTCCAGGTATTCCATGACCAGGTACTCGACGCCGTCCTGGTTGCCGACGTCGTAGAGCGCGCAGATATGCGGATGCGAGAGCGAAGAGATCGTCTTCGCCTCCCGCTCGAACCGCTGCCGAACTTCGGGAGAAGAGGAAAGGTGTTGCGGCAGGACCTTGATCGCGACCGTCCGCTCCAGCCGCGTGTCCCGCGCCTTGTACACCTCCCCCATCCCCCCCGCTCCGAGCGGGGAAAGGATCTCGAAGGGCCCGAGACGCGCACCGGCCGAAAGGCTCATCTCATTCCAAAGTCAGCGCGCAGAGAGTACAACGACGACAGACTAAGATGCGTTTACCGCGGAGGACTTGATGCGAAGGCTCTTCGGCTTCCTGGTCGGATTCCTGCTCTGTCCGCTGGCTTTGCGGGGTCAGGCCCTGTCTCCCGAGGTCAAGGCTTTTGTCAGCGTGGACGCGCCGGTCGTCGCGTTGACGCACGTGCGCGTCGTGGACGGCACCGGCGGCCCGGCTCGTGAGGACCAGACCCTCGTTATCTCCGAGGGCAGGATCCAGGCTCTGGGAGCCGCGCCAGCGATACCTGCCGGCGCAAAGATGACGGACCTCACCGGTTACACGGTGATCCCGGGATTGGTCGGGATGCACGACCACCTCTTCTATCCGCAGGGCGGAGGCTTCTTCGCGGAGATGGGATTCAGTTTCCCGCGTCTCTATCTCGCCTGCGGCGTGACCACGATCCGCACCACCGGCTCGATCGAGCCCTACACCGACCTCGAGATCAAGAAGTTGATCGACGCGGGCAAGGCCGTCGGCCCGAAGACGCACGTGACAGGGCCATATCTCGAGGGCAAGGGCGCGGTCATTGCGCAGCTCCACGTGCTCGCGGGGCCCGAGGACGCCCGCAAAACTGTCGCGTTCTGGGCGGACCAGGGGGCCACGTCCTTCAAGGCGTACATGCACATCAGCCGGGCGGAGCTCGGCGCCGCGATCGCCGAGGCCCACGCGCGCAAGCTCAAGGTTACGGCCCACCTCTGCTCGGTGACCTGGCCCGAGGCGGCCGCGCTCGGCATCGACGACCTCGAGCACGGCCCGATGTACTACGACATGGAGTTCGCGCCCGGGAAGGAGCCGGACGTCTGCCCGTCTGCGCGGGCGATGTACGACGTCACCTCGAAGATCGAGATGTCCGATGCGCGCGTGCGCGCGCTGATCGCCGAGCTCGTCAAACGCAAGGTCGCCGTCACTTCGACGCTCCCCGTCTTCGAACTGCAGGTCCCGAGCCGCCCGCCGCTCGACCCGCGCGTCATCGCGGCGATGACCCCGGACGCCCGGATCAACTACCTCACGCGCCGCGCCGGAGGTGGATCGGCGTCCGGTCCGCCCCCGAACTGGGCGGCTCTCTTGAAGAAGGAGATGGAGTTCGAATATGCCTTCGCGAAGGCGGGCGGGACGCTGCTGGCCGGCTGCGATCCCACGGGCATCGGCGGCACACTCGCCGGTTACGGCGACCAGCGCGAAGTCGAGCTCCTAGTCGAAGCCGGTTTCACCCCCGTCGAAGCCATCCACATCCAGACGGAGAACGGCGCGAGGTTCCTCGGCGAGTCCGGACGCATCGGCACGATCGCCCCCGGCAAGCAGGCCGACCTCGTCGTTGTCCACGGCGATCCCTCGAAGAACATCGCCGACATCGAAAGAGTCGAGACCGTCTTCAAGGACGGCATCGGCTATGACTCCGCAAAGCTCCTCGATTCCGTCCGCGGCCTCGTCGGCCTGCGGTAACGTCGCTCCGCGCTCGAGCGGGATCTGCAGGCACCAGGTTCGCCAACAACCGTTAAGCGCCTCTCATGCCTCGGAGGGCCTGGACAATCCCCACGAGAGCGATGCCGAAGCACATTCCGGAGGCCAGGAGCTCGAGCACGTCCACGGTGGCGTAACCGGAGAAGCGGGGACGGCCGCTTACGGTCGTCAGGCTGGTGATCCCGACGACGAGGGAAATCACGATCATGGCGACGGAGGTTTTCCGGCGTGACTGCTCCATTCTTCCTCCTCAACGCTCGAGTCTAAAGGGAAATACGGCCTGGCCCCGCGCTGGTCACGAAGAACTCGCTCGAAGCCGCTGCGTCCGGAAAGTCGCGGCGGTAATCGTTTTGCCAGGCGACTCGGAAGCGCTCAGCCTGCTCTCTCTCGACGAAAGACCAGACGCTGCCGCCGAAGCCCGCTCCGAAGGCGGATGCGGCGATGGCGCCGAGCGCGCGGGCGGAGGCGACAAGAGCGATCGTCTCCGGGACCTGGTTGCCGAGGAAACGCTCGGCGCCCGTCTGGGAACGGGCGGCGAAGTTGCCAAGCTCGGCGACGTCTTTCTTCTCAAAGGCCTCGGCTGCCGCCGGGACGAGATATTCGCTTTCTTCGAGGAACTGCTCGAACCGGCCGAGCAGCTCGTTCGATGGGAAACGCGGATTCGCGGACGCGCCGAGGATCTCGCGAATCCGCTGCGGCGCTCCCGGCGCGCGAGCGGCTTGCCCGAGCGTCTCTCCCCGCTCACCGGCGGCACGCCACAGACTGAGGATTGTGGAGGCGGCAAGAGACAGCCGGTTGTAGTGGTCGCGCGCGGCTCCGGACTTCTCCGCCGTGACGCCGCTCGAGGCGACGACGAACGTCCGATCGGCGGGCAGAGCGACCTCCCGCTCGAGCCGCACCGGGCAGAAGGCGTACTGCGAGAGCATCCCGGCGCGGCAGCAGAGCATCGCTGTGTGGTCCTCGCTCCCACCGGATGTTCCGACGCCGCTGTCACCGGCCAGAGACCCGAAGGAAAGGCCGTTCTCGACGGCACCGAGATAGCCGGCAAGGTCCATGGAGCCCTGGATATTCGCGCGGTACACGGGATGTTCTTCAAGAGCGTTGACGTGGGCGAGCGCCGTGAAGATCGCGACGACCAGCGCGCTCCCACTCGAGAGGCCGGCCGAGGACGGGAGGTCTGAGGCGATGGCGATGTCGGCGCCGTGCAGAAGGCCCGGGAAGTCGCGTGCGACACGGCGGACGACAGCCGTCGGATACGCCGTCCAGCTTCCCCCTTCCGGAGTGCCGGCATCGTCGGTGAGGGGCAGCCGGGCTTCGACGTCGAGGACGGCGTCGGAGACCCGTACGACGCGATCCGGGCGCGGCCGCGCGGCGACACAGAAGCCGCGCTCGACGGCGCAGAGAAGACTCCGCCCTCCCGCGTAGTCGGTGTGCTTGCCGAGCACCTCGATACGCCCAGGGACGAACCACCGAGGCGCGCTCTTACAAGCGCGCCTACTGAGCAACGCGAGGCGTTGCTCAGCCGAATCGAAGAGCCGCGCCTTGCGCTTCGCCTCCTTGGCGCTCAACCCGGCCGCCATGAGTCGGTCGGCGACCTCCTTCACGGGTCCGCGCTGATGCCCTGCAGGCGCTTCGCGACGGCCGCGACGTCCGCGCGGCGCGAGAGATCGAGGACCCCCTCGGCGCACCGGACCACCCTGAAACGCATGCCCGCCGCGATGGCCTCGCGCACGGCCATCGGCAGCTCCAGCTCCCCGCGCGGCGAGAGAGGAACGCGCCGGCAGGCGGCGAAGATGCCGGAGGAGAAACGCCAGCAGTTCATGCTCACCGGCGGGTCCGGTCCGAGATCGGCGAGCGTCTTCTCATCCGGCTTCTCCACGATCGCCTCGAGATAGCCGTCCGCGCCGACCACGCAGACGGCGAAAGAAGCGATCCGGTCGGCCGGAATGTTGCTTGCCGCGACCAAGGCGTCCCGCTCGAAGAGGGCCACGCCCGGCCCGGAGAGGCTCGCGAGTGCCGTGAGCGCCGACACGGGATAGTAATTGTCGGAGTTGATCACGAGGAATTCCTCGCCGGCCGTGAACTCCTCGGCCGCGAGGACCGCGTCCGCCGTTCCGCGGGGCTCCTCCTGGATCGCGAAGACCACGCGCAGCCTCCGCGGCGGAGCCGTCTCCGTGTAGTACTCGCGGACCTCGCCGTGCTCGGGTCCGATCACGAGGCACACTTCCTCGAGCCCGGCGTCGGCAAGCGCGCTCAAGACATAGTCGAGAAACGGCCGGCCGAAAGAGATCATGGCCTTCAGGCCGGTCGCGGCGGCCGTCTCTTGAGCCGGATCGAGACGAGCCATCCCGTCTGATTGCCGCATGCGCGTGCCAAGCCCCCGCGCCAGCACGACCGCCTTGCGCGCCTTTGCTGTCATCTAAGCCGGTAAGCCATAGCTTTCATCGAACCTCAAATTGTAAGACAATTGCCCCTGGAGGGTTCACCCCATGGCTCGAACCGTCGTCTCTTCCAAGTTTCAGATCGTCATCCCGAAAGACGTTCGCGAAGAGGCTGGCATCCGAACGGGACAGGTTCTTCACGTCGTCAGCAAGAAGGGCGTGATCACTCTCGTCCCCGACGAGCCTCTTGCGATGCTGAGAGGGTTCCTCAAAGGCATGGGAACGAAGGGTCTCAGAGAGAAGAAGGATCGCCTTTGAATCTCGTCGATTCCTCCGGCTGGATTGCATTCTTCACAGGCGCCGCGTCCGCCGGGAAGTTCGAACCGTATCTGCGGAAACCTTCCGAGGTCGTGACGCCGTCGATCGTCCTGTACGAGGTCTACAAGATCATCAAGCGCCAACGGGCGGAGGAAGACGCCCTGAGGGCCGTCGCGCAAATGGTCAAGACCCGGGTCATTCCATTGACAGACACTCTCGCGCTGGAAGCTGCCGACGTCAGCCTCGAGCACGGGCTTCCAATGGCGGATTCCATTGTGTACGCGACCGCACTCGCGAACAACGCCGAGCTCGTGACGAGCGACGCGGATTTCGCAAGACTTCCCGGAGTGACGTACATCCGGCGTGAGCCGTAAAGTATCCCGTCACGGTGCCGTGCCGGACCAGAGGCGGGGCAGCAGGCGGACGAGCCCGGCGCCGCTGGCGACGAAGAGGACGATCCACACTGCGGCCAGGCCCGTCCGCCCGTAGAGGACGCTGCCCGTTCCGAAAAGCGCCGCGTAGACGAAGACGCAGCCGAGGATCCATCCGAGGAAGGCCTGAGGCAGGCTGTCGGGAGAAGAGGCGATGCCCGTCTCGGCACGGAGGGAGCGCCAGCCGGGGCCGGCGGGACGGACGAGCTTGTAGAACGAGACGAGCGTCGCGCGGTCGGTCGGCTTCGTGAAGTAAGTCGCGGCGATCCAGACGAGAGTCGTAACGCAGATCGTGATGACCAGGGAGACGTGGGTCGCCACGGCATGCCCCGTCTTGCCGGCGACGAAGAAAGCGACAGCAACGAGGAAGGAGCTCGCCATCGCCGCGACCTCGCTCCACGCGTTGATCCGCCACCAGAACCAGCGCAGCAGGTAGATGAGGCCCGTCCCCGCGCCGACGGAGAGGAGCAGATCGAAGGTCTGCCGCGCGGTGTCGAGCACGAGCGTCAGGAACGCGGCGGCGACCATGAGAAGCGCTGTCACGAGGCGGCCGACGGCGACGTAGTGCCTCTCCTCGCGGCCGGGCCGGACAAAACGCCGGTAGAAATCATGAACGAGATACGACGTTCCCCAGTTCAAATGCGTCGAGAGCGTTGAAACGTAGGCCGCGAGCATCCCCGCGATCATCACGCCGAGAAAGCCCACGGGCAGGAACTTCAGCATCGCGGGGTAGGCCATGTCGTGGCCGATCAAGGACCGGTCTACGTACGGGAACGCGCGGGCGATGTCGGAGAGCTGCGGGAAGACAAGCATCGAGGAGAGCGCCACGATGATCCAGGGCCAGGGGCGCAGGGCGTAATGGGCGCAGTTGAAGAACAGGGTTCCCGCGAGCGCGTCCCGCTCGCTCTTGGAAGCCAGCATCCGCTGCGCGATGTAGCTGCCCCCGCCGGGCTCCGCGCCCGGGTACCAGACGGACCACCACTGGATCGAGATCGGAATGATGAGCACCGAGAGCGCCAGCCCCCAGTCGGAGAAGTCCGGGAGGAAGGCGAGCGTCTTCGGGTCGATGCGTTGGAAGAGCCCCGAAAGGCCGCCGACCTCCGGCTGCTTCAACGCGAAGTACGCGGCGGCGAAGGAACCCGTCATCGCGATGCCGAACTGGATGAAGTCCGTCACGAGGACGCCCCAGAGCCCGGAGGTCGCAGCGAAGGCGACGTTCAAGAGAGCGCAGATGAAGAGCGTCTTCCCCATCGGCCACCCGAGCACGACGTTGGCGATCTTGGCCGCCGCGAGATTGACCGACGCC
>WNGE01009336.1_pt1 | contig 13642 bp, 14 predicted proteins | sample 5400651 | NCBI WGS metagenome assembly WNGE01 (sample SAMN13153370, study PRJNA577476) | soil metagenome | isolation source: 60 cm soil or saprolite under grassland replicate 2 | place: USA:California | collected 2016-06-15 | reverse complement strand
GCGCCCGTCTCTCGGCCGTGATCGAGTTCGCCGAGGACCGCGGTGTGGCGTTGATCGAGTGTGTCGCCAACCGACCGTACCGCGAGCGCGTCGAGGTTCTGGTCGACGGCAAGAGCGGCATCGGCTACGGACGAGGTGGGCTGCGCGCCGGGTTGTCTGCGATTCTGCGCGGGTCCGCTGGGGAGAGCCCGCTCCTGCCGTCTCTCGTGCTCCAGCTCGAAGCGTTCGCGCGGGCCGCTCGCGGATGCGCGGAGCCAGACCTTGCGACCGCGGCAGATGGTCTATGCGTCATGCAGCAGTTGGAGCGCATAACGTCATAGCGTGCTCGCCGTCTTCCAGTTCGACGCGGTTGGTCTTCCACTGCTGCAGCGGTTGCTCGAAGAAGGCCGCTTGCCGGTACTCGCCGGACTCCGTGCGCGTGGGCAATGGGTCGACCTCGAGACGCCGGCGACTCACTTTCCGGCGTCCTCGTATTTCACGCTCTACAGCGGGAGCCGTGTAGCCGATCACGGGATGTACCACGCCTTCCAGTGGTCTGCTGGTGAGCAGCGCGTCCGCTGGCGCGGCGAGTTTCCCGGGCCGATTGCCGTCTGGGAACGCGTGGCGGCGGCCGGTAAGCGGACGCTCGTGATCGATCCGTATGAGTCCTTGCCGCCCGGCCGCCTGAACGGCATCGCGGTCTCGGGCTGGCAGTTCCTGAACGTCATGAGCCTTCACCGCTGGTCGGTCCCGGGGACAGCCGACTCCGAGCTCCGGCGAAAGTTCGGCCGCCCGCAGCGTTTAGAGGAGGTCTTCGGTAGGCCGACGCCGCGTCGGCTGGTGGCCCTGCGCCGGCTCCTACTCGAGGCGACGGAACGGGTCGTCGACGCGGCCGAGCATCTGCTGCGGCGCGACTCGTACGACCTCGTCTGGGTGAGCTTCCTCGCCTCGCATCTCGGCGGGCACATGTTCTGGAACCTCTCCGAGCTGGACGTCGATCGGCTCGACGACGCGACACGCACGTTGCTCGAGCACGCGCTCGTTGATCTCTACGAGCAGATCGACCAGAGCCTCGGCCGCGTTGTTGCGGCGCTGCCGGACGACGCGGACATCATCGTGACGTCGCCGCTCGGGATGGGCGAGAACATGATCCGGGTCGACCTTCTGCCCGGGATGCTCGAGGCGATGCTTGCAGTGAACGGCACCGTCCCCGGGAAGCGTGCCGAGTCGCGAGCCGAAAGGTTTCTCTGGCGCCTCAGGGGCGCCGTCCCCGTCGAGGCGCGAGCGCGGGTCGCGGCTGCGCTGCAGGGCCGGCTGACACGCGATCTCACGATGCGGTTGTCCACTCTCGGCGTCGACTGGACGAAGACACCCGCCTTCGTCCTGCCGAGCGATCACTTCGGACAGATCCGTCTGAACATCCGCGGACGCGAACGCGACGGGATCGTGGAAGAGCGGGACGCGGACGCGCTCGTCGACCAGATCCGCGAGGGACTTCTCTCCTTCCGCGATCCCGACGGCGAACCCTCCGTCGCCGACGTCGTTCGCACGCGTGATGTGGTGGGGGAGGGAAAACGCTTGAACTTTCTCCCAGATGTCGTCGTTCGCTGGACCGACCGTCCTTCCAGCGGCGTCGACGGCGTCAGCTCCCCGCAGTTCGGGGACGTGCGCCGCGTCGGCACCGGGAGCGGCAGATCGGGATCCCACCTGCCCGAGGCATGCGCAGTGATCGTTTCGAGCTCGTCCTTGGCCCCGCACGAAAGACCGCACGTGATCGACATCGCCCCGACCGTGTGCTCTGCGCTCGGCGTCGACCCCGGGGACCTGCCGGGTTCGCCGTTGCTGGCGTCCGGCTAGACGCCGCGCCGCGTCAGCGCCTCACGCAGGAACCCCGCGGCGGTCGCCGCCTGTGCGATCCCGACGAGCATGCCGGGCACGACGCCGTGGGCGAACCCGCGTCGCAGCAGGCCCGCGTAGAACTCCGGCGACTCGAGCCGTCGTGCCGCTGCATGCTTGCGGCGGAAACGGCAGGCGCCGCGTCCATAGCCGAACTGCTGCCGAAGGAACGATGTGAGCTGCAAATCCTGCCGGTGGAAGACACGCGCGTTCGGCTCGACGACGAGCGAGTAGCCGGCTGCGAGCACGCGTGCGCACCAGTCACGGTCCTCGCCGTAGCGGTAGGCCTCGTCGAAAGGAATCTCGGCCAGCAGATTCGCCGTGCACGCGAGGTTGTTCGTTGCCGCGAACGTCGTCGTCGACGCAGCTCCGCGCGCGCGATCTTGGACGTACTCGAGGATCGTCTCCGAGGCCGAGGCCAGCACGTCGTCGGGGCGGGCGTTGCCGGTCAGGCCGGCCGCCGCGTGGGCGCCGTTCCGGACCGCGGCTGAGAGCCGCGCAGCCCAGTCCCGCACCGGTTCGCAGTCGTCGTCCGTGAAGAGGAGAACAGGGGCGTTGGTGGCCCGCGCGCCGGAGTTTCTGGCGGCGGCCGGTCCCCGTGGCTGCTCACACCGGAGGAGGCGGCCACGTGTCGAAGCGGCCACGATCGCCGCGAGCGTGGCCGCCTCGGCCGAGCCGTCGTCCACGACGACGACCTCCAGCTCTGGAATCCCCTCCTGCCGGTCGAGGGCATCCAGGCACCTTGCGAGGCTCCCAGGCCGGTTGTGCGTCGGCACGATCACCGCGACGCTCGCGTTAGGCTCGACGCGGGCCGTCATCTCGGGAAGTATCCCTGGGCGCGGCGAGCACCAGAGAATGTCGGAGACTCCAGACTGAGCAGTAGCGCCACTACGTCGACGCGCTCGCGGCGGGGAGGACGTGTGCTCGACGTGACCGGGACCCGGCACGCGATCGACGTCCTCATCTCGTTGACCGAATCCGATCTGCGCGCCCGCTACGGACGCGGAGGCTGGAAGCTCGTGAAGTGGCTCGTCGATCCGTTCGCGCTGGTCGGCATCTACCTTCTCATGTTGACGTTCATCCTGCGGCGCCCCGGCCCGGCGCCGGGGTTGAGTCTCGCGTGTGCAGTCATCCCGTTCCAGCTCGTGATGATGACGATCGTGAACGGGATGGGCGCCGTGCAGCTGCGCGGCTCGATCATCCGCAACATGGCGTTCGACAGGGTGCTGATCCCGGTCGCGTCGACGCTCACGGAGGCGGTCGCCTTCGCGGCGAGCCTCGTGCTGCTCGTGATGATGATGGCGATCTATCGAGTCGAACCGACCCTGGCTCTGTTGTGGCTGCCGCTGGCGATCCTCGTCACGCTCGTGTTCTCGATTGCATGCGCGTACGTCGCGGCGCTGATCGGCGTCTGGATCAGCGACTTCAGGCCGTTCGTGATCAGCTTCATGCGCGCCATGTTCTTCCTGGCGCCCGGCCTCGTCGCGATCCGCGAGATCGGCGGCCATGCCGAGGAGCTCGTGAAGCTGAATCCGCTTACCGGCTTGTTCGAGGCGTACCGCGCGACCGTCTTCCGGGGGGAGGCGCCGCAGGCGTGGGAATTCGGCTTTCCGCTCGTCTGGGCGCTGGTGCTGCTCGTGATTGCGCTGCCTCTCTACATCCGCGAGCAGAGCCAGTTCGCGAAGGTGATCGAGTGAGCGCCGCCGTTACGGCTCATCGTCTGGGCGTGCATTTCTTCTTCGATCGGCAGCACCGTGTCGTTACGCCGTCGCTGGCAAGGATCCGGCGGCATGGATCGGATCTCTGGGGCATTCACGACGTCAGCTTCTCCATCCGCGCGGGAGAGGGCGTCGCACTCCTCGGCGCCAACGGCACCGGCAAGAGCACGCTGCTGAGGACGGTTGCCGGCGTATTGCCGGCCGACGCCGGGCGGATCGAGGCGCGCGGGCGCGTCGCCGCCTTGCTGTCAGTCGACGCCGGGCTGATGCCGACCCTCACGGGACGGGAGAACTGCCTCCTCCTCGGCGTTCTCGCCGGCTTGTCCCGCCGGCAGGCGCGGCGTTCGCTCGCGGAGATCCAGGAGCGCACCGCGCTCGCTGACGAGTTCGACAATCCGGTGTCGAGCTACTCGCAGGGCATGCGCGCACGGCTCGGCTTCGCAGTTGCGGACCAGATCGCGCCGAACATCCTTCTGCTCGACGAGGTCCACGAAGCGATCGACCACGATTCGCGTACGATCGTCGAAGATCGCGCGCAGTCGATCCTGCGCGAGGGAGGCATCGTGATGGCCGCGGGACACGACCACACCCTCCTCGAGCGACTGTGCGGTCGCGCCCTGCTCCTGCGCGGAGGCGAGGTCGTCGAGGACGGCGACTTCGGGGAGGTCCGGAACGACTACCTCGGCTGAGGCTGCCCTGGGAGCCCCCGATGGGCGGGCTAGACTTGCACGCTTGCAGGAGGGCCTGGTCAACCACAGAGCGGCGTCGGCCGGAACCGTCGTCCTCGGCGGTGGGCCGGCCGGACTGACCGCCGCCTACGTGCTCGCGAAGCGTGGTGTGCGCGGCACGGTGTTCGAGGCCGACGGGATCGTCGGCGGGATCGCGAAGACGGTGGAGTTCAAGGGATACCGCTTCGATCTGGGCGGCCACCGCTTCTTCACGAAGCTGCGGCCAATCCAACGGCTCTGGGATGAGATGCTCGGCGACGAGTTTCTGACGAGGCCGCGCCTCTCCCGGATCTACTACGGCGGCAAGTACTTCTACTACCCGCTCGAGGCCCGGAACGTGGTGCGCCAGCTCGGCCTCGTCGAGTCCGTGCGCTGCGCACTGTCCTTCTTCGGCGCGTGTTTGCGCCGCGGCCGCCCGGCCGAGACCTTCGAGGACTGGGTCACGGGCCGCTTCGGCCGGCGCCTGTACGAGCGGTTCTTCCGCACCTACACGGAGAAGGTGTGGGGGATTCCGGGCTCCGAGGTGCGCGCCGAGTGGGCTGCGCAGCGGATCAAGGACTTCTCGTTCTGGCACGCGGTCACGACACTCCTCCACCTGCAGCGAAAGACTGCGACGACGCTGATCGAGGAATTCCGCTATCCGCGGCTGGGCCCGGGCCAGATGTGGGAGGCCTTCCGGGCCTTCGTCGAGGAAGCGGGAATCGACGTGCGGGTCCACCAGCGCTGCCTCTCGATCGCGCACGCGGATGGCCGCGTTGAGCGAATCTCCGTGAAGACAAACGGCAGCGAGACCGAGTACGCAGTCGACGGCATCATCTCGAGCATTCCGCTCGGCGAGCTCGTCGAGACCCTCGAGCCGGAGGCGCCGGCCGGGGTCCTCGAAGCCGCGCGGCGGCTCCGCTACCGCGATCTCTGCCTTGTCGCGCTGATCCTGGACGAGGAACAGCCGTTTCCCGACAACTGGGTCTACATCCACGACCCGGGTACGCGCGCCGGACGCGTCCAGAACTTCGGTGCTTGGAGCGAGAGCCTCGTCGTTCCCGGGACGACCTGCCTGGGCGTCGAGTACTTCTGCTTCGAAGGTGACGAGATCTGGGACATGCCGCACGAGCAGGCCGTCGCCTTCGCGACCGGCGAGCTGGGCCGCATCGGGCTGATCGACCCGTCGCGGGTCGTCGACGGCGTGAAGATCAGGGTGCCGAAGGCCTATCCGATGTACGACGGGCGCTTCCGTGAGGATGTCGCGGTCATCCGCGCGTATCTCGACACTCTCGAGAACCTCAGCACGTGTGGGCGCAACGGCCTGCATCGATACAACAACCAGGATCACTCGATGTGGACGGCCATCCTCGCCACGCTCAACCTGATCGCCGGAACGGACTACGACGTCTGGTCGGTGAACACCGAGGCGGAGTACCACGAGGAGGGCAAAGCCGTCGAGGCTGCGCTCGACTCGCAGCTCGCCGAGGTCTTGCGCTAGTCGCGCTCGCGCGCGTGCGCGAGCAGACCGAGGGGGACCGCGCACGCACCGGTGAGGTGATGGAGCGCGTGCAAGCCGACGCCGAGCGTTGCCTCCGCGGGGCCGCGCCGTTTCGCGAGGAGGGCGTAGAACTGCGCGTTGAGGGCGACCAGAGCACCGGCCGCCAGTGCTGCGTGTCGCGGCCTGCGCGTTGCGAGCGAGCTCACGAGCGCGATCGACGCGGCGGCGCTGAGCCGGTGCCGCCAGCCCAGGTTAAGCCCGGTCGGCGCCGCGTTCTCGCTCGCGAGCAAGGCCACCCAGGGAACGCCGCGCCCGTGCAGGTCGGTGCGGATCATGCTCGCGAGCGTCCAGCGCTTCAGGTGCGTTCCCTGCAAGGCGGGGTCGAGCCTCATCCGTGCGCCCGAAGCGGCCATGCGCATCCCGAGCTCGATGTCCTCGATGCTGGACGTCGGATAGCGGGCCGCGTCGAATCCACCGGCGCGGGTGAAGGCCTCGCACCGTACCGCTCCGAGCCCGGCCCAGAACGTCGTCGCCTCTCCGGCCGATTGCTGGTGGACGAAGTGATGCAGGAGGTTGCGGAACGCCGAGACGGCGCCGGGCGCTTCCGGGGTGTCGTCGTAAGAGCCGAAGATCGCCGAGAGGCCCGGATCCGACGAGAACGCGTCGCGGATGCGGCGGAACGCGTCGGGGTGCGGGAGGACGTCGGAGTCGACGAAGACGAGCACCTCGCCCCGGGCACGCTCGGCTCCGACATTTCGCGCAGCGGCCGGCCCGGGCAGGGGTGCGGTGTCGACGACAATCACCTCGTCGGGCGCGTCGTCCGCGGCGTGAATGGCCGCCACGCACCGTTCGAGCTGCGCAGGCGCATCGGTTGCGGGCACGATCGCGGTGAGCCGCACGTACGAAGAGCCTAATCAGACGAGCTGCGCGGCATACTGGCGACGTGGTGAAGGAAGCGAAGGTCGAGCGAGGGCGTCCGGCGACTGCCGGCTGGTTCGTCGTGAACGCGCGCGAGACGCGCTGGCTTCACAACGAGCTGGGTTGGTACGGCGGCTTCGAAGGGAAGGACGATGCTGCATTCAAGGAACTCGGGATCAATCTCAATGTTCTTCCTCCTGGCATGCCGATGGCGATGTATCACGAGGAGCCGGGCGAGGAGGCGTTCCTCGTGTTGCAGGGTGAGTGTCTGCTGATCGTCGAGGGCGAGGAGCGCCCGCTTCGTGAGTGGGACTTCGTCTACTGCCCGTCACGGACGAAGCACGTCATCGTCGGCGCGGGGGAGCGGCCCTCGGTGGTTCTGGCGGTTGGAGTTCGGAGAGGGCAGGCCTCGTACCCGGTCGATGAAACAGCTGTGAAGCACGGTGCCGGAGTCGACGCTGAAGTTGCGTCGCCGAAAGAGGCCTACGCCGCGTATTCGGCCCCCCAGGAAGTCCCGGCGCCCGAGCAGTTCTTCTGCACGTTCATTGACTAATCTCCCGTCGTCGACGAACGGAGGAACGATGTCCGAGGTCCTGCGGTGGCACGTGGTGACTGGTTCGACGTCTGCAAGTGTGCGATCCCGTGTCCCTGCACCTTCGCGCAAGCGCCCACGTATGGCGACTGCGAGGGCGTCCTCGCCTGGTACATCCGGGAAGGAAACTACGGGGATGTGCGCGTGGACGGGCTCAATGTCGTCGGGCTCGGCTCATTCGAGGGCAACATCTGGGAGGGCGAGACGAAGGTGACGATCGGGATGTACATGGACGAGCGCGCCGACGAGTCCCAGCGCCAGGCATTAACTGTCATCTTCAGCGGTCAGGGAGGCGGCTGGCCCGGGGAGTTCGGGAGCATGATCGGTGAGCTTCGTGGGATCGAGTACGTCCCGATCACGTTCGAGATCGCAGACGACCTGGCCTACTGGGCCGCCGAGATTCCGGGCAAGGTGACGGCTCGCGCCGAGGCGCTCACCGGCCCGACGACTCCCGACGGTCAGCGCGTTCAGCTTCACAATGCTCCCGGTGCAGAGGTCGGGCCCGGCCAGCTCGCGACCTGGGGAAGAGCGACGGCCGACCGTGCCGACGGCTTCGGGTTCAAGTGGGAATGGGATGGCCGGTCGAGCAAGCACTTCCCGTTCGACTGGCAGGGTCCCTAGCGGACGCGACTACTTGCCCGCTGCTGCTGCACGCGAGATCCGGTTACCTTCGAAACCGAACCGGCTGGAAACGGGAGCCCCTTCCCTACTGAATGTGAGGTGGGCCGGACAGGGATCGAACCTGTGACCTTGGGATTAAAAGTCCTGCATATCGACAGGAACGCGAATTTGAAAAAACGCCGTTTCGAACCCCTGAATGAACCGTTCCGCATCGCGCTCAACTGGCTCAGGACCTCGGTTTCGTCTCCAGATCAGCCAACGATGTGTCGGGTCGTGTCGCATTTGCGTCATTCTCCCGCATTTTGCCTTCGCGGGACCTGGTGCGTTTATGGTGCGTTAAGCCGGCGGTAGAATTCCCACCTATGAAGCGTCGACGTCGACTCCGCAAGCTCGTTCCAGACACGGAGCTCATCCGGCGCAGGGCGGCCGATGAGCCTTTGCGCGAGCTCGCATCTGACTACAACGTCGCGCATACGACGCTTGGCCGATTTTTCGAGCGCCCGGACGTGGCGAGGCAGCTCAGGCAGGCTCGGCAGGAACTTCGGGCTGGGGAGCGAGCCCTTGCGAGCCGCCGTCTGGCTGAGCGGCGGCTTGAGCATGAGGTCCGTCGAAAGGCGAAGGAGCAGGCCGCGACCGAGCGAGCGCCGGCACGGGCAGGCGCCGCCATGACTAACCGCCCATTGCGCCGGCCTCCTCGCACAGAATACGAGGCCTGGCTCGACGAACGCGACGCACGCGTACCGTTGACGCGTGCCGACCTTCACAGCGGGCACGACCAGACTGCCGCCCAAGTCGTGGCCCAAGGCGGAGGCATTCAAGCGGTCATTGACGCGACGGATTTGCGCAGCCTCGACAACGTCGTCCGGCTGATCGATCCGGCGATCCTGACGCAGGCGTACGACAACGACGCAATCACGCGGGTGCAGTCTCCGAACGAGAAGCTTTAACTGCGCGGTTCGAGATCCCCCGAGAGCCGGGCCGAAAGATGAATCGAGTCGCAGAGCTGCCAAGCCACCAGCTGAGGCGGCTAGCGAACCTAGTCGTCGATCTCGAACTTCCGCTCTAAAGAGTGGAGGCGTTGGAGTTCGTCTGCTCGGTGTATTCGCGCCCAGCGCCGGTGCAGTTCAGGCTGCTCCGCCGAACTCGCTTCGATGTAGCTGCTCGTGCCGCGTTTCTCGAGCTTCAACAGCTCTCTTAGCGCCGCCAACCGGTCGCGCGCCGTCGCAGTCGTGTCGTGCCCAAGCGCGATGCCCTGGAGTGCGCGCACGTAGTCAGGGAAGTCCGCACGGGCCGGTGCACGATCCTTTGCGGGATTGCGCTCGATCGCCACCGAGATCTTTTGTAGCCACTGCTCGAGCTGGCGGGAAATCCTCGAGCGGTGGTTGAGGAGATAGCGGGGGGTCCCCTCGTCGTCGACGAGACCGCGCTGATCCAAATCGCGATCGATCGCCTCGAGGATCGCGATGCAGCGCGCAGCCTCCTGAACGGCTAGCCGCTCCGCAGGCGAGAAGTCGAACGACTGCGTTAGCTCACCCGCGATCTCAGCCGCTCGCGCCTGGATCACGCGAGAAGAATGAACCCCTTCCTTGACTGCGTTCAGGTTGCCCGGGTGGGAGGCGACAAGGCTCTCCGGATTTCCTCGCTTGTTCATCCGCCAGGCTGTATCGGATCGCGAAGGCAAAAAGATGAGCGCCGTTGGACGAGAGCAAACCGCCGCAGCCGGAGCGCGGTCGGCTTCAGGCCGCTCTGGCGCCCATTACGTGCCCAGATCTGCGTTCGCCTGCCTTACGGAGCGGCGAGCGCCTGGTACGTGACCAGGCGGTTCGCGCTGAGGTGCAGGAACTGCGCGGCCGCTCTACCGCGCCCGCTACCGCCGCACGCGCCCCACCGATTCTGCTCGAGCGCGCGCGCGACAAACTAAAGCGCCAGGCGCCCTCCCTCGGCGCCCCGGCGGTTGAGGAAGCCGCTGCTCTATCCACTGAGCTACGGGGGCGCAGGGGCGTCAGCGTAGCGTTGCAAACTCCCGGACGCGCTCGGCCAAGGCGCCGGCTTAAGCGGCGGAAATGGAGCCCACCGTTTTCTGCGGCACATCTCTGGGCGTGCGCCTGCCCCGCTTCGCGATGAAGCAAGAAGAAGACACCGAGTCCATTGACACGTCTACGGAGCCTGCCTTGAAGTTCCTACTCGTGAGGAGCGGCCCGAGCGACGCTACCTCGGGTTATGAGCGCGATTTGAACCCGGGCAGCCGAGGCGCCCGGTCCCTGCTCGAGCAATGGCGTTGCGATCTTGGCGACGATCTGCTGTCTTGGCGACGATCTGCTGCTGGTAGAAGGATGGGTTATCGCCCGGGTTGAACGTCGAGACGGACGTCGTGTAGGTATAGCCGCCGCCCGAGTCGACGCCGAAGTAGTCGCCGATGAAGGTGCCAGAGCTACAGATGCATGAACCAGTTCGAGAGCGACACGTTCACAATCACGTCCTTCGATCTGCTCTGCGAACCGGCCGAGAAATTGGGGTTCGAACCGATCTCGTAGAGGGTCGTAAACCACGTAGTAGCAGCGAATTGCCCGGGCGGAGCGGTTCTCACCGCTCCGCCCTCCTTACAGACCGCCTGAGGTCGTAGCGGTCCGGGGGAGGCACGACGTCGGGCGAGAATGACCAGCGGTGACGAAGGAGTTCCGCGTTGATCTGAGTGACCGCGTCGCGGTCGTCACCGGCGCGAGTCGAGGTGCCGGGCGCGCGATCGCAGCCGTGCTCGGCCGGACTGGGGCGACCGTCTACGTCACCGGCCGCAGCGTCCGCGGCGGTCGTGCGACGGAGGGTCGCTCCGGCACGATCGAGGACACCGCCGAGCTGGTGAGCCAGCGCGGCGGCATCGGCATCGCGGTTCGCTGTGACCACACCGTCGACGCGGACGTCGAGCGCCTCTTCGAGCACGTCCGCCGCCAGCGCGGCCGCCTCGACCTGCTCGTGAACAATGCCTGGGGCGGCTACGAGCAGCGCGGCGAAACCGACGCGCCGTTCTTCGACGCACCGTTCTGGCAGCAGCCGCTGTGGCGCTGGGATGCAATGTTCATCGCAGGCGTCCGCGCCCATTTCGTGGCGGCTCGCTTAGCAGTACCGCTTCTTCTTAAACAGGGCGGCAGGCCTCCGAAGCTGATCGTGAGCACGATCGCCTGGGCCTTTGGCGCATATCTCGGCAACGTGCTCTACGACGCGGCGAAGGCGGCGACCGCGCGAATGGCTTATGGGATGGCGGAGGAGCTGCACGCAAACGAGGTGGCGGCGGTCGCGGTCGCGCCCGGACACCTCGGGGTAACGGAATCGCCGGAGTACCTGGGGCGCGCGGTCGCAACGCTCGCGGCCGACCCGAACGTGATGGAAAAGTCGGGACGGCTCCTGACGGTGGGGGAACTCGCGCGCGAGTACGGCTTCACCGACATCGACGGTACTCAACCGGAGCCGTTCCGGGTTGCGATCCCGTGAGCTGCCGAACAGAGCGAGCGGTGAGCTCCGACGCGTGACGCTCCGCCCCGACGCTCTGAGCCCGTAGGGTTCCGCGATCCGCGTGCGTGTGACCGCGCATCCTTGACCGGCGGCGCCGCGAGGCGTAGGACCGCGCCATGAAAGATCTCACGATCTCACTGACCGACCAGCCGGGCTCGCTCGCAGCGCTCGGCGAGGCGACCGGACGGGCGAACATCAACATCGAAGGCGCGTGCGCGTACGTCGAGGACGGCAAGGTGGTCGCGCATATCTGCGTCGACGACGCGGATGGGGCGCGGCGCGCGCTGAAGGAGGCGGGGCTGGAGGTAACCGGCGAGCAGGACGTGATCGTCGTCCAGCTCGAGGACCGGCCGGGCGTCCTCGGCGGTGTCACGCGACGGATCGCGGACGCCGGCGTCAACCTCAAGCTCGCCTACCTCGCCACGGGAACACGGCTCGTCGTCGCTGCCGACGACCTCGACCGAGCCGAGACCGCGATCTAGTCCTAAGGTCCCCCTGATTAGGTGGCGGGCTTTGGCTTGCCAGCGGCGGTTGCGCGCGGCCGGCGAGCTGACGCGTTCGTGACCACGGTGGGAGCTCTGCCGTGCGTGCAAGCTCGAGCGCGCGGGCTTGCACGGGTGTCCGTTCGATGAGTGGGTCGAAGTTGCCGTTGGTGCCGGCGAGGCGGATCGTGGTGCGGCAGCGCAGCGCGAGGTGGCCGAGGAGGGTCGGCCACGCGTGGCACGGCTCGCCGGCGCGCGTGCGCTTGCGGCGTGGTTTGCGCTCGGCCTCGGGGGACCGGAAGGGCAGCGCGATCCGACGATCAACCTCAGAGTTGTTCGGCGTGATCCGTCCCGTACGCGGTGACGTCAGCCGTGGCGGCTCAATCGGCGTTTTGCAGGGAAGATCGAGTTTGTGCACCCCACGGGTACGCCCGGCTTGCGACAGCCTCTGATCCCTGGGCTCTGCGACTTCTGGTCCGCTCGCTAGCCACTAATCGATAGAGATCGCCTCTCCGGAGAGAACGACCTGGTTTGCGCACTGACAAGTTCCGCCCACTGAACTTGGCGGTGCGGGAACCGTCGGTGACGGGCGTGTCGCTGCACGTTCCCAGCGAACGCGTTGGGAGGCAAGCCGTACCCGCACGTCGATCGACGATCTCCCGCGTTCGAAGCTAGAAGTGGGCGCCGTACGCTTCGAGCTTCTGCTCGGCGTCGGGGAAGAACGTCTGAAGCGCGTCGAGGAGATCGCGTGGCCGGGCGATGCGGTAGGCATTGTGGACGACGTACAGCCGCAGGGCGCAGTCCACCTCCGACCGTGGACCGAGGCTGAGAAGCGCTCGGTACGTCTGGAGGTAAGCGCCTAGGAAGAATCGGCGCACGTCGAACTGGTCCCAGAAGGTCATGGGTTCGCCGATCCGCTTCGCGACCTCGGGCGGGATCGTGGCGTCTGGGAACGGAGGCGCGCCATTAATGAACGCCTCGGCCCATGTGGCGAGACCTTCGTCGAGCCACGGATCGCGCGCTTGGTTATTGCCAACGAGCGAGTAGAACCATTGATGAGCGGTCTCATGCGCAAGGTTCTCACTCGTCGCAGGCTGGTACACGAGTGTCGGATATTCGTATCCGCCTGTCAGTCCGATGAGGTCGGCCATCGCTGCGACGGTGTACGTGCGCCATGGGTAAGCGCCGTAGAGTGCGGAGTACCGCACGAGAGCAGCGGTCGCGCTGCGGAGGAAGACGCGCGCCGGTGTCGTGCCTTGCACTGCTTCGACACCGGCCGTGACCCGAACTGGTGCGGGTACGCGTGCGGTGCCGGTGATAATCCTGAAGTGGCCGAGTGCGAGCGTGAAGTCGCGGACTGCCTCTGCGTGCCATCTTCCCCGGCCGAGCTGCTGCCCTGAGGCGAGTACGCGCAGGCCGGCCGGATGTGTTACGCGAACGTCGAAGTCGGCAGTCGGGGTCGTCCACGTCTCGGCGGAGAGCCTGGTCGGAGGATCGAGGGCCCAGTCGTTGCCGTCCCAGGCGAGCAGGGGGAAGAACGATGCGAGTCGGACGGAGCGGCCGCCGCCCTTCATCCTCAGTCCGGTCTCGCGGGGAAGGACGAGGCGCCAGTTCATGGAGACCACGATGCGCTCGCCCGCGCTCATCGGCCGAGCCACCACGAGCATGGTGGGATTCGGAAGCGAGACGGGAAGCCCGCGATGTCCCTCGCGTACGGCAGA
>WNGE01012327.1_pt1 | contig 13645 bp, 16 predicted proteins | sample 5400651 | NCBI WGS metagenome assembly WNGE01 (sample SAMN13153370, study PRJNA577476) | soil metagenome | isolation source: 60 cm soil or saprolite under grassland replicate 2 | place: USA:California | collected 2016-06-15 | reverse complement strand
GTCCGGCCGCGCGCATCAGCGCCAGGCCGCCGATTACCGCAACAAAAGAAGCCGCGTTGATTGCATAAACGAGTCCCGGACCGTGGCTGGCGAGCAGAAAACCAGCCAACGTCGGCCCGAGAATCATTCCGATTTGAAACATCAGCATGCTGAGGCTAACCGCATTCGGAAAATCTCTGAGCGGCACCAGTGTCGGCATCAACGACTGTCGCGCCGGCGTGTCGAAAGCCCAGGCGGCCGATGCAATTGACGTCAATAAGAAGATTGGCCAGATGTGCAGCAGCCCGGCAAATGTTATCCACGCGAGAACGGCGCTGCACAATAACATCACCGTCTGCGTCACCATCATCAGGCGCCGGCGATCGATGACATCGGCCACTACTCCGCCCAGCAGCGAGCACAAGATGATCGGAACGGCACGGAAGGCTCCAACCATTCCCAGCGCCAGGGCTGAATGTGTGAGTAAATAAATATGCCAGTTAATCGCAACCAACTGCATCTGCGAGCCGGTCACGGAAACAATCTGGCCCATCCAAAGCAAGCGAAAGTCTCGATGACGAAGCGATGAGAAGGCTGTTTGACGCTCGATTGCGTCGCTGTTTGCAGAAGCAATTGAAGGATCAAGTGGCGCCATTCGGAGACCCCATTTTATAACTCATGATCCCAGCCGGACGAAAACGCCATTGACGTCTTGTTGGCTGCCATTGCTGGTGACACACATAGGTAGGTTGAGCTTCAGCCCGTGAGTTAAACTGAAACGATCTTGCACATGAAACGCTTCGGATGGAAACAATGGGTGGCGTTAGCGGCGTTTGCGCTGGTCGTTTCCATGACGGCGCTCTTCGCCGTGCGCACTGTTCGGCGTGCGATCTATTGGCGATTCCATCACGACGAGCCCATCCGGACGTGGATGAGCGTGCCTTACATTGCACACTCGTATCGCGTGCCGCCCCGCGTTCTTTACGAAGCACTTGGAATTCCTCAGGCGCCTCGGGACAGACGGCCAATAAGAGAGATCGCCAGTGCGCAGAACCGCTCAGTCGATGAAGTGATCGCAGTCTTGCAGAGCGCAATCGCTCATGAACGTACAGTGCATCCGCCGGGTGCACCCCCACCGCCTCCCCAACAAGGACGCTCGCCGTGAACGTCACCGATCAACTGCTGGCCGCACTCTCGCTTTACGGCTTGCCGCTGCTCTTTGGCGTAATCGTGGTTGCAGCCGCCGGCATTCCCCTTCCGATTTCGTTAATGTTGGTAGCTGCCGGTTCTTTTGCTGAGTTAGGCCAGATGAAGCTATGGCAGGTGATCGCGATTTCGAGCGCCGCCGCGGTGCTCGGGGATCAGATTGGCTACGCCCTGGGTCGCTGGGGTGGTCGTCGCTTAGCTTCTCGAATTGCCCGGCGAAAGAATGGCGTTGCAAGAATCGCGCAGGCTGAAGCGTTCGCCAAACGGTGGGGCGGCGCGGGAATCTTCTTCAGTCGTTGGCTGGTTACTCCACTCGGCCCATGGCTGAACCTTACGAGCGGGATGGCTGCTTATCCCTGGACGCTGTTTTTCTTTTGGGACTTGATTGGTGAGGTGCTCTGGGTAGTCTTATACGTAACGCTTGGAAAGTTCTTTAGCGGTCGCGTGCAAGCATTGGTAGAGATTCTCGGGAATCTCGCGTGGGTAATCGTCGGTTTGATTCTTGCGGTGATACTGGGCTGGCATCTGCTGCGGTATCTTCGCCCAGCTGGCGCATTAAGACGCGCAAAGAACGTCACTTGATGGTTGTGTGAGTTCCTGGTTCGTGCCCGGGGAAACTTCGTAGCAAAGCGCCGTCAGCTGACCGTATTGAAGGCGATGCCCGCGGTTTAAGTTGACTTGTGCCGCGTCAACCAACCAGAAGTGCGCCGCGTCTCCATTCTCCTCCAGCGCAAGCGCTTTCAGTGCACGCCGATCGAGGATCATTGGCTTGAATAAGAGCATCTCCGGATTGAATGCGCGGGCCTGCATCGCTTCATTGCTACTGCGAAAAAGCGGCACCCGAAAACTGCTCTTTTCTTCTAGCGCAAACCAATCGCCGTTGGCGCGCTGCATGCCATACATGGTACTCATTGCAATCTCCTTATCGATACATTTTAAAGCGACTTGATAACGTTTTCGCAGCGCATCTGGATTCTTCGATCAGGATACTGATGTGATATGCATCTCGTCACTTCTGTCATAGCGCAGGAAAACTGAAAAGAATAGAAACGCGGCAATGAAAGCGGTGAGGCCCAATCCGATAGCCCACCACAAGTGGTGCGTTCCACCTTGCACGTCCGCAACGCCTCCTGCGGTTTCGAACGTAACAAACCGATAGAACTGCCAGACAGCGAGTGCTGTAATCAACATTACCCCGGTAATGCCAGACCAAATACTCCTTCGACTTTTTCTATAGCTCATCGTACTCCTGTTCGTATCGAGCGATTGAAGTCAAACAAGCGCAATGTTAGCTTGTAGAAACGATATTCTCTGAAGGTGACACCACCGGGTTTTCAAAGCTAATGACGGCTTCTGACTCAGTGTCGTAAACGTCGAAAATCGTCAGCAGCTTTGTCGTCATCATCAGTTCGCGAAGTGTTTGTGTCAGATGAAGTAGCTTGATCCGACCGCCATTCTCATTCACGGTGATATAGGTTGAAACCAGATCGCCCAAGCCGCCCGCATCAATGTAACCGACTCCCGCAAGGTTCAAAATGATCTGGTCGCGCCCTTCTTCAAGTAGGGATTGCACGGCTTTAGGCAATGGCACAGTGGCCGCCCCGAATCTCCGCCCCACTCTTCCATTACCATCTGTGTCGAGAATCGTGATCTTCCCAACCTGGCGTTCTTTGATACCGATGTTAGTCACTAAGCTTCCTGTTTAATTAACCTTGATTTGAAATGTTCCAACGGCAAGGTCGGGCGCCAAAACTCACAAACGTTAGCGAGAGACATTCTACAGGAGGGCGGACACTTGCCCGCCCTCTTTTCAGAAAGACCACTCTACTTGGCGGTCTGGGCAGCCGCTTTATTCGCCGTTGATTCGGCAAACTCAAACGACTCGACAATGGGCGTTCCCTCGACGACCTTTGAGAGGGTCTTCAGTACTTCCGTGTACCCAGCGCGATGATAAGCTTCGGCATCCTCCCTGGTTTCCCAAAAGCTGTTAGCGATGGCTTCGGAACGTCCCGGAGCGATGAAAAGACTTTCATCGCGGAATCCCTTCTGCTTGCGCAGCAGCGGGATAATTTCGTTCTGGTTGAGGCGGGTAAGTTCTTCAGCCGAACCGGCCTTAAGTTTCATTGTGACGTGTCGTCCAAACATTATTAGCTCCCTTATTCTTGAGCTGTAAGCTTCAGATAGACTGGATGATTCCAGAGGAGCTGAGAAGAGAGTTAGCTGAACTCGGTTCGCAGCGATAGTACTGTACCCATGCACTATATGTCAAACACAGGATATATTCTGTAGACACTTATTTATCACCTGTGGTAAATAATACGATAAGAGGAGGCAGAGAGTTGCAATGATCGAGGTTCGAGTCAACGAGTTATTGCAGCAGCGAAACCGAACATTTTATTGGTTGGCGAAAGAAACTGGTATTAGTCATACGACGCTGTGGCGTTTGAAAAAAGGCAAGGCTTATGGAATCACTCTGGAGACCCTGGACAAGATCTGCCAGGCCCTCGACTGCCAGCCCGGCGACATTCTGAAATTCGCGCGAGACATCCCAGCTAAGAAGCGAAACACAAGGAAGAAAGCTTGAATTGTAAGGGCCCTTGCCTACTCGCAATAGATTTCTGTCAGTTTGCGAAAATGATAGCCCATTGCCGCGAATGACATTGCCTGTTCGAATTTCTCGCGGTGATCAGTGAGCACGCGACGCATGTAGCGCCAGAATTCGCTGCGCTCGCGATCACGTATACCGAGCTTGAAGATTATGCGAGCGAAGGCTGCCACGTTGGTATGCGAGAACTTATTTTGAGTTGCCGGAATGACCTCCTGCTTCACCCAGTCAAGCGAATTGAGAGCCCGTTGATAATATTCAGCGGGGCTGTAGATCGTTCGCATGATCGATTTGTACCCTTCAATAAGGCGTGCCGGATCCATTTTCGGCACGAAGTTCAACGAACAATTCGTGTTATTTCCACAGCTCTCTTCTACTAATCGCCCTTCGCGCTCGAGTCGACGCCAGAGTTGCGTATCGGGAAGCGCGGTGAGCAAGCCGACCATCGCCAGCGGAATTGCGCTATCGCGGATGAAATTTATCTGGCGCTCGAAAATATCATCGGGATCGTTATCAAAGCCCACAATAAAACCTGCCATCACTTCCATTCCGTGACTCTGAATCTTCTTTACGGATTCCAGCAGGTTGCCGCGGTTCTGCGCCTTCTGCGCTTCTTTTAGACTTTCTTCGACCGGCGTTTCAATCCCGAGGAAAACACGATAGAAACCGGCGCGCCGCATATCAGTGAGTAGCGCGTCGTCGTCAGCGAGGTTAACGCTGGCTTCAGTGAACAGGGCAAAAGGATAGCCATGTTGCTTCTGCCATTCGGCGAGTTCAGGCATCAGTTGTCTGACATTGCGTTTGTTGCCAATGAAGTTGTCATCCACGATGAACACGGGTCCCCGCCATCCTACCCGGCGCAGCGCCTCGAGCTCGCTGAGCATCTGTGGATTGCTTTTCGTCCGTGGCACGCGGCCATAGATTTCGATAATGTCGCAAAATTCGCAGTTGAAAGGGCAACCGCGCGAATACTGGACGGACATGGCACTGTAGCGTTTCAGTTCTGCGAGATGAAAATGAGGAATTGGAGTTGTTGAGAGTGGTGGTCGCTCGGCGGCCTTGTACATGTGCTTGGGCTCACCGGCCGTCAGGTCTGCAACAAATTGTGGCAACGTCGTTTCAGCCTCGCCCAGAAAAATATGATCGGCTTCTGGAATACCACTGATGCTGGTTGAAACATATGGCCCACCTACGACCACGCGCTTTCCCTGAGCCTTGCAACGTTTGACTACGTCATGCAGGGAGTCTTTCTGCACTAACATTGCAGTCGCAAATACAATGTCTGCCCATTCGATGTCGGACGACTTGAGTGAACGAACGTTAAGATCGACGAGTCGCCGTTCCCACGAAGCAGGCAGCATCGCCGAAACTGTCAACAGGCCCAAAGGCGGGAAGGCTGAACGTTTCCCGAGAAAGGAAAGGGCATGTCGAAAACTCCAGTAGGTATCGGGAAACTCAGGGTAAACAAGCAGAACTTTCATTGGGACCTCTTTCACTCGGTCGATTGCAGATAAACTTTTTGAAGCCTTAGTAAACTAGTAGCCAACTCTACAAACGGAGAGTTAGTTCGAACCAAATGTAAGAGGGCTAAATGATCCACCGGAACTCTATCACATTGTGAGCGGTAGCGTACACTGCCGAGGCGGGTGCAGGAATATCGAAAAGGTTAAAGCTTAATTAGTTTTTTTTAGCAATTAGAGCTTCTTAAGTATTTCTTTCCACCTTACCCAGGCATCGTCCCGGGCTTTTCTGTTTGCTTTGTAAGCGGCCAGCAGCTTTGGATAATCCTCAGCAACTTTTTTGTCGGCCGCTTCGTCACCCTTGGCATTAGGCTCTGGCGCATCAGGCTCACCCGCGCGCATAAAGCCATGCCCAGCACCTTCATACGTTACCGGCTCGTAAAGCTTCTTCAACTCCTTCATCGCGTCGGTAGTTGGGAGGACCGTGGCGTCAACACGCATGTCATTGCCGGCGTAAAAGCCATAGACCGGAGCTTTGATTTTCTCGAGTGCTGCCTTGTCAACAGCGTTGTCCCTGGTCATGGGCGCCGTGCCGTAGAAGACAAACGCGGCTTTCAAACCTGGCCGGTTAGTCGCGAAGCTAAATGATTGTGAGCCGCCCCAGCAGAAGCCAGCCACGGCAACGCTTCCATTTGCTGCCGGTAGCTTTGAAACGTAATCAGCGACGGCGTTTAAATCGGCGGTGATCTGGTCGGGAGGCAGTCTATTAATTGCCTGCCGTACGTTATTACTGTCGAATTCACTTGAGCCGCCACCTTTCGGGCCCATTCCCGAAAGCAAATCGGGCGCGATTGCGATATAGCCTGCCTCAGCGAGTTCATCAGTAAGTTCTTGCACCCAATCGCTCATCCCGAAGATTTCGTGGATCACGACGACTGCCGTTGCTTTCTTATTGACCTCCGGATAGACAATGAAGCTGTTGACCTCGCGATTGCCGTTCTTAACTTTAACCCATTCCCGATGCCGCGGGGATTTGGCGAGCCGGTTCTTGGCCCAGTCTTGAATGGTTTCCGGATTAGCGCTCATCGCGTCAGCATCATCAACATGATGGTGATTCATCTCCTGCGCCGTACCGAAAACGCCAAGTGCTAAAATCGTAGCAAACGCAGCCAAAATTTTGCCGTCTAAAGCCTTCCGCCTAACGCCTTCTGCTCTGTACATCTTCTCCTCCGTCTGAACAGAATTCATTAAAGTCCATGCCTTCGTGCCTACAAATTAGTCTACCCTTAATATCACAGCGATGGCTTTCGAAGCGAATCTTAGGCGTGCTTATGTGCAAGTCAGAGAATCGAGAACATCAGGCTCACAAAAAAGAAAAGGCGATGCCACCAACCGTAGTCGGCGACATCGCCTGTCATTGCGTCCGAGCACCGAAGTTCTCAGTAAGAACCAGACGCAGTTAACTAGCTATTACCAGGGAAACGGAAACCTGCCGGAGTTGCCATTGCGCCGGCGATTGTAGCCACCATAGCGCCGGAAGCCTTCGTCATAGCCACGAAGGAAGCCTTCACGGTAGGCCTGCTGGTATTCGTTTCTATTACCGTACCTTCCGTTGTTGCCGTAACCTCCGTAGCCGCCGTGTCCGTTCCGATAAAAGTGAGATCTTTGCGGGTTGTAATTCTGTCCCCGTTGGGCATCGTTCGAGCCAGTGTACAGCCCATCCTGATAACCCTGGTTTATCGCAACCTGATAAACGTTGTCGTACCCTCGGTTACGGCCATTACGGTAGTCCCGATCTCGATCATAATCACGATCGCGATCCCGATCACGACGGTAGTCCCGGTCACGATCACGACGATAATACGGGTCCTGATTCCCTGGATACCCGGGATATTGTGCCTGCACGGCTGTGCTTGAAACCATTCCGATACCTACGAGGAAAAACAATGCCAGCAAGATTCTCCCGATTTTACTGCTGAGATAGTTTGAATTCATACCTAACCTCCGTTCAATCGATTGGCAATTACCATGCCGATTGGATGACCAGCAGCCCAATCTCGCAACTTGCAAGCAGATTGCATCTCATTGCCCGGACTTCAGCACGATATCGTGTGCGGATGTTCTAATACGTTTGCCAAACTTGCGCTTAGGGGTGAAAATGACCGCCGATGAAGTAGCGCTGCCAGTTTTGATGGCCTTCCTGATAGCCGCGCAGGAAACCATCGCGATAGGCCTGACTGTACGAATCAGTCGGCGGTTCGAGGTTCACGGTCGAGTATATTCGTCGTGCGGTCGGTTACGCTGGCCGGCGCCTCGCTCTCGGTCACTACTGTGACTTCATCCTGATAATGGCCGCGCTCGATCGGCCTGTTGTCAGGTTCTGAAACTTCGGGATCGATTCTCAATGGTGGTCCGGCGATATTTTCAATTTGCTTGTCCGACCCGCGCCTGATTGAAAGTCCCGCGACGATATGTCCGACGCCGGACAACATGGGGAGCAAACCGATTAACCAAAGAACATGTACGACCGGATCAACTTCAAATGGGATTTTAGCAACAAACTCAGGCGGCAGTTTTAGAACCAGCGCGTGTGCCAGAAAGTAGAGGAAGACCGTCAGCCCGCTTCCCCAAAACAACTTAATAGCTCCCTTCGTCAGGTGGCGTTCGCGACGTTGCTCTGCTGTCTTCTCTTTCCGCCAATGAGACTTGAGACCATGCTCCGCCGAAGTGCGCGCGATCTCTTTATTCATCTTGTCCATCGCGCGGGAAACTTCTTCGGTCACCTGCGAGATCTTGATGTTGCTTACGAGCTCTTTGATCTTCGCCGGGACTCCGTCGCTTCTGGCAATCGCTTCGCTCAGCGTGACCGCCTTGCCGATAACTTTGAGGTTAGCGCCGCATGAGCGGCAAAACTTAAGCTCGGCGGATGATTGCGTGCCGCATTGGGGACAAAACATAAGTCGAATCACCGTCCAAACAACATTATCGGGCGATTTTCGCCCTGGGCAAAGCTCAGTTGAATTACGTTAATCTTCACCCGTCAGTTCAAAAAAAGCCGCGACCTTGGTCGCGGCATTCGTCTTATTTAGAAGCGGGCTCTTGCCCTCGCCCTTGCCAGTGCTTAATCCGTCATGGTAGCCCTCATTGTAGGCTGCCTCCGAACTTCGGAAAACGTAATGGCCATAGCGGCTGTAGTAATCAAAATAGGGATCGTAACCAAAGCGCCGATATCCCCACCATGGGTCATAAACCGGGCGATAAGTCCTCACGATCACCACACGACGTTGCTGAGCTTCGGCGCTCTTGCTTGAAAGGAGTGTTACAACACCTGGGAGAAGCAACGCTGTCAGTATGAAAGCTCCAAATCTATGTAGATATTTTCTTCTCATGATAAACCCTCCTTGCTCACCTGTGTTATTAGACGCTGAATAGTTCACAGTGGTTTTGCAAGTCCAAATCGTTCAGATAGAGATCGAATTAAGATCCTTTTGCAACCTTGTTGCGACCAACTTTGGTCAAATATCAAGTTTTGAGAAATACGAGCAGGTCTTTTACTTTTGCAGTTTTTGGACGACTTTAGTGATCACTTTGCGGCTTTGCGTGAAATATTGCGCGGTGAAAGCATTTCACACAAATGCGAAGAGGGTCGAAACGAGCAGTTAAAAACTTAAGACACCACCGAAATACTCGGTTAATTAAACTGCGTGGTATTGGCATAAAATAAGAATGCCGCGACCCTGATCGCAGCATCCTTAATTATTTGCCGGCAGCTGGCGTTTTCTTGCTCTCTGCGTTCTGCGCCCTCCCTATCGACCCACCCCAAGCAGGCTGCCCGCTTGGGGACCCCGGTTGGTCGGGCTTCTGATACGGCTTCGTGCCTTCTACCTACTACGCCCTCCCTCACGGTCGGGCTTCTGACACGGCCTCCTACCTACTGCGCCCTCCCTCACGGTCGGGCTTCTGACTCGGCCTTCTTCCTACTGCGCCCTCCCTCACGGTCGGGCTTCTGACTCGGCTTCCTGCCTTCTACCTTACTGCGCCCTCCCTCACGGTCGGGCTTCTGACACGGCTTTCTGCCTTCTAGTACCGTCTAACATGACGACGATGGCGTTTGCGAATTCCGTACGTGTACACGGCTCCGCTGCCGGCGCCGACTGCTGTGCCTATCGCCGCACCTTTCTTACCTCCCGCGATTGCCCCCACGCCTGCACCTGCCGCCGCTGATCCCGCCACCGTAAGTTTGTCACGATGCTTCTGCCAGAACGTTCTCTTGTGGCGGCGATGTCTTACCACAGTTCGGGTGGTCGTCGTGGTCGTTGTTTGTGCTGATACAGTCGACGCAATTGGTCCAGCTGTTAAGGCTAGAGCGAGCACGATTAATAGGACCGATAGAATTGTTTTCATATTTCGTCTCATGCTTACCTCCGTTCTAATTCACGGCAAACCATGTTCGCATTTATGGCAAAGCCGCGTATCTGCTGCGATTTATACGCAGGTTTTCCGAGCAAATCGCGAATCGACGATTTGGTGAGCACGTTTTATGCCAGATGAACGGGGATGGAGCATAAGCCCGTCAAGAGTTGGAGCGCGTAGCCTGGAAGCGTGCAAGATAATAGCCGGTGGTCAAAGACCACGGGACGCAATTGCAAAGTGATTGAGCACCCTGAAAAGGTGCGAGACAAAAAAGATCTTGCACGCCTTCAGGATGCAGCCAAATATTTATCGCTTACCGGAGATCGTCACTGCACTCTGATGTCCGGCTAGTCTCCAGCAACACTTGGGGTTGCGAATACGATCTTATTATGCAGCTTCAGCGCTCCGAACCAATCTTGCGTTGAGACTGATCTCAGTTCCTGCCAGAGCCTGTGACACCGGACAATTCTTCTTTGCGGTCTGTGCTTGTTCGAGGAACGCATTTTCGTCTATACCCGGAATCTCGGCCTCAGTGTTGAGGTCAATCGTCGTGATCTTAAAACCTTCGCCGACCTTCTCAAGACTGACATTTGCGTTGGTGCTGATTCGCTTCGGATTGAATCCGGCCCGCGTCAATCCCGCTGCCAACGCCATTGAAAAACATCCGGCGTGCGCCGCACCGATCAACTCTTCCGGATTCGTTCCTGTGCCTTCTTCAAACCGCGACGCGAAGGAATACTGACCTTCAAAAGCGCCGCTGCCCAACTTGACTCTTCCCTTGCCTTCTCTAAGCGTACCTTCCCAAACCGCGCTTGCTGTACGTTTCGCCATGGTTCTCTCCCTTGATTTAGTTGATGATTTTAGTCTTGGAGATTGTAACGCGGCGCGTAGTCAGGGTTGTAGTCGCCGCGAGGCCGCCGATTTTGAGATCCTGTCCGCGCGGTAGCCCGCAGTAAGATCGGGGCATGATTAGTCCGTGGAAAAGAAGAAACAAAAACCGCCCAATCCAGCGGTTTTCACTGGCAATTGATAGGAATTGCCATTCCGTACGCGGCGTTCACGTAAGCAAAGAATGCCTGCGCGGAGGATGTATCGGTGCGGTAATCAACATTTGTTGACCGGCATACTGCATCTCCCGTGATTGTAATCGCTGCTAAGATTTGCTGGCCGCTAACATTAAGGAAATTCGGCCCGCCAGAGTCGCCGTAACAGGTTCCGCCGTTTCCCGTTGAAGGATTCTGCGACAAACGGATGTAACCTCCGTTGAGAGAGTTAAAGCTGGAAAACGCGTACATGCGCGGTATCGGATTGAGGTCCTGGTAGTAAGGTACGCCACCACCAACCACGCGATTCTGCACTCCGTATCCCACAGCAGTGAACACGGCGTCTTTCAATGCATTTTGAGCAACAAGCTGATCCAGCAAGCCGCAGGTCGGAAGCGTTGCCGGAGTGACCCCGCGGATACTATTCTCCAGGATCAATGCGCCAATATCGCCGGAATCGCTCTGGCTTTGATTGTAGTTAGGATTGGTGACTACATATGAGACCGCAAGCAGCTTCGTCTTATTGCTGGTCAAATCACCGAAGGGTATGGAAGCATCAAGGCTCACGTACGCGGTGTAACCTCTGGGCGCGAGTTCCTGGTTGTAATAAGCCGTGCAATGGCTGGCAGTGAGGAAGACATCTGAAGTAATCATGGTACCCGAACATATCGGATAAATATTACCGGTCGTTGCCGACTTAACAATGAACGCACCCACGTTGCTATAGGTGTTATTCGAATCGACAAAGCCATAAGTGATCGCTTTCGCTCGCGGCAACGTGAATAGCAAAACGCCAATGATTAAAGTACCCATTAAGATAACCAAGCCAGTGATGCGTTTCATCTTGAAGCCTCCTCGTTTCTAACGCCCGCTATTGCTTACGGCGCGGAGTTTCTTTTTCATTTGTGGAATTGGTGCGTCGCATTCTAATCCTGACATGTAGGCTTTACAAGTTGCATTTAAGAGATATTTTCAGCGTGACACAAAGGCTTGCCGCACTGGCTGCTTCATTCGGCGGCTTCGTCACCAGCCCAAGAGGTAGAGTGTTACAGTCCATCTAATCATTGCTGATATCATGAAGTGCGCGGCTAAAGGTGATGGCCAATAATCTTCAAGAGGGTTTCCTCCAGCGAGTGATTCTCTACCTTTTTCGAAAACGATGAGCTGGCCAACTTCTCAATCCGATAGTGAAGGTGTTTAGACGAAATGAGTGACGCGGAAGTAACGTGTCCCAAATGCCAACGAGCATTGAGCGATGACGCCCGGTTTTGTAGCCATTGTGGTTTCGATACCGCGAAGGCAAACGTGAAAACTGAAATTATCGTCGCTCGCGATACCGGTGAATCCGCTCGCCCCGATCCACTCTTGGGCAAGGTACTCGACTCTAAATACGAACTGCTCGAGCGTTTGGGAAGAGGTGCTGCGGGAACGGTTTACCGCGCACGCCGCTTGCATATCGGTGACGACGTGGTCGTCAAGGTGCTCAATCAGGACTACCTCCTTGAGAAAACTGCGCTCGAGCGTTTTCGCCGGGAGGCTCGTTCGGCCGCAATGATTCGTCATCCGAACGTGGTGACTATTCATGATTTCAGCGAGTCGAAACCAAACGAGCCTGCCTATATCGTCATGGAATTCGTCCGCGGTAAGTCTTTACGTGAACTCTTGAAGCAGGAAGGCCGAATGTCAGTCGAGCGCACTGCGACACTGATGCGCGATATATGCGCAGGCGTTGGAGTTGCTCATCGTCAAGGCATGATACACCGCGACCTTAAACCGGATAATGTGATCGTCGTCATGCCTGAATTTGAAGGCGATCGTGAAATGGCCAAAGTCGTGGACTTCGGAATCGCCAAGCTGCACGACTCGACTACCGAATTCAATCTCACTCAGACAGGCGCGCTCGTCGGTACACCTTTCTATATGTCGCCGGAACAATGGCGCGGCGAACCGATTGACGTCCGTTCCGATGTTTACAGTCTCGGAGCGATGCTTTACGAGATGCTCGGCGGAACACCGCCTTTCATCGCTGGCAGTCTTCCTGAGTTAATCATTAAACAATTAAATGACGAGCCGCCCGCGTTTGTACCTTCGTTGAATGTGCCTCCAGCTTTGGAACGAATTTGTCGTAGCGCCCTGGCGAAGAAGCCGGAACAGAGGCCGGCGAATGCAACCGTGTTCAGTCGCGAAATCCAGTCAGCTCTGGCTTTAGGCGCTTCAGGCTTTGGCTCGTCCAGGTCTTCATTTGAACAGCCGACGATCATTGCTCGATCTTCCGCTGTTCCGACGTTGCCGCTCACCCAACCGAAACGAAGCTCCCATGGAATCAAGTGGATTGTCGGCGGCGTTTTCGCGCTCCTCATTTTCGCGGCTCTTGCGGTTGGCGCGATCGTTTCTGTGAGAAGGTTCATCTCTAACCGCAGTGCGATCGCCGCGAACACAAACTCTACTGCTTCGCAAAACATCCCGAGCGAGAATCCGGCTACCGAAGAGAAGCAGACTACGCAGAATTCAGATTCAGGAAACGCTTCGCCGCTTACGAGTCAAGCGGGGCTGATCGGCAGATGGACAGGCACATACGGCCCATCAAACAACCCTGCCACTTTAATCGTTAGGGATTACAAAGACGGAAAATTCAGCGGCGTTCTGGAGCAGGGCGAGGTTCACATCGCTTTTACCGGAAGGGTCGATAGCAAAACGCGCCGCGTGACGATGAAAGAGACGCAAGTCTTGCGGGGCAGCGGTTGGAGCTTGGGTGAGAATATGGGAGAGATTTCTGCCGACGGACGAAAGATGTCCGGAACCGGAAGCGATGCCATTGGCGGTCAGTTTGGAATGTCCTACCAATGGTCCTTCTCGAAGTGAGTTCGTGTCAGAAGCCCGCGCGTAAGCAAGGGCGGCGTGATCGTGTCAGTAGCCCGACCGTAAGGGAGGGCTGCAAT
>WNGE01005973.1_pt1 | contig 13645 bp, 10 predicted proteins | sample 5400651 | NCBI WGS metagenome assembly WNGE01 (sample SAMN13153370, study PRJNA577476) | soil metagenome | isolation source: 60 cm soil or saprolite under grassland replicate 2 | place: USA:California | collected 2016-06-15 | reverse complement strand
TCGGGTCGATCTCCGACTACATCGGTTTCTCCGGTTCGACGGCCTACGCCGCCAGCAAATTCGGGTTGCGGGGAATGCACGAGGTCATTCGTCAGGAGACGGCGAAGAGTGGCGTGCGCACCACCCTCGTGTCGCCGGGACCTGTCGATACGGACATCTGGAACGCTGTGAATCCCGATGCCAAACCGGGGTTCACCAAGCGCAAGGACATGATGCGGGCCGAGGACGTCGCGGCGGCGGTCGTGTATGCCGTCACACAACCGGAACATGTGGCCGTCACTGAGATCCGATTGCTGCCGGCGATCTACACACCGAGGGGATGAACGTGCGTGGTGCGTGGTGCGTGGTTGCAGCGGCGCTCTGCGGCGTTCCGCTTGCGGCGCAACAGATCCCCCAGCTTCCGGATTCGTCGGGATGGGGTGTGCATGTGCTCGCCATCGCGCGCGCCCCCGACAGCGCGATCTGGGTCGGGACGTACGGCCAGGGCATCTTCGTGCTTCGGCCGGGAGCCCCGAGCTGGGAGCAGATTCGCTCCTCGAGCGACACGGCCGCGCATGCCATTTCGTGGGACTTCGTCCACGCGTTCGGATTCGGTCCTGACGGTCAGGTCTGGTATGGGACGGTGGGCAACGGCTGGGGTGTTTCAAAAGACGGCGGCAAGACCTGGAAGAACTGGGAGTTCAGTCAACTCGGCCCGGAATGGCAGTACGTCGCGCCCAACGGCATCGTGACGCGGGCAGACACGACCTACATCGCGACGGCGGACGGCATCAAGCTGACGTGGGATGATGGGCAGACGTGGCGTGTGATTACGGATTCCATTGGCGCGACCACGGCGAAGGATCCGGTGTGGGCGCGTCTCCCCAGTCAGTACGCGGTCGGGTTGGCGACGGACAGCGCGGCAATCATTGTGAGCACCGTTGCTGGTTTCTACGGCTCCTCGAACGGCGGTCGCACGTGGTCGCCGAAAACGATCAAGGGGTTTTGCGCCCATGCCGCTTGCCGCGACCGGCTTCGCAAGTTGATGTGGACAGTCTCTGATGGGAACTTGCAATTCCTCGTGAAGATTGACGATCGCTGCAACATGGTCCCCCTCCCGAACTGGTGTCGGAATCCGAGGTACATGGCCGAGACAGCCATGCTCTCGTCCGGAGCGATTGGTGTACTGGAAGGCACCCCCGCTGGTCTTATCGCGTACGATGGGGGCCAGCCACGGGACCTTCGTCCGCCCGCACCGGTCCCTCCGCGTGTCGTCCAGTCCGCGAGAATGCCGAGGCACACCTGGCTCCGCCGTCCAATTGGGCTCACGGACCAGCCCTATATCGATCAGACCTATCGCTTCGGCTCGACGATGGGCGGCAACTTCCAGCCGCACCAGGGCGTCGAGTTCAACAACGCCGACGGGACACCGGTGCATGCGATCGGCAATGGAGCGGTGGTCTATTCAGGACCGGCAGAGCGAGGTGCGCTCACAGTCGCCATCAAGCACGACCGACAGCTGCCGGCTGATGGCAGACGGCTGTTTTTGTATTCGGTCTATTACCACAACTCCAGACTACTCGCGCAGGTCGGCCAGCGGGTCAAAGCCGGTGACGTCATCGCCCTCGTCGGCAACACGGGCCGTGCGACCAACGATCACCTGCATCTCGAGGTGCACGCCTCGCCGTACGATTCGACGCGGCTGATCGTTGATCCCGATGTACGCTATCCGCCCTACAACACCAACCCCGAACTGTGGATTGCCCCCCTGCCCGGAACCGGTATGATCGCGGGACAGGTCTGGGATTCGGCGGGCCAGCCCGTCTCTCAAGCGCGCATATACGGGCTAGTAAAACCGGAACCGAGAGAAACGCCGTTCTCGTACATCGAGACCTACGGCCCGAAAAACCACTCCGATCCAGTGTATCACGAGCACTTCGCCATCTCCGATGTGCCGCCAGGCGAATACGTCCTCGGCACCGAAATCGGTGGGAAGCGGATATTTCGTCGAGTGAAAGTCGAACCCGGGAACCTCACCTGGGTCGAATTCCGGCCATGACCACCACGCACGTCGTCTAAATGCACATCGAGCTCACCGAGATGCTGCGTTGCCCCGAAGCCCATCGAGAGGAGATGCTCGTGCTGTCGACGGGCGAGATGAAGGACCGCATGGTGCGCTCGGGCCTCGTGGGCTGCCCGGTGTGCCACGCGGAGTATCCCATTGCCCGCGGTATCGTGAACTTCCGCCGCAGCAAAGAGCGCGTGGCCAAGGACTCGTCGTCGGGTCCGCGGCCCGCGTACGCGCCGCCCTCGCCGCTGCCGACGGCCGATGCCGCGCAGCTGCAGGCGCTCCTCGAGCTCTCCGGGCCGGGCGGCTACGTCGTGCTCGTCGGCGCGGCGGTGCGCCAGGCCCCCCGGCTGAGCAACCTGATGGCGGGGATCCATTTCGTCGGCATCAATCCGCCGCCGGACATGGAAGAGCAGTCCGCCCTGTCGCTCCTGTACGCGAACGAGAAGATCCCGCTCCGCACCGCGGTGGCGCGCGGCGTCGTCGTCGGCGCCGACCTCGCGACGTCGCCCTGGCTCGTGGAAGCCCATCGCGTGCTGCTGCGCGGCCGCCGCTTCGTCGTCGAAAACGAAGAGCCCGAACTTCCGATCGGGCTCATCAAGCTGGCGGCGGAACACGGGTTGTGGGTCGGAGAGAAACGGTGAGCAGTGCTGTAGGGGCGCAGCATGCTGCGCCCCTACCCCGTTGACTCGATCGACGCCGCCACCGCGTCGCTCGCGGCATACGCGCCATCGATCTTGCCCTTGTAGTTCTTCTCGACGACACGCCGCTTCACCTTCAGCGTCGGTGTCAACTCACCGGATTCGATCGTGAAGTCCTTCTCGAGCAGCACGACTTTCTTGGGCGTCTCGAACTTGGCCAGGTGCGACAGCATGCTCATCACTTCGCGCTCCACCTTCGCCTGCACGTCCGCCAGCTCGATCAGCTGGCCCCGAGACCCATAGGTCAGACTGCGCTCCTGTGCCCAGCGCTCGAGGTTGTCGAAATTCGGCACGATCAGAATGATCGGGAACTTGCGCCGATCGCCATACAGCATGGCGTTGGCGACGAACTTGTTGCGCTTGACCGCCATCTCGATCGGCTGCGGCGCGATGTACTTGCCGCCCGCCGTCTTCAACAGCTCCTTCTTGCGGTCGGTGATCTTCAGGTAGCCGTCCGTGTCGATCTCGCCGATGTCGCCGGTGTGCAGCCAGCCGCCCTGGTCGACCGTCTCGCGTGTCGCCTCGTCCAGCTTGTAGTAGCCCTGCATGATGTTCGGCCCGTGGGCGAGGATCTCGCCGTCGGACGCGATCTTGAGCTCGACGCCCGGAATCGCGCGGCCCACCGTCCCGAGCTTGATGCGGTCCAGCGGATTCAGCGTGAGGACGGGTGAGGACTCGGTGAGTCCGTAGCCTTCGATCACCGGCAGCCCCGCGCTGTAGAAGAACTTCGCGATGTCGGCGGAGAGCGGTGCGGCACCCGAGACGAAGAAGCGAATCCTGCCCCCGGTGCGGGCCTGCAGCTTCGCGAAGACCAACCGGTCGGCGATTTTCTTCTTGAAACTCAAGGCCCCGGGAATCGGCAGTCCCGCGAGCGCGAGCGTCGCCCACTGCTCGCCGGTGCGCTTGGCCCAGAAGAATATCGTACGCTTGATCGCACTCCCCGACAGCGCGTTCTCGAGCACGCGCGCGTACACCTTTTCGTACAGCCGCGGGACCGACAACACCACCGTCGGCTTCACTTCCTGCAGGTTCGCCGCGACGGTGTCGAACGATTCGGCGTAGTTGATGATGACGCCCGCCTGGAACAGCGTGTAGTCCACCATCCGCTCATAACTGTGCGACAGCGGTAGCATCGAGAGACATTCGTCGCCACTCCCGATCGGAATCATTTGCAGCACGGCCTGCACGTTGGACCACAGGTTGTGGTGCGTCAGCATCACGCCCTTGGGATCGCCGGTGGTGCCGGATGTGTAGATGAGCGTCGCCAGATCATCCGGCCCTGCCGTCAACGCCTCGTCTTTCCACTTGGGATGTTGCGACGCGGCGGCGCGGCCTTTCGCCTCGACGGCGGCCAGCGCCGTGACGCCCGCCTGTCCCGCCGCGGCGTCGGCGTCGTAGGCGATGATGTACTTGAGGCCGGGCAGTCCGCCCTTGACCTCGAGGACCTTGTCGACCTGTGCCTTCGTCGAGCAGAAGACGGCGACGGATTCCGAATCGCGGAGGATGTACTCGGTCTGTTTGGCGGTGAGGGTCGGGTACACCGGCACATCGGCCGCCCGGGCACACAAGCAGGCATAGTCCGTGAGGGCCCATTCAGGCCGATTCTCCGAGACAATGGCCACCTTGTCACCGGGCTTGATCCCCAGCTCCCGCAGCCCCAGCGAGATCGCCTTCACGCGCTCAAACGTCTCGCGGTGGGTAATGCCGACCCAGGCGCTGCCCACTTTCGACCGGAACGCCGCGGGCAGCCCGGCGTGCCGATCGACCGTGGTGAAAAACAGCTGAGTGAGCGTGCCTCGGTTCATGGCCTGAACTCCACGACAAATGTCAACGGACTGCCGTTCACCGCCGTCTGGTTCACGTGGTTCATCGTTACGGTTATGACCACCGAGTCGGGGACTGCACCGGTGGGACGCCGCACGCGCACCGCGGCGAGACCCGTCGCACTCGTGAAAACGGTGTCGTGAGGCACCAATGTGACCCCAGGACCGCCGGTCGGAAAGGTGTCCGCGACCGCGAAGACCACACGCCGGTTTGCTGGAATGACGCCGTTCAGGGCGAAGACCTGCACGCTGAGCGAATCCGAGAGGGAATCCGTCGTCAGGACCGTGACGCGCACGGCTCCCGTGGGCCGAATCGAATCCAGCCGCGCGAGCACGGTGACGGTTTGTGGGTTGGAGAAGAGGTCGCCGGTCCGTGCCTGCAGCCGCGCCGTGCCGATGACCTTGCTGATCGACACACCGGTCGTGCTGTCGACGACGGCCAGGGTCGCCGTGTCGAGCGAGCTCCAGGAGAGCGGAGCGGCGACGGAGTCGCCGAGTCCGTTCAGCGCGCGCCCGCGGGGGCGGAAGGTATCGGTGAGCTCGACCCGGCCGCTGTCGGGCAGCGTGATCGCGATGGCCACCGGCTGATTCTGATCGACATTGATTTTGCAGGCGCACACAGCAGCGAGTGCGAGCACGGCGCACGTCCGAATCAGGGGCTTCCCGTCCTCTCCTCGGCGGCACGGGGTACGCGGAGGTCCTGCAGCGCCTGGGTGGCGTGCTCGATCCACTTCTGCGCGTCTGGTCCCCGTGGCGGGTGCGCCAGAAACGTCTTCAGATGTTGTGCGGCGCCGTCGGGATCGCTGCGTTGCAGCAGCAGAAAGGCGAGCCCGTAGTGGGCGCCGGCGAGCGAGGCATCGAGCTCGAGCGCGCGGCGGTAATGCCGGATCGCTTCGTCGAAGCGGCGGGTCTTGGTGAAGGCGATCGCCATGTTCTGGAGAATGCGCGCGTCGTTGGGAAGATCGCGCAGCGCGAGCCGGTAGGACGTCAGCGCGGCCTCGTAGTCCCCCTGACGCTCGAGCGCCAGCGCCTCGTTGAGATAATCGAGGCGCTGTGGTCTGAGATCGCCGGTCGACGAGCCGCCTCCCCCGAACAAGCGGCGCCAGAAACCCATGGGCCGAAAATAGCTTGCGGCTGCAGACGTTGGCAATGTAGAATCCCCAACCATGGCCCCCCCACCGCGTCCCACCACCCCTCGTCCTTCCGGCGGTACGCGCGCGGGCAAGGCGCCGCGCGGCGTCCTGCAGGTCGACTGGGCGTTTTTCGGCGAGCTGTGCCGGGTGCTCGCCCTCAAGGTGTTCCGCGAGTATGACCCGGAGGTCGTCATCGGGATCGCCAAGGCGGGCGTGATTCCCGGTGCCGTCGTCGCGAGCATTCTGCAACGCGACTTCGCGTCGATCGCGATTTCGCACGAGGGCTCCGTGATTGCCGGCCCCCCGCGCCTGGTGACCGGCAAGCGGGTGCTGCTCGTCGACGAGACGTGCGAGTCGGGGAACACGATGAAGCTCGCCCTGGCCGCCGTGCGCGAGCTCAAGCCCGCGGCGGTGAAAACAGCCGTGTCGTTCAAGACCGGCACCTACAAACCGGACTTCGTCGCGCTCGAGAACGAGAACTTCATCATCCTGCCGTGGGACCTGGAAGTCATCGTCAACGGCGAGATCGTCGTACGTCCCGACTATCGCGCTAAACTGAAAGCGACCCCGCCCCGTTGAAAGACCGTTTAGCCGCCGCCGTCAAACAGTCCCGCGCCGGTTACACCGAAATCCGCGTCGAACGCACCTGGAGCTCCGCCGTGGCGTTTCGCGGCCGGCGGCTCGAGACCGCGACCGTCAGCGAAGATCAGGGCGGCTTCGTGCGCGTGCTCAACCCGGGCCACGGCTGGGGGATCGCGTCGTTCACGTCGCTCGATGAGCTACCGGCGATGGTGAAGCGCGCCAACGAGCTGTCCAACGCCGTGCGTCTCGACGAGCCCATCCGCCTGGCGGACGCCGCGCCGCAGACCGCCGATGCCGAGTTGGAGCTCGACGGCGACGTCCGCGGCGTCCCGCTCGCCGAGAAGAAGAAATTGCTCGACCGCTACAACGGCGCCATGCTCGCCGTGTCGAATGCGATCGTCGATACGCAGTCGAGCTATCGCGACGAAGTGTCGGAAGTCTGGTACGTCAATTCGGAAGGGACGTCGCTCTACCAGCTGCGCCCCGAAGTCGTGGTGTCCGGCACGGCGATCGCGCGGCGCAACGGCGATATCGAAAAGGCCCTCGAGTCGATCGGGCTCCGCAAAGGCTGGAACAGCGTCCAGAACTTCGAACCGCAGTTCCGCATCGTGGCGCAGCGCGCCGTCGACCTGCTCGCGGCCCCGCGCGTGCGCGGGGGATCCTACCCGGTCATTCTCGACAATGAGCTGGCGGGCGTGTTCATCCACGAAGCGTTTGGACATCTCTCCGAGGCCGATTTCGTCTACGAGAATCCCCAGGCGCGCGAGATGATGACCCTCGGCCGGCGCTTCGGAAAGCCGGTCCTGAACGTCGGCGACAACGGCGCCGCGACCGGCCTGCGCGGGACGCTGCCCTACGATGACGAAGGCACGCCCACACAGGACACCCCCCTCATCACGGACGGCATCCTCGTCGGCCGCCTGCACTCGCGCGAGACCGCGGCGAAGCTCGGCGAGCGACCCACCGGCAATGCCCGTGCGATCTCGTTCCGCCACCCGCCGATCGTACGGATGACGAACACGTACATCGCCGCTGGCAAAAGCGGTATCGGGTTCGACGATCTCATCAGTGACATCAAGCTCGGCGTCTATGCCTGCGGGGCATTCGGCGGCCAGACAATGCTGGAGAGTTTTTCCTTCACGGCCGGTTGGGGTTACATGATTCGCGACGGGAAGGTCGCCGAGCTGGTGAAGGACGTCGTGCTGGCCGGCAATCTGTTTCAGACCCTCGACCGCATCGACCACATTGCCGGTGACTTCACCTGGAATCAGATGGGCGGCGGCTGCGGCAAAGGCGGGCAGTTCCCGCTCCCGGTGACCGAAGGGGCGCCGCACGTGCGCATCGAGGAAGCGCTGATCGGCGGTGACGTATGATCGATCGCCTGCTCGACGCCGCTCGCGGCAAGGTCGACGGCGCCGACGCGCTCTGGCGCCGCGAAGAGCAGACCGCGGTCTCGTTCGAATCGGGCAGGCTCAAAGCGGCCGGCATCACCGAGGAGGCCGGACTCAACCTGCGCGTGGTCGCGCACGGCCGCATGGGCGTGGCGGGGACCACCGCGGCGAAACCGGATCCGAACGAGCTGGTCGCTCGCGCCGGCGCGTCCGCGGAACTCGGAGAGTTGGTAGAGCTTGCGTTTCCAACCCCGAGCCCCCGGTCCCTAACCCCGATTCCCACGTTCTTCGACCGTACCGCCAACGCCTCGCTCGCCGAGCTGATCCGCATGGGTCGCCTCCTCGTCGAGCGGCTGGCGCGTCCTGACTGCCAGGTCAACGTCTCCGTCCAGCGCGAAGTCGCGGACACGGCCGTCGGCAATACCGCCGGCGCACGCGGCGAGTACCGAGCCACGGGCATCGGGGTGACGGCCGAGATCACCCGCATCGCGGGCGACGACGTGCTGATGATCTACGATCAGTACGTGGGTGCCGACATGCCGGGCGACGCCGATCTCGAGATGCTGGTGCGCTCGATCGAGACGCGACTCACCGCCGCGCTGACGATCGTGACGCCGCCCGATGGGGTGCTGCCGGTCGTGTTTACGCCGGCGGGGCTGGCCGCCGTGGTGCTGCCGCTCGAGCAGGCGTTCTCGGGAAAGACGGTGCTGCAAGGGAGCTCGCCCCTCGCGGGCAAAGTCGGTGAGACGATGTTCGACGCGCGCCTGTCGATCTTCGACGATCCCCTGACGCCGGGCCGGCCCTCGTCCCGCCCCATCGATGACGAATGCGTGCCCTCACGCGCGACGGGATTGGTGGAGCACGGCGTCGTGGGGCAGTTCGTCTACGATCTCGAAACCGCCGCGCGCGCCAAGACGCAGAGCACCGGCAACGGCCGGCGTGGCGTCTTTGGCAAACCGCAGATCCGGTATACGAACGTGCTGTTTCGCGGTGGGGATGGCCCTGCCGGCGTGGATGTAGGGGCGCAGCATGCTGCGCCCCTACAAATGCTGGGCGGCGGCCTGGTCGCCGACATCGACGATGGCCTGATCGTCGACGACCTGATCGGCGTGGGGCAGGGAAACGTGATCAGCGGCGCGTTCAGCCATCCGGTGGGACTCGCCTACCGCGTGCAGCGCGGCCAAGTGACCGGCCGGGTGAAGGACGCGGCGGTCGCGGGGAACGCCTACGATCTGCTCAAACGCATCGGGGGATTTGGAAACGACGGGCGCTGGCTCGGCGCGCGGTGGTCGCCCTCACTGTTGCTGGAAGGTGTGAGCGTCGCGCGTCGATAAATCGGTGTCTGGTGTCAGGTGTCTGGTGTCAGGACTGTTCATCCAGACACCTGACACCAGGCACCAGACACCTATCGTGAGGCACTCAGCGCATCTTCGTAGCTCCGTCCAGCCGTCATTTCGTTGTAAACCCTTCCCAACACCTCCGGCGTCGCCGAAAGAAACCGGCAGCGTTCATCGCCGCGGCTGCGGCACTCGACTTCCATCACTGACACCGTCTCCTCCGACAGCCGTCCCAGAAAGTCGGCCAGCATGCCGGCGGAGAAAAAGCACATCGGCGTTTGCGCCGTGCCCGGGTTCGCTTCCGCCCAGTCGCTCGAGTCGAGCGCCAACGCCCCGGTCCCGACCGGACTCATCGACACGGTGCCCCAGCCGCCGTTGACAAAAAACTCCGACAGCGTCTCACCCAGCAGGTCGGCATCGAGGTCGGTCGGGTTGTTCACGGCGGCGAACGCCTTGTACAGGCCTTCGCCGGCGGCGTACCCGGCCTCCTGCAAGATCGTGATGAGCTGATCGGGGGCGTGGGTGGTGAGGCTGGCATGCAGTTGGCGGACGATGCTTGGGGTCGTCATACGGAAGCCAACTTAGGGTTTCCGGTTCGCGCGGCGCAAGAGTTCGGCTTCGTCGATTTGCTCGACGCCGAGCGCTTTCGCCTTGTCGAGCTTCGATCCGGGGTCCGAGCCAACGACCAGCGCGGTCGTTTTCTTGGACAGGCTGTCGGCGACGTGGCCGCCGGCGCCCTCGATCAGGTCCCGCGCCTGCTGCCGGGACAGCGTGGGCAGGGTCCCGGTGACGACGTAGGTCTGATCGGTCAGCGGCCGTGGCCCCGTGGCGGTGGCGGTCTCCTGCAGGGTGAGTCCCAGGTCCCCGAACCGCTTCAACAGCTCCTTGTTGCGCGGCTCCTTGAAGAATCCCGCAACGGCCTCGGCGATCGCCGGACCGATGCCGCGGACGTCGCCGATTTCCGCCGCGGAGGCGGTCGAGAGCGCCTTCAGGGTGCCGAAATGCCGTGCCAGGAGCTTGGCGCCCTGCGCGCCGACGTGGCGAATGCCGAGCGCAAAGAGCAGCGCCGAGAGGGGCTGCTGCTTTGAAGCGGCGATCGCGTCCACGAGCTGCTGTGCCGATTTCTCGGCGAAGCCCTCCAACGTCAGCAGGAGCGCCGGCGTCAGCTCGTACAGATCCGCCACGTCGGCGATGCGCTTGGCATCGAGCAGCGCGCGGACGCGCTCGTAGCCGAGCCCGCGGATGTCCATGGCGCTGCGGCCGGCGAAATGGACGATCGATTCGAGGATGCGCGACGGACAGGAGATGTTGGGGCAGTACGTCATGACCTCGTCGGGCGGATGCTCCACCTGCGAGCCGCAGCTCGGGCAACGCTCCGGCATCTTGTACGGCCGGGGGAGGGGAGCACCGGTGCGCTTGTCTTTCACCGGCCCGAGGATTTGCGGGATGACTTCGCCGGCGCGCGTCACCTCCACCCAGTCGCCCTCGCGTATGTCCTTCGCGGCGATCAGCTCGGCGTTGTGCAGCGTGGCGTTGGAGACGGTGACGCCACCGATCTCGACCGGCTCGAGCACTGCATACGGATTGAGCGCGCCGGTCCGGCCCACGTTGATCCGGATCTCGAGCAGCTTCGTGACCTGCACTTCGGGCGCGAACTTGCGCGCCACCGCCCAGCGCGGCTCGCGGTTGCCGATCGTGCCCAGCTCGGCGTAGAGCGCGCGCTTGTCGACTTTGACGGCGACACCGTCGGCGCCGTAGTCGAGCGTCGGGAGCAGGGACTCGAGCTTGGCGATGGCCTTGTGGGCGGCGGCGAGGTCGTCCACGCGTGTGTGGTGCAATTCGACCGGCAGTCCCCATTCCCGCAGCTTCTCCAGCAGCTCGTGCTGCGAGTCGATCCCGAGCTTCAGTCCGGGAGCTTCGACCTGGAAGGTGAAGACGCGCAGTCCGCGGGCGCGCGTCTTTTTGGAATCGAGCTGCCGCAGCGCGCCGGCCGCGGCGTTGCGCGGATTCGCGTACGGCGGCTCGCCCGCCTTCTCGCGCTGTTTATTGGTCTCCGCGAACTGGCTCTTCGGTAAGTAGACCTCGCCGCGCACTTCCATCTTTTTCGGCCACCCTTTGCCGCGCAGCCGCAGCGGCAGATCGAGCACGGTCCGCAGATTCGGCGTCACGTCCTCGCCCTCGACGCCGTTCCCGCGGGTCACGCCGGTCACCAGCACGCCGTCTTCGTAGGTCAGACTCACGGCGGCGCCGTCGATCTTCACTTCCAGGGTGTACCCGGCGGTCTTCACCTCCGGGACCAGCCGGGCGTTCCGCTCCTCCCATTCGCCCAGCTCCGCCTCGGTGAACGCGTTGGCCAGGGAGAGCATGGGGACGAGGTGGCGGTGTTTGCGGAACCCGCTCGCCGGCTCGCCGCCGATTCGCAGGGTCGGGGAGTCAGGAGTCTGGAGTCCGGGATGCTTCGCTTCGAGGTCCTGCAGCTCGCGGAACAGCTTGTCGTACTCCGCGTCCGACATGTCCGGCTTGTCGAGGACGTAGTATGCGTGATTCGCCTTCTCGAGAATCCGCCGCAGCTCGGCGGCCCGGGCCGCCGGCTTCACCGCCCTTTGGCTTCTTCCTGGATGACGGCCATCGCCACGCTGACGAGCCGGTCCAACTCGTCCGCGCTGGCCTTGGGCAGGAGGCCTTCGCCCCAGGCGCCCTCGCGCCCACCGAACGCATCGAGCAGGCGCCGGAAGAAGGAGAGCAACGCGACGCGCTCCAGCTCCATGTGCCGGAGCAGATCGCCCGTCTCGTGCTGGCGCTGGGCCAGGCGCTCGTAGCGGTGGGCGTTGCGCAGGCTCTGCGCGGTGAGGGAGGCCACGACCTGCACGAAGCGGACGTCGGCGTCGGAGAAGGTCGGGCCGTCGCGGTAGGTGCGGAGGAAAATCGCGCCGATCGCCACCGATCTCCAGGTGATCGGCACGACCGTGATCGACTTCACGCGGCGGTTGATCAGCTCGTCCTTCACGTGCTTCAGCGACGGATCGTTGGCGGCATCGGGGATGAACACCGTCTCGCCGCTCTGCATCGCGCGCTTGAGCTCGGGGTAGCGGTCGAGATCGACGACGTAGTTGCGGATCGTCGGATCTTCGTACGACGCCACGAGCCGCACCTGCTGGCCGCCTTTCTCGCCAAGGAAAATGGAGCAGCGGTCGAGGCCGAACGATTCGCCCAGCTTGCGGGCGATCGCTTGCAGGATGTCAATGAAATGTAAGGAACTGGACGCTTCCTTCAGGATCTCGATGACGGCGAGCAGATGCTTGCGCTCATGCTCGAGCTCGGCGATCCGCGCGGCCAGCCGTTCCGCCTCCGCGTGTGTCAGGGCCGAGTTGATGGTCATGGGTGCAATAGTTTCGCTTGGGAACTCGGGGGGAGTCAAGCGGATGTAGATTACGCCTCATGCGTACACTCACGTCACTGACAATCGTCGCTCTCGCCGTTCCGTTCGCCGTCGCCGCGCAATCTGCAGGACCGACGCCCTCGATTGGGGTCTACACCGTCGTCCCCGAGCTCCCGGGCATGGGGCGACCCGTCGACATCACCGCGACCGCCGCGCGGCGTCGCGCGCTGATGCGGCGCATCGGCCGCGGCGCGGCGCTGATTCCCGCCGGGCACGAGCGCAATGTCGAGACCGACTACATCCAGGACAACGATTTTCGGCAGGACAACACCTTCTATTATTTCACCGAGCTCGAGACGCAGGATGCGTTCTTGCTGATGACGGCGCGGGGACCGGACTCGATCGAGACGGTGCTGTTCCTGGCGCCGCGCGTCCCCGCTCAGGAGCGGTGGACGGGACTGCGACTCGGGCCGGACAGTGTGGCGGTGCGGCTCTCCGGGATTCGGACCATCCTGCCGCTCGATTCTCTCGACAATCGCGTCAAAGCCGCCGGGCAGCCGCTCTATACGCCACAGGGCCACGTGCGCGGGCAGGGCGCGGACGCGTCACAGACCGGCCCGAACCTGACCCCGATCGTCGATTCGTTGCGGGTCGTCAAGGATGCCGATGAGGTCGCCCGGCTGCGGCGCGCGGTGGACATCAGCGTCGCAGGGCACGTCGCCGCGATGCGGGTCGCGCGGCCGGGCATGTACGAGTACCAGCTCGAGGCGGTGCTGGAAGAAGGATTCCGGAGCAACGGCGCGGACCGCGTCGGCTACCCGTCGATCGTGGGGAGCGGTCCCAATTCCACGACGTTGCATTACGACGTCAACCGCCGTCGCACGGAAGATGGCGATCTCGTCGTCATCGACGCGGCCGCCGAGTGGGGCCAGTACACCGCCGACGTCACGCGGACCTTCCCGATCAACGGGAAGTTCACGCCGCGCCAGAAGGCGATTTACGATCTGGTGCTGGGCGCGCAGCAGGCCGCGTTCGACTCATTGCGGCCCGGTGTCACCATGCGGCAGCTCGACGGCATCGCGCGGCGTTACATGCAGCAGCACTCCGGCACGCTCTGCGGCCAAAAGACCTGCGACGACCGCGAATACTTCAACCACGGGCTGGGACATCCGATCGGGATGGACGTGCACGACGTGGGGATCAGCCGGCCGCTCGAGCCCGGCATGGTGGTCACGCTCGAGCCGGGGATCTA
>WNGE01014482.1_pt1 | contig 13646 bp, 14 predicted proteins | sample 5400651 | NCBI WGS metagenome assembly WNGE01 (sample SAMN13153370, study PRJNA577476) | soil metagenome | isolation source: 60 cm soil or saprolite under grassland replicate 2 | place: USA:California | collected 2016-06-15 | reverse complement strand
CCAGTATGGAAACGGTGCCAAGCGCTACACCTTCGGGCATTTCCCGCCCGCGGGCCAGGGCGGCCTGTTCGACACGGGCACGGCCGTGACCGTCTTCCCGCAGCTCCCGGAAGGCAGCGGAACGCCCACGTACACGCCGCCCGGCTGATCATGACGCGCGGCGCTCTGCTGCTGGCCGCCGTCGCCCGACAGAGCGTCGACCCATGACGACGCCGCTGTCGGATCACATCCGGTCGCTACTGGACGCGCCGAACTGCGTGCACCTGTCCACGCTGCGCGCCGACGGGACACCTCGGAGCTGGGTGGCATGGTTGCGGACCGCGCTGCAGGGCCGAGTCGTCGAAGTCCGTCGCGACGACGACTGCCGCTACATGGATCCGATCTCGGTGAAATACACCGGCGCGCGTTTTCCGCATCGAGGCCCTGACCGCGTGTGCTTCGTCATCGGGATGGAGAAGGGCGCGTAGCGCACGCTCGATTTCGTGCACAACCCCGGTTGACCTGCCCTCAGCGACCTCCAGCTCCAGGCCGATCGGGACACGTGACGCCGCCGAGGGCGAGGTCGTTGCAGGCGGTGTCGCGGGTGACCTTCCAGGTGTGGTCGACGAGAACGACCCGTCCGACCCGGTCGGGGATCTCGGGGATCGAGTAGCCGGGAAGAACGATGGTGTAGCGCACCGCGGCCGTGGTCCGGTTGAGGAACCGGACGTCTTCGACTCGGGCGGTGATCTGATCGAGAGGGACCAGGGGGAAGTGGACGAGGATCTCTTGGCGTAACTCGTCTTGACCCTCGGAGTCGTCGATGCGCGAAAGTCTCTCCTCGGGCGTGCTCGCCCCGGCGGACGCGACTTCGACGGCCTTGATGACTTGCCCACGGGCCTTGGCCTTGTCACGTGGGGGCGGGCCGTTGGGCTTCGGAAGTTCGGATGGCCTCCCGGAAATCACGGTGACACCCGGCGGGGGCATCCGGACGACTTCTCGCACGGTCTCTCGTGAGTTGACCACGAAGGCGCCGACGATGAACGCGACTGCGCCCACCGCGACCACGCTCGTGGCGAACAAGGCCCAGACCATCTTGGTCGGAAGGGTCTCCCGGGCCATCATGGCCCCCTCACGTCAGCCCTGACGGGCAGTGTCTTGCTCGTCGAAGAATTCGTTGGCGAGGTTGGCGGGCGCGCACGCCAGCCAGCCGTCGACGAGCGCTTCACGCAGCGCCCGCTTTGGTGACCGACTTCAACTGGATCAGAACGGCTGAGTAGCCGTCGAAGTGCGGGATTGTGAAGAAGGCTTTGCGCTGGGCGGCGAGCACCGCCTCCTTCTCGTCAAGGTCCTCAACCCGAACCGCGAGAATCGGCCCATCTGGCGGCCTTGCCTCGCCGAACCGTCGGACGTCTGCCTTGCTGAACGGTCGCTCCCACGCGAAGGCATTCCCGGCAACGAACCAGGTGCGTGTGCCATGACGTTCGCCTTCGGTGACTTCCGGCAGTTCCAACGCCATCCGAGCGGCGTCGTCGACGCTCGCCATGCTCGGCACCGTACCTCGCCGCTCGGTCAACGAATGGTGCCCACCCCGGGGATCAGCGGCAGGTCGAGCGCAGTGACCCAACCCGACGGCAGGTCGTTGACCGCGGGGACGGCGTTGAGGGCCCGGAGCCCTGTTGCCAGACAACCAGCGGCCGCCGCGTCCCGGCCACTGCCGTCGGTGAATCGGAAGGCGGTCTCCTGCGTGATGGACGGTGTCCCCTCGATCTCGACTCGATAGACGTCGTCCTGCGTGCCGCGAGGCCAGTCGGGGGCGGCGTGGGCGCCGACGCGGTTCACGTGCTCCAGCTGGATGCGGGTCTCGCCCTGGTAGACGCCATTGACCGTGAAGTTGATGGCAGCCACCTCACCCGGTTGGATCACGCCCTTCGCCGTCTCGATCTCCTCGTCGGTGGCCCACTTGTCCCATGTCGTGGTGATCGCGTCGAGCTCGATGCCGGCGGCGTGCGCCATCATCGGCACCGTCGCGCCCCACGCCATGACGAGGATCTCCGGGTGCTCGAGCATCGCCCGGTCTTCCGGCGGACGTCCGATGCCCATCTCGTTCTCGTAGTCACCTTCGTAGTTGCTGTAGTCGAGGATCTCGAGCGCGCGCACAACGCGCACCTCGGCACAGAGCCCCATGAGCGTCATGGGAAAGAGGTCGTTGGCGAAGCCGGGATCGATCCCGGTCGTGAAGCACGACGCGCCACCCGCTTCGCACGCATCGGTGATCGGTGCGATCCAGTCCGGCGGGTTGAGCGTCATCGCCGGCCAGACCCACGGCGTCATCGCCGTCGAGCACACGTCGATACCCGCACGCAGGAAGGCACCGACGTCCCGGATGTTGTCGAGCGGGTGCGCCGCCGTCGGCCCGTAGTGCACCAGGGCGTCGGGTTCGAGGGCGACGAGAGCCTGGATGTCGTCGGTGGCCGCCAGGCCGATGGGATCGACGCCACAGATCTCTCCGACGTCCCTGCCGACCTTCGCCGCGTTGCTGACGCCGACGCCCACGAGGTCGAACTCTGGGTGCACGAGGATCTCGGGGATCACCAGCTTGCCGACGAAGCCGGTGCCCCAGACCACGACTCGCTTGGCCATCCGCTTCCTCTCCTCCAGATCAGCGCATCATCGTGGCGGCCCGACCGGCTCATGCCGGAGGACTCGAGGAGGTCGTTGATGAGACTCCGCATTCGAGCTGCGCTGGCGGGGAATACCCGATGAACTCACGGCCGTCCTCGTCGAGTCAGTCGGTCCATCGCCGCGCATCAGACCAGACTGAACCGCGCGTTCGGTGCCGGAAAGCGTAGGGCGGCCAGTCACGGCTCGGTCACGGTCAATAGGAAGTCCTCGGGCGCTCGATACGCGGAGCTCGTGGTGACCTTGTCTGCCTCGGCAACCTCCGGATGGGTCTGACGGGCGCCGGCGAGGACTTCGTCGGGTACGGATCGCGTGTCATAGGGGCACATCATGGTTGCCGGCGATGACGCAAACGATAGGTTGATCATCGATTCGTAACGGATCCACTCGACGACCTCAGCGCCTGACCGTTCGGCCCACAGCGGCTCTCCGATGATCCGGATCCAGTGGGCCCCGTGGCCAAAACGCTCCTTCAGGAACGTGCGGTAGTCGTCGACGGCGCCACCAGGTGAGCGGTACCACTCCGACGACTCCCGAAACTCGACGTGCATCGCGTCGTCCCCGAGCGCGTCGCGGAGCAGACCGATTTGCCGACTTGCCGTGACCACGAGTACGCAATCAGCGCGCGCGACGCCGTCGACGAGAAACGGAGCTGCGGACGCGACGTACTCATCATCGGAGCCGTAGACGAGGACGCGGTGCCCGAGAAGTCTCGGGGAGACGGTCGCCTCGCCGCCGACCAGATAGTCGACACTGACCCCGAGAGCATTGGCGAGCACCACCAAGCTGCCGAGGCGCACCTCCCTCCGCCGACCGGATTCGATCTGGGCGATCGCCGCCCAGCTCAGACCCGAGCGATACGCGAGGGCCTCGCGGCTCCACCCCGCACGCTCTCTCGCTGATCTCAGTGACGCTCCGACTCGGGACAAGGCGGCCCACCCCTCCAGGGCTCGATCAGGACGGCGTACTCGCCGGATCCCTGCTGGCTACCGTGTCACACGACGCCGTCAATTGACAGGAGACGGAAGCCCATTATGAGTGCGATGTCCGAATCGGGGGAAAAGGCCGATCGCCACGCTCGATGGGTGGCGATGTGGCGGGCGGCCGTGCGCGCCTGTCCCGGCGCGATGGGGCTCATCGAGCTGTCGACGACCCGGTTCATCGAGCTGTCGCGCCGCGCCGCAGAGCTCGTGGGGACGACGCCTGAGGGCGGAGCCGGTCTCAACTACCTCTCGGTCGCGGAGCGTCCTCGGGAGGCGGCGGACACGGTCCGGCTCGTCCGGGAGGGGACCCTCGATGGCCTCCGGGCCCGTCGGCGGTTCCGACGACCCGATGGCTCGTTGTTCGAGGTCGAGTCGTCTGCGTGGGCGATCCGCTCGGGTGCCGGGCCCGACCTCGGGCTGTGGGTCGCCCACCTAGAGCTGTCAGAGACCGACGACGCTGCACTCGCTGAGGAGGTGTTCACAATCTCGCCCTCGAGGCACGCGGGTTCCGAGCTCGACGGCGCTCGGGTCACTCTCGACGACCACTGGCGCCTGGCTCACATCAGCGCCAATGCTGGTTTGCTGCTCGGCCGGGCTCCCGCGGAATCGCTCGAGAGTTCCATCATGGAGCTCGCCCACCCTGACGACCTGGCTGCCCTGCTCTTCGCCTTCGCTCGGTCAACCACCGAGACGCGCGTCGGTGTCCGGGTCCGACTTCGCCATCACGACGGCAGCTGGCGCGCGACCCACACGGCGGCGACGGCGCTGGACGGCGACGGGAGGGAGCCGTTCGCCTTGGTCGTGGCAGCCGAAGATGAGCCCGAAGCGTCCGGCTCGAACAGCGAGGTCAGCAAACTCGCCGAGCACCTCCGGCTCGTCGCTGCCCAGATCGAGGCGGGCGTACCGGTCGACACACCCAACCCCTTCGGGTTCCCGCTCAGGACCGAGCTGTCGGCCCGCCAGTGGGAGGTCGTGTCCCGTCTGGTCCGAGGAGAGCGTGTGCCGACCATCGCTGCCGAGATGTATCTGAGCCAGAGCACGGTGAGGAACCATCTCAGCGCCATTTTCCGTAAGGTCGGCGTCCATTCCCAACAGGAGTTCCTCGCGCTGTGGCGCCGGGGTGTCCGCGGACCGTTCGCCTCGTCGGCCGAGCAGCATGATGCGCGGTGATCCATTGAGGCGGCCGGCGGAGATTCGGACAGTCGCCTAGCGAAACGGACGCACTGCCCATTACACCGCTGCCATGCGTAGCGCACGCTCACTGCGTGTCCCGTTTCTGCTGTATGCGAATGGCGCGGCCGCGCGGTCGAACATCACCCTGCTCAATCCCGACGGCGGCACCAGCACCCTGAAGAGCGGCTTCACCGTCACCGAAGGACGTGACTTGAACATTCTCTTGGTAGAGGACAGCCCTGCCGACGAACGGTTCACACGGGAGGCCCTCGAAGCGTCCGGGCTCGCAAGCCATCTCGCACTCCTACGCGATGGCGGCGAGGCGATGCCCTATTTGAGGCGGCAAGGCGAGTACATCGATGCCCGGCGTCCCGACGTCGTCCTGCTCGATCTCAACCTGCCGGTCAGAGACGGCCGTGAGGTCCTCCGCGAGATGAAATCCGACCCCGAGCTGCGGATCATCCCGGTGGTCATGTTCACCAGGTCGACCCGCGACGAGGACGTCACTGAGCTCTACCGGATGCATGCCAACTGTTACGTCACCAAGCCGGTCGACTTCGACCAGTTCGTCGAGGTCGTCCAGGCGATCGAGCACTTCTGGAGCGGCGTCGCGACATTACCGACCGCATAGAACGCGCGCCCGTGAACTCGACATCGAATTGGTTGCGCGGGAAGGGCGGTGCCATCGGGCACCGCCCTTCTCACCGGATTCGAATCAGCAGGAACTGCGGATTACGGGTTCGAACACACCCCCGCCTTGAATCCGGGGTGCGGATTCCCCTGGTGCCCGGGTACGCACTGTTTGTCACCGGGACCGGGCTGGTCGGCAAAGGCGGTCGCCCCCAGTCCGAGGAGACTCACCCCCACTGTCACAACGACGGCAATGACCCGTTTCATACGGTCACCCCCGATCTTCGCCAACGCTGTCATACGGGATATACCCGCCGCGAGACCCCGCAATCCTCAAAGGAATCCAAGCGAAGCTCGCCGGTTGGAGCGGGAGGACGCCCGAGGTGCGGATCTGTGCTCAAGTCGGTCCGCCGAAGGTCGACGTTCCGCGTGCGCGTTCGCGCGTCCCCGATCGGTACTTCGGGGATGCGGAACCGAACCCATCGCGCGCGGGTTGGCGGGCGGGGTCGTGGGGCGGCCGCGTCAGTGCGGCATCGAGGCGGCGGCGGGAATCGACTTGAGGCCGACCCGACCGCGGTCAGACGAGCGCACCGAGAAACCAGACCAGAAAGACGCATGGTCACATCCATCGCCGCTGTTGGCCGGTTTACGACAACCCGTGCGGGTAGCTCGCTTGGTACGAGGGTGCGGTTTCCAGGACCTCTGCCTCTTTTTGGCCGCCGCCGCCCTGGGCATCCTTGCCTGAGACTGAGATCGCGGGATCTATCGAGATGAGGGTCGTTCGCGGCTTTTCAATTCCTGTTCATCCAGCCCTGATCGCCGGGCTGGTCTCTCAGTAGCCAAATGAGAATCCGCAAGATCGGTGGGCGGATCCGACGAGCGGGCATTCGGAGCTGGGGTCGTGCCCACATTTCCTTGACTGGTATGGGCGCGCCAAGCCTGGAGGGGGGTCCGGGCCCGCCGTTGGCGCGGCTGGACCCGGCGAGCCGGCGGCGGTTGTACGTCGTGCTCGGCGGTAGCGGGTTCTCTGCCTTCGGAAACGCCCTGTACACGTTGGCACTCGGTTTCATCGTGTTCCGGGAGACGAAGTCGGCGAGCGCGATCGCCTTCGCCGCGGCCAGTTTCTCGATCAGCTACGCGCTGTCGAGCTTGCCGGGCGGCCGTATCGCGGCTCGGCACGAGTTACGACGGGTCGCGATCGGATGTGAGAGCGCGGGTCTCGTCGTGGCGGTCGTGCTGGCGGTCGTGGCGGGGACGGGCGCCGATCTCCACTGGTGGCTCGTCGGGTCGGCGGTCCTCAACGGCTTCCTCGTCGGCATCTTCTACCCGGCGTGGCAGCGCATACTGGCGATGCTCGTTCCCGAGGAGTACCTGCTGACCGCGGTTGCGACCAACTCGACCATCTCCCAGTCGGCCCACCTCATTGGCTTCGCGGTGAGCGGAACGCTGATGGCTTATGCCGGTGACAACATTTTGTTCTGGCTGAACGCCGCGAGCTTCGTGCCGTTCATTGTCGCGTTGGGAACGTTGGCACCCGCGGTAGCCCCGCCATACCGGGGTCACCACCGGCCGGCCTGGATACCAGGGACCATTCCTCATCCGGGGATGTCCCATTTTCCCCGGCTGCGGCGTTTCCTGGAGCTAGGTCGGCAGCCGGGCGTCGGAGACGCGCTGGTCGTCGTGGGAGTGGCCAGCCTGTTGATCTCGCCGCTGGCCAGCCTGTTGCCGGTCATCGCCAACTACCTCGGCACATCCAGCGCACACGCCGTCGCCCTCCTCTCGATCGCGCTCGGGCTGGGCGCGGTATTCCAGGAGCCGGTGATACGACATGGTCGAAATCGGTTCGGAGTCGAGCTTTTGCTGGCCGGTGTGTACGTGGTCGCGGCGGTCCTGGTGATCCTCCTCGGCTTCGGGGGACCTGTCTTGCTCGCGGCGACATTCCTCGTCCCCATCGGGCTCGCTGTGGCAATGGGAACGTCGATGGTGCAGGCCAGCGTGCAACTCGCAGCGTCTCCCGAGGACCGGAGCGAGACCTTGGGGCTGTACGCGTTCACGTTCTCCGCCGCGGCCCCCCTCGGCACCATGATGTGGGGGCACATCGCTGAGGGGTTCGGGGTGGATGTCACGCTCGTATTCGCCGGGGCGACGCTCGCAACTTGTGTCGTGTCGCTGGCGCTTCTCGGGGCGTTCGAACGGATTGGAAGAACACTCCTACACGCGGGCGCCCATACCTTGGCCTTTCCGATGACTCCTCGGGGTTGACCGCGAGGCCACCGGCTGACCTTTTGCGTCTTATTGGGGCCGGTCCTATACACGGTCTCGATACAACGCATCGGGATGAGAGACGCGGCGGTATCCCCGACTGTCGAGCTCTCTGACCTACTGAAGTTCGCCGGCGCCAACCGATCGGACTTGGCCGGGAGCCAAGCGGGATCACGATCGACCCGTTGCGTTGCTCGGGTCCGGCCCCGAGCACATCATGCGAGCTCGCAGAGCCGGCGTCCCGGCCGAGCAAGCTCGTGCTACTCGCGCATACCCGACTCGGTCCACCGCTGGAACCGTTCCACCTGCTCTTCCGGCCACTCGCCATCACAGGGCATCGAACCGTCGCGCAGGCGCTCGAGGATCGCCGTGGCGTTCTCCTTGACCTCGTCGTAGGACGACAGGTCGAATGACCAAGCCATGGACTCGTGGTCCTCCGCGCGGAACAGCGGCTTGATGTCCTGCTCGAAACTCACCGTTTCGTTAGCGGCAGACACCACGGTCACCTCCTCAGATAGGCAACTCGCGAGCACACGGCCTCCGGCCTCGTTCCTCCTGAAAGCGCTGTGTGAGACGCCTTCCGCGACCGTTCTCTCACCAGGCTTTCCATCGAGGCGGCGGCGGGAATCGAACCCGCGTACAAGGTTTTGCAGACCTCTGCCTGTGCCACTCGGCTACGCCGCCAGAGGCATCGAGGTTATCGGCTGGCCTTCGCAGGCCCGCGGGGATCTGACCGACCCCCAGCGCGAAGATGAGCGCCTTGCATACCGGGGGAAAGGGCAGGATCAGACGCACCGCGCCTGCCATCGCGCTCGTTACGGGCGCCTGGTTGGCGACGGCGATCGTCGCGCCCGCGGCCGCCCCCGACACGCTCCCGGGCGGCCGCTCGGCGAAGGTCGAGCCGATCGGGACGTACGCGGTAGGCCGCGTCGAGGAGACCTTCGTCGACGACTCCCGGCCCACCAAAGCCCACGCCGATTTCCCCGGTGCGCCGAGCCGCACCCTCCACACCACGATCTACTACCCGGCGCGCGGCGCGCCCGGCGACGCCGTCACGGCGGACGCGACGCCCGATCGCCGGCACGGGCCCTACCCGATGGTCCTGTACAGCCATGGCAACAACTCTTTCGGCGCCGAGTACGAGGCGCTGCTGCGCCAGTGGGCGTCGGCCGGCTACGTGATCGCCGCGCCCGATTACCCATTGTCGAACGAGAACGGGCCAGGTGACGCCGACCCGTCCGACGTCGAGAACCAACCCGCCGACGCCCACTTCGTCATCAACCGCATGCTCGCCTCGAACGCGAAGCGGTCGGGAACGCTGTCGCACCTCGTCGACCCAAAGGGCATCGGCGCGTCGGGTCACTCGCTCGGCGCGATCACGACGTACCGGCTCGTGTACCAAGCCTGCTGCCGCGACACGCGCGTCAAGGCTGCAGCGACGATGTCCGGCGCGGCCGGTGACCCGCCCGATTATTTCTCCGGAATCTCGACGCCTCTATTGGCGGAGCACGGCGACGCGGACGCGACCATCCCGTACCAGTCGGAAGCCGATAGCTACGCGAAGGCAGGGCCACCGAAGTACTTCCTCACATTGATCGGCGGCGCGCACTCACCGCCGTACCGCGGCGGCGGCGATCCCATCCCAACGGCGGTGGCGCACGTAACATTGGATTTCTTCGATCGCTACCTGAAGCACGACGAGGGAGCGCTCGATCGACTGCGCCAGGACGCCAACCAATCCGGCGTCGCGACGCTCCAGGAGCAGACACGGTGACAGGCCCACCGACATCCGGCCCGCAGAGACGAGGAGCACGATGATCGAGGTCCGCACCCCGCGCCGGTGGCGCGCCCGCCTGGCCGCAGCCACACTGACCGTCGGACTGTTGACGACGGGAACGGTCGCCACTGCGCCCGGCGTCACCGCGAGCACGACGGCGAAGGCCCAACCGCCGAAGGTCGCGCCCCTCGGGAAGTACGCGGTGGGAGTCAGGACCGAGACGTTCGTCGACACCACCCGGCCCACCGAAGGCATCGGGCCGAGCCGAACGCTCAAGACCGCGATCTACTACCCCGCCCAAGGCACGCCGGCCGCCACACCGGTCGACAACGCGCCGCTGAACACCAAGAACGGTCCGTATCCGCTCATCCTCTTCAGCCACGGCCTGGGCGCGCGCGGCGTCTCCTACGTGAACGTGCTGAGCGCGTGGGCGTCGGCGGGGTACGTCGTCGCCGCGCCCGATTACCCCCTGTCGAGCACCGACGCGCCCGGCGGCGCGCAGTTCGGGCGCGCCATCTCCGACACGAAGAACCAACCCGCCGACGCCTCGTTCGTGATCGACCAGGTCATCAAGCTCGACAAGCAGAAGCAGGGCCTCGGCGGGATCGTCGACGCCAAGCGCATCGGTGCGTCGGGCCACTCGCTCGGGGGCATCACGACGTACGGGCTCGTCTACAGCGCGTGCTGCAGTGACAAGCGGATCAAGGCGGCAATCCCCATGTCGGGCATCACCGGCGTCGTCGAGGGCGCCGAGCAGTACTTCCAGGGGAACCCCACGCCCCTGCTGAGCGTGCACGGCAACGCCGACGGCACCGTTCCCTACGCGGCGGACACGGCCTCGTTCGCTCGGGCGAAGCCGCCGAAGTACTTCTTGACCTTCCTCGGCGCGGGCCATGTCACGCCGTTCCTGGGCGGAGACAACCCGTCGGCGAACGCCCTGAAGCAGTCGACCGTCGACTTCTTCAACCGCTACCTCAAGGACGAGGAGGCGGCACTCGACAAGCTCCGAACGGACGGCAACATCGCGGGCGCATCGTCGCTCCAGGAGCAACCCGCGACCACCGCGACGGGCCGCGCACCGACGAGCACGACGAAGAAAGCGACCAGCCCGAGCAGCTGACCTCACTCCGCCTCAGGCCCGCACACGTTCGCGCTCGCGTACCGGCTCGGGCTCGGACGAGCGCGTCGCGACCTGCCCGGCGCGCAGATTGCTCCAGAGCACGGCCGTGACGGCGGCAGCCGGGATCACCATCAGGAAATATGACCCGCCGATCGTGTCGGCGGGTACGCCGCCGATCACGAGGGCGACGATCGCGAGGTGCGCGACCTGCGCGTTGTACGTGATCAGCGCCGGGAGTCGCGGATGGTGCACGAGTCCGCCGGCCGGCCGGGGCGGCTCGGCTCGCGCCATCGCGAACAGGGTCCCAAGGAGGACGGCGGCGGTCACGGTGAAGCCGAGCTGGCTGCCGAGCGGCAACCCGAACCAGAAACCCGGCCCGTCGTAGCGGAACAGGTCTCCGAGGTAGAAGCGGTGCCCGAGCCGGCTGACCGGATCGAGGATCCACAGCGCCCACACGGCCAAGATCAGCGCGAGCAACCACTCGTGCCACGGTCGCGAAGCACGGGTACGCGTCGGAGTTGAATGCGTAGCGCGTGTACGGGATACCGAGATGGACCGACCCGTTCTCGGCCAGACCGCCGACCGTCAACGCGATCAGGGTGTAGAGAGCCGTTCGGCGCCATCCGAGATCGCGCACCGCGCACCACACGAACACGATCCCGAACAGGGTGACGTACCAACGACCGACAACCGTGCCCCCGCCCTCGTGCACCAGATCACTGAGCACGCGCGAACCCCCTGGAACAAGCGGGTCGCGCAACTTAGCATGACGCCGCTGTCAGGTGGCGAGGAAGGTGGGGCCGTGGGGGGCCGGGCGGTACGAGGCGCGCTGATCGGGGCGGTCGCGTCCGCGTCCGCGTTCACGGGCGTTCCATTGCCGGCGTCGGCCACGACCACGCAGGCGACGCGGGCGCCGATCGATCGCTGCGACTGGCCGATGTGGGGCCAGAGTGCGGAACGTCTCTTCGCGTCTCCATGTCCCACGGACATCAGCCCCCAGAGCGCACCGGATCTCCAGCAGATCTGGTTCTTCAACGCCAAGGACACGGTCACCGCCACGCCGACGGTCGTCGACGGCGTCGCGTACGTCGGCGACTGGTCCGGCAACTTCTATGCGATCGACGTCAAGACGGGGAAGCCCCGCTGGACGTACCAGGCGCACGTGCACGGCACGGTGTACGCGGGTCAGGTCGTGTCGTCGGCCGCGGTGGCCGACGCGAAAGGCGTGCGCACGGTGTACTTCGGCGGCGGGAAGACGCTCTACGCGCTGCGCGCCGACGACGGGAAGCTGCGGTGGAAGCACGAGGTTGGCCGCCCCGGCGACGACAAGGACCCGAGCGAGATCGAGTCGTCGCCGGTCGTCGTCGACGGATTGGTGATCTTCGGCACCGACGTGCACAACAGCGGCAGCGGCGAACCCGCCGGCGTCACCGCACTGGACGCCGCCACCGGGAAGCAGCGCTGGAACACCGTCACCGCGCCGACGCAGGGTGAAGGCGCGACCGGTCTCGGATGCGGCGACGTGTGGGGCTCACCGAGCGTCGACCCGGCAGCGCGGCTGGTGTTCGTCGGGACCGGCAACTGCACCAGCAGCCCCGACGGATACGGGCGGTTCGCCGAGGCGATCGTCGCCCTCGAGCTCGACAGCGGGAACGTCCGCTGGACGTACCAGCCCCACCAGCCGAACCGCGACGATCTCGACTTCGCCGGCGCACCCAACCTGTTCACCGCGGGCGACCGACCCGTCGTGGGACTCGGGAACAAGGACGCCGCCTACTACGCGGTCGACCGGTCCACGGGCGAGCCGGTGTGGCACACCCAGGTCACCGAGCCCGGGATCCCACGACCGAACGGCAATTACTCGACCGGCGGCTTCATCGGTGCGACCGCGGTATCGGACGGTGTCGTCGTCGGCGGCACGGCGGTCGGAGGAACCCCCGCGCTCCACGCCCTCGACGCCGCCACCGGCGCGATCAGGTGGCAACAGCCGGAAGCGGCGGACACGTACGCGTCGGCGGCGATCGCCAACGGCGTCGTGTTCCTCGGCAGCACGACGGACTTCACGTTTCGGGCCCTCGACCTCCAAACCGGCGAGGTGCTGTGGTCGAAAGCGCTTCGGGGTGGGGTGGCGGGTGGCGCGGCGATCGTCGGCGACGACGTGATCGCAGTGGCAGGGATCCGCGAGCCCGGCGTCGGCAACCGGAATCGCAACAGCGGCGTGTACCGCTTCTCGTTGCACGGGAAGCCGGCCGCGTCGGCCCCGAGCACGACGAAGCCGCCGCCGCCCACGCCCCCGAACCCCCAGGCCGCGCGGCAGGCGTGCGTGGCGACGCCGTGCCCCCTCAACTTCGACCTCACCAAGGACCGGGTTCCGGACAACACGGGAACCGGCACCGTGCAGGTCTCGCTCGACCCGTTCAAAGCCGTCGTCCAAGCCGACGGCCTCGGCGATCCCAACCGGTGGCTCCGGCCCGGCAGCGCGGCGCAGAAGGCGGGCGCCACGACGTACGCGGTGTACCTCTCGCAGGGCACCGACAACCCGACCGGCGGGCTCCTGTGCACGCTCGACGCGAACGACGACTGCACCGCCACGAAGCTGCCCGGCCGCGCCGGCGCGACGTACGACCGCATCAGCATCCTCGCGGTCAAGGACCCGAAGAAGCTGCCGTCCCTTGCCGAAGGCTTCGACCGGCTCGTCACGACCAACGGTCTCGACATCCCGATCACACCGAAAGCAGGAAAGAGATGACGCAACGACGCCGACTCACTCCGATGCTGATCGCCGCCCTCGGTACGTGCGCGCTCGTGGCTACGTGGGCTCAGCCGGCCGCTACCCGGACTGCGCAGTCCTCCTCGAAGCACGTGATCGTCTTCAACGGCGAGGGGAACAACCTCAACGCCTATACGGCGAATCCGCCGTTCACGAAGCAGAACGTGATCCGCAACCACGACGACGACCCGCGCGGGCTCGACATTAACGCGCAGATCTGCCTCTTCCCCCACGGCTCGACGCGGTTCATCGCCGGCGAGGAGACCTGGC
>WNGE01007126.1_pt1 | contig 13649 bp, 14 predicted proteins | sample 5400651 | NCBI WGS metagenome assembly WNGE01 (sample SAMN13153370, study PRJNA577476) | soil metagenome | isolation source: 60 cm soil or saprolite under grassland replicate 2 | place: USA:California | collected 2016-06-15 | reverse complement strand
AGTCGTCGCAGCCGTAGATCCGATTGCCGATGAGCGGACGCAATTCTTCCGGGATGCTGCCGACGTGCTCGATCGTGAGGTACGAGATGCAGCGGCGCGCATCGAGCTCGTAGGGCGCGACGATCGCGTGCGTGGGACAAACGTCGATGCACGCCGTGCAGGTTCCGCAATGCGCCGATTGCGGTGATGTCGCGGGCAGAGGCAGGTCGGTGTAGATCTCGCCCAGAAAGAACCACGAGCCCGTTTCGCGCGTGAGCAGCAGAGTGTGCTTGCCGCGCCAGCCGATGCCTGCTCGGGCCGCGAGCGCGACTTCGAGCACCGGCGCGCTGTCGGTGAACACGCGGCACCCGACGTCGGCGACCGCGGCGCGGATGCGATCGGCGAGCCGGGCGAGCTTCGTGCGCAGCACCTTGTGATAGTCGCGGCCGAGCGCGTAGCGCGCGATGAACGCCTTCGTCGGATCGGCGAGTACCTCGCTCGTCGCTCGCGCGCCATGCGGCAGGTAGTTCATCCGGGCGGTGATCACGGACGCCGTTCCGGGCACGAGCGTCGCAGGACGCGCGCGAGTCGCGCCGTGACGTGCCATATAATCCATCGTGCCGTGCCGGCCCGCCGCGAGCCAGTCGAGGAGGCGCGCTTCCTCGGCCGCGAGATCGACGCCGGTGATGCCGATCTGCTGGAAGCCGAACTCGCGTCCCCACAGCACGACGTCCGCCGCGAGCGCGCGCCAGTCGCGGTCAACGCGCGATGCCGAGCATTGTTCAGTCTGGATCATGCTCGACGAGCCTACACCACAGCGCAGTCGCTCCAGCCTGCATGACCGAGATGTCCACTGCGACCCTCCACCTGCCAGACGCCGCTGCGACCGAAGTCGCCGGCGCGAGGCTCGCGCCGGAATTGCAGGGCGGGATGGTGATCACGGTGGCGGGCGAACTCGGCGCGGGGAAGACGACGCTCGTGCGCGGATGCGTGCGTGCGTTGGGGTGGACCGGGCGCGTCAAGAGTCCCACGTACACGCTGGTTGAATATTATCCGTTTTCGAGCTTATACTTTTATCACTTTGATTTTTATCGGTTCGCCGATCCACGCGAATGGGAAACGGCGGGGCTTGCCGACTGCTTCCGCAACGACACCGTGTGCGTGGTCGAATGGCCCGAGCGCGTGGGAAACCTGCTGCCGACGCCGGACCTCTCGCTAACGTTGACGCCATCGGCGGATGCGGATGGGCTCGGACGCCGATTGCTGCTCGAAGCGCACACGGAGGCCGGTGAGCGATGTCTCGGCGCAATGACGAGGGCAGGCAACGGCGTCGAATAGTCGCGATCTCGCTTGCGCGCCGGCGCACGTTTGGGTGGCTGCTCGTTCCGGCTGCGCACCTTGTCGTTCCATCGGCATGGGCGATCGCTGCCCGGATCGCATCCACACGGCTGTGGCCGGCGCAGGAATACACGCGCGTCATCCTCGAAGGTCCCGCGCCGATTCCCCACCAGTTGATCGTGCTCCGCGATCCGCACCGCGTGATGCTCGATCTCGACGGCGTCGAGCTCTCGCCGGAGCTCGAGCTCTTGCCCTTTCGGCTGCAGTCCTCCGATCCCTACATCGCGGCAATCCGGCTCGCTCCGGCGGGATCCAGTGCGCTGCGCATCGTCTTCGAGCTCAAGGTGGAAACCCGGCCGCAACTCTTCGCGCTGCCGCCCGTTGCCGGGTTCGGGCATCGCATCGTGCTCGATCTGTATCCGCTCACGCCCGTCGATCCGTTGATGGCGCTTCTCGACGAGAAAAGAATCATCACCGGCGTCGAGGCGAGCCCATCGGGTACGGCGCCGGCGCATCCCGCGGGAGCGCAGCCGCAAGTGAAGAAATCCGATCGGCGCAGGATCACCGTCACCCTCGACCCCGGCCATGGCGGCGAGGATCCCGGCGCGATCGGCCAGCGTGGCACGTACGAGAAGAACGTCGCGCTTGCCATCGCGAAAAAATTGAAGAGCCGCATCGATGCCGAGCCCGGGATGCGCGCGACATTGACGCGCGACGACGATTATTTCGTGCCGCTCGCGACGCGCGTGAAAAAGGCGCAGGCGGTCCAGGCGGACCTGTTCGTGTCGATTCATGCCGACGCGTTCCGCGAGCGCACGGCGCGCGGGTCGTCGGTGTTTGCGCTGTCGGAACACGGCGCCACCAGCGCCGCCGCAAGATGGCTCGCGCAGAAGGAAAACGCGGCCGACCTGATCGGCGGCGTCAACCTCGACGCCCGCGACCCGGTGCTGGCGCGCACGCTGCTCGACCTGTCGCAGACTGCGCAGATCAGCGACAGCCTCAAGGTCGGCCGGCACGTGCTGGACGGTATCGGCACCGTCAATCCGCTGCACAAGGCGGCCGTCGAGCAGGCCGGGTTCGCGGTGCTGAAAGCGCCCGACATTCCGTCGATCCTCGTCGAGACCGCATTCATCTCGAATCCCGACGAGGAATTGAAGCTACGCAGCGACCGGCACCAATCGCAGTTCGCGGCGTCGATCCACGACGGAATCAAGCGCTACTTCGCGAGCAATCCGCCGCTCGCACGGATGAAGGCGGGAAACGCCTGAGGCGGTCCGTCGTCCTACCGGGCCCCTCAGATCAAGACATTGAATCACGGAGGGCACGGAGAAAGGCGATTCGATCAGACGATTGCGACGCAGGAACACCAGGGATAAGGCGATTTTCTCCGTGTTCTGCCGTGATTTCTCCGTGCTCCCCGTGTTCCCGCTTTTCGGCCACGCGAAGAGCACAGGCTTCGCGGGAATGACGATCGGAAGCTAGAACTCGTATTCGACCTGCAGCCGGAAATTGGTGTCCGGCGACGCCTGCGTCACGCCGAAGAGCACCGCCGCATTCCAGACGATCGCCTGCCGTCCGCCAAGGCCGTACTTGCCGAAAATCGCCGGCCCCACCCGATGTTCCTGCTCGTTCGAGGGCAGAAGGTGATTCCAGCGGCCCATGTCGCCGAAGCCCTGCGCGCCGAATTCGAAGGTCGGCATCCAGCGGTATTTGACCTGCCACTGGTAGCCGAAAAACGTTCCGTTGTCTTCGACCGCGCGCGTGATGTTCGTAAGCAGCGGGTTGAAGTTGAGTTGCACGCGGTCGAATTCGGTCTGGAACAGCGGACCAAAACGAAATTCGTTGCCTTCGCTGCGATCGTGCGGCAGCTCGAATTCGGCGATGAAGCCCACGTCGATCGGATACTTGCCCGTCTCGGTAAGCTGGAACTTGTTCTCGAATTCGATGGCGTCGAAGCGCGACTGCGCGCCTTCGCGCTCGCCCTTCACGTAGAACTCGGTGAACCACCATTCCTTCAGGCCGTAGCCGAAGCCGAGGCTTGCGGCCTGGGCGGTGGGCTCGTTCTTCTTGGTCGCCGCGCCGTACTTGAAATCGAGCTCGCGCTCGCCGTATTCGACGGTGGGAAGGAAGATGTAATCGGCGGGACCTGCGAGAGCGGCGCCGGCGAGGGGCGCAGAGACGATAAAGGCTAGCAATCGTGCTTTCAGGATGGGGCTCCCTTGCGCGCGGACGGCGCGCCGCCCTTGTGAATCCATTTCATGCCGGCGGCGATCAACACCAGCACCAGGACGTAGAAGAGCATCTGCATGCCGGCCGGGCGCGCTTCGTAGCCGACGAGGCTGTGCAGCAGCGTGCCGACGATCGATGACTGCGGCAGCACACCCGACGTATCCCAAAGAGGCGTCGCGAGACCGGGCAGGAGATCCGCCTGGATCAGGAAGCGCGCTGCCTGCGACGCCATCCCCGCGGCGAGGAACAGGACGAGCACGCCCGTCGCCGTGAAGAACCAGCGCAGCGGGATCCGCAACAGTCCTGCGTAGAGGAGATAACCGACGGCGACGCCTGCGGCGATGCCGACGAGCCCGCCGCCGAGCATTGGCAGCGAAGCGCCACCTTCGGACGCGGCGATTCCGTACAGGAACAGGACGGCTTCCGAGCCCTCGCGCAGCACGGCGAGCCCGACGACGATCAGCAGCACCGAGCATTCACGCCGGCCGTCGCGGATCTCGTTGCCGACGTGACGCGCGCTTTTCGCGAGCGCGGCGCCGTGCGAGGCCATCCACAGGTTGTGCCAGGCGAGCATGACGACCGCGATGCCGAGCACCGTCGCGTTGAAGAGCTCCTGGCCGACGCCGCTCGCCATCGACGCGATGCTCTCGGTGCCGAGCGCCACGATCCCGGCGCCGGCGAGGCCCGCGACGATTCCCGCAGCGAGCCAGCGGGCGCGGCCCGGCACCGTGCGGGTTGCCGCGGCGACAATCCCGATCAGCAGCGCGGCCTCGAGGACTTCGCGGAAGACAATGACGGCGGTGGCGAGCATGGCGAATCCAGGCGTTTACTTGGCGACGATCGTGCCCTTGGCGGTCTTTTCGTTGTATTCGCCGACGTATTCGTAGCTTCCCGGCTTGAGGGGGCCGATGAAGATCGTCGCCGTGGATTTGCCCGCGATCACCTTTTCGCGATTGAGCGCATGGCTGTCGAATTCTTCCGGTGTCGGATCGCGGTTCTCGACGATGAGCTTGACCTTCTTGCCGGCCGGGATCACGAGCTCGGCGGGCTCGAATTTGTGGTTCTCGATCACAAGCTTGAATTCGTCGTCGGCGGCGCGCGCAGGCGCGGCCAGCAGAAGGCAGAGGAGGGCGGGCGCGAGCAGGCGGGCAAACATGGTCATCCAGGCCAGGTGGCAGTCGATGAGTACGAATGATAATGATTCGCATTTGTGTTTGCAAGGGGTTTCTTTGACCTGCCGCAAAAAACAGGGCAAAAAACCGGGTCCAGGGCGCCGCCCCCTCGGCTTCGGCGCAGACGCCTACTTGGCCGCGAGCCCGGCCGGATCGAACGCGAGCGCCTGCGCCCGCAGCTCCTCGAGGAACGCATCGACGTTGCCCGCCCGCACGCGATGGCGGTCATGGCACGCCGCGTCGATCAGCCATTCGTTGATCGACGGCGCGAAGTGGTAGAGGTCGGTGTACAGGTCGAGATCGTGGGTGACCTCCGCGACTCCCTGCAGGTCGATCACGTGGACGTTCGGGAGCGAGCGCGTCGCGTCGAAGACGTAGCGCTTGAACGCGAGCGTCACGTCGAGCTGGCGACGCTGGACATAATCGGCCCAGACGATGATCGAATAAGGCGGCCAGACGAGGTCGAATTCCGTCTGCGGATGACCTTCGAGAAGCGGCAGAATATTGCGTGCGAAGCTCATCCGCATGGCGTCGATCTCGAGCGCAGGCTGCGGGAACTGCGCATTGAGGTCGCGCGGATCGAGATGGCGCAGCACCTCGGCTCGCGCGAAATGCTTCTGGTCCGCCCACCACCACGGTGCGATCGCGTCGGTGCGAAAGCGCTCGGAGGCGTCGCCCGTCACGATCCGCCACGACTTGACGAGCACGCCCCACGAAAGCAGATACGGAAAGTCGTTGAGCGGATTGCGGTCGTACAGGTATGTCGGCAGCGGTCCCGCGAGCGGATGCCGCGCGTCGGGCGGCCCGCCGAACCCCGTGAAATCGAGAACGACGATCGCGCGCTTCAACGGCTGTGCCGTGAGCGCCGTGCGCAGGATCAGCCCTTGCTCGTAACCGGTCAGAGCGGGCATCGCGACGTTGAGACCGACGCCTCCGCAGCTCGCGCCGATCGTGTCGTTGCGGGTGTTCTCGACGATCGACGAGCCGGTGAGCAGCGTGTCGTAGCGCGCGTTCTTCGCGAGTCCCGGCGTGATGTAGCGATGCAGCGACGCGTAATACCGCGGTGGATATCGGGTGGCGATCCGGAATTGCTGGAACGGATCGACGTACGCGTTGAATGTGCCGATGGCGACGAGAATGGCGATCGCGACACCGAGCGCGAGGGCGAACCAGCGGCGCGCTTCGCGACTGGGCGCCGGTGTCGGAATTCGATCGACCGCCACGTCAGAAGTTGAAGTAGAGGAAAGGCGTGACGCGAGCGAGTTGCAGCACGCACAGAGGCAACGCCAGCGCAGTGAGCGCGCCATTGGCGAACGTAGGACGGAAACGCAGCACCAGCGCGTTCGAATTGGCGCGAAGCCAGACGACGACGAGCCCGACCGCAGCGGGAACGAGCGTCCACGAGGGCGGCAGGCTCAGCATGCCGGCGAGCGTCGTCTCGACGCCATCGAGCCACGCGAGCGTCTGCGCGGCGGGCGCCGCGTTGATCCCGGCCATCGCGCGCAGCATCGATGCCGCGTCTTCGCCCGACGTTGCCCGGAAGAAGACCCACGACACGGTCACGAACAGGAACGTCAGCGCCCACGCCAACGGACGCGGCAAACGGAGGCCGCGCCTCTGCCACCCGCGGCACACGATCATCGCGAGACCGTGGAGGAAGCCCCAGATCACGAACGTCCACGCCGCGCCGTGCCAGAGGCCGCCCAGCAGGAACGTCGCAAGTACGTTCGTCGCCGTCCTCCACTCGCCGTGGCGGTTGCCGCCGAGCGGTATGTACAGGTATTCGCGCAGGAAGCGGGAGAGCGTCATGTGCCAGCGGTGCCAGAATTCGCGGATGTCGGTCGCGCGATAGGGCGAATCGAAATTGATCGGCATCCGGATGTTGAACATGCGCGCCGCACCCAGGGCCATGTCGGTATAGCCCGAGAAATCGAAATAGATCTGCATCGTATAGGCGAGCACGGCCATCCAGGCGGCGGGCGCCGACAACGTTTCCGGCGCGGCGAACCCCGCATCCGCGATCGGCGCGAACGTGTCGGCGAGCAGCACCTTTTTCATGAGCCCGATCGTCAGCAGAAACAGGCCCGATGCGAGGTTCGCGGCCTGCGGCCGCTTGTTCGTGGCTTGCGCGAACTGCGGCATCATCTCGCTGTGATGGAGGATCGGGCCGGCCAGCAGGTGCGGAAAGAACGTGACGAAAAGCGCGTAATTGACGAGCACCGGTTCGCGCGCCTTGCGGCGATACACGTCGACGAGGTACGCAATCTGCGTGAACGTGAAAAAGCTGATGCCGAGCGGCAGGGCGAGATGCAGGAGATGCGGAGCCGCCCCGGAAAGGCGCGCGGCATTGGCGAGAAAGAAATCCGCGTACTTGAAGACGCCGAGGACCGCGAGATTCGCGCCGATGCCGAGCGCCAGGGTCAGGCGTCCGGCGCCCCGCTGCAGCGCGCGCGCGACGGCGAAATTGACGCCGACGCTGCCGAGGATCAGCGGCAGGTGCCAGGGGTTCCACCAGCCGTAGAAGACGAGCGATGCGACGGTGAGCCACGCTTGCGCGGCGAGCGGGTGCCTTCCCAGCGCGAAGAAGACGAGGAGCGCCGCCGGCAGGAACCAGAGCAGATAATCGTAGCTGTTGAAGAGCATTGCGGGCGGGCGCGTTCTCGTATCGACAGGGCCGCGGGGGCTCTCGCGCGGCGTATGGTAACCCGCGAAAGCGCACGGCTTTCGGACAGATACGCGAGGGCCGCGGCGCCGCAACCCGACGCGGAATCATCCCCGGCCTGCTAGAATCGACGGCAGTGATCCGCTTTTTCGTCCTCTTCGTCGTGCTGCAGGCCGCGCTGTTCGGCGTGGAATTGACGCCCTGGGCGCAGCAGTACTTCGTCATTCCCTGGACCAACACGCTGGCGGCGTTCAGCGCGTGGCTCGTGACGCTGTTCGACGCCAACGTCGCTGCCACCGGCAAGATCCTGCGCAGCACGACCAACGGGTTTGCCGTCTCGATCGAGGCGGGGTGCAACGGCGTGGAAGCGACGATCGTGCTCGTCGCTGCGATCCTTGCTTTTCCCGCATCGTGGAAACGCCGGCTTCTCGGGCTCGCCGTGGGAATCGTCGCGGTTCAGGGCTTGAACGTGATCCGCGTGATCAGCCTCTACTATCTCGGGCAGTGGGACCTCGACGTGTTCGAGTGGGCGCACCTCTATGTGTGGCAGGCGCTGATCATGCTCGACGTTCTCGTCGTCTGGCTGATCTGGGTGCGGACGCTGCCGCATGGCCGCCCCGCGATGGCGGCGGGGTAATCGCGGTGCGGAGCCCGCTCGCGCGCTTCGTGGTCAAGATCCTCGCGTGGCTCCCCGTGGCGTTCGTCGTCTGGTATTTCGGCGCGCCGCTCCTGCTCTGGCCGGTCGGACTCCTGCTCGAAGCCGTCACCACGGCGGGCTTCCATGATCTGGTGACCGGCGTCGAGCAGCACGCGGCGCTGTTCACGTTCGCAACGTCGCTGAAACCGGGCGTCGCCGACACCGCGTCGGCGCACATTACCGTCGATGTCGACGGGCTCCTCTATGCATTCGGAATGCCGCTTTTCGCCGCGCTCGTGCTCGCGGCGCGCGAGCCGCGCTGGCCGCGCAAACTCGCGATCGGCTACGCGGCGCTCGTTCCAGTCGTTGCCTGGGGCGTGATGGCCGACTTCCTGAAGAACGTCGCGATCACGTCGGGTCCACTCATCGCATCGCAGACCGGATTTGTCGCGTGGCAGCGCGAAGCGATCGCGTTCGCATTCCAGTTCGGTTCACTGATTCTTCCGACCGTCGTCCCCGCCGTGACGTGGGTCATTACCCATCGGGCATTTCTGGAGCGGCTCCGCGGCGAGTGGGGTCGGCATACGCTCGCCCGGTAAGTTCCTCCGCGTCGAGGAACGCGCGAAAAAGAGAATGCTTGCACGCCCCGTGGCATCCGGCTAATGTGGCGCGCGCCCGCCTCTTGGGATCGAACGGCGAAGAGAGGAGTCCGATGTCCGAGCAACTGCTGCAAGCCATCGAAGCGGGCGATCTCGCGCGCGTGCGGAGCCTCATGGCTGCCGGCACCGACCCGAATGCGCGCAACGCGTATGGCGCCACCGCGCTGATGCTCGCCGCCCATGCGGGCCATCTCGAGATCGTGCGGGCGCTGATCGATGCCGGCGCGGACGTCCACGCCACCGACGCGCTGGGCTGGGGCCCGCTGATGAAGGCGGTGTACAACGGCGAGCTGGATCGCGGATTTGCGGATGTCGTGCAGGTCTTGATCGACGCCGGCGCGAACATCGAGGCCCGCATCACCTACGGCATCCGACCGCTGATGCTGGCGGCCGGCTATGGCGAGACGGCGGTGGTCGAAACGCTGTTGCAGGCAGGCGCGGATGTGCTCGCCCGCAACGACGGCGGCTTGACCGCGCTGATGATGGTGAAGGAAAAGTTCTACGTCGATGTGATCAATCTGCTGCATGAGGCCGAGCGCGCTGCCGGCGTCGGCGAAGGCAGCTGCTCGACCAAAAACGCGCCCGGGTCCAACGTCGTTACCTTCCTCAAGCCGGCGGCGCGCGGAGCCGGAAAACCCTGAGCCAAGCTGCGCGGAGACCAGGAAATTCTGAGGTCTTCTCCGTGCTCCGTGTACTCCGCGGTTCAGGGAAGTCTAGCGGCCGCCACCTCAGACGACGGCGCTGACGGTGTGACCGGCCGACTCCAGCGCGGCGATGGCCGTGATGCGCTGCGCGGCCGGAATGAGCACGTAATCGGTGTCGAAGGTCGCGAGTGCGAAGAGCGAGACATGGGCGGCCGCAAGCGGGCCGGTGACGCTGGCGAGAATCCCCGTCTGATCGAGTGGCAACGGTCCCTCGAAGCGTAATGCGCACCAGCCGCGGCTCGCGGCGACATCGTCCGGCACTGCGGCTTCCGGGCACACGACCGAGAGCTCGTCGGGCGTTCGGGTGATCGACCAGTAGGGCGAGGTCATGGCCCACGCCGGCAGCGCAGCGTCCGGCGCCAAGCGGCAGATCGCCACTGCTTCGGACATCAGCACGAGGCGATGCCGGCGCCCGCGTGTCATCATCGGCATCATCGTGGGCTCGCTGCCTTGCGCTCGCGTTCGCGTTCGCGCAGCACCCGGCGCTGGACCTTGCCGGTGGTCGTCATCGGCAACGCGTCGATGAACTCGATTTCCTTCGGGTACTCGTACGGGGCGAGAAACTTGCGCACGTGCGCGCGGATGTCTTCCTCGAGGGCCGCGGACGGCGCCTGCCCGGCGGCCAGCACGATGAACGCCTTGACCACGTTGCCGCGTGTTTCGTCGGGTGACGGAACGACGGCGGCATTGGCCACCGCGGGATGCCGGACGAGGCAATTCTCGATCTCGGACGGCCCGATCCGATAGCCGGCGGCCTTGAACATGTCGTCGGCGCGGCCCTGGTACCAGAGATAGCCGTCGGCGTCGCGCTTGGCGAGGTCGCCGGTGCGGCACCAGTCGTCGGAAAATTTTTTCGCGGTGCCCTCGGGGTTGCCGAAATAGCCGAGAAAAAAGACGGGATCGGGCGTTCCGTCGGGCGCGACCCGGTTCACGGCAATTTCGCCGACTTCACCGTCCGGGACTTCCTTTCCGTCGTCGTCGATGGCGGCGATCCGGTGGCCGGGGTAGGGGCGGCCCATCGAGCCGGGCTTCGCCGGCCACAGCGCCTGCGAGTTGCCGACGATGTAGTTCATCTCGGTCTGGCCGAACATCTCGTTGATCGTGATGCCCAGCGCCTCGCGCGCCCATTCGAATACCGCGGTGCCGACCGCCTCCCCAGCGCTCATGATCGTGCGCAGATCGATATCGAAACGCTCGCGCGGCCGCGGGAACGCCTTCATCATCATCTTGAGCGCCGTCGGAAACAGGAACGTGTTGCGGATTCCATACTTCTCGATCAGCCTGAATGCGCGTTCGGGATCGAATCTGCCCCGATAGCCGACGATCGGCTGCCCGAAATACAGCGCGGGCAGCAGCGCATCCATGAGGCCGCCGGTCCACGCCCAGTCGGCGGGCGACCAGAAGAGGTCGCGCTGCTGCGGATAACCGTCGTGCGAATGCGTGAAGCCGGGCAGGTTGCCGATGAGGCACTGCTGCGGCATCAGTGCGCCCTTGGGCGGTCCTGTGGTGCCGCTCGTGTAGACCAGCACCGCGGGATCGGTCGCGCTGGTGACGATCGGCGTGAACCGTGACGACGCCTTGGCGAGCGCAGTCTCGTACGGCGTGATCCAGGTCTCATCGGCGCCAGCAACGCCGATCACGTGCGCGACGCCGGCACAGCGCTCGCGAATCGGTGCAAGGTTCGGCAGCGACTGCGGATCGACGAACGCGACTTTGGCGCCCGAATGATTGAGCCGGTATTCCAGCGCGTCGGGACCGAACAGGAACGACAGCGGGACGCTGACCGCGCCAAGCTGATAGACGGCGATATGCGCAACGACGGTCTCCGGCCGTTGCGGGAGAACGAGCGCGACCCGGTCGCCTCGCCCGACGCCCATCGCCGCCAGCGCGTTCGACAGCCGGTTCGCCTGCTGCTGCAAGTCCCAGAACGTGCAGGCGGCGCTCGCGCCGTTCTCGTCCTCCCAGTACAGCGCAAAGCGCGCGCGATCCTCGGCCCAGCGCCCGCAGCAGGCGTGCGCGATATTGAAGCGATCGGGAACCTCCCAGCGGTGCGCGCGATGAATCGCGTCGTAGCGATCGACGGTCATTGGTGTGCCCCCACGCTTGCGGCTGTGGCCGCTGCGCTGCCCCCCGAGGGGGAGCAATTCGCGCTTGGGGCGGCCCGGCGCGCTCATGCCCGAGGCTTCAACGCCGGGTCGCGGCGTTTCCGCTGGGCAGGCCGGGAAGCGCCTGCGGCTCGACCGCGGTCCAGACCCATTCCGGCTGCTGTTCGAGCAGGCGACCAAAACGGATGGTATTCGTCGAGCGCGATGTCTGCACCTTGAAGCGCTTGGCCGGCTGGTATTCGGCCGCCGGGACGATCAGCGACTGCACGACCGGGTCGGCTTCGCGCTTGCGCAACGAGAGGAAAAGGCCGCCGAAGGTGTGCCCGTTGATCGTGGTCGCCTCACCGTCGACCGAGTAGTCGGCGTCCACCGATTTCCGCTGTTCGATGAGCTCGACGCCGATGAGCGAGTTCGCGATGACTTGCAGTCCGATCTCCGCGCGTTCGGTAGTGAGTCGCTTCATCCGCCGCACGATGCCCAGCGATCGGTGTCGTTGCGAGCGCGGCCGAACACGGCAAGCTCCAGGGTGCCGCCAAAGCTCGTCGCCGTGTCTAGCGCCGGAAGCGGCAAGCGCTCCTCTTCGCGCAGATAGCCCGAGATCCTGGCAAAACCGACGATGGCGTCGACCGTCCCGACCGCCGAGGTGCGCTCGCCGCGGCGCGCGAACGGCTTGAACTCCGGATCGACCTGCGAGGCGAGCTTGGTCAGGAGCGACAACTGCTCGCTGCGGCGCGAGGTCCTCTCCGACAGCGGCTCGCCTTTGATCTTCTGTTCGAACATCGCGACGTTCTGCATCAGCAGCGCGTGCAGCGGCCTCGTGTCGAGAAACAGCACTCGCCCTTCAAGCGGCGACGGTGCCCGACGGCGCAAGCCGACGCGGCTGCCCAGGTCGACGTAGAACGATGTCACCGACGACGGCTCGAGCGTGAGCCGCAGCGGCTGGCACCACTCGTCGAGCTCCGAGGTGACCCACTCGAGATGCTTCGGCGTCATGTTGCCGGCATTGACGAGGTGGAGCACGAGCGCGACCAGATATTCGTGCTCGATGGTCGTGGTGCCGCCCGCCGCGTCGACGACGAGCGGGACGCGCTCGATTTGCCTGGAGCACGCGAGCGTGAACAGCGTGTGCAGCTCCGACCACTTCGCCGGGATCCACTGCTCGTAGCGGAAAAGGCGAATCTTCGCATCGAGGCCGAGGTGCATGATTTCGCGGGCAAGAAGCTCGGGCAGCAGTCCCTGCCATTTGTTGCTTTGCGCGTGGGTGGACACCTCGCGCGCGAACGCGGCGTAGCACACGAGGAAGCCCTGCGTCAGGTCGAACAGCGCCTGCCAGAGCTGGCTCTCGATCCGCGACGACCGGCTCGCATGCTCGATGTATTGCGCGGTCAGCGTCTTGCGCAGGCTCTTCGTCCATGCGTCGACAAAAAAAACCGCCTCGAGCTCGGACGGGACCCGCCGGGCATTGCGTTCCGACAACCGGACGAGCTCCGCGAGGATCGCGGCTTGCAGGGCAAGGGGGTCGTTCTCGGGAAAAGACGCGAGCCACCGCTCGGCCGCCTTGGCGTCCGCAAGCGGTTCTTTGCCGTTCTTTCCGAGTCCGAACATCGGCGCGCTTCCCGAAAGGGTGTCTCGTAAATCGTTCGCAAGAAGCGCGCCCGTGTGCAACACCATCCCGCTCGCCGGTACGCCGCCCGACTCTGCGATGGTGCGCGCAGCGATGAAAACGTCCGGCAATTATGCCGGTTGCGCCACCGGCTCGCGCAATGCCCGATGATCGCGCAAAGGAGAAAACGCGGCAATAGCCGTGTCGCCGACTGGCACGCATCGTGCATGGTACGGGACGTGCTGCACAGGGTACGGGTCTTGATTTTCCATCCGTCGCGCGGCACGGATTCCCTCGCAGCGAGATACGGTGGCGAAGGGCGATCGGATATATACTTGTGCAGCACAGCTTGCACGCCGAATGTGACGCAAAACGATAGGGAACGACGACGATGGGCATCCTGATCAAGGCGCCGACGCGCCGGCGTGAAGCGCCGGTCGACATGACCGAAATGCACGAGCCGCCAACGGACACGCGCGGCACCGCCCACATCCGCGAAGTGGTGCGGATCACCGGCTTGCGCCGCGAGCAACTCTACATGTGGCAGCGACGCTACGGCTT
>WNGE01010302.1_pt1 | contig 13651 bp, 9 predicted proteins | sample 5400651 | NCBI WGS metagenome assembly WNGE01 (sample SAMN13153370, study PRJNA577476) | soil metagenome | isolation source: 60 cm soil or saprolite under grassland replicate 2 | place: USA:California | collected 2016-06-15 | reverse complement strand
CGCGGTCTTGAGATTGATGACCAATTCGAATCTAGTGGGTTGCGTGACCGGTAGGTCGGCGGGTTTCGCTCCTTGGAGGATTTTCCCCGCGTAAATGCCGGCCTGCCGATATGCATCGGTCTGACTGCTTCCGTAGCTGATCAGGCCGCCGGCTTCTACGAATTCGCGTAAAAAATACATTGTGGGAACCGCGTGGCGCGCAGCTAATTCTACCAAATAGTCTGGCCGGTCTCCGAAAAAGGGATCGCTGCCGACCAGCAGCGCGTCAGCAGGTTGCCGAACTAAAGTAGCGAAAGCCGCACCGATCTCGCTTTCTTCGGTAGCGGTGAGCACATCGAGCCGTAATCCGAGCTCGTGCGCCGCGATCGTCGCGACCTTGAGTTCCGACTCTCCAGCCGGATTGCCCGGCTTCATGAGGAACTTAACTGCAGTTGCTGCGGGTCGGAGTTCATGTATTAGTCCCAAACGCTTTGCTGCAAGACTAGTAGTGAAGAAGGTGGCCCGGTAACATTGTCAGGGGGACGATTGAGCCTAGTAACCAAGCCCGATGTAATTGGATCGCCACCATTTGCAAACACGACCGGAATTGCTGTGGTCGCTGATTTGGCAGCAAGTGCAGCCGGCGTGCCACTGATGGCGGCTATCACAACCCTACATTGTGGCCCTCGACATAGCCAACTTCGCTCAGACCGTGGCGGAACGCAGTCACGAGAGGTCCTTTGGGGTCCGGCGCCCTGGCGCTGAGGAAACCAATTACAGGCATTGGCGGCTGCTGCGCCTGTGTGGCGAGCGGCCACGCCACCGCGCCGCCCAGACCCGCAATGAATTCCCGCCGCCTCATGATCATCTCGTCGCTAGGACCGGGACAAGTGCTCACGGACCTTTGACAGGAGTTGGCGCGGGCTGATGGGCTTGGAGATGTAGGCATCGCAACCCGCCGCGCGGGCCTTGTCCTCAGCCCCGTTCAAGGCATGAGCGGTGACGGCAATTATGGGAATCGCGTTCAGTGTCGCGTCTGCTTTGAGGCGGCGAGTGGCCTCATAGCCATCAATGCCCGGCAGCTGAATATCCATGAGAATGAGATCCGGCCGGTGCGCGGCCGCCGCGGTCAGTCCAGTCTCGCCATCTTCGGCTTCAATGACCTCAAAATCGGCGCTGGTGAGCAAATCTCGCAGAATTTGCCGGTTGTCCGGCTGATCCTCAATCACCAGGATGCGCTTGCTCATGACTGCCCCGCTTGTGCTTCGACCCGCACCGGTAGCGTGAAATAGAACGTCGATCCCTTGCCTGCCTCGGATTCGACCCAAATGCGCCCGCCGTGCATCTCGATGATGCGCTTGGCGATCGACAGGCCGAGGCCAGTGCCGCCCTTCTTGCGCGTGATCGAGCTGTCGGCCTGCTGGAACTCCTCGAAGATCTTGACCTGATCGGCCGGGGCTATACCGGGTCCAGTGTCGCACACCGCGACCGTGAACGCCCCGTTCGCCGCCGATGCTCGGATCGCGACCTCGCCCTTGTCGGTGAACTTGATCGCGTTGCCGACCAGGTTGAGCAGGACCTGGGAGAGCCGCCGTCCATCTCCGTGGCCGGTCGGAAGGCCCGGCTCGACGTCGGCCTTGAAGGCCAGGCGCTTCTCGGCGGCCAGCGGCTCGACCGCGGAGACGACACCGTGCACCACGTCGCTCAGCGAGTAGTCGTCGAGTGAAAGCGTGAGCTGTCCTGCCTCGATCTTGGAAAGGTCAAGCACGTCATTGATCAACCCAAGCAGATGCCGCCCGTTAGCCTCTAAGCGTTCTAGGACGGCGCGCGCCTTCTCGGGCACATCGCCGTAGATACTGTCGAGAATGAGTTCAGTGTAGCCCAGAATGGCGTTGAGCGGCGTGCGCAGCTCATGGCTCATGTTGGCCAGGAACTGCGATTTGTGCTTGCTCGCCTCAGCCAGCTCACGGCCCTTCTCCTCGATCTCGCGGAACAGCCGCGCGTTCTGGATCGCCAGCACCGAGTGGGCAGCGAACGTTTGCAGAAGCTGAACTGTCTCCTTAGGAAAATTGCCCGGTTGTTTGCGCCGAATTACTAGCGCTCCGATGACGCGTTCTGGGTCAACCAACGGCATCACTAGACGTGCTCGAAGACCGGCTCGCACCGCGATGTCTCTCAGCGAGCTTGGCGTCTCGTCACTGATGTCGGGGGTTTCCTGGGGTTCTCTGTCCAGAGTCGCCTGACGGATCGCATCCGCTTGGTTTCTGATCGCCGAAATCAGATCTTCGCTCAAACCAAAAGTGGCCCGGACGCGAAATCTTTGGTCCAATTCATCAAAGACATAGATGACGCCAGAGTCCGCCCTTGAAAGCTGGACCGCTTTGGCAACGATCGTGGACAGGACGATTTCAAGGTCGAGGGTTGAGTTCACCGCCTGCGTGACGTCGCCGAGTGCTTTCAACTCCTCGACCGAGTGCGCGAGCTCGGTAGTCCGGTCCCGCAGTTCCTTGAGTAGCCGCACGTTCTCGATGGCGATAACGGCCTGGCTTGCGAAATTCGTCAGAAGCTCGATCTGTTTTTCCGTAAATGGCCGGACTTCCTGCCGGTAAATAACGATGGCACCAACAAGTTGGCCTTCCTTGAGCATCGGCACGGCGAGTAACGTCCGAGCACCGTCCAATTCGACGGTCGCGACGCGCAATGGATCACGTTCAGTGTAATAAGCCGGATCAGCAGCAATATCCGTGATTTGAAAAACATGCTTGGTCTGCGCTAGTCGACCGAGAGCGGTTTTTTGACTTGGGCGTATCGGTTCGTGCTCCCACATCTCTCGATAGGCCGGCGGGAGGTTATGCAGATGAGCCGCGTGATAACTCTCGTCATCATAGAGCAGAAGGTGCCCAAACTTAGCCTCGCAGATACGCATGGCGCTGGTAAGCATAGCCTCGAACACAGGCTTCAGATCGCCGGGCGACGAGCTGATGACCTCGAGCACCTTCGAGGTAGCTGTCTGCTGCTCTAAGGCTTCGCTCAGCTCGCGGCTGCGCGCCTGCACCTCGTCGAACAGACGCACGTTCTCGATGGCGATCACCGCCTGGTCGGCAAATGTCGTCACCAACTCAATCTGCTTATCGGTGAACGGCTCCACTTTAGCGCGTCGCAAAACGATAGCGCCTAACGGCGCGCTTTCCCGCAGCAGCGGGACCGCGAGGATCGTACGGTGGCCCATCTCTCGAGCGAGCGCGCTGCCCTCCGGGAACAGCTCCGTCTCGGCTTGGAGGTCGGCGACGTGGATTGCCCGTCGCTCGAGCACGCAGCGGCCGCTAACCGTCCCACGCACAGCAGGGGTCACAAACCCAAGTCGCACAACGAGCGGGCCATAGTGGGCGACCACCGGCAAGCCGTCGCCCTCGAGGCGGAAGATCGACACGTCCTCGGCACCGCAGAGCGTTGAGGCGCTCTTGACCAGGGCGTCGAGAACCGGCTGTAGCTCGGTCGGCGAAGTTGATATCACGCGCAGGACCTCGGAGGTCGCTGTCTGTTGCTCCAACGACTCGCTAAGCTCGCGGCTGCGCGCCTGCACCTCGTCGAACAAGCGTACGTTCTCAATCGCGATCACCGCCTGGTCGGCAAACATCTGAAGGAGTTCAATCTGCCGCTCGGGAAAGTGGCCCGTCTGGGGGCGCCCCAGCACAATCGCACCGACGGGATTGCCGTCCTTGAGCATCGGCACCGCAATGTTGCTGCGGTAGCCGAGGAACTTCGCAATATCCGCATGCTGGTAGTCGGGGTCGGCGTCGATATCCTCGATTTCCTCGACAGCACGGCCAAGGATCGAGCGAGCCGCCACGCTCGTCCGTCCGGGCGGCAGCGGGTAAGCATTCCGAATGGTCTGGACGGCCTCGGGCGTCAATCCGTATGAGGCGGCGAAATAGATGAGCTTCCCGTCGAAACGAAATATGTTTGCTGGCGAACGGGAGATGACACCGAGCACTTCGCTGAGCGCTGTTTGATATTCGAGCGCCTCCTGTGTCTCCCTCGTGCGCGCCTGCACCTCGTCGAACAAGCGCACGTTCTCGATGGCGATCACCGCCTGGTCGGCAAATGTCGTCACCAGCTCGATCTGTTTTTCCGAGAACGGCCGTACAGTCTTGCGCATCAGCACCATGAAGCCGACGGGCGAGCCTTCGCGCAACAGCGGCCCGCGGAGCACCGTGCGATGCCCACCAAGCTTGGCGGTAGCGATCTCCTTGAACTCTGGATCGGCAAGAACGTCGGCGACATGAACCAGCTTCTTCTCCAGCGCCACGCGGCCGGAAACCGTGCCTCGCCCTACCTCTATTGTTTGCGTTTCCATGTATGCTGCAAATTCGGGCGATTGGCCGTACTGCGCCACCTGCCGATAGACGCGGCCGTCGTGGCGATTGATTGCGACGATATCAGCTTCGCAAAGCCGCGCCGCCGATTCGACCAAGGTATCGAGCACGGGCTGCAAATCGAACTTAGAGCCGCTGATGACCTTGAGGACATCGGCCGTTGCGGTCTGCTGCTCTAAGGATTCCCGCAGCTCGTTCAGCAGCCGAGCGTTCTCGATGGCGATGACCGCTTGGCTGGCGAAACTCGTGACCAGCGCGATCTGCTTGTCGGTGAACGGCCGAACCTGGCGGCGATAAATGGTGATCACACCGACGACCGCATTGGGCGTGAGCATTGGCACGTGGACCAATGTCCTGATGCCGCCGAGTTCAACAGCGCTAACCACAAATGGGTCGCGATCGAGATAGGCCTGCTCGGCACGCAAGTCCGCAACATGGATCGTCTGCCGGGTGCTTGCCGCGCGGCCAAGAGGGCCACCTGGAGCGGGACGGAACCCTCCGCGCCAGCGCTCCGCTTCGAATGCCGTTCGCACCGCACCGTGGACCGCCGCGCGCCGAAGGACGTCTCCTTCCCAGAGCCAAAGAGTGCCGTGGCTGGCTTCGCAAAGACGCGTCGCATTCGCGAGGATGGTTTCGAAAACCGGCTCTAACTCAGTTGGCGAACTGCTGATGATGCCAAGGACTTGGGAGGTCGCCTTCTCCCGCTCCAGAGATTCGCTCAGCTCGCGAGAGGCCCCGCTCAGCTCGCGTGTGAGCAGTGCGTTCTTCTTTTTGAGGCTGGCAACGGAAGCCCCGGTTTGGCGAGCTGGCTGAGGCGAGTTGCGGCGCGGCAGCTTTACCGTACTGCGCCGCTTCGTCTTCGGGCGGCTCTTTCGATCAATGGTCACCCGTTCCCCCGAAAAAGCCAAGTCTAGCGAAACCGTTGCGTCGATGCGGTCCTGCCCCGGAATGGCCATAGCGGGACCCTCTGGGCGGTATTCTACACCGACCGGCCGCAAAGGTGGATGGAGCTTAGCGCGACGGTTGCTGGCCGGCGGGTCCCGCCTGCAGGTGCTTTCCTTCCTCTAAGCAATCGTGGACACCGGATGCCCGCTAATGGCACATGCCGGAAGAGGCGATCAGCACCGGCAAAGTCCGGTCATTGGGTATGACCAGACGTGTCGAGGACGGTAGAGTCGAGGATGGGCGCGGTAGCTTGGGCCATTCGGCAACGCTCCGTTTCCCATCCCCGCTCATCGAACCGGACGTGCCGATCTCCGGCATCCGGCTCTCCGGTTGGCTTCACCGAGGGACACACGGGGAGTGCACCAATCGCGCGCGGCATCTGCACGGTGAGTAACTCTCCTTCGTCCCTCGACACAGCAGTCTCGGACGGCGCCTGTCTTTGATGGTGTTCTCAGGCTCATCGCCAATCACCACGACCTCGCCATCTTCGAAAGCGCACCAGAAGTCAGGGCCCTTTGCTCCGCCGGCATTACCCGGCATCAACGCTCCTACGACCCTGTCCGACTCCCGCCATGACCGTCGCCTGTCGCGACGTTGAGGCCGCTACCCTCGCCCGTGACGGGTCTCCCCCGATTACCCGAACCACCTTTCCGACGTGCCGTGCCCACTACCCCGACGGATCGACGGGTGCGCGTGTCGATTGCTTCCCCGCTCGTGCAGCCTTCCCCAAATGGCAGGAGGGTCGGCATCCGCATTGTCACTTTCGAGGCCTGCTTAGGCTTCACGCATGTTACGGCCCGCCGGATCGCTCAGCCGCCTAAAGCGACCTTTGTCACGAGGCTCCAGCCCTTCCGGTTACCGGCCGAGCCGCTCGTCAGCTACCGGATCAATCGACAACTCTCCGGGTGGAATCCTCCTCCACAGGTGATCCGCGCCTTCGGGGCGCACTGCCCTTAGCCGACATGAACAGCCAAGCCGAAGGGCCGGATTCGGCCCCAGTGCTCAGTAGCTGATCTTCGCCGCAGCCCGGAGCTCATCCGGCGTCGCTTTTCGAAAGCCGAAGAAATCGAGATAAGCGGGGATCTGCTCAAACAGCATGTCGACGCCGACCTGGGTCTCGCAACCGCGCGCTTGGGCTGCTGCGAGGAGAGGCGTGACCTCGCGCTTCATCACCACCTCGCCGACGAACGTCGAGGGTGCAATGCGTGCAACATCCATTGGCAGCGGATCGCCGTCCTTCATGCCGAGGGGGGTCGCATTGACGACGACATCCCATCCGGCAGGGTCGTTCGAGCCCACGACGACCTTCAGGTTTGGATAGTGCTTGCGCAGGCGATCAGCCAGGCCGCCCATCAAAGGCGCGTATGCGTCGAACAGGGCCAATTCCGCAACGCGCGCCTTGGCGAGGGACGCTGCGATCGCCGAGCCGACGCCGCCACTACCGACAACAAGCACCCGGGCGCCGGCAAGCTTGCGGCCCTTGCGCATGACACCGCGCACAAAACCTTCGCCATCGAACATATCGCCGATCAGCTGGCCGCTGGGACCAAGGCGAACGGCATTGCACGAACCCGCGACCTTCACGGTCGTGCTCACCTCGTCGAGCAACGCGACAGTCGTCACCTTATGCGGCATGGTTACGAGCGCGCCGTGGATGTTGGAAAGTTTGAATACGAGACGCAGGAAGTCGGGGTAAGTATCCGCCCTGCAGCCCATCGGCACGACAACCGCGTCGATGCCGTGCCTCTCGAAATAGGGATTGTAGATCATCGACGCCTTGAAGCTCTCGGTGGGGTAGCCGAGATGGGCCACGAGCCTTGTCGTACCGCGAATCATGTCCTTTGGACTCGTATGAAAAATAGGCCCATATCGGCATTCGCCATCGAGACGGCGATCATGCGGTCCCGCCGGGCGCCGCGATACGCCGGTTCAGTGCGGTAATTCCAACATGGCCCGCGCCTCGGAGGTGCTTGCGGGCCGCGCGTCATGTTTGGCGCACAACGCGACAGCGACCGTGACGAGCTCGGCATTGCTCTTGGCCAACCGCGACTTGTCCAGGCGAATGTTGTCCTCGAGCCCGGTCCTGACGGCGTCTGCTTTGCGCGCCAGCGCCCACGTCATCACCTCGGATTGGTGGCGCCCGATCCCGGCGGCCGTCCACGTGGCCTGCGGGAACGTGCGCTCGAGCTCGCCGAGCAGGATATCGAGCAGGTGCTCCCTTGCCGGAAGGGCATTCTTCACGCCCATGACGAACTGCACGTGCGGCCGCTCGTCCATGAGGCCCTCATCGGCCAGCCTGCGCGCTCCGTGAATATGCGACAGGTCGAAGATCTCGATCTCCGGCCTGATGCCGAATTCCTGCATACTGTTGGCGAGCTCCTGCACAAGCACGGCGGAGTTCTCGTAAACGATGGTCGGGAAGTTGACCGAGCCCGTCGACAGGGAAGCCATATCGGGCTTCAGCTTCAGCGCGCTGCCGCGCGCGCTCGGATCGCGCCCGCGCCCGCCGGTGGAGAACTGAATGATCATTCCCGGGCAATGCTTCTTCACGCCTTCCTGGACCTGGCCGAACAACGCCGGGTCGGAAGAAGCGCTCTCGTCGGGATTGCGGACGTGAATGTGGACCAGCGTCGCGCCGGCGTCGTAGGCTTCGTGCGTCGACTCGACCTGTTCGGGGACCGTTACCGGTACGGCCGGATTGTCTCTCTTGCGGGGAACGGAACCGGTGATTGCGACCGCGATGACGACCGGCCTCATCCTCTCCTCCCTTGTCGTCTGTTCGGTGTTCGCTCGAAGGTAAGCAGACCCCGGCATGCAAATCCAGTGGCTAACGGTTCCGGCCGGCAGTAGGCTTGCGGCAAGCGAGGCTCCGGCGGCGAACGCCACCGACCCGCCCTTGACATCATCGCGCCCGACGTTCGGCGCAGGACTTCGATCGTGCAACGACGGAAGCGGGGCGCGGAAGCCGCGTACCTCTTCGACGTCCATTTGCCAGGCGAGCGGGAGACGTTCCCTTCGATGTATGCGAGGCCCGGCGCCTGTTCTTGATTGCGACCCCGGTCATCGGTCGCTGCGATGCCGGCAACAAGTCTCGATGGGGAGAATATGCGAAATGGCTACCGATGTCCTGTACGAACCCGCGGAAGCACACGAGCCGCACGGAGCCAAGACACCGAAGAAGGCTGCGGTCGCCAGCTGGATTGGCAGTGCGTTGGAGTACTATGATTTCTTCATCTATGGGACCGGCGCGGCCCTCGTCTTCGGCAAGATCTTCTTCCCCAGCGACCACCCGGCAACGGGAGTCCTCTTGGCGCTGGCTACGTTCGGCGTGGGTTACGTGGCGCGGCCGATCGGGGCGTTCTTTCTCGGCCATATCGGCGACAAGTTCGGCCGCAGGACCGTGTTGATCCTGACGCTGATCTTGATGGGCGCGGCGACCTTCCTCGTCGGCTGCCTGCCAACCTACAACCAGGTGGGAATCCCGGCGCCGATCATGCTGGTGATTCTAAGGCTGGCGCAGGGTTTCTCCGCATCCGGCGAGCAGGCCGGCGCGAACTCGCTCACCCTCGAGCACGCGCCGGCCCACCGGCGCGCGTTCTTTACCAGCTTTACGCTCAGCGGCACCCAGGCGGGATTGATCCTGGCCACCGCGGTCTTCCTTCCGATCTCATGGCTTCCGGAAGACCAGTTGCTGTCGTGGGGATGGCGCGTCCCGTTCTGGCTCAGCGTGGTCGTGGTGGTCGTCGGCTACGTCATCCGGCGAACCCTGGACGAGACGCCGGCATTCCTGGAGGAGAAGGAGCAGAAGCAGGTCGCCAAGCTGCCGGTGGCCGTCCTGTTCCGGGACTACACTCCCGACGTCGCGCGTGTGGTGTGCGGAGCTCTCGTCTCGACCGTCAGCACGATTTTCGGCGTCTACGCCCTGTCGTTTGCGGTCAATACGATGAACATCGATCGGACCATGATGCTGTGGGTCGCAATCCTCACCAACGTGATCGCGCTGATCGCGATTCCGTTGTGGGCGATTCTGGCCGATCGCATCGGACGCAGGCCGGTCTTCATTTTCGGCTCGATCGTGCCCGGCCTGCTGATGTTCGCCTATCTTTGGGCGATAGGCGAGGCCGACATTCCGTTGATCTTTCTCTTCGGCGTGCTCATGTCCGGGGTGACGTACAGCGCGTCCAACGGCGTGTGGCCGGCGCTCTATGGGGAGATGTTCGACACCCGCGTCAGGCTTTCGGGAATGGCGATCGGAACCCAGATCGGCTTTGCGCTCGGCGGCTTCGCCCCTGCCATCGCGGCCGCCCTGCAGGGGACGGGCCCCACCGCCTGGGTTCCGGTTGCGATCTTCACATTGGCGGCGTGCGTCATCGCGGCGATCGCCGCATGGACGGCCCGGGAGACGTACAATGTTCCCATGCACGATCTCGGCAAAAAGTAGCGTGCCCGGCATACCGTTCACCGGAATCGAGCCCGACAGCGAGCGCATGCTCGCCCACTTTGCATCGCTGCGCGATGCGGCCGTCGCCTGAGCGAAATCGCCGCGGTATTCGCCGAACCGATTAAGAAGGTCACATCGATGCAAACGGCCATCGCCACTGTCTCGCTGAGCGGGACGCTGAGAGAGAAGCTCGAGGCGATCGCGGCGGCGCAATTCAAGGGCGTCGAGATTTTCGAGAACGATCTCCTCTCCTACAACGGCACCCCGGCGGATGTCCGCAGGCTGGTCGACGACCTGGGCCTCGAGACAATCACGTTCCAGCCGTTCCGCGACTTCGAAGGCATGTCGGGGGCCCAGCGCGAACGCGTGTTCGCGCGCGCCGAACGCAAGTTCGACCTCATGCAGGAGCTCAGTTGCGACTTGCTGCTGGTCTGCAGCAACGTATCGCCCGAATCCGTCGGTGGGATCGACCGCGCCGCCGCCGATCTGCACGAGCTGGGCGGGCGGGCGGCCCGGCGCGGCATTCGGGTCGGCTTCGAGGCGCTGGCCTGGGGTCGCCACATCGACGACTATCGCGATGCCTGGGAGACGGTGCGCCGCGCCAATCACCCCGCCATCGGGATCGTCCTCGACACGTTTCATATCCTCGCGCGAAATACCGAGCTGAAGACGATCCCGTCGATCCCGCGCGACCGGATTTTCCTGGTGCAGTTGGCCGACGCGCCGAAGCTCGACATGGACTACCTGTCCTGGAGCCGCCACTTTCGCTGCATGCCGGGTCAAGGCGACCTGCCGCTTCTCGCGTTCATGCAAGCGCTGCAGGCGACCGGCTTCGACGGCCTGCTGTCGCTCGAGATCTTCAACGATCAGTTTCGCGCCGGTTCGGCGCGCCAAGTTGCGGTCGACGGCCAGCGTTCGCTGATCCACCTGCTCGACCAGCTGCGCGAGAAGACCGGCGGGGCCACCCCCGGCCTGCCCGCCTTGCCCCCGCGATCCGTCTGCCGCGGCGTCGAGTTCATCGAATTTGCCATCGACGAAACCACCGCGTCGTCGTTCGAGAGGGTCTTGCAGGGCTTGGGCTTCCGCAAGGCGGGAATTCACAAGTCCAAGGCAGTGGTGCGCTGGCGCCAGGGCGAGATCAACATCGTCGTCAACCGCGAAAAGGAGGGTTTCGCCCACTCCTACAATATCACGCACGGTTCGTCGGTCTGCGCGATCGGACTGCGGGTGGACGATGCCGGCGCCACCTTGGAACGCGCGCAGAAGCTTCTCGACCAGCCGTTCCGGCAGGCGGTCGGACCCGGCGAGTTGGAAATTCCCGCGGTGCGCGGGGTCGGCGGCAGTCTGCTGTACTTCGTCGACGCCGCGAGCGACCTCGCGAGAGTATGGGAGATCGAGTTCGATCACGTCGAGGCGAACGGCGCCGCGGACGGTGCCAATCTCACGACCATCGACCACCTGTCGCAGTCGCTGCATTACGAGGAGATGCTCAGCTGGCTGCTGTTCTACACCTCGCTGTTCGCGGTCACCAAGACGCCGGTGCAGGATGTGATCGATCCGGGCGGGCTCGTGCAAAGTCAGGTGGTCCAGACCCGGGACGGCCGGCTGCGCATCGTGCTCAATGCCTCGCAAAGCCACCACACGCAGTCGGCGCGGTTCGTATCGGAGCTGTTCGGTTCGGGCGTTCAGCACATCGCGCTCGCGAGCAACGACATTTTTGCCGCGGCGGATCGCTTTCGCGCCAACGGCCTGAAGCTGCTGCCGATCCCGGAAAACTATTATGACGACCTCGAGGCGCGCGCCGACCTCACGCCCGAGCAGATCGGGCGGCTCAAGGCCGGCAACATCCTCTACGACCGCGACGGCGGCGCGGAGTACCTTCAGCTCTACACCGAGACTTTCGAGGATAAGTTCTTTTTCGAGATCGTGGAGCGGCGCGGGTACAGCGGCTTCGGCGCGCAAAACGCCCCGATCCGTCTGGCGGCGCAGACCAGGTTGGCGCGTCACCCCGCCGTTCCGCGAAAATGACTCTGTCAGCGCGAAATCTTTGCAGGAACATGATTCAATTAGCCCAGATGTCCGCTCTTGCACAAAACGGCAGTGCCGCAGCCAAGCCCACACTTCCGCTATTGAAGGCACATCGGCCATAGCGACGGTTTGCATTCACCGCCGATTTTGACCCATTTCGGAAGTCGCGGGCCGCTCGATGAGGAGCGACGTTCGTGTCGCAAAAGTACTCAGGTCGTAAAACATATATTGCACTAAACCGCTTCGCGGTAGGGAGCGAAGCGAAAGCGCCTCACACCGATGGGGTGGGAAGATGCGGCGTGCTTTATCGGCGGGACGGATACAGTGCCTGAAAGGCCCTCAACTTTCCATCCCAGTCTTTCATATTGTGCGTCTCAGGATGCGCTTTCAGCCAACGGACGACCGCAGCACCGTCGGTTTCTGTCGGAAGATCTGGGCCACAAGCCTTTTTTTCGAGCGTGGCGATCACTAAGTGATTGGCTACAACAAAATGGCAATCGCTTTCCTTCGCACACCCAAGCAATAAAATCGTTGATCGTCTCGATGTCGTCCTTTGCGGACGCTTCGGAAATACTGGCTACAGAGAAAGCGAGTAACGAGCTGAAAACTACCTTGCGCAAGTTCATGCAGTGCCCCGGTAGTGTGGCGCCGAGAGGCGATCTGTAGGCGCGAACTTGGACAAGGGGAAGGGAATATGGCTCAACAGAAGTCTTTTTCGTGGCTCTGTCGATGGATCGGACGCGAGTGCTACTCTGTTGCTTGTGACGAAATCTTCCATGTCGGGTCTCGGCCCTTAAGGTCGCGGTAACGACGCGCGTGGGCGCGCAGGCTGCCGGGATCAGTCATTCGGCCCTCGAGGAGATCAAGATCGAGGCGTCGCCCGTCATCGATTGCCCGCAGCATAGCGGCCTGCAATGCGCGTTTGGTGAACGCGTAGGCAGGAAGATGGCATCCAGGCTCGACTGCGCCGACCCAAGCAAACGGCTTCCTCGATGAGGCGCTCGGGCGGGACAATCCGACTGACGACGCCCATTCGCTGGGCGGCAGCGAGGTCGTTGACTTGCCCGAAGCGGGTCATGTCGCTGGCCGACGAAGTGCCGACCGCGTACTTGATGATCTCGCAATAGACAGTGCGCATCGGTATGCCGATCGGGTCGTTGAGGGCGAATTGAAGATCGCCTGCTGTAGCGATCCGCAGATCGCAATCGAGCACAGTAATGAGCCCGCCCGCGTAGGCATGCCCCACCTAATCTAGCACCCTCTGCAAATGTGAAGTGTTGCACCTAATTGCTTGTTCATTCCAGCGATCTGCTGGTCCAGCCGTTCGAGTTTCTCTTTCTCCTCAGTCGATATTTCCCTTGGCTGTGGACGACCACCACTCGTAAACGCATAAGGCGTGCTTGCGCCGGAAAGCGAACTCAATGCCGGTCCCGCCGGAGTGCCTGCACCGGGCGTTGAAGCCGTCGCACTATTAAGCGTGCCGGCCGCCATGCCGGGCGGCGTGACAACTGCAGGACCAACCAAACCTGATGGCGGACCGCCCAAACTGCCGCCAACTGGCGATCCGATGCCCCCACCTGTACCGCCCCGCAATGCTGGAGGACCCAAACCATTAGCGGCTCCAAGTGGCCCTCCGAACCCGAACTGGCCTCCCGGGTTTTGGCCGAGTGTTTCCCCGGTCAAAGCGGGAATGACCACCGCCGAGGCCAAGAACAAAGCGAAGCATAACCTAGCTGTGGACCTCGAGCTATGGACGAAAGTTGGTGACGGCATGAAGGGATAAGGCGGCGTATCGTGGGGGTGTTCGACGCCTCCACTTCTCGACTGAAGGAGTGATACGCCGTGACCGACACTAACGTTTTCCAGCTCTCCCATCCAGGAA
>WNGE01009889.1_pt1 | contig 13651 bp, 14 predicted proteins | sample 5400651 | NCBI WGS metagenome assembly WNGE01 (sample SAMN13153370, study PRJNA577476) | soil metagenome | isolation source: 60 cm soil or saprolite under grassland replicate 2 | place: USA:California | collected 2016-06-15 | reverse complement strand
GCGGTGTGGTTCATATCCCGACCAGAAAGAGCAATGGGTCGTCCTAAAGGGTTAGGCTTGGCGTTGCTGGCGGGTCTTGGCTTCGGCAGCTTCTTCATCCTCATTGACCAGGTCAGCCCCCATGCTATATTCTGGCCTCTTGCTGCAGCGAGACTCTCCTCAATTATTTTTATACTGGCTATCGTACTTATCAGGCGTCAGGAAGTCCTTCCCAAAAAGGCCGCATTTCCTTTCGTGCTTCTAGCTGGTTCACTGGACGCGGCAGGAAACGCATTCTTCGTGCTGGCAACACATAGCGGACGTCTCGATGTCGCCGCAGTCCTCTCCTCACTCTATTCCGCAGTAACGGTATTACTTGCCAGTATCTTTCTGAAGGAGCGCTTGACACGCTTCCAGGCGATAGGCATCATCTTCGCCCTGATCCACGCCTACAACAAAAATGAACATCAAAACGGGGGTGTCATTTGCTTGTTTTTCTACATCACTCACCTCATTCGCTTCCCAGACCTTGACAATCATCTCTTTCTCTGTTAAAATTGAATAAGAATTCACGTTCAATTTTATAGCTCATTCGGAGGTGTCTATGGCTACCGTTGCTCCGCTTGGTGCTTTCCAGGAGGTTTCACTTCCTCAAGGAACTGTACGCTATTCCGATCAGGGAACTGGACCAACACTCATCTTCCTTCATGGCTTACTGGCGAACCGTCTGCTCTGGGGTCGTGTGATCCCTCGTCTCGTCTCGCACTTTCGCTGCATTGCTCCCGATCTCCCTCTAGGTGCTCACTCCCACCCTTTGCATCCAGATGCCAACCTGAGCCCTCTTGGGGTGGCTCAACTCGTCGCTGATTTTCTGGAAGCACTTGATCTCCACGAGGTGACCTTGATCGGCAATGATACCGGAGGGGCCATTTGTCAACTGGTGATTGCCCACCATCCCGAACGGATTACCCGTCTCGTCCTCACCAACTGCGATGCCTTTGAGCACTTTTTCCCGCCTCTGGTCAGTCCTTTCCATTATGGGGCACGGATCTTTGGGAGAGGGTTCGCCAATTTCCTGGCCTGGGTGCTTCGCGCTCGTTCCGCTCAACGTCTGTTTGTTGCAGCCCTTGCCCATCGTCGTCCAGAGCTGGAGGAACTCGATGCTTTCTTCCATCCCCTGCTTCATCTTCCAGGGGTCCGTAGAGACATGACCCGCTTCTTGCAGGCGGTCTCCAACCGTTCCACCCTGGAGGCGGCTCGTTGTTTCTCTGGCTTTCAGCATCCGGTCCTGCTGCTGTGGGGAAAAGATGATCCCTTCTTCTCGGAGCGTCTTGCCAGGCGTCTCCAACACGCGTTTCCTGATGCGCGGCTTCAATTCCTTTCTCACTGCCGCGCCTTTGTGCCGGTCGATCAGCCAGAGGTCTTCGCTCAACAGATTACGGAGTTTGTGCATGCCGAAGTCCTCGCCTGAACCTGAGAAGGAATGGCGACCTCGTGCGCGTCCCGATGTGTTAGCCGGGCAACAGCTTCCTCCTGCTCCCCAGCAAGAGCGAAGCCGACGGAAACGGGAGGCCCTGCTGATGTCGGCTCTGGCGCTCTTTGCTGAGCGGGGCTATGAACAGACTTCTATTGAGGATATTGCGCGTTCCGCAGATGTGGCTGTGGGCGGCTTTTATCAGCACTTTACGTCGAAACGACAGATCTTGCTGGTCTTGATGGATCGACTTTTGCAAGAAGTTTCCCTGCTGACATGGGAGGCCAAAAGCCCTGCACCCGCCGCTATTCGTGAAGGCATCGCCCGCCTGATTCGTCAGGCCCTTACCGTGGATTGGGCTTATGCAGGAGCCTACCGGGCCTGGCATGAGGCGGCGGTGCGGGATCGGGAATTGCTGGAGCTGCATCAACAGATCGAAGCCTGGTCAGCCTCCCAACTCACGCTCCTCTTTCGGGCGCTGTCCTTTGTACCGGGAGCGCGGCAGGAGGTCGATAGAGAGACCCTGGCGTGGACATTCGCCCTCCTGCTTTTGCAGCTTGCGGAGACTCCCTTAGAAGAACCTGATGCAGTCGTCGCCAGTTTGGCAAGTCTTTTGTATCATGGCTTGTTCACTGACAGTCCAGCGTAAGAGACCATCTTGCATCACGCACATGGCTTCCTCGTTTCCTCCAGAGATGAGGTGCCAACACGACCAGTTGGAATGGGAAGCACCTTGATGCGCGCTTCGACGCGAATGGGAGACTGATTGATCATGACGACGTTTCTTTTCACGACCCTGCCTACCAATGATCTCGGCTTGCTGACGCGGTCCTTGCCGATTGCCCGTGAACTGGCAGAGCAGGGGCACACGATCTGGTTCTGTAGCCCAGCTAAAGCCCCCAGTCGCTTGATTGCCGAAGCGGGTTTTGACAACCTTGTCCCCAGGCACCCGATCTACGATCTCATGAGAGGGGATCAGAGCCTGCAAGGGCTGGTTCGTTTCATCACCTCAGGCCAATGGAGGCAGCGCTATGACAACCTCTTCCGTTTCTTCTATCAGCTCATCCCGGCCTTGCCCATCAAGTCAGCGCCCAACACCTTAGAAGTCTGGAATATGGATCATGCTGGGGCGCTGATGGGTCTGTTGAATGAAGGCTTCGTTCGCGTCAGTTGTTCGGCCTTACAAGCTACGATGGTCGACTGCGGGGCGGACGTGCTCGTCGACTTTTGGAATCCCCTGGCGGTGATGGCCGCTCGGGCGCAGAACATTCCCGTGATCACAGTCATTCAGGCCGATGCCCATCCAGCCAGTCAGGGGTTCATCTGGTGGAAGACGCTCCCTTCGCATCTGCCCACGCCGGTCCCAGTGATGAACAAGGTGCTTGCCGAGAACGGTCTTCCACCGATCAGCACGCTCTCGGAGTTGTGTGTGGGTGATCTGACCTTAGTGGTGGGAATGCCGGAGACCGATCCGCTTCCCGCAACGGCTGATGTCACCTACGTTGGTCCGATCCTGTGGCAAAAGCCTGGAGCGACATTGCCAGATTGGATCGCCAATCTTGGGAGGGAAAAGCCCCTGATTTGGGTGTATTCGGGCAATCCTCGCTATTCGTCGAAGAGTGAAACGCTCGACTCGATGGTCGTCGTGCGTGCCTGCATCGCTGCGCTGGCCAACGAAGATATGCACGTCGTCTTGACGACGGGACATCACCCCCTGCCGAAGGAAGTGCTCCCTTTGCCAGCCAACTTCCGCCACGAACCCTACGTTCCAGGATTGGCGATGGCCGAGAGGAGCGATTTGCTGATCCACCACGGGGGCTATGGCTCTTGCCAGACCGGACTCTACATGGGCAAACCTGCCGTCATCATCCCGACCTACGCAGAACGCGAGAGCAACGCGCGGCGGATTGCAGCGTTAGGTGCGGGAGTCATGGTGCCGGTCGAGCATGATCGCGGGAAGAAACAGGTGCGCGTGGAAGCGCTGCGGGCGGCGATCAGGCGCGTGCTCACGGATCCGTCCATAGCCTCCAACGCCACCCGCGCGGGCAAAAGGATGCGCGCGTATGGAGGAGCAGCTCAAGCGGCACGCCTCATTGAGCGATTCAGTCAGAGCGCCGGTGGAGGATAGCCATTCCATGTCAGCGCATGCAGTTCAATGGATCCCTCGTCATGAAATTGAATCAACAAGGGGGAAAATGAGCGAGCGTGTTAAAGGAGCCTGAGGTAATCCGGCTGAGATCCCCGCAGTGATGGTGGATGTCATAGACTCAAACTTGTCTGAAACTCTTGAAATAGATGTGCGTCCAATAGCCAAACTAGACGCCACCAACCTTCTGTGCTAGACTGCCAAATAGGAAATCAGTAGAGAGGAGAATCATTGAGATGTATGGAAATTTCGACAAGTATCGAACGCTACGTCGTCGCAGTCCCCAAAGCTGAACTGCACGTCCACCTCGAAGGGTCGATCCAACCAGCAACACTCCTCACTCTGGCGCAGCGCAATAGCGTCCAACTACCCGTTCAGACCGAAGCGGAGATGCAGCGCTGGTTTACCTTTCGCGATTTCAACCACTTCATAGAAATTTTCTTCGCCATATCAAGCTGCCTGAAATCCGCTGAGGACTACGAACTCATCGCCTACGAATTCGGTGCAAACATGGCCCGTCAACACGCGCGCTATGCCGAGGTCACCTTCTCACCCAGCACCCATCAGTTTTCCTTAGGCATCCCCTTCGATACATACTTTGAAGGCCTGACCCGTGGGCGTCTGCGTGCAAAAGCAGAATTTGGCGTAGAGATAAGATGGGTCTTTGATATCGTTCGCGATATCCCAGATCGTGAACTCAACCGCTTGCGTGCTGAATATACGGTAGCGGTCGCCCTCGAAGGCATGAAAGATGGTGTCGTGGCCCTCGGACTGGGCGGTGCAGAGATCGGTCATCCCCCCGAACACTACGCAACATGGTTCGAAAAAGCCCTTGCAGCGGGACTGCACAGCGCTCCTCACGCCGGAGAGACGGTTGGACCACCCAGTATCTGGGGAGCCTTACAAACACTGGGCGCGGAACGCATCGGACACGGCGTGCGTTCTATCGAAGATCCCCAACTCATGGCCTATCTGCGAGATCGACAAATACCGTTGGAAGTATGCCCAACGAGCAATATCTGCCTCGGCGTGTACGCCGATATGAGCAGCCACCCCTTCCCGCGCCTCTATAATGCAGGCATCCCCATCAGCGTGAACTCTGACGACCCACCCCTCTTTAGCACAACCCTGAACCATGAAGTCGCTTTACTCTTTAACGCCTTCACCTTCGATGTCAACGCAGCGAACAATATCCTGCTCAACGGCGTCCGCCACAGCTTCCTCTCGCGGGAAGAAAAGCAAGCAATGGAAGCAGCATTCCAACAAGAAATGGCGCAACTACAACACGAACTTGAGCTGTAACTTAAGCCAGGACTTCTCGTATCATTACGCAAACCGCTCTTACTTAACGCGAACGATGAGCTTTGATGGTACAATACCCTTGAATGATTGAGCTTGCCTTTCCAATACATGCACCCCTGGAAATATCGAAGAAAGCGATACAGAGGAATAACCATGTTACATACTCGCATCTGTGACCTGCTCGGCATAGAGCACCCCATCATCAGTGCTCCCATGAGCGGGGGGATAGCGGCAGCCGAACTCGCAGCGGCTGTTTCCGAAGCAGGCGGCTTTGGACTCATCGGAGCTATGACGACAGGTGGACCCGACTGGCTACGCGCGCAGATCCACCAGGTCCGTGAACTTACAAACAAACCCTTCGGCGTTGGCTTCATCTCTTCATTTCCTGGGCTGGATGAATTTGTGCAGGTGGCATTGGAGGAGCGCGTGACAGCCGTAAGCCACTCCTTCGCAGACCCGACCCCTTACGTTTCGCCCGCTCACGCAGCAGGTGTGAAAGTGATCGCGCAGGTGCAGACAGTGGCCCAGGCAGCCACGGCAGCGCAAGCAGGCGTTGATGTTCTCGTTGCTCAAGGCACAGAGGCTGGCGGCCATACCGGACACAGCGGCACACTTCCGCTTGTAGCAAGAGTGTTAGAAGTCGCAGGCACTATCCCTGTGCTAGCAGCCGGTGGTATCGCCGACGGTAGAGGGCTGGCAGCAGTTCTCATACTTGGCGCTGAAGGGGCCTGGATGGGAACGCGTTTCTTTGCCAGTAGAGAATCGGGCGGAGGTACATGGGAAAAGGAACGCATGGTAGAGGCAGGCACAGATGACACAGTACTGACCAGAATTTATGATCTCACCCTCGGATATCCATTTCCCTCTACAATTGGAGACCGTGTGCTGCGCAACGATTACACAGCAAACTGGCATGGACGTGACGAAGAAGTGGTAGCTCATCGACAGGAATTGAGCGAGCAAGTAATCGCAGCGATGAAAGAGGGCAACGCGCACATTGCAGCTGTCCGTGCCGGCAACGCTGTAGGCCTGATTCACGGCATCGAATCAGCAAACGACATCGTCAGACAGACCGTGGCAGAGGCTGAGCGCATCCTCCGAGAACGTCCTGGTCAGGTGTTGAGATGATAGGATAGTAGTAAAATACATATACCTGAACATCTTACCATAAAAGACCTGAATGGAGAAAACGATGTCATCACTACTTGAGCAAGAAATATATAGTCAACCCGCCGTTATCGCCCACCTGCTAGAACATGAAACAGCACATATTCGCCAGGTTGTCGCACAGCTTCCTCCCTTCAACTACGTGTTGATCGCCGCCCGCGGTTCTTCGGATCATGCCGCAACCTACGCGCAATACGCCTGGGCAGCGCTCGCCGGCTATCCCGTCGCGCTTGCCACTCCGTCCCTGCAAACGCTCTACAAGACTTCTCCCCGTATGGAAAGCGCCCTGATCGTTGGAATCTCTCAGTCAGGTCAGTCACCCGACATTATCGCGGTACTCGCAGAGGGAAAGCTGCAGGGGCGACCAACACTGGCCATCACCAATGATGGCTCTTCGCCTCTTGCCGCCATAGCGGATCATGTCATCAAGCTACACGCTGGCTCCGAGCGCAGTATCGCCGCCACAAAAACCTATACTGCGCAACTCGTCGTAATGGCCCTCTTCGCAGCCATCTGTAGTGGTCACCCCAGGCGGCTTGCCGAAATCCAGTCGCTCCCCTCTGCCCTTGAAGCAACCTTACAAGGAAGCTCCGCTATAGCTCAGCGCACCGAACGTTACAGGTATATGGATCGCTGTATCGTCATCGGGCGTGGCTACAACTACGCCACCTCTTTCGAGCTTGCGCTGAAACTGAAAGAACTCACCTATGTAATGGCCACCTCCTACTCTTCAGCAGATTTCCGCCACGGTCCAATCGCGACCGTCGAGCCAGGGTTGCCCGTCATCCTGGTCATGCCCACGGGCGCCACATTTGAGGATATGCTCGAACTGGCGGGATCGTTGCGAGAGCGAGAGGCTGAACTGCTGATTATCTCCGATTCTTTACAGGCGCTTTCGCTGGCGAAAACAGCATTACCTATCGCGGCGACTCTTCCAGAATGGCTCAGTCCAATCACTGCCATCTTACCGGGTCAACTACTGGCGCTGCACCTTGCTCTCTCCAAAGGATTGAACCCCGACATCCCACGCGGCCTGCATAAAGTGACGCGTACCCTCTGAACGCTCTGTGAATATCGGCAGCTCGCTGCTTTTCACTCGCCACTCATGATCATTTCCTGAAAAAGAGTTTTGGTGCAATGATCTCTTTTCATTCGAGGCTATTTTGTGCAATTAAGGGAACTGAATAAGCCCGATGATGTTACTGTCTGCGTCTTTCACAGATGCAATCAGCTTACCCCCACCGACATCTTTGACCCCTTGCTGTACTTGTGCGCCAGCATCTAACAATGATTGCAGACTATTCTGAATGTCGCTAACGTGGAAGTAGCCGACAGGCCCCGTCATGCCTTTGTTGTGGCCATAGGGATCTAACCCTATTTCTTGGTCTCCAACCCTAAAGCCAACATAATACGCCTCATCCCCATAAGGCTCGACACCCAAAAGCTTGCTGTAGAGCGTCTTTGCTTGAGCTAAGTCTTTGACGGGATAGATGACTGTTCTGATACCTTGATTCATGAAGAACTCCTTCTACTCATTGGTGTGTGAGCACGGTAGGAACCAAAAGTTCGTGCTTGCATAATTACTCTCCTCCAAAAATCTTCAAATGTCTTTGCTGAACCGGGATGCTGAACATCCCGGTTTCGATCTTGATGGGGCCACCCACTTGCGTTCCACGGGAGCCGATCTCCCTGTCACATCGGTTGGGTTTCCCTCGTCACTACTATGACGGAACACAACGAAGGAATGTGACCGATGGACGAACACGCATGGCTGGCGGAGCAATTCGAGGCCGAGCGTCCCCACCTGCAGGTGGTGGCCTACCGGATGCTCGGCTCCTTGTGACATCGGTTGGGTTCCGCTCGTCACTACTATGACGGAACACAACGAAGGAATGTGACCGATGGACGAACACGAATGGCTGGCGGAGCAATTCGAGGCCGAGCGTCCCCACCTGCGGGCGGTGGCCTACCGGATGCTCGGCTCCCTGAGCGAGGCGGACGACGCCGTGCAGGAGTCCTGGCTCCACCTCAGCCGCTCCAACACGAGCGGCGTCGAGAACCTGGGCGGATGGCTGACGACGGTCGTCGCGCGGGTGTGCCTTGACCTGCTGCGCTCGCGCAACTCGCGGCGCGAGGAGCCCCTGGGCGTGCATGTACCCGACCCGATCGTGAGCCGCGAGGACGGGATCGACCCCGAGCAGGAAGCGCTCCTGGCCGACTCGGTCGGTCTCGCGCTGCTCGTGGTCCTCGACACGCTTTCTCCCGCCGAGCGCCTCGCGTTCGTGCTGCACGACCTCTTCGCCGTGCCCTTCGACGAGATCGCTCCCATCGTGGGGCGCTCCCCGACCGCGGCAAGGCAACTCGCGAGCCGCGCACGTCGCCGGGTGCAGGGAGCGGCCATGATTCCCGACGTCGATCTCACTCGCCAGCGAGAAGTGGTCGACGCCTTCCTCGCCGCCTCACGCGGCGGTGACTTCGATGCGCTTCTCGCCGTGCTCGACCCAGACGTCGTGCTCCGAGCCGACCGCGCAGCCGTGCATGCGGGCGCATCGAGGGAGGTCCGCGGTGCGCCGGACGTGGCCAGGCAGTTCTCGGGGCGTGCCCGGTTCGCGCAACCGGCGCTCGTGGACGGAGCCGTGGGAGCCGTGTGGGCTCCGGGCGGACGACCGCGTGTCGTCTTCGGCTTCACGATCACGCGCGGCAAGATCGTCGCCATCGACCTACTTGCCGACCCCGAGCGCCTCCGCCAGCTCGACCTGGTAGTCCTGGATGACTGACGAGCCAACCCGAAGCTCGCGGCTCCGGTCAGGGGGCGGCCCTGCGGGGGGTATATAAAAATTGAGGGAATACAATAGATTTCCCCATATATATACTATATAGGTGGAACATGCAATGTCAAGCATTGCTGTATTGATGTGGGGCGGCTCACCATCCTGACATCAGTGGGTTTGATGGGCAATGTGACGATGGTGACACCCCCATTTTCGGGGGTGTCACATTGTGAGTCCGCTCCCCAGGCCGCTTCATGGGGCAATGTGACACTTGTGACACCCTTTACACGGGGGATCAAGTTTCGTCCGCGAGCGGCTTGCTCCTTTCTTTTCCTCTTCCGTCTGCTGGAAGGTCGCGCCAGGTTGTGTCAGAAGACGTTGTGTCTGCTGCCAGCGCTTTTCCGCACGTTCTGCCAGACGCGCGGTGCGAGCTTCGCATTCTTGTTGCTGGTGTCGAGCGTTTGCCAGGCGGCTCTGTGCCTTCTGTTGCCGCTTTCTTTTCTTCATCGCCCTCACTGCTCTCCTGTTCTCGTCGCTTCCCCCAATAACGAGAGAGACACCATTCACCACTCACAATCCGGCGTTCGTCAGTTCTTCTTTCAATGCACGCAGGTTACGGTTCTGCTCACGCAACGTCGCCATGTAGCTCATCCATCCCTCATGCTCACCGAGCTTCTCGTAGAGCGCACGCATGTTTGCGAGGTACTTACAAGCCTGTTGGTAGTTTTGACGGCCCCGCATGGCAATCAGTCGTTCGGCAAATAGCCGATAGATTTCGATCGCTTCACGAGGTCGCGTCTCTTCAGCGGCCCTGGCAACCTCAAGGGCGAGAGAGCCAGGTCCATAATATCCGTAGCCATCCGCGTAGATGTAGCCATAGCTGTCTTTCTTGACGATTCCTTTCAGCCGATGCACGGCCTCGTCGATATCGCCTTCATCCAGTGCGATCTGAATAAGGAGTCTCGCATTGCTGCCTTGCTCCAGGAACGCCATCACCTCTGGTCGAAGCGTTTCCCAACGATGTAGTTGCCGCGCCAGATTGCGGAGTTGCTGGTAGCGTCCGAGATAGAGTTGTCTGCGGAATAACAGCTCAACGATCTCCAATTCGGTGGTGTGGTTGCCTCTGGTCTGGTAATATTTCTGGAGCCATTCCAGGAGACGTACGTCTGGCTGCTCTTTGAGGCGTGCCCTCGCCAGGCGCTCAGCCACGGCATCCTGTCCATGCGCAACGAAGAGATCGGCCAGGCGAGGAAAGGAAGAGTCATCAACACGCTCTGTTTCTCTGGCGGCTTCGTCTATGCGTCCCAATGTCAAAAGGCGATCGATCAGGTCCGAGGTGCGCCCTGTCTCACGGCAGATACGCAGGTAGGTTTCATCGTCGAGGGTGTCTTGCTCCAGATCCAACAAGAATCTGCCATATGCCTGACGTGGGGAACCTGCAATTCTTTCCTCTTTGTTGGTCAACACATCATGAATCCGCGTTGCCAGCATCTGTCGCTCCAATGGCTGAGTGTATCGCACTAACTGATCCGATGCGCTGCCGTAAAAGCTGTGGCTCTCATCAGCGTGCAAATCGCGTTGGTAGATGGCAAACAACACCTCGATGATCTTTGCACGCGCCACGCGATCAGTGTGTGGATCAGCCAGGCAGCTCCCTAACGCTTCAATACACGCCTCGACCAGTTCCTCTAACCCCTCCTCCTCTGGATAGTAGCCCTCTTCTTCATAGTAGTCATCACTGTCGGCCTCTTCTTCATAATAGAGGTGGGACTCTTCGAAGATCTCGTTCACCAGGGTTTCGTAGATGGTTGCCGCGCCCAAAAAGTCTTGCTGCCGTACCAGTTGATCTGCCGTGTCTTTGACGGGCAGCAGGTGCTGGCTGATGCGTGACGTGTCGTGTTGAAACGCATCGGCAACCTGGCGGCGATAGGTGTCCGGGTTCACCGAGAGCAGCCTCTGAGCAGGGCGAATGAGATATCCATCGGGATGGCGCACCCAGAATTGCCGCATGTGCCAGGGATAGTCCGCCAATGGGCGTACGATGTCGGCCTGGGCCTGCTGAGCTTGACGGTACACCTCATCAGCACTCTCGACGAGAAGGACGATCTCCACGCCGCTGCCACGCTGCCCCGGCGCAAGCAGGCGGGCGCGTTCGGGTTCCCAATAGGGCGCGTGGTCGGTCGCCAGTTGAATGAAGGTTTCTCCCCGAGAGAGCTCTGCGTAATCGTTTGCCTCGCGAGCCACGACACGAAAGCCCAGAGTGTTCTCAAACCAGGCGATCGATTGCTCGAAGTCGCTGACGCATATTTCAACCCAACTGGTTCTGGTCATGTCTACGTTCCTTTCCAGACAAGATGCGACGAACACCCTCCAGGTCATGAGCAACGAATGCTCCACAATGACAACCGAGAGACGTGTCCAGGAGCGTTTCGCTTTCCGGCGAGCGATGTGCTTTCCTTTGGTCATGGCCCTATTCTAGCAGATCGAACAAGCCCAACGCGACGGGCACCTGAAACGCTCGTGCATGAGGCGGCGATACGATGACGCGGGCATTGATAGAGCGTGATCTTATCTTATATCTGCTGGAAGAACCGCCAACCCCGCCTCCGTCATCTTCCCCTCGCGTAGCAATCGAGCAGCACGAGCACGATTGCCAGCCGTCCACTGACTCTTTGGGCGACGAGGGGTGAAGCGGATCGCATAGGTTTGCTCGTTCATCCCCCTTGACTGGCTATCGATCCAGCCGAAGCAGAGGGCTTCTTCGACCGCGTCCTCGTAGGAGATTCCAGTGTGATGAGCGCTCTTTTTGTAGAAGACGAGCCAGATCTCTTTGTATGTGTGGATATGCGCCGCAAGCCAGGCGCGCCATTCTTGACGGGAATGAACCAGCAGCGTTTCTCCTATCTCCATGTCTTTCTCCTCAACATGTTCTCATCGTTGAGTCTATCACGTTCCCGATCAACGAGGCCACATACCATCGCCTCTTTCGCTGACAGCATGAGCGTGTGATATGCTATCAGTGTGCAACGAAGGGAGACGTACGATGGATCAGCAAGCCCATGCGTTTCTCGGGGAGGATGTTGTGCTTTGTCCGCTGCTTTTCGCCATGGCAAAGCGGAGGCAGAGCATGCCTCACAATGGGCATGCCACAGCAAGAAGAGCATGCCCGACACAAACCAAAGGAGGTTTCCCATGCGTTTTGACAAACAGGTAGCACTCGTCACCGGAGCCGGTTCCGGGATTGGACGCGCGCTGGTGCAGCGTTTTGTGGCTGAAGGGGCTTCCGTGGTGGCCGTAGATATTGTCGAGGCTCCACTGCACGTGCTGGTGAAGGAACTGCAAGAGCAGGGAGGCAAGGCGGTTGGCTGCGTTGCCAACGTGGCCAGCGAGACGGATACCCAGAGGATGCTTGACACCGCCGTCTCCACCTACGGGCGTCTGGATATTCTCTGCAACAACGCCGGGATTATGGACTCCATGACACCGGCAGCGGATGTTTCACTGGAATTATGGAACCGCGTTTTGGCAATCAATCTGACCGGTCCCTTTCTGGCCTGCCGCCTTGCTCTTCCAATCATGCTCCAACAGGGTGGGGGCCGTATCGTCAACACCGCCTCCGAGGCTGGTCTGCGTGGTGGGACTGCCGGAACCCCCTACACGGTTTCCAAACATGGGGTCGTTGGTTTGACCAGGAGTATCGCCTTCTTCTACGGCGACCGTGGCATCCGTTGCAATGCGGTCTGCCCCGGGCCAGTCGAAACCAACATTGGGTTTGGAGGCGGAACGCCTCATGAAGCTGGTATGGCGCACGTATGGAAGCTCATTGAGGCCACTACGGTAGGACAGCCAGCCAAACCAGAACAACTCGCCGCTGCCATGGCCTTTCTGGCTTCCGACGAGGCCAGTTTCCTCAATGGAGCCATCGTGCCAGTTGACAATGGCTGGTTGGCAGGATAAACGAGCTAAAATAAAATGAATATTCTGGTCTATGGAGCAGGAGTCATTGGCAAAGAACATGAGTGAGACCATGATACAGAAGCCGATGTGGCTGGGCCTTAGCCAGTCAACAATACACTGATTACCATGATCACGAAGGGGGGGTACCAGTCCACGATGACCGCAAGCTCTTTGAGATGCTGATCCTTGAGGGGATGCAGGCAGGCTTGAGCTGGTCCCTGATCCTCAAAAAGCGAGCGGGATACCTCCAGGCGTTTGATGGCTTTGATGCGAGGAAGATTGCGCGCTATGATACCCGCCACGTCCAGGAGCTCCTTGCTAACCCTGAGATTGTGAGAAACAGGCTGAAAATCCAGGCCACGCTTCAGAACGCGCGCGCCTTTCTTCAGCTCCAGTCCGATGCAGGAAGGTTCGATGCCTTTCTCTGGCAATTTGTGGATGGACAATCGAGACAGAATGCCTGGAAATCCTTGCAGGAAGTTCCTGCCAGGACGAAGGAATCCGATGCTATGAGCAAGGAGTTGAAGCGACGTGGTTTTACCTTTGTTGGTTCTACCATTTGCTATGCGTTCATGCCAGCCGTTGGAATGGTCAACGATCACGTCATCGAGTGTTTCCGCTGGCAAGAAGTGCAAGCCCTTGCTCGATAGTTCTCTCTAGTGTCAATCGGGACATACCATCGAGAGGAGAAGATATGCCTGAGAAGAGCTTCGATGTGCAAGCACGCTTCGACGTACAAGGCCGTACCGCCGTCATCACGGGCGGCAGCGGCTACTTTGGACGCGCCATGGCTTCTGCCCTGGCCCAGGCAGGCGCACAGGTCGCTATCCTGGGTCGTCATGGCGAGACCACGCA
>WNGE01009526.1_pt1 | contig 13654 bp, 12 predicted proteins | sample 5400651 | NCBI WGS metagenome assembly WNGE01 (sample SAMN13153370, study PRJNA577476) | soil metagenome | isolation source: 60 cm soil or saprolite under grassland replicate 2 | place: USA:California | collected 2016-06-15 | reverse complement strand
CACTGGCCGCCCGAGTCGGTGGCAGGCGGGCCGGCCGGAGTGGGCACGTACCCCTCGGGTGCCGGTCCGGGCGCGGTGGTGGACACGACCGAGGTGGACGGTGCCGGCGGCGCTGGGGCGGCGTGGCCGGTCACCGTCCCGAGCAGAGCGGGGAGGGCGAGCGCGGTCAGCACCAGGACCACCACGGCGATGGCCAGACGGCGCAGCGGCCGCGCGCGGCGGGTAGCCGGCAGCTCGTGCGCGGGGATGCCCCAGGGGGTGCCGAGGTAGCGGGCCTCGGCGGCGGCGTGGTCGGCGTGGTGCTGGCGGGCCAGGCGCAGGGCGGCGCGCCAGCCGCGCGGCTCGCTGTAGGTGTGGCAGTCGTTGCGGTTGCAGGCGAACGCGCAGACGCCGTTGCGGTAGCGGGTGACGACGCCGGCGCCGATGTGCAGGGTTCTCGGGTGGGACATGCGATGGTCCTTCCTTCTCGGGTGTGGTTGCGGGGGCGCGTCCGGGGAGCCGGGCCGGGTTGGCGCCCCCGCTACAGGGATCAGCGGGTCGGAGGCCAGTCGGCGGGCTCCGTGTCCGGCTCGGGGTCGGCCGGCGGGTCGAGGTCGATCCGCTGGGGTGGGACGGCGGCGCGCCGATGCTTGCGGCGCCGGTCGACCAGGAACACGGCCACAAAGCCGGCGAACAGCACCAACGCGATAGCCAGGGTCACGGGGAAGTCACCTCCTTCGAGGCCGTGGTGGGTGGGGCGGGGAAGGGGTTGACCAGGCGGTCAGCCCAGCCGGCGGCGTAGCCGTCAACGATCGAGGCCACGAACAGCACCGCCGCCACGAACAGCACCGCGCGGAACCCCAAGCGCTTCACCGTCGCCTGCCCGTGCTCGGGTCGCTGGCGGCGGCGACTTGGAAGGGGTCAAGGGGGCCGGCGGTGCCGCGGCACAGCGGGCAGCGTCGGGCGGCGCCGCCCTGGTTCTTCAGGCGCCGCTCGCGGCTGCGGGTGGCCGGGTACTCGACGTAGGCGAGCTCGAAGGTCAGGCCCGCGGCCAAGGCGACCTGCACCAGCCGGCCAGGGCCTGCCCACTTGGGGTTGCGGTGCTCCCGGGTGATGCGGCGGACCAGGTCGTCGGTCCAACCCCAGTAGTGGCCGGCGTACTGCCCCCGGCAGCCGTTGCCCCGCAAGGGCCGGTGCTCGCCGCTGGCGGGATCGCGGAAGCAGAGCAAGTACACGAAGCCAGGCGGACCCGGGGCCGACTGCGTCCACGGCTGGGCGGCAGCCCACCGCGCCACCGCCGCGGCAACCTCGGCCGTCGTGCTGGCCGGCACCGCCGGCGGTATGGGCAGTGCTGGCGGGATCGCGTTGGCGGGGTGGATGGCCAGCTTGACCGCGTGCCGGAGCCGGCTCAGGTGCACCTGCGCGGCGACCGGCAGGCCGGCGGCGGCGCCGGTGTAGTCCAGGCTGGCCAGCAGGCTGGCGGCCACCTCCACCACCCGACCCCTGACGCGCAACGCCGCCAGCGCGGCCGGGTCGACCGCCGCTGCCGTGGGCAGCTCCACCGCGGCGGTCACCGGACCGCCCTCCGCCGGGGCGGGTACACCGTGCCGGCCCGCACGATCGAGATGGCCGGCCACTCAAACCACAGGTCCTCGATTCCGTAGCCGTCCTCGGGCTCGTACTGCCCGCGGGTCCTGGACACCGACCGGAACCGCAGGCCGAACACCGGGTACTCCTCCGCCAGGAAGGTCTCGCCGTAGGGATCGGGGTCGCCGGTAGGGTGGCCGATGGCCACGTCGCCGAGCGCTGGCGGCCACCACGGCTGCGCCTCCATCGCGGCCCAATGGCCGCTGATCGCCGCCAGCTCCCCGCCGAGGTCCCGGCGGGCCTTCAGGTCCTCGATCTCTGCCAGCGGCGCCAGCGCGGCGCCGGCGGCACGGAGCCGCCCGGCGAGGTAGTAGCGCACCAGCCCGGGGCTCTTGCGGGACGGATACGGGCCGTCGCGGCGGTCGAGGTCCAACACCTCCGCCAGCCGGTCAACCGCCGCGGCGGCGGCCGGCGGCTCGGCGATCAGGCGGAGGTTCAGCAGGTCGGTCACGCTGCCTCACCGCCCTCGACCTGCGAGGGATCGAGCAGGTCGGCGACCCGGTCGCTAAGCGCCAGCGCCAGCTCGCGGCGCCGCACCGCGGCCCGCCGTACCCGCTGCTCAGGCACCGCGTCCCAGCAGCCATGCTCGGCTCGCACGCCAAAGGTGGGGTTGAGCCGGTCGAATGCCGCGGTCATGTCCAGGCGGCGGCCCACCTGCACCGACCGGCGCACCCGTCCGACCGCGTCAGTGTCCAGCGCCCGGTGGATCAAGCTCGGCCGGTCCCCGCCGAGGTCCTGGACAAGACTCCCCAGGGCGCCCGCAAGCTGGTAGGCAACGTTGGGCTGGGTGATCGCCTCGGGCTCGTGCTCCTGGATCAGGCGGGCCATCTGCTGTTGGATCAGGCTCACCAGCTCCAGCGCGGCGGCCGGGTCCACTCGAGGCGACGGGGGGGCGGTCATGCGGCCTCACCACCCTCGGGGCTGGTGGGTGCCATGGAGCAGTAGCCGCCATGGCGCTGGCAGATGCCGTTGCCGTCCCAGACGTGGCTGTCGGCCATGGACAGGGCGCGGTGTCGGCGCTGGCGGGCGCGGTCGACTGCGCGCGTCCGCTCCAGCTCCACCGGGTTGGCGCGGCGGCGCTGCCGGGACTCGTGCGAGGCAGCGCGGGTGCAGTCCTGGCACCAGGCCGACAGCCGACCGTCGCGGCGCTGGTAGAAGGCACTTGCGGGCTTGGTCTCCCGGCAGCACCGGCACCGCTTGTGTGAAGAGACGCCGGCCGTCATGCGGCCGCGCCCCCAGCCGGGGGTGAGGCCTGCGAGGACTCGGGAAGCGCAGCCGGCGTGAACAGGCCAGCGAGCGACCACTTGGGGATGTAGATCGTGTTGCCGATGCGCTGGTGGGGCAGCACGCCCTTGGCCACCCACTCGTAGATGGTGTTGGGGTGCTTGTCCAGCAGCCGCGCGACCTTGGCGACGGTGTACGCGATCGGCTCGTCGGTGGCCTGATCGCGCTTGGAAACGCCCTGCCCGGCGGGCAAGGCGGTACCCTGAGCATGCATCTGGGGCTCCTACCTCGATGCGACCAGCGGCCCCGGCGCCGAGGTGGTGGCACACCTTGGGCTTCTGCCGGGGCCGTTTCCTTCCTGTACTCACCCTCCTTTGGGTTCTCACAGATCCTTACGGGAGTGGAACTACGTTACTACGTTCCTATGTACCTGTCCACCGGGTTCCGAGGTACGGGACTAAAATGCAAATGGCCTGGTCAGCCAGTACAGACGACGGAAGGGATAGGAGCCCCGAATGCCTCTTCCACGCCAAACGGCCTACAGCCAGATCGCTGATCTTCTACGCCAGGAGATCCTGGCCGGCGACTACGAGCCCACCGACGACAACCCGCGCCGCAACGAGCTACCCGGCGCCGCGGAGCTCGGTACGAAGTACGGCGTCAGTGACAAGACGGCCGGGCGGGCAATCCAGCAGTTGATCGCGGAAGGGCTCGTCATGAGCCGGCCAGGACTCCGGCCAATCGTCCTTCCCCGCAACCAGCGCGCCGATCGCTGGCCCATGAATCGCCGCTACGCGCGAGCCAGGGAAGCACGCGGGCTGGTGTTCGGCGGCGATATGCAGGGCCGTGAGGTCGACAAGCAGACCACCAGTACCGGTAAAGTCCCAGCACTAGAGCCTGTAGCGGCACTCCTGCGCATCGATCCAGGGCAAGACGTGTGGGCGCGGGCACGAGAGGCGCTCATCGACGGCCGCGTGGCCGAACTCAGCGTGAGCTACTTCCCGCTCGACTTGGCCGAGGGCACCATCCTCACAACCCCGGGGCCATTCCCACCCGGCGGCGTGGTCGCGGCCCTCGAGGGCCTCGGGCGCCGCGTCATGCGGACTGCCAACGAGGCCCGCGCCCGACTCGCTGGCGAGGATGAGCTACGGGCCTTCGGCGTCGATCCTGACCTGGCGCCGCTGGAGAGCCGCATCGTGATCGAGGTCATCCATGCGACCTACGGTGCCAGCGACGAACCGCTGGAGGTGGTGGTGAGCGTCCGCCCAGCCGATAGCAACGTGATCATCTTCGAGACCTACGAGGGCCCAGCCGAAGAGACCGAGGAACAGCAGACCGCCAACCAGCCCGCAACGGCACGGGCACAGGAAGGCAGGCTCTCGTGACGACCCGGCCACTCTTCGACGCTAACGCCTCCACGAAGCTCGAAGCCGTCTACCGCACCCCAGACGTGGTCGCGCAACGACACGCCACGCTGCACCGCCTCGGGCTTCAGCCTGGAGAACGGGTCCTCGACGTAGGCGCCGGTCCCGGGTTCCTGGTGGTGGAGATGGCCGAACAGGTCGGACCAGGCGGCCACGTCACCGGCCTGGACATCTCTGACAGCATGGTGGCGCTCGCCCAACGGCGCTGCGCCCACGAGCCCATCGCCAGCCGGGCATCCATCGTCAAGGGCGACGCGACCGCGCTTCCCTTCCCCGACGCCAGCTTCGATGTGGGCGTCTCGACCCAGGTCTACGAGTACGTCTCCAACATCACTCGGGCGCTCGCCGAGCTGCACCGCGTGCTGCGGCCCGGTGGTCGGGTGCTCATCCTGGACACCGACTGGGACTCGGTGGTGTGGCACGCCCACGACCGGGCACGCATGCAGCGGATGTTGGCCGCCTGGAACGAACGGTTCGCCGACCCGTATCTCCCGCGCACGCTCGCCCGTCGCCTGCACGATGCCGGCTTCGCGGTCCGCTCCCGAGACGTGCTCGTGCTCTTCAACCCCGAGTACGAACCGGACACCTACAGCGTGACCAACGGCCGCATCATGGCCGACTTCGTCGTCGGCCGGCAGGCCATCAACGGTGACGAGGTTGAGGCGTGGAGGCGTGACCTGGAGCAACTCGGCCGCCAGGACGACTACTTCTTCAGCCTCAACCGGTACCTGTTCCTCGCCGAGAAGCGCCAACCTCGGCGCTGACCCGGTCGAGTACGTCGAGGCCGTCTCTGGCCAACGACCTGCAGTAGCATCCGCGTTGTGACAATCTGCTCAACGGTTCCAAGCCGGCCTGCAGGCGGCCGCCTGCGAGCGGCCGCCGGCATCCCAGCCGCCGGACGTGCCGACCCCTCGCATCAGGCCCCTCAGCCGAGTATGCTCCTAGTGATACGTAATTAGATTGCTACCTTTCGAATGCGCCATGCTAAATGGAGGAGCCGTTATGCCCGACGCCTACGCCGCCGTTGATGACCAAACCATTAAGAGTCCAGCCTTCAAACGCTTGTGCCACTTGGCGGCCCTGGACGAGCAAGGCGACAAGCGGCAGGCTGTCGTTGATGGTCTCATCATTACAGCAATGCTCTACCGCGATGGTCCATGGCGAGACTGGACGGACTGGCAACAAGCGCTAGACGACATTTACGGACTCGAATTAACAGAGGAAGAAATACAAGGTGGAATCGATCGCTCCTTAGCAGAAGGCCGCCTCACACGAGCAGGAAGACCAGAATACAGTCTATCACCAAAGCAGAGAGAAGTCGCTGAGCGCAAGATCCGCGACGCCGAGGCCCTAGAGAAGCGGGTACGAGATAACTGGTTATCGCAGATACCACCTTCGCTCCTCGAATCTCCAGGAGCCGACACTCTATGGTCGGCGCTCCAAGAGTACATGGCTAAGGCATTTCGTCAACATGGCGTAGAGACGATCTCGCTGCTAACGACTGAGCCAGTGCAGCAAACGGATGGTCTGAGCATGGCCCAGCTTCTTGAAGCTGCTATTACGGAGACAACTTCGGTCGGCTCAGATCGTGACGCTGTTGGAGAAGCCATCAAAGAATTCTTCGAGGTTCTCGACCCGGAGCGCGTCAAGTATGTTACCCAGCTGTTAGATGGAACGGTTTCATTCTTCTCTTTGCGTGTAGATCCTGAAACCGCTGACTTCCTAAAAGGTTCCCTCCCCCCTCTCAGCATATTCTTAGACACCAACGTAATCTTTGGCCTCCTCGACATACACGATAGTCCCATGGCAGGAGTTACGCGGGAGGCCATAAGGGCCATTACAGTGAATCGGTTGCCGTTCAAGCTCTATTATCATGCGAGAACGTTAAAAGAACTTGACATGACATTAGATGCCATTGGCTCTCACCTACGGTCACGGACATGGTCCCCGGCTCTAAGCCGCGCTGCACTCGGGTTTGCTCAAGCAATGAGCGGTATCGAGCTGCGGTATCATCGCCTCAATTCTCAATCCCCGACTCCAGTATCCGCTTACTTGAGTCGATACGCTAATCTACCAGAACTCCTAAATTCCTATGGATGCCAGATATACAGGGATCCGAACAACCTTGGATATACAACTGAGATGAAAGGCGAGTTAATCGCTGAATATCAGGAGTATGCCAAAGATATGCGACGAAGGAACCCTCGACCCTATGAAGCGCTGGACCACGACATTGTCGTTTGGTTAGCGACGCAACGCGGAAGAAAAGGATCGAGGAAGGCTGCCCTTGATTCGGGGAGCATTTTGCTCTCTGCGGATTTCCTCCTCTGGCGATTTGACCATGAGTACCTTAGAGTGGAGCGTAAGGCAACGCCATGCGTCGTGCTGCCGACTTCGCTGATGCAGGTGCTCAGGCCGTTTTCGGCTACGATACCAAATTTTGACGCTGCCTTTCTACGGACATTTGCCGCACCTGAATTTCGTGCGCTTGGGGTTGAAGCGGAGAAGACGATTGGTGCTGTCCTGGCCTATCTCGCGACTTTCTCCGATCTTCCAGAAGAGACGGCACGCCGCATTCTTGCGAATTCCATAGTAATGAAGAGACTCGGCAGAATAGACAGCAGGTCTAAAGACTTTGCTACGATTATTGATCAGCAGATGGTCGATCAGAATGCCGGCCTGCTAGAGGAGCGCATCGCCCTCGAAAACCAGCTCAAGGAAAGAAGGCGAGCTGAGGAACGGGCGAAGGCAGAGCTGCAGCAAGTGAAGGCTCGCTTGGAGGAAGTAGCGGAGTCCGGTCAGGCGCAGATGGAACGAGAGCAGCAGGTAGAGATAGATTCTCAGTCGGCACTGGAAGCTGAGCGTGCAAAGGCAGCTGGGGCTATACGGCAAGCCAAGGTCTACCGCGCCGGCCTGCTGGGGCTCGTCGCTCTGGTTTCCTCCCTCGTGGTTTATTATTGGAGCTATGGGCGGCCTATAGCCTTCCTAAGAGATCATCCAAACCGGCTAGGTATTGTAGTGACGGCTCTGACTGCCGTGTGGACTATTCCCCTTATTGGGTTTCGGCGGCTTAGAGCAGTAGCCTTTACCATTCTAGTGGTAGACCTGGGCGCCCTATTGACGATCATCAGCAAGGGTAAGTGAGACCCTAAGGTCAAGCTTGTTTATCGGGGGGAGGCCATCACCATCGGGGGGAGGCCATCACCATCACTCATCGGAGTCATGCTCGGCGTTGCTTTGCAAGCAGAGAGTCGCCCAGCGAGCAGTCGCCGCCCTCTTGGGGGCCCCTCTGGCTCGGCCCTTACGCCGCCCTGGTCAGGCGACGTGGCGGAGATGTCGGAGATGGTTGGTAAGCCATCGCCCCTTGTGTGAGTCCTGCCACTCCTGCCACTCCTGGGCATCACAAGCCCGTGAAACCGACACTCGGCACCTTGCCGAGACCTTGACCCTGCGGGTGATGCGAATGGCCTGGGTGGCGTGGGGAAGCGTGGGAAAAAAGGCAGGGGTTATTTGTCAGTCAAAGTTGCTGTCTCGCAGGCATAGCAACAAGTGGCCAAGGAACTTCTCGCTTCGCGATGGATCGACCTCGCCGCCGACCAGTGTCCATTGATGTCGGAGGTTGTGGCCGATACCGGTGATTATGCGGCTTTGGACGAATTGGATGAGCAAGGCGGCGAGCGCTGCGGTCGTGATTGCCTCTCCAACGTGACCGCTATTCTTGTCCATCAACCAGAAGGATCTGACGAACCCAGCGACCTCGCAATGCGATACCGGCAGCGACAACTCGGCGACCCGGGTTTTGGCCGCCCTCGGTTCCCACACCTCAAGGTGAACAGTTGTCGGCGTTGGCTCGTCCCGCACGAACAACCAGCTGTCTAGCGACAGTCTGCTGATCGTGGACGCGCCACGTTCGGCTACCGTGCTGAAGCGCTCGGGCGACTCCTTGAACGACAGCGGGTCCTTTGGATCCTTAAGCTCTCCCGGGGTGGCAGGGGGAAGCTGCGCTCGCGAATAGATCTCGTCTGTGCCATTTCCTTTCCAGAAAGCCTCATGAGTTGGCCTGACCCACACATTCGACGGTTTGGAAGCGACCAATAACGACAGCCATCGCGGATCGAGTTGGTTCGCTAAGGCGAGCATCCGCTTCTGGCTTAGGCCACCAATCATCCGCAGTTTCTTCTTTCGATTCTTGCCGCTGCGAGCATCCTGCTGCAGCCAACTCCGGATTAAATCAGTGTCACGAAGGAATCGGGTGAATATTGGGTCTGAGCGGTTCTCAACGGCGTCCATCAGGTAGAGCTCGTCGGTCCGGTTCCGGTTCGAGTACCAGGACTCTACGGCGCGATTCGCGCCGAAGCTGAACCCGGCCAAGGTGAGCCGGTCGAGCTGTACGCCGGACGCGACCGCCTCCGCAATGGCACCGTTTGCGTGAAGGCAAATGAGTAGGTGTTGTAGAAGGCCCGGCAGCGAGGCCGTAATCGCTTCCCCGTAGTTTCCGCCACTCGGCCACGGATAGATGAGCAGGATCCGCTTTCCAGAACGCATCAGCTGTTGTTCGAAACCATTGTTGGAGTTTGCATCCCAACTTGCCCATCGTGGCGTCGTGTCGGGTGACCGGACAAAGAAGGGCCCGTCGACTGGCGGATCGATCACATAGCGCTGCAATCGGCCCCTCACCATCGCATCGGCGGTCTTGCTGTAGGTACCCTGCGGGATTGCTGGGCGGTAGAAAACCAGAATGTCAAAAGAACTATGCGCACGGTCATCCCCACGACTGTGCCAGTGCCCACGTGGCCGGAAGTCGTTGAACCGGCTCGTGTCGAGCGGCGGCGGAACGACGACCATCCAAGTCTTGGGTACCGGTGCCGAAGTCAGCTCAAGGACATGGAATGTGCAGCCATGATGTGGATTATCTCGGTAGGGATTCTTTGGGTCGAATAGCCACGGAGGGTTGTATTCGTCCTGGTACTTCGAATTGTTGACGCTCTTCGTCACTTCCAGAAACGTGAGATCGACATTCAGCTGGATGAATTTTCCTGGATCCGTTGCTGTCACCGCCCATGACAGACGGGGATGGAGCCTTCGGGCCCATACAGGAAGGGTAGGACCAGTGGGATCGGGCTCTAACGATGCGTCCCGCGCGACACGGAAGAGTTGCTCCCACTGCTCGACGACCGTCGCGCGATCGGGGGAGACGATCGTCATGGCGACCGACACCCGGGTGCCAGGCGTGACGGGGTCTATCGGGATTTCCACCAGCCCGCTCGTTGGGTTCGTCGCAGTGACTAAGGAGTCGTTGACCTTCACGACGAGCTGCACCAGCGGGACAAGGTTCGGATCAACACTTCGTTCCCACAGTTTGATAGGGAGTAACTTCATGCCGACGGCCATCTCGATAAATGCCGACGGAGCAGGCTGAAGTGCGAACTTGTCGTTCTCTGTACGGACTGACTGTCAGGGCAGGAGCCTCGGTAAGAATGCCTTGTAAGGAGCTGCATCCTACACACCTGCCCGACGCTGATGAGATCGGGATTAGGAATACCGCTCGCGGTCGCAATCAATGGAAAGTGGGTTGTGTCACGGTAGAAGCGTTCGGTCAGCGCCGAAAGAGTGTCATCCTCAACGACGGTGCGCATCCTGGCCATGACCTCTCCTGCACTCGAGCACCCGGCTGCCGGTCAGACATCGTGCTATTGATTGGATCGTAGGAGACTTGCAGGGCGACGACCTGGTCGGTGGGGAGGACTTCGATCCATTGGTCGAAGACCTGGTAGGGCTCGGCTGGGCGGAAGCCGCCGGCCAGCGGGTCGAAGCCGGTCTCGAAGACCTCTTCCGTGGCGAGGAGATTTGCGATGTTGGTATTGGACTTCTGCAGGTCCGACGCGACGAGCTTCAGGACTTCTCCGACCTTCTTGCCCTGGTACTCGGGCGGGTCGCCCGGCTGGAAGGGGTAGGGCAGGCCCAGGGCCGCCTCACCTTCGACCTCGGTGACCCATTGGAGCGCGGCGAGTTCGTGACCGGGCCGGACCGGCAGGACCGCTTTGGCCCAGGCGGCATTGAGGAATTGGTTGCGGCGTTCGTCGCCGTCGATCTGGATCAGCCATCCCAGCGAGCTGCCCAGGGGCGCGGGCAGGGTCTGCTCCGTAATCAGGTAGTTCACCCGCCACTCGTCGGCGAGCGGGTCTGGTGGATCGGAGCTCTTGTAGCTGTCCGTATAGGAATACCAGCTGGCCACGGTCTCACCGGCGAGGGGTGTCGCCTGGTCGGCTGCCCACGGCGGCGCAGGCACCGGGTACTTGCCGACACTGTTCTTGGTGGGATGCGTCCCGACGCTGCCTGGCCGCCAGAAGTCGGGGGCGACGAAGTACAGCATCTCGTCCACGTCGAAGATCTGCCGGATCAGCTCCGAGCCGAGGTGCGGATCTTCAAAGAGCGCCGTGAGCTTGTGGATCAGGTTCCCGTAGACGGTCTGGCGCTCCTCGCTGCGCAGGTTCTCAGGGGGTCGGGGTCGCATCGAGCTGACCAGCTTGAGGCGATCCCGCACGGCGTTCCCATAGGCTTCACGCTGGAGTTGCGCGACCTGCTCGTCGTAGGCGGCCGCTGCGTCGGCGTTCTGCTTTTCGATCGCCTGCTTGGTCGCATCCGTCGCCACGTAGATGAAGACGGCGTCGAACGGCATGGACTTTCTGCCTTGGAAGTTCGCGTGGGTCAGGCGCAGCGAGAAGCTGTTCTTCACCGGGTCGGGGTTGGCGCTCATGCCCAGGTCGGATGCGGTGGTGGTGTATTGGACCTGAGCACCGTGGAAGTCGATGCTGGCGAGCTTGGTTAGAACGTAACCCGGCGGAGGAGGCGGCAATGGATAATCGAACCTGAACTGGATGATGTCGTTATCGCCAGCAAGGGGCTTGAAGATCCCGTGGTCGGCGTTTTCGGGTGAGGTCTTGTAGGTGTTCTCGGCTTCGTCGTCGGCCCCCTGGATCAGGATGAACGGCACGTCCGCGTGGAAGGGCACCTGCTTGTCCGCCGGCGGGGGTAGCACCTCGGGTTTCTTGATCGCGGTCAGGTCGGGTGCCGGGACGACCTGAACCAGGTCCCCCAACCCCAGGTCACGACCCGGATCGGGGAGGTACACCTGCCAGCTCAGCCGCGCCCCGATGTGCTGCAACTGCACGCCGACCTTGCGCATCTTGCGCCGCAGCTCGTAGTTGACCAGCTGATCCGTGGTGTTCTGCACGACATAGCGGCGGCTGGAGGTGTCCGTGGTCTCGGTCACCGTCTTGAACGTGGTCTTGTAGTTCCGTTTGATCTCGCTGGTGACCTTCGCGCTTTGCGTGCGGGTATGCTTGTGCGTCTCCTCCGAGGAGCGCTTGATCGTGCTCTGCGTGCTGAAGCTCGCGCTCGCGTCGGCGTGGTAGATCGGAGCGTTCACGCCGCCGGTCACGCTGACGCCGAGCTTGGTGTCGTTGGCGTTGTCCTCCTTGACCGCGTCAGCGACGTCGTCCTGCTCGGTCAGGCTCTCCTCGATCTTGCGGGAGGTCTCCTCCGATTGCTCGGCGACCTTCTCGACCAGCGTGCGCCGCGTACTAGTCTCGACCACCTCCACGGTGCCGCCGGGACTAATCCACAGGTGTCCGGCAGGGACACCGAGGAAGGTGTCGAACTCGAAGAAATACTGCCGGAAGAGGTTTACCAGTCCTACCGGTGACAGCACACCTTGGGCGGCAGCCTCGTAGCGGTCGGCTAGTGCTGCAAGGGTTTCGTCGCTCAGCGTGCGCGCCGCGGGTCCCGAGAACGTCTGGCGGCCCAGACTCGAGACTTCGTAGCCGGAAATCCCCATGGCGGCCCGCAGCGTGTTCAGCGCACCAAACCATCCGGCCAGCGGCTGATAGACGCCGAACACCTCGCTGGCGTAGGGGAGCGTGCCCACGAAGTCCGTCACCGGGCGGCCGTTGGGCACCGGCGGACCTGCCGCCGGCGCGGCTAGGACCTGCACATGGTTGGGGGTGCCACCCTCACTGGTCGCGTAGGGCAATGACGCCCACGGCTGACCGGGCTGGGCTCTGACGAGAAACACCTCACGGGTGGTCTCGGATTCGTAGGCGACGAACGAGACAGTCTGGGGGCTTGTTGCCGTGATGACGCGCCCCACGTACTGGCGAGTCAACGACGAGTCTCGCTCAACGAAGGTTCCCGCCAGCTGGGGCACATTCGGGTACAGATCTGGGCTCAGCACCTCCACATCACTGGGCAGACCCAGCGCGATCCGCTGGCCCACGGGCAGTTCCCCCGTCCCGGTCGACTGGATCCGGTAGGACCAGATCTTGTAGGCCGCACTCGGAACGGGGGTAGGGAGCGGCGTCCTACCCGTGAACGTGACAACCAGCGCCATTACATCTCCCGAGGTAGGTGCGACCGCCATCGTCGCATGTTCCGCATCTGGTCAAGGACGATCCCTGCGGGCGCTGACACTTGGTTGACAGTCGTGGTATGCAGCCGCCCCAGACCTGTGGTGCCAGAAAATCGGCTGTGGGTTGTGAGCTGCGGGTTCGTCTCGTGACCTGTTTGGCCAGAATGATCAGAGGCATGGCCGGACCGGTGGCCGCGCCAGCCACCCAGCTGACCTCCTGCGACTCCAGCAGACGGGGCACTGTTGCGAGTCCGAGCGCCACCTGCAGTCCTTGAACCTCCGCCGCCGAGGATCGCTTGGGCTTGGGTCGGGAATGCCGGTGGCCGGGTACACCACATGCCAATGGACGTCGTGCTCGTTGCGAACGGGTCCTCCCCGGTACCACTCCAGGTTGTCGGTCGGCGGCAGCCTCCATGGTCGGCTGCGTACCGCTTAGGGCACTGTAGCCGCCGTCGGTCCCCGATGGCTGTGCCGGTCATCACCCTCGAACGGTGCTGTCGATCACAAAGCTGTCCGCGCGCAAGTGCCGCCGGGCCGGTTGCGACAGACGACACTGGTCCGGTGACGCGTGCCCTCTACGTGCTCGGATGAGTCGTGGACGGGTCTCCACCGTGGAATCATCGTTGGCCGTGGATAGCCAACCAGACCCACCCGCTGGTGCAGAAGCGGGTGGTGAACCGTCCCGCTTGGCTATGCCGGGTATGGAGTATCCGCGCTGAAGGAGAGCGTGGCGCCACAGGCGCGGGCGATCTTCGACGCGCTGAAGGCGACGCTGGCATCCGCTAACTAACTAACATCAACTCGGTCATCCGTTCGGACCGGAGGAGGGGTTCGCTTCCCAGCGCGTCCGGCTGCCCAGGGAGAGCCTCGCCGACAAGGAGGCGAACTGCATCGACGCCCCTTGTGGCGCACGTGTCAGGCAGCAGACGGGCAGCAACCGCCGCTCGGATGGATCGAAAGGGACGCGGGGGGA
>WNGE01012441.1_pt1 | contig 13656 bp, 9 predicted proteins | sample 5400651 | NCBI WGS metagenome assembly WNGE01 (sample SAMN13153370, study PRJNA577476) | soil metagenome | isolation source: 60 cm soil or saprolite under grassland replicate 2 | place: USA:California | collected 2016-06-15 | reverse complement strand
GAGCGCGATCGGGAAACCCAGGATAACAAGCAAGACTACCGCGCTCGTAATCGCATCGGAGAGATGCAGCGCCGGAACGACTGTTGCCGCGATCTGCATCACGAGCCATCCAACGATCGCGTAAGCGACGGCAACCTTGTAAACGTTGCGCCGCTTTAGCTCGGCGAAGAAATTGCGTGGGTTCATATCGTCTCGGTTTTCGCGCAAAGGGTTTGTCGCCGCCAGAAATTGAAAAACGGTATCCCGAGCAAGATGACAGCCAGTCCAATTGAGGAACGAACGGGTCGTACTAACCACAGATTCACCGAGATGGCCGCCGCGGCAGCACCGAAGGCCAGCGGAGTCCACGGATATCCCCATGCCCGATAGGAACGGGGAAGGGCCGGTTCTTTTGTCCGCAAACGAATCAGGGCGATGGCGGTCAGTGCTAAAAAGAGCCAAATTGCGAAGATCACGAACGAATACAATTCCTGGTAGGTGCCGGTGAGCACGAATAAGATCGCGACGCAGCCCTGAAAAATCACAGCACCGCTCGGAGTGTGGAAAATGGGATGGATTCGCTTGGCAAAGACAAAGAAATTGCCATCGCGAGCCATCGCAAATGGAACCCTGGGGCTCGCCAAGAAACTAGCGTGGAGGGCTCCGAACGCAGAAACAATCATGGCCACTGTGATCCACTTGGCACCTCTGTTGCCGATGAGTAGCGCCACTGCATCGGAAGCCACGTACTGAGACTGTGCTACTCGAGAGAACCCTAGTATGTGAAAGTAAGTCCAGTTGATGAGCACGTAAAGGCTGATCACCAACAATGATCCGAGTATCACTGCGCGTGGAATGTTCCTTTGTGGATCGGACACCTCCCCGCCGAGTGGTCCCAACATTTGAAATCCGTTGTAAGCCAGCATGGCTGGTACAAGGGCCATCAGAATTGCGCCAGTACTACCTTGAGCAGCCGATGTGATGAGTGCGGGATGAATTCCGCTAAGCGTGCCTAGCGTTAGCCCAAGGATGACGATTCCAGCCACGGCTGCGACTTTTAGTGATGTCAGAAATATCTGGAAATGACCAGCCGTGCGGACTCCGAGGTAGTTGATCGCTGTGACCAGCACGATGATTCCCGCTGCGAGGAGCTGCGCGGCCGTAAACGTGAATTGGTACGGCTGCAATTGGAACGGAAGAGTGAGATCCCATGTGAATATCGGATTGGCAACGGACGGCAAAAGAAATCCAGCAAAGCGCAAAAGCCCGGCGGCCATTACGGCGGCCGCGCCCGGTCTCATAATCATTGAACTCGTCCACCCAAACAGAAACCCCCACACAGGGCTCAGTCCTCGGCTCAGGTAAACATAGTCGCCGCCTGCCTCCGGCAAGGCTGCGCCTAACTCTGCGTAGCAAAACGTGCCAAACAGCACCACGATTCCGCCGATGATCCAGACTGCTAGAACCCTTGTTGGCGATCCCAATTCGCGGGCCATATCGCTGGCTACCAGAAAAACCCCCTGCCCAATCATTGATCCGACGATCACCGCAATCGCCGACCACAGGCCAAGACCGCGTATCAGACGCGGAGCTTTTCCGGTATCATGCCGTGTCTGGATGTTTTCCACGCTGCCTTGACAAAACTCGCCCTCAAAGTGGCCCTTGCAACCGTTTTGCCAAGATAAACCTAGCGGCGCCTTAAGCCGACGAAGAAGTCCTTAGGACTCAAAAGGAGTTATCGGCGGGTTTGTCCTGTTTCCCGCTCATGGCTTAAGCCCCATCCTCCACAGCAGGTCGGCGAATCGCGGGTCGCCGCGAATTGGGTCCCACACGGGCTCGTCTTTATAAAAGACTGCGATCGCTCCCGTTGCCAAGCCACGCTCCAGCCATGAAAACGCCATCTCTTTCTCGTTCAATGTCGCATAAATTTTGGCAATCCAGTGGGCCTCGCTCAGGTTTGCACCAGACATCGCTTCCAGGTCTTTGATGATCTGAAGCGCCTCGGCTCGCTTCCCTTGGGCCGCATAGATCATTCCTATGCTGTAAGTCAAAAGTGGATCACTTTTTCTCTCCGGCTTGGCCTTCTCTAACTCCGCAAGCGCTTCGTTAAAAGACTGGTTTCGAATGTACACTCCTACTTCCCAGGTAGTGCTAAACGGAGGACCGACTTCATTGGCCTGCCGGAGCAGCTCAAGTGCTCGACCGTAATCTCGCTTGAGGTAGTAAGGAAGGGCCGCTGCCCGTGCAATGATTGACGAGAGCGGGTCGAGTTCGCGACCTTTCGTGAGTTCCTGTAAGCTTTCATCGAAGCGCCCCTGTCGCACGAGCGAAATTGCCAAATATTGATGGGCCATCGCTAAACTCGGGCTGAGTTCGATCGCGTGCCGCAGTTCGCGATCACCTAGGGAGAAATTCGACGGAGCAAAATAGGTATAAGCGAGACCAAGTACGGCGTGAGCTTCGGCCAGGTTCTCATCGAATCCGAGAGCTCTACGCGCTTCCTCCTCCGCTTTGCGCCGGCCGTCTATGGGCGCAGTGTAGCCGTACACTCCAAGATTTCCATAGGCATCAGCTAGGCCCGCGTAGGCAAGCGCATAATTGCGATCTTCCTCCAACGCCTTCTCGTAATAGCGAATAGCCGTGAGCAGATCCTCGCGGATGCGACGTTGGGCAACCGCCCGCCCCTGCATGTAATACTGGAAGGCTCTGAGGTTTTCTGTGGGGCGCCTCGCCAGTTGCTGTTTTTCAGCGCCGCTCAGCTTCAAACTTAGCTTCTCGGAAATCTCTTTCGCGATCTCTTCCTGCACCGCGAACACATCGGCGAGTTTGCGATTGTACTGCTGACCCCAAATCTCGCTGTTGTCTTGCGCGTTGATAAGCTCCACGCTGATCGAAAGACCATCACCACGTTGTGTCATCCGGCCCGTGAGCACCGCCTGCACTCTCAACTCTTTTGCTACCACCTGCGCATCTGTGTTTTTCCCTTTGTAATGGAATACTGAGTTGCGCGACATCACCTTGAGATTCGGCAACTGTGAGAGGCTGTTGATGATGCTCTCAGGAATACCGTCAGAGAGGTACTCGGTGTCAGGGTCACGGTTTTGATTGTCAAACGGCAGCACCGCGATCGATTTCGCCGGCAACTGAGCGCTTTGGTTCGAACTCGTGTAACGCCCGAGAAAAAAGACGCCCACCGAAGTCGCGCCGGCTACGATCACAACGTAAATCCATGCGCGATTACGCGGTGGCTTTGTCGGCAATTCGTCCACAGACTCCGTTCGCTTCAATCCTTCCGGCGTTAGCTCAAAGGCCCATGCGATGATGAGCACGATCGGAAACCCGATCACGATCAGCATTATCACCAGCCGGATTGCCCAGTTTGGAATCTCCAGGAACGGGAAAACCTGCGTCGCTATCTGCATCAGCAGCCATGCGACGACTGCGTAAGCGATCGCAACTTTGTAGACGTTGCGCCGCTTCAGCTCAGCGAAGAAGTTCTTCGAGTTCACTGTGCGCGCCTTGACGAAGCGCTCGTCACCTGCAGCACTTTACCTTGATGCGGCTGACTTGAAAAGCGCATGCAACGTCCAAAACAAGCGTTGAAGACGGCCAGCTTCATAGGAATCGAGGCGGCTTCTCTCGCGCGGGGCCGCATGGGCAGAGGGGCGGCCCTGGAGGTCTGAGAGCGTTCTTCTGGGCATCCCTTCGGAAAGAACTTAAGAATACGTTACTGCCGAAACAGTCCGAGAGCAGATTTCGGCAAGATTGTCTATTGCAGCACATGCTCGTGGGCGGAATGCTCAAAACTGCGCACCTGCGAATGTGTGAGCAGGCTTACGATGCCAGTCACTGCAAAGTTGAGGCACAACGCGAGAAAACCAGCGTTCAACCCGAATAACGGGTCCCTGTTTGTGAGCATCAGGAATGCGACGGTAAGCACCCCGACCACCAACCCGGCGAATACTCCCGGCATTGTGACGCGTTTCGAATAAAGACCAAGCACGACACCAGGGAAGAATTGCGTTACGCCGGCATATCCCAGCAGCAAAAGCGCGACCAGAGTGGTGGAGCTGTAGATAGCCGACCACAGAGCGACCACGGTGACCGCCAGGACCGTGATCTTGGCCAATTTTGCAACCTGTTTGTCGGTCATGGCGGGCGACAAAATGGGGCGGCACAGGTTCTTCGCAAACAACGTTGCTGCAGTAAGAATTAAGATCGCCGCCGGAACCATCGCCGTGAGAGCGCCTGCCCCGCCAATTATGCCTAGGAACCAAGGTGGGAAGGTCTTCTGCACCATCGTTAACATCGAAAGGTTGCCGTTGCCAAGGCCTGGCAAAACCAGAATTGCGGCGAGGCCCACGAAGAGCACAAGGGGCATAGTGATGCTGTAGAAGGGCATTATCACCGCGTTCCGACGTAGGGTATCGCCGCTCTTCGCGGTAAAGCTGGCGCCGAACGTTGGCGGCCACATGTAAAACCCAAGTGCCGTCAGCAGAACTGTTGACATATACCAGGCGTGTCCCAGGTTCTCGGTAGCGCCCGGCATTACCAAGTGACTGGGTTTGGCGCGAGCGAGCGCGGTGAACATCGGGCCAATGCCGCCAAAGTAAATGTATGGCACCGCGATGCCAACGAAAACGGCGGCAAACAGCAGCAGGAAATCTTTCAATACGCTGACCCACGCCACTCCCCGTACTCCGCTAGTGAGTACGAATGCGGCAACGATCGCGAAAGCGATCACCATGGCCGGTGTGCGAGTGATCCCTCCAAAACTCGCCACTTCCACAATGATACCGAGCCCTGTGAGTTGAAGCTGCAGATAGGGGACGATGAAGACCACTCCCACGAAAGCAACGAAGGCGGCGAGATACTTGCTGCTGTACCGCACATGAAAGAAATCGGCCTGCGTTTGCAGACGATATCTCCTTCCAACTTCCCAGATTTGGGGCAGAATGAAGAACGAAACCACATATGCCAAAGGCTGGTACCCCAGAATATACAGGGCGGGTCCACCTTTGGAGTAAGCCCAGCCACTAGCCCCGAGGAATGTGAACGTCGTATAGACCGAAGCCTCTGCCGCCCACGATCCATTGTTCCAGATCCATCTTGCGGTGAGACCCGGCATAAAAACCTAAAAACGAGCCTACTGCAACGATGACAGAAATTAGCGCCAGGGCGACGACGGAGTTCATGGTGTGCCGCCGTCTTTATCGCTGGGGTCAGAAGCGCGGCGCGCCTCCAGCCGATATGCGCCCCACATGCAGAGTGGGGTAAGAACCAGCCATGAGATCAGCCAGAAAAAGTTGAACGGTATTCCTAGGACGGTGGGGTAAATGCGATCCCACAGGGGCACGGAAAAGCACACGGCTACGAAAGGGATGAGCCCGCAAAGAATCGCACCCAATGATGGCCGTTTCACTTGGAGTAACCTAAGTGCTGCAGGAAATGGATGTTAATTCGACCCGTCGCGTCTGGGGTGCGCTTGATTCCTTCCGGCGTGAGTTCAAACGCCCAGGCCAGAATCATCGCCACAGGAAATCCGATAACCAGCAGCAACACCACAAGACGCACGGCCCAATTCGGAATTTCGAAGAACGGAAAAATCTGACTCGCGACCTGCATCAGGAGCCACGCCACGACGCCGTAAGCAATCGCAACCTTGTAAACGTTGCGTCGCTTCAGCTCAGTGAAAAATTGCTTCGCATTCATCAGCGCTCATTCACGTTGAGAGATTACTTTACAGACCCGGACAAGATTGAGGAAACAAGCGTTTCGAAGCGCGGATCGCCACGCAGAGGATCGAGATACGGATCGACCTTGATAAGGTAGACATAAGGACCGGCGTGATCGCGAGCCGCCTTTTCCAGCCAATCCAGCGCCTGATCCTTTTCGCCAAGCGCCAGGTGAATCACGGCAAAAGCGTATGCCGGCACGTAGCGCGTCTTGGTCTCTTCAGTAAGCTGGCCCAATATTTGCCGCGCTTCACTTTGCTTTCCAATGCTCACCTCGGCGTGCGCGAGCAGCGCGAGCACGACCGGGTTGTCGCTGAGTTCGAATGCTTTGCGATATTCGGCAATCGCTTCGCCGGTAGCGCCTTTTAATTCTAGCGCCCATCCAAGTTCCCAGTGGCCCCGATGAAATTGCGGATGCATTTCCACCGTGTCGCGCAGTTGAGCAATCGCTTCGTCATATCGTCTCGCCAGCGTGTAAACGGTCCCGAGGTCGGTGCTGATGATCGGCGAGACTGGGTCGAGCTCAAGGGCTCGTTTTTCCTCCGCGATAGCTTTGTCGAACTCTCCCATCATCGGAAGCAGGAGTCTGCCATACCATTGGTGGGCCGGTGCGTAATTCGGATTTAGGGAAATCGCGCGTTCGAATTCTTTCACCGATTGGGCGCGCTCGAAATCGAGAAAGAACACGTAAGCGAGGGAGGTGTGCGCTTCGGCCAGCGAATCGTCGAGCTGGACTGCCCTTTGTGCGGCAGCTCGTGCGCGAGGAAGATAGTCTTGAGGAGTTCCTGCCGAGTAAGCGGGAATTAAAAAGCAGCTGTCGGCGATGCCTGCGTAGGCGAGGGCGTAGTGCGGATCCTTCTCAGCTGCTTGCTCAAAATAGGTCAGTGCTTTCTTAAGATTCTCGCCCGTCCGTCTATTCCAAAGATAGCGGCCCTTGAGATAAAGCTGATGCGCTTCAAAATCCGCCGTTGGTTTAGCCGAGATCGCACGTTCTTCGGAGCCAGTAAGCTTCGCTTGTAGCGTCTCGGCGATCGTCTTCGCGATCTCGCTCTCGACAGCAAAAATGTCGGTCAGCTTTCGGTCGTACGCTTCCGCCCAGAGATGTACGTCGCTTGCTGCTTTGATTAACTGGACGTTCACGTGCACTCGGTCAGCGGTGCGTTGCACGCTGCCTTCAAGGACGTTTGTAACGCCGAGCTGCGTCCCGATCTCGCGCAGAGTCTCCGGCGAACTCTTATAGCGCACTGTCGACGTCCGCGAGACCACTTTCAGATCGGCAATCTTGGCTAGACGCATCAGGATCTCTTCCTGGATTCCATCAGTAAAGTATGCGTTTTCAGGGTTGCCGCTCAGGTTTTCAAAAGGCAGGACGGCGATCGACTTCGTCGGCACCTCAGTTAATCCGCTCTGCTTGCTGGTCGCGGTGTAGCGCCCGAAGAAAAACAAACTCACCGAGATCGCCCCGGCGATAATAACAACATAAATCCACGCGCGAGTACGCGCCGACTTTTTCGGCAATTCGTCCGCAAACTCCGTTCGCTTCAATCCTTCCGGCGTCAGCTCGAAGGCCCATGCGATCACGAGGGCAATGGGAAAACCAATTACAATCAGCATTATCACCAACCGGATTGCCCAATTTGGAATCTCGAGGAACGGAAAGACCTGCGTCGCTATCTGCATCAGCAGCCACGCGACGACTGCATAAGCGATCGCAACCTTGTAAACGTTGCGCCGCTTCAGCTCCGCGAAGAAGTTCTTAGGATTCAAAGAAGTTATCGGCGGATTTGTCCTGTTTCCCGCTTATGGCTTAAGCCCATCCTCCGTAGCAAGTCTGCGAAGCGCGGGTCGCTGCGGAGCGAATCGAAGGGCGGTGTCCATCTACTCCAGGCCAACAACCCGCTGCGAGCCTGAAAATCCTTTTCCAACCAGGCAAATGCTTGATCCTTCTCTCCCAGCCCTGCGTACACTGCCGCGAAGTCTTGTCCGATCGCTTTGTGCTTTTCATAGTTCCCTTCAATCTCTTTAAGTACGGTGAGCGCTTCGGCACGCTTTCCCGAAACCGCGTAGCCGTATCCGAGATCGCGGAGAGGCCGCCTGTCTCTTCCAGACAATTCAACTGCCTTGTGAATCTCCACAATGGCTTCTGGGTAACGTCCTTGCGCTAAATATCCCAAACCTAAATATTCATGTGCCCTCGGGAAACTCGGATCGAGGTCGATGACTCTTTTGCATTGTGTGATTGAGGAATTCACATCGCCCTCCGCGAAATAAGCGTAATTGAGGGTAGTACCGATAATGAGCGAAAGAGGATCAAGCTCATGCGCACGTTTGATCTCCGCCATTGCCTCATCAATTCGCCCCAAATCGAGAAGATAAAGGCTATACCAGTGATGTGCCGTTGGATAATTCGGATCTAGCGTTATCGCGCGCTTGAACTCTTCTTCAGCTTGTTCCCATTGCCACAGATTACTATAGACATACGCTAATGACGTGTGCGCTTCTGCCAGCGAATCATCAAGCTGGAGAGCACGCTGCGCGAAGGCCTTGGCTTTCGGATAGGTCTCGTTGGCGGGAGCGCCACCGTAGTCTTCCAGCAACAAGTAGCAGTCGGCGAGTCCAACATAGGCGAGGGCGTAATTCGGGTCTGCGGCGGTGGCTTGATTAAAGTAATCGATCGATCTCTTCAGATTTTCACCGGTGCGTTTGTCCCAGAAAAACCGTCCTTTTAGATAAAGCTCGTACGCCTCCGTGTTCTCTGTCGGGCGCGCTGCGATCGCATGCTGCTCAGAACCACTCAGCTTTGCCTGCAATGTCTCAGCCACTGTCTTGGCGATTTCGGTCTCGATCTTAAAAATATCGGTTAATTTCCGGTCGAAGGTCTCCGCCCAGAGGTGCGCATCATTTTCTGCTTTGATAAGCTGGACATTGACGCGAACTGCGTCGGCAGAACGCTGGACGCTTCCTTCCATGATATTGGCGACGCCAAGCTCCTTCGCGATTGCTCGTAAATCATCCGGCGCACTTTTGAAACGCTTCGTTGAGGTGCATGAGATCACTTTCAATTCCGTGATCTTCGCGAGCCGTGTGACGATTTCGTCCTGAATGCCCGCGGCGAAGTAGGCGTTCTCGGGATTGCCGCTCAGGTTAGTGAACGGAAGCACCGCGAGAGACTTTCCCGACAGCTCTGCCGGCCCGACCTGTTTGTTTGGCGCGGTATAGCGCGCGAGAAAGAACAAACTCACCGAGATCGCGCCGGCTACGATGACAACATAAATCCATGCGCGACTACGCACCGATTTTTTCGGCAATTCGTCCGCAAACTCCGTTCGCTTCAATCCTTCCGGCGTCAACTCAAATGCCCACGCGATTATCAACGCAATCGGGAATCCGATAATGATTACGAGAACAACCAGACGTACCGCCCAATTTGGGATATCAAAGAACGGGAAAACCTGCGTAGCTATCTGCATCAGCAGCCATGCGACGACTGCGTAGGCGATGGCAACTTTATAAACGTTGCGTCGCTTTAGCTCAGCGAAGAAGTTCTTTGGGTTCACAGAATTTTTTTAATTAACTTCGAAAGCGCTGGTTAGCGTTTCGTCCTATGCACTTCCTACGGCGGAATGCCCATTCGCCGCAGCAGGTCGGCAAATCGCGGGTCGCTGCGAATTGGATCCCACACTGGCTCGTCTTTATAAAAGGGGCCGATCGCTCCCGTTGCCATGCCACGATCCAGCCATGAAAACGCCATCTCCTTCTCGTTCAAGGCCGCATAGATTTTGGCTATCCAGAGCGCCTGACTTAGGTTCGCGCCTGATATCTCTTCCAACTCTTTGATGACCTGGAGCGCTTCTGCCCGCTTCCCCTGCGCCGCATAGATCATCCCCGTATCGTAAATCAAAATCGAATCATTTTTCCTTGCTCCTTTGGCCTTCTCCAGTTCCGCTAACGCTTCGTTGAATAACTTGTTTTGAATGTAAATTCCTATCTCCCACGTCGTGGTAAAAGCTGGGCCCAATTCACTGGCCTGCCGCAGTAGGTCAAGTGCTCGCACATAATCTCGTTTGAGGTAGTAAGCGGCGGCCACTCCCCTGGCGTTGATTGATGAAAGCGGGTCGAGCTCGCGAGCTTCCAGAAATTCCACCAAGCTTTCATCGAGACGCCCTTGTCGCGTCAGGGAAAATCCCAAGTAGAAATGGGCTAATGCCAAACTCGGGCCGAGTTCGACAGCATGCCGCAGTTCTCGATCGCCCAGCAGGAAATTGGACGGGGCGAAAGTGGTGTAGGCGTGACCAAGTACGACGTGAGCTTCGGCCAGGTTTTCATCGAGCGTGAGAGCTTGGCGCGCGGTCTCTTCCTCTTTTCGCCGGCCCTCAATGGGCGCGATGTACCCGTAAACTCCAAGATTTCCATAGGCTTCGGCTAAGCCCGCATAAGCGAGCGCGTAATTGGGATCTTCTCTGATCGCCTTCTCGTAGTAGCGGATGGCCGTGAGCATATCTTCGCGAGTGCGACGATGGATAACCGATCGTCCCTGCATGTAATACTGGAAAGCTTTAAGGTTCTCGGTGGGTCGCTTCGCCAGCTGTTGTCGCTCGGCGCCGCTCAGTTTCAAACTCAGCTTCTCGGAAATCTCTTTCGCGATCTCTTCCTGTACCGCGAACACATCGGCGAGCTTGCGATTGTACTGCTGCCCCCAGATCTCCGTTCCATCCGCGACGTTTACCAACTCAGTTCTGATCGTCAGATTGTCGCCTTGCTGAATCAGTCTGCCCATCAGCACCGCTCGCACTCCGAGGTCGTGTCCGACCTTCCGCGGATCAACTTCTTTGCCCTTGTATTGAAAGACCGTGCTGCGCGCCATCACTCTCAGTTGCGGCAGTTGTGAGAGGCTGTTGATGATGCTTTCAGGAATACCGTCAGAGAGGTAATCGGTATTCGGATCACGGTTTTGATTGTCAAACGGCAGCACCGCGATCGATTTCGCCGGCAACTCAGCGCTTTGTTTCGAATTCGTGTAACGCCCGAGAAAAAACAAACTCACCGAGATTGCCCCCGCTATGACAACAACATAAACCCAGGCGCGACTACGCGCCGATTTTGTCGGCAATTCGTCCGCAAACTCAGTTCGCTTCAATCCGTCTGGCGTTAGTTCGAAGGCCCACGCGATCACGAGGGCAATGGGAAAACCAATCACAATGAGCATGATCACCAGCCGGATTGCCCAGTTTGGAATCTCCAGGAACGGGAAAACCTGCGTCGCTATCTGCATCAGCAGCCACGCGACGACTGCGTAGGCGATCGCTACTTTGTAAACGTTGCGCCGCTTCAGCTCGGCGAAAAAGCTTGGGAAATTCACGGCTTCTTATCTTTACAAAGTTCTTGGAAGCGTGGATCGCTGCGGAGCTGGTCAAAATCAGGATCGAGCCGAAGCAGAGCGGGCGTTAATGGCGGACCGCCTTCCGAGGAGTACGGTATGTTCAGCAAATGCTTCAAGGCTGGAATTGCGCGATTGCCATCGCCGAAGCGAGCTTGTATTCGCGCGCGGATCGCTTCGTACTGTGGGCCTGCCCGAGCGTCCTTTGCGGATGGCAGGAGCTCGACAGCGTGGTCAGCTTCTCGCAGGGCCGATTCTCGCTCACCGAGGCCTGCCAGCGTCCTTGCGAGTAAAGAAACTAGGAATCGATTGTGCGGCTGCTGTTTCAGCTCTTTCTCCAGTCCCTCTCGAGCTTGGGTAAAGCTTGTCCGTGCCTCGTTAATGTTTCCGGAAAGCCGCTCGAGCTCGCCTAACCAAAGGTGATACGAAGCGTGCAACATCGGCGGCGACGAGTTCTGCGGATTAGTCAAGGTCCGGAGCAGGATGATCGCCGTCGTCGGGGCGCGTCGCAGCCTGGCCTGATCATAGATCGGTCCAACAGCGTTTACGTCGTTCGCTCGTGGTTGAAGATGGCTTAAGAGCGCGTCAGCCTGATCGAGTTGACCCAGTGCTTGATAAACTTCCGCCTTGAGTCCAATGAGATCCGCGTCATCAGGCCAGATAGCCAGCGCTTGGTCAATTGTTCGGAGTGCCGCTGGAAAATCACGCACATAAACTCGCGCGGAAGCGGCTTGATTGCGTAAAAACAGATCGCGCGGGTTCAGCCCGATTGCGTCATCGAGATATTCTCGGCCCTGCTCCCACCGGCCTTGGCGCAAAGCAATATATCCAAGCGTTTCCACAATGTCGGCGTTGTTCGGCCATCGTGACCGCAGCTGTTCTAAAGTGCGCCGCCCCGCATCATAATCGCCCACTATCCAATATTCGTAAAAGCCCTTCGCCATCTGGGCCTCGGCTAATTCTGGCTGCAGGCGGAGCGCGGTTTCTGACGCCTTTCTCGCCGCTATTCGACTCGCTTCCGTCTTATCGTACCCCTCGAAGTAAGTCAGCGCCTGTATCTTCGCTAGCAGCGCCCAGGCCGCCGCGAAATCAGGGTCAAGCCGGACGGCTTGTTCCAATGCCTGCGACGCGCGCTGCAGCGTATCGTAATCATATTCACGATACACCGCGAGAGCCCGCAGGTAGGCGTCGTATGCCTGTGAATTTTTCGTGCCCACCGATGAGATGTCGTTTTTCTCGCGCCCCGTTAGTTTCGCTTCAAGGGCCGCAGCGATTTTCTGCGCCACATCGCTCTCGACCTGAAAAACGTCGATCAATTTGCGGTCATAGGTCTCAGCCCAGAGATGCGAATCATTCGCCGCGTTGATTAACTGCACCGTGATCCGCACCTGGTCGGCGGACCGCTGCACGTTGCCTTCAAGAATGTTAGAGACGTCGAGTTGCTGTGCGATCTCGCGCAGATTGCTCGGCGCGCTTTTGTATTTCTGGGTTGAAGTGCGCGAGATCACCTTGAGGTCGGCAATCTTCGACAGCCGCGCCAGGATCTCGTCCTGAATCCCATCGGCGAAATAGGCGTTCGCTTTGTCTTCACTAAGGCTTTCGAACGGAAGAACGGCGATTGATTTCGCCGGCAACTCGACGTTTCCGCTTAGTTTTGAACTTGTGTGGCGCCCGAAGAAAAACAAACTCACCGAAATCGCACCGGCTATCACAATCACGTAAACCCATACGCGATTTCGTGATTGCCGCCCGGGTTCGATCTCTTCCGTGCGCTTGATTCCTTCCGGCGTTAGTTCAAACGCCCAGGCAAGAATCAGCGCCACAGGAAATCCGATAACGAGCAGCAACACCACAAGACGCACCGCCCAATTAGGAATCTCAAAGAACGGAAAAATCTGACTGGCTATCTGCATTAGCAGCCACGCGACGACTGCATAAGCGATGGCAACCTTGTAAACGTTGCGCCGCTTTAACTCGGCGAAGAAGTTCTTTGGGTTCAAGGCGACGATCCATTCTTCGGCGCGAAAACTTTTGCGACAAGCGCTTCGAAGCGCGGGTCGGAGCGCAGCGGATCCCAGGTGGGATTCACCTTAAGGTAAGGGAGAGCACCGGAGCGCTCCTCATAAGCCTTTTCGAGCCACGCGAAGGTCTGGTCCTTCTCACCCAGCCCGGCATAGACAAGGGCAAAGAGATAGGAAGACACGTACCTCTGCTTTGACAGCGCCCTAAGCTCGTCCAGCAGGCGGAGCGCCTGGCTTCCATCACCCAATCGGGCATGTGCATATGCCGCGCTGGCAAGCGCCAAAGGGTTGCCTGGGGTTAGTGCCAAGAACTTTTCAGTCTCAACAACAGCTTCTCGATACATCCCCTTTGCTACATACGAGCGCGAGAGCAGCGAATGCGTAATGGAGAAGCTCGGATCCATGTCCAGCGTCTTGTGGCATTGCTCAATCGCCTCATCGAATCGCCTCGCAAAGTAAAGCTGCTCCGCCAGGTTAAAGTTCATTACAGCGGAAACTGGGTCGAGATCGAGGGCTCGTTTCGCCTCGGCTACGGCTTCGTCGG
>WNGE01008491.1_pt1 | contig 13656 bp, 15 predicted proteins | sample 5400651 | NCBI WGS metagenome assembly WNGE01 (sample SAMN13153370, study PRJNA577476) | soil metagenome | isolation source: 60 cm soil or saprolite under grassland replicate 2 | place: USA:California | collected 2016-06-15 | reverse complement strand
GCGGCCGAGGACCACGGCTGGGCCGTGCGGCATCGCCAGCAACCGGGCCTGGCCGGCGCCGACGCAGTCGTCCAGGGCGGTGGAGGCGGTCGGCGCCGCCGTGGTCGCGGGCGGCTCCCCCGGCCGGGTGTTCGAGCAGGCGGCGGTGAGCGCCAGCACGGCCAGCAGCAACCCCCCGAGCCGTACCGTGAAGCCGGTCCTGCCCGCCATCGTCACCCCGCCGCCCACCGCTCGCCGAGAAGCCGGACCCATCAAACCAGCTCCAGCCAGATCGGGTTGGTGAGCGCCACCAGGCCACCGCCCGGGCGGCGCACCTCGGCCCGCAGCCAGGGCGTCGCGGCGGGGCCGGTGGTCCAGTCCAGCGCGCCGCTCGCGCCAGGGCCGAGCGGGGTGCCGTGCACGGTGCCGTCCCGGCCGTGCAGGGTGACGACGGCGCCGGGCGCGCCGGTCAGCCGCAGCCGCGCCGTGACGGCCTCCCCCTGGCGGCAAGGGAGCCGCTCGCCGATGCCTGCCAGCCGGTCGCCCGCAGCCGCGACGAAGTCCAGCCCGACCTCGGTCGAGGAGGCGAGCCAGCAGCGGCCGGCGCGCAGCGCTTCGACCACCTCGGCCGCCGCCAGGCGCTCAGCCCTGACGACCGTCTGCGGGTGGCCGACCCGGTCGGGCGGGCGGTGGGCGTCGCTGCCGCCGGTGGCGACCACCCGCCGGCCGCTGCGCAGCAGCCCGTCCCAGAGGGCCACGGCGCTGTCGTTGCTCGGCGGGCTCTCCGAGCCGTTCCAGACCTCTACCGCGTCCACCGCCTCCCAGCCGAACAGCCAGCTGTTCCCCTTGCCCGGGGAGAACGGGTGGTTCGCCTGCAGCAGGACGCCTTCGGCGCGCAGCTCGCCGGCGATCCGGGGCAGCACGCCGTCCTCCGGACGGAAGCGCCAGTCGACCCAGCGCCCCGGGCGCAGCCCGATGGCGCTCGCGTGCCCGGTCCGGGTGGTCACCTCCTCGCCCGCGACCAGCAGCAGGTCCGGGCGCTCGGCGCGGGCGAACGCCAGGTGCCCGGCCGAGGTGTTGTGCTCGCTGGTGACCAGGAAGTCGAGCCCGGCGGCGCGGGCCAGCGCGAGCACCTCGGCCGGGGTGAAGGCGCCGTCGGAGTGGACGGTGTGCACGTGCAGGTCGCCGCGGTACCAGCCGGGCGCGTCGCGCAGCACGCGCGCGGGCGCCGTCGGGGTCGGGTCGACCTCGGCCGCGGCCACGGCCACGGCGGTCCCGCTGCCGGCGGCCTCCACCTCCAGCCGCCAGGCGAGCCCGTCGTCCGGCACCAGGTAGGGCCCGAGGATCACCTGCCAGGTGCCCGCGGGCAGCGGCCCGGCCAGGTAGCCGGGGGTGGCGTCGGAGCCGGCCAAGGTGAACTCGCTGCGCGCCCCGCCCGACCAACCCCGGAAGCGTCCCCCGGGGCCGAACAGGCCGAGGTCGATGACCCCGAGCGCGCGGTCGTAGCGGCAGCGCACGGTCAGCCGCGCCACCGCGGGCGGCAGCTCGACCGGCACGTACACCCAGTCGGGGTCGCCCGGCCTCACCCTGCCCTCGATGACCTGCCGCGAGGCGGCGTGGTCGTCCGGCACGGCTCCTCCATGGTCGCGGCTGCCCGATCCGCCCGTCGCTGCCCCGTAGGATCCCAGACACGTGGCGACGGGCGCACCGGTCCCCGGTCGTGCCCCTCGTCCAGCCGCTACTACCATGGGGGTACGCAGATTGACTGTGGGCGGGTCGACCGGCTGGTCGAACCAAGCCAAGCATGGCAAGCTGGCAGCGCCAGCCGGCGGGGGCGCGCATGCGGCGTCCCTGCCGAGGGCCAGCCGCCGCGACCCGGGGCCGGCCGCTGACGTGGCCGGCGCCCACACGGGGCCGCTGCAAGGGCCGTGACCGGGCAGCGCGTCGGAGATGCTGGCCGTGGCGTGGCGCGTTGGCCCGGGCGGGGCACGGACGCCGTCCGGGACGAGAGGAATGGTGGCGTGGTCTACCTCGTCCGACACGCCCACGCTGGCGACAAGCGGCTCTGGCCGGGCCGTGACGAGGTCCGGCCGTTGTCCGACGTCGGCATCCGCCAGGCGCACGGCCTGCTCGACCGCCTCGCTGGCTACCCGGTGACCAGGATCCTGTCCAGCCCGACCGAGCGCTGCCGCCAGACGGTGCTGCCGCTGGCGCGCGAGCGCGGCCTGGAGGTCGAGTACGACGAGGTCCTCGGCCTGGAGGGCGACCCCTGGGAGCTGCTGCGGCTGATCGGCGGTGCGCGCTTCGAGGCGGCCGTGCTCTGCACCCACGGCGAGGTGATCGAGCGCCTTCTCGGGCGCCTGGTCGCCGGGGGCCTGCGCCCGGACGGCGAGCCGCGCTGGGCCAAGGGCTCGGTCTGGGTGCTCGACGGTGCCGCCGGCCTCCCGCGCGCGGGCCGCTACCTGGCCCCCCTGCCGCTGCACGACTGAACGCGGGCGCTGACCCCGAGGGCGGTGCCTCGGCTTGCAGGGTCAGCCGGGCAGGGGCAGCACCGGCGGGCCGCTGACCGGCAGGGTGACCGTGAAGGTGGAGCCCTGGCCCAGCTCCGACTCGACCTCGACGGTGCCGCCGTGGCCCTCGGCCACGTGCCGCACGATCGCCAGGCCGAGGCCGGTGCCGCCGCTGTGGCGGGCGCGCGCCTTGTCGACCCGGTAGAAGCGCTCGAAGCGTGGCTGCCGAGCACCTCCTTGGCCAGGCCGGTCAGGTCCACCGGCTCGACCGCCAGGGTGCCGCGCTCCACCCGGGAGAGGTCGAGCAGGTCGCGCACCAGGGCGTCGAGTCGCTCGGTCTCGCGGCCGATGCGGCCGGCCATGCGGCGGGCGGCGGCGAGGTCGTCGGGCAGGGCGGTCTGCAGCGTCTCGGCGAGGGCGCGCACGGCGGCCACCGGCGTCTTCAGCTCGTGCGAGGCGTTGGCCACGAAGTCGCGGCGCAGCACCTCGACGCGGTGGCGCTGGGTGATGTCGGCCATGGTGACCACGATGCGCCCGGTCAGGCCGCGGTCAGCCAGCGGGAAGGCGCGTACCGAGAGGGTGCGGTCCTCGGGGAAGACCACCGTGACGATGCCGCTCACCGGGGCGCGCTTGCTGGCCGCCGCCGCGGCCAGCTCGCCGATCTGCGGCACGCCGAGCACGCGCCGGGCCGGCAGGCCGGAGCGGAGGTCGTCGGCCAGCCCGAACCAGCCCCGTGCGGTCGGGTTGGCGACCAGCAGCCGGCCGGCGCCGTCGAGCAGCAGCATGCCGTCCTCGAGGGCGTCGAGGATCTGCCCGGCCCGGTCGCGCTCCTCGGTGAGCTCGTCGAGGCGCTCGCGCAGCCGCGACGACATGCGGGCCAGCTCGGCGGTCAGCTCGGTCAGGTCGGCCGCCTCCGCCGTCCAGGTGCGGCGCGGGGTGATGGTCTCGGCGAGCCGCTCGACCGTGCGGGACAGCCCGCGCAGCGGCCGGGCGAGCACCCGGCCGGTGGCCGCCGCCGTGACCACGGCGATGGCGGCGATGCCGAGGCCGAGCAGGACGACGCCGGCCGTCAGGCGGCCGGCGACCGCGACCAGGGCCGCCACCGCGGCGGCCGCGACCAGGAGCTGGCCGGCGAGGAGCTGGCCGACCAGCCTGCGTGGCAACATCGCCGCCCGGTTCCCCGGGCTCAGTCTTCGATGCCGGCGCGGGCCGCCTTGGACGGCACCAGCTCCCGGACCTCTCCGGTGACGATGAACAAGACCTGCTCGCCGATGTCGACCGAGTGGTCGCCGAGGCGTTCCAGGTAGCGGGCGACCAGGATCATGCGGCTGGCCCACTCGAGCGTGGAGTCGTCGTCCGCCGCCCGCTCGATCTGCCGGAAGATCTGGGCGTTCAGCCGGTCGAGGGGCTGGTCCATGATTGGCAGCCGCTCGGCCAGCTCCACGTCCCTGCGGGCGAAGCAGGTCATCGCGGCGGCGACCATCTTCTGCGCCAGGCCGCCCATCTCCATCAGGGTGGACTGGATCTCGGGGACGGGCGGGTAGTCCTTGGCGATGCGGACGAACTTGGCCATGTTGACGCACAGGTCGCCCATGCGCTCGACGTGCGAGTTGATGTGCAGCACGCCCGCGACCAGGCGGAGGTCCTTGGCCACCGGCGCTTGCAGCGCGAGGGTGCGCAGGATGTCCTCCTCGACCTCCCGGTAGCTCCTGTCGATCGCGTCGTCCCGCACGATCACCTCGTCGGCCAGCACGGTGTCGCGCGAGGCGAGGGCCTCGAGCGTGCGCTCGAGCTGGCTCTGCACCAGCTGGCCCATCTGCAGAAGCTTGGCCTCGAGCCCCTCGAGGCGCTGTTCGAAGGCGGTGAGCACACGAGCCCCCTGAGCGTGAGAACGGCTGCTGGAAGCGTTCTCGAATTGTCCGGGTCATCGTACGCTCGGCGACCACCGGCCCGGGACGCGACGGTGGCCGATAGGGAAACGGCCGGGGAACGTTTCCGGCGAGCGTGCCGAACCAGGGCCGTTCAAGGTTGCCGCCTTCCGGCGGCTGTGGAACTTTGCTTGGCGGGATCGCGAAGGGAGCAGCATCGTGCCGAAGGTGCTGGTGGTCGACGACGAGGAGTCGCTCCTCGAGGCGGTCCGCTACGCCCTGTCCCGCGAGGGCTTCGACGTCACCGTGGCAAGGGACGGCGGCGAGGCGGTGCGCCTGTTCGAGGCGGAGCGGCCCGACCTGCTCGTCCTCGACCTGATGCTGCCGGTGATGAACGGCTGGGACGTGTGCCGCCGGGTGCGCGCCACGAGCCGGGTGCCGATCATCATGCTCACCGCCCGCGACGCCGAGGTCGACCGGGTGGTCGGCCTGGAGATGGGCGCCGACGACTACGTCACCAAGCCGTTCTCCGTGCGCGAGCTGGTCGCCAGGGTCCGCGCGCTGCTGCGCCGGGCCGCGGGAGGCCCCGAGCCGAGCGGTGACGACGCGGTGATCGAGGCGACCGGCATCCGCCTGGACCCCGAGCGCCACGAGGTGCGCGTCCGCGGCGAGCTGGTCGCCCTGCCCCTCAAGGAGTTCGAGCTGCTCGCCGTGCTTATGGAGAACCGCAACCGGGTGCTGACCAGGCAGACCCTGATCGACCGGGTCTGGGGCTTCGACTACGTGGGCGACACCAAGACCCTCGACGTGCACGTCAAGCGGCTGCGCGCGCGCATCGAGGAGGACCGCCACGAGCCCAGCCTGATCGTGACCGTCCGCGGGGTGGGCTACCGCTTCGACGGCTGAGCCGTCCGTTCCAGCAGAAGCCGGCGAATGGCTTGAGCAGGGACGTTACGCAAGGTTCTCGGGCCGTTCACCAACTCGTCAAGCGATGTCGGGTGGCGCTTCAAAGGTCATGCGTACCGTCGGCATGCCATCGCCAGGGGTGGGAACGAAATGACCCTGGTGTCCGATTTTGGAGAATAGGCAAGGACCCCTACAGCAGAGAGGGAAGGCTGAGGTGAACCGCAACACGCTCTCGCGGCTCGCCCTCGTCGGCGCCGCGCTGGTCGTGCTGGCCGGCTGCGGCAGCGACAAAGGTGGGACTTCCAGCAGCAACAACGCCGGTGGCTCTGATATCTCGAGCCTCTCCGGCCAGCTCAAGGCGTCAGGCGCCAGCTTCCCGGACGCGTACTACCAGGAGGTCATCTCCTCGTTCAAGGAGAAGGCGCCGAATGTCACCGTGACCTACAACTCGGTCGGCTCGGGCACCGGCAAGAAGGAGTTCGGCCAGGGGCTCGACGACTTCGCCGGCAGCGACAGCCTGGTCAAGCCCGGCGACGGCCCGGCGGACGGCTCGTTCCTGTACGTGCCGACGGTGGCCGCCCCGATCACCGTCTCCTACCACCTGTCGGGCGTGGACAAGCTGCAGCTCAGCCCGGACACGCTCGCGAAGATCTTCCAGGCCGACGTCAAGAAGTGGAACGACCCGGCGATCGCCGCCGACAACTCCGGCGTGAACCTGCCGGACAAGGCGATCACGGTGGCGCACCGCTCCGACGGCTCCGGCACCACCAGCAACTTCACCAAGTACCTGAAGGCGGCGTCGCCGGCCTGGAAGCTGGGTGCCGGCGACACCGTCGCCTGGCCGTCCGGCACCCAGGGCGGGGAGAAGAACACCGGCGTGGCCCAGATCGTCCAGCAGGCCGACGGCGGGATCGGCTACGTGGACTTCAGCGACGCGACCGAGTCGAAGCTCACCTTCGCCTCGATCAAGAACAAGGACGGCCAGTTCGTCGCGCCGAGCCTCGAGGGCGCCTCCGCGGCCGCGGAAGGCGCCGAGGTCTCCGACGACCTCACCTACAACCCGCTCAACGCCTCCGGTGCGACCGCCTACCCGATCACCGCACCGACCTACCTCCTGCTCAAGAACAAGTACGACGACGCGACCAAGGCGAACCTCGTCAAGGCGTTCGTGCGCTACGTGCTGACCGACGGGCAGGGAATCGCCAAGGACGTCAACTTCGCGGCGCTGCCGAGTTCGCTGCAGCAGAAGGCCCTCGCGCAGCTCGACAAGGTCCAGAGCTGACCCGATAGCCTTTACACCGTAGCCACCGCGGGGGTGGGACCGACCAGGCCCACCCCCGCGAAGCAACGGAGCCTCTCTCGGAGCTGATGTGACGACCCAGACGACCCAGGAGGAGACCGCGCGACCGGCCCTCACCAGCCAGGGCGGCGGCGCCCGGGCCGAACGCCTCTTCTCGCTGTGGACGCTCGCCACCGGCCTGCTCGTGCTGGCGATCCTCGCGCTCATCCTCGTCACGACCACCAACGAGTCCTGGCCAGTCCTACGCGACATGGGCTTTGGCTTCATCACCAAGGACACCTGGGACCCGAACCCGGCAAGCGGCAACGCCGTGTTCGGGGCGCTCGCCTTCATGTACGGCACCGCCGTGTCCTCACTGATCGCGCTGCTCATCGCGGTGCCGACCTCGATCGGCATCGCTCTGTTCCTCACCGAGCTGGCGCCGCGCAGGCTGCGCACCCCGGCGACCACCATCATCGACCTGCTCGCCTCGGTGCCCTCGGTGGTGTTCGGCCTGTGGGGGGTGCTGGTCGTGGCCCCGGTGCTGGTCCACCTCTACCAATGGCTCCACGACGCGTTCGGCGGCATCCCGCTGCTCGGCAGCCTGTTCGGCCAGCCGGTCGGCACCGGGCGCAGCTTCATGACCGCGGGCATCATCCTTGCCATCATGGTCACACCGATCATCACCTCCATCAGCCGGGAGGTGCTGAGCACGGTGCCGCAGTCCAACAAGGACGCCGCCTTCGCCCTCGGCGCGACGCACTGGGAGATGATCACGGGGGCGGTCTTCCCCCACAGCTTCGGCGGCCTGGTCGGCGCGGTCATGCTGGGCCTGGGCCGAGCCATGGGGGAGACCATCGCGGTCGCCCTCGTCATCGGCGGCGCGACCGCGATCACCCCCAACATCTTCGCCGGCGGCAACAGCATGGCCGCGATCATCGTGCAGCAGTTCGGCGAGTCGACCGGGACGTTCACCGCCGCGCTGATCGGCCTTGGAGTGGTGTTGTTCGCGATGACGGTGGTGGTCAACGTGGCCGCCCGGGTCGTCGTCAACCGCGCCGAACTCCGCATGAGGGGAGCAGCGTCGTGACCGCGACCGTCCCGCCCGCCGTGCGTGCCGACGGCCAGCCGGACATGCGCCGCGCGGCACTGTCGCTGCGCCGCCGGATCACCAACGGGCTCGCGATGCTGGCGATCACGCTGGCCCTGGTGCTCGCGGCGACACCGCTGGTCCTGGTGACCTGGACGGTGATCTCGCGGGGCCTGAACGTGATGAGCTGGCAGTTCCTCACCGGGGACATCCCCAACTCCTATCGCCGCAGTGGCGGGGGCATGGCCCCGGCGATCGTCGGCACGCTGATCACCACCGGCATGGCCGCGCTCCTGGCGATCCCGCTGGGCGTCTTCGGCGCGATCTACCTCAACGAGTACGGCAAGCGGAAGCCGCTCGCGCGACTGATCCGCACGATGGCCGACGTCATGACCGGGGTCCCGTCCATCGTGATGGGCCTTTTCATCTACGTCAGCGTCGTCGTGGTCGTCGGCGAGAAGACCGCCTTCGCCGGCGCGCTCGCCCTGGCCTGCCTGATGTTGCCGATCGTCATCCGCAGCAGCGAGGAGATGCTGCGCCTGGTACCCGACGAGTTGCGCCAGGCGAGCCTCGCGCTGGGCGCTCGCCAGTGGCGCACCATCCTGACGGTGGTCCTGCCGGCGGCGATCTCGGGGATCGCCAGTGGTGCCCTGCTTGCCGTCGCGCGGGCGGCCGGCGAGACGGCGCCGATCATCGCGACGGTCGGCCTCACCTTCAGCGTGAACGGCAACCCGTTTGGCGGACAGAACACGGCGCTGCCCGCCCAGATCTTCCGCAACGCCAGCCAGCCGTTCGTGAACGCCCAGGACCGTGCGTGGGGAGCGGCGTTGACATTGGTCGTGGTCGTGCTCGTCTTCACGATCCTCGCCCGAGTCGTCGTCAGCCGCTTTGCCGTCAAGGAGCGTTGAGATGCCCGATCCTTCCACCCCAGGAGCGCCAGCCGAGCAAGGCCGGGATCCACAGGCCGGCCGCTCGGCTGCCGAGGGCCCCCAGGTGAAGCTCGCAGACCCTACCGGCGCCTGGGGTGCCGAACCCGCCGAGCGCCGACAGCAGGCGGAAACGCCGCTGATGGAGCTCCGGGGCGTGAGCGTCTTCTACGGCGACTTCGAGGCGGTCCGTGGCACGACCATGCCGATCGCCCGGAACCGGATCACGGCCATGATCGGCCCTTCCGGGTGCGGCAAGTCGACCATCCTGCGCGCGCTGAACCGCATGAACGACCTCATCCCGGGCGCACGGGTCAGCGGCACGGTCACCTACCACGGCCAGGACATCTACGCCGCCGGAGTCGACCCCATCCAGGTCAGGCGCCGCATCGGCATGGTCTTCCAGAAGCCCAACCCGTTCCCCAAGTCCATCTACGACAACGTCGCCTACGGCCTGCGCATCAACGGCATCAAGGGCAAGCTCGACGACCAGGTCGAACAGGCGCTGACCGGGGCCGCGCTCTGGGACGAGATCAAGGACAAGCTCAAGACCAGCGCCTTCGCGCTGTCCGGCGGCCAGCAGCAGCGGCTCTGCATCGCCAGGGCGATCGCGGTCCAGCCCGACGTGATCCTGATGGACGAGCCGTGCTCCGCGCTCGACCCGATCAGCACCAGCAAGATCGAGGACCTGATGCGCGAGCTGGCCGAGACCTACACGATCGTGATCGTCACCCACAACATGCAGCAGGCCGCCCGTGTCAGCCACTACACCGCGTTCTTCACCGCGGAGGTCGACGAGCGAGGGGTGCGCTACGGCCGGCTGATCGAGTTCGACGAGACCGACCGCATCTTCACCAACCCTTCCGACACGCGTACCGAAGACTATGTCACCGGGCGCTTCGGATAGGACGACGACACGGCGACCCCTTCCTCCCGCCGCCACGCACCGGCCACCAGCCGAGCCAGAGCTCGCGTGAAGCTCAGGCTGCTTCGGCCCGACCGGTCGTTCTTCGACCTGTTCGAGGCGGCCGGCGACAACCTGGCCCAGTGCGCCGAGTTCCTGCGCGACCTGGTGGAGGACTACGTCGACCCCGAAGCCAAGGCCAAGCGCCTGTACGCCTGCGAGCACGAGGGCGACCGCCTCACCCAGGCGCTGCTGATGCGCCTGAGCTCGCGCGCCCGGCCGCCGTTCGACCGTGACGACGTGCACGCCCTCGCGACCCGCCTCGACGACGTCACCGACGCCGTCGAGGAGGCGGCCGACCTGCTGGTGCTGCACAAGGTCACCGAGCCGATCGAGGTGGTGGTCGAGCAGGCCCGCCTGGTCGACCAGGCCGGCGCGGCCACCGCCGCTGGCCTGCGCCACCTGCGGACCCTTGACGTCGAGGCGCTGCGCGCCTACGCCGCCAAGATCGAGGACCTCGAGCACGAGGGCGACCGCCTGTACCGGCGAGCGCGAGCGGGGCTGTACGCCTTCGAGGTCGAGTACCCGGCCCGCTACGTGCTGGTCTGGAAGGACATCATCGACCAGCTCGAGGAGGCGCTCGACGCCACCAGGCGGGTCGTCCAGACGATCGACGGCATCGTCCTACGCAACGCCTGACGGGGTTTGCGGACTTCGCTCGGCGGACACCTGCCGTTCAGGAGTTCGACACCCGTTCCGGCTGCCTGCTACGGTTCATCTCGCCGACCTGGACGACGGAGGAGCAGGTGAGGCTGCGCATCTTTCCGCGCGAGGAGACCTTCTTCGATCTCTTCGACGCCGCCGCCGACAGCGTCGCCTCGGCCGCCTCCCTCCTGCGCGACATGGTCGACGACTTCGTCGACCCGGAGATGAAGGCCAAGCGCCTGACCGAGCAGGAGCACGAGGGCGACCGCGTCACCCACGCGATCCTCTCGCGGCTCAACTCCACCTTCGTCACCCCGTTCGACCGCGAGGACATCTACGACCTGGCGACCCAGCTGGACGACGTGACCGACGCGATCGAGGCGGCCGCGGACATGCTGGTGCTGCACAAGGTGGTCGAGCCCATCGACCCGGTGCGCGAGCAGGCGCGCCTGCTCGACGAGGCCTCCCGCGAGACCGCCAGGGGCCTGCGCCACCTGCGCAAGCTCGCCCAGGAGGAGCTGCGCAGCTACTGGATCCGGATCAACGAGCTGGAGAACCAGGCCGACCGCCTCTACCGGCGGGCGCGGGCGGAGCTGTACTCCTTCGAAGCCGAGCACCCCGCGCGCTACCTGCTGATCTGGAAGGACATCATCGAGCAGCTCGAAGAGGCGATGGACGCGCTGGAGCACGTGGCGCACACGGTCGAGAGCATCGTGCTCAAGCATGCCTGACGGGCGCGCCACGGTGGTGGCGGCGATCGTCGCGCTGGCGCTGCTGTTCGACTTCACCAACGGCTTCCACGACGCCGCCAACTCGATCGCGACGGTGGTCTCGACCAGGGTGCTCACCCCACGGGTGGCGGTGATCTGGGCGGCCTTCTTCAACTTCGTCGCCTTCCTGGTGTTCAAGACCCACGTTGCCAACACCGTCGGCAAGACGGTCGACGCGCGCGTCGTCAGCGAGGCGGTGGTCTTCGCCGGCCTCGCCGGCGCCATCGCCTGGAACCTCCTGACCTGGTGGTTCGGGCTGCCGACCTCGTCGTCGCACGCCCTCATCGGCGGCTTCGCCGGGGCCGGCGTCGCCAAGGCGGGCCTCGCCGTGCTCGCCGCCGACAGCCTGCGCAAGACCATCCTGTTCATCGTGCTGTCGCCGCTGTTCGGCCTGGTCTTGGCGTTCCTGCTGATGGTCGCGGCCACCTGGCTGTTCCACGGCTCGGCGCCGCGCCGGGTCGACGGGGTCTTCCGTCGCCTGCAGCTCGTCTCGGCGGCCGCGTTCAGCCTCGGGCACGGCGGCAACGACGCCCAGAAGACCATGGGGATCATCGCCGCCCTGCTGGTCGGTGCCGGCTACCTGCACGCCGGAGCCGGCGGCGACCTGCCGGTGCCACTGTGGATCGTGCTCTCGGCCCAGGCGGCGATCGCCGGCGGCACCCTGGTCGGCGGCTGGCGCATCGTGAGGACGTTAGGCGCCAGGATCACCGCGCTCAAGCCGATCGGCGGCTTCTCGGCCGAGACCGCCGCGGCCTCGTCCATCTACCTGGCCACCTTCCTGGGCGTGCCGGTCTCGACCACGCACACCATCACCGGCGCGATCGTCGGCGCCGGCTCCACCAGGCGCCTCTCGGCGGTGCGCTGGGGCGTCGCCGGCCGCATCGTCTGGGCCTGGCTCCTCACCATCCCGGCCGCCGGCCTGATGGCCGCCGCCTCCTACCGGGTGGTCACCGCCCCCACCCCGGTGGTCGTGACCGTGGTCGTCGCCGTCCTGGTCGCCGCCGGCGTCCTCGCCGACCGCCGCCGCCTCGGCCGCCGTCCCGAAGTCCAGGCCGGGGCGTAGGAGCGCGACTGGTTACTGCCAGCGACGGTCGAACTCCTCTGCGGCCTCGATCGCGAGTTGCCTCGCGCTTCGACTGAAGGTGACTGTGAACTGGTCGAAGAACCCGACCTGCCCCAGGAGCACCTTCATCGGCACCTGCAGATCCGCGTCTGGCTCGACTCCGATTTGCCTCGCGATGCCAGGTGCAGCGAGACAACGCTCACAGCCCGAGTCCACGAGCGCGAGGAAGGTAGCTGCATTCTCCTCTTCGGGTCCGACCAAGGTCACGGGGACGACGGGTCGATAGACCGTGCGGCCTTGGGGGTGATTCTTTCCGCTGATCGGGTCTTCCACATAGGTGAAGAGCCACGGGAAGGGCGGGCGGCTCATGTGATCGGTTGCGGTCACCCCAGACCAACCAGCTCCGTACCGTGGTCAAGCTCCGTTGGCACTCGCATCACAGCCGCATCCAGAATCCGCTTGGCGCGCAACCGCTTGAACAGCGCGTCCGAGGTGTCTGCGGCCGCTATCACCTCACCGTCCCGGAGCGCCACCCACTTCCCTTCGAGGCCTCTGAGCAACTCTGGCAGAGGTAGCGGCTTCATCCTGCTCACCTGCCGATCGCTTGGGCTTTGGCGGCCATCGTAGCCACCGTGGCATCCCGTGTCTCCTCAGTACACGGCGGCTGTGCATTGCTGCCAGCCGACCGACCTTGCGTCTGGCGCCTGTGGCGGCGACCGGTCCTTCGGCCTGACCCTTTGCTAAGGCGGCGGGCCGGTCTGCCGATCTGGTCGGCATGGCCAGCGAAGCCCCTCTCGACGACCCGGCCCGCGACGCGGTGCTCGAGGCGTTGCTCCGTCAGAACCCCGGGGCGCACGTGGCCGCGATCGGGCACAACGGCCTCTTCGTTCCGATGCCGTCGTCGGTGCCGCTGTCGGGCCAGCGCGTGCTCCGCGGCGCCACCTCAATGCTCGACCTGGTGATCTCCGAGGACCGCCTCAAGGTGATCGAGTCGTGGGAGCACGCCGGTGTCCACGGCGCGTCCAGCGTGGTCGTCCACACCCTCGGGGACACGGACCGGTCGGCGACGCTGTACTACGTCGACGTGAGCCACCGCCACGGCGTCATGCTGGGCTTCCTCGTCGGGCTCCAGGGCGACCGCGGCACGGCACGCCTGGACCATGTCGTCCTGCCGCCGCGCGTGGCGGTGATCCGCAAGAACCGGGTCGCGGTCATCACCGAGGTCGACGAGGCGGTGACCCGCCTCCTCGGCTGGACGGCGGAGGAGCTGGTGGGGCAGCGCACCACCGAGTTCATCCACCCCGAGGACCACGAGCGGGGCATCGCGAGCTGGATGGACATGCTGGGCCGGCCGGGCAGCACCCGCCGGGTGCGGCTGCGGCACCGTCACCGCGACGGCACCTGGATCTGGTTCGAGGTCACCAACCACAACCTGCTGGACGACCCCGACCGGGGCTACGTGCTCACCGACATGGTTGACATCTCCGACGAAATGGCCGCGCTGGAGGCGCTACGGACCAGCGAGCAGTTGCTGTGCTGCCTTACCGAGACGCTCCCGGTCGGTGTGCTGTAGATTGATATTTAGTGGTGTGTGGTTTACCGCAACGAGCGCCTCGCCGCCATCGCGGGCGGCGACGCCACCTCGGTGGACGGGCA
>WNGE01005970.1_pt1 | contig 13656 bp, 12 predicted proteins | sample 5400651 | NCBI WGS metagenome assembly WNGE01 (sample SAMN13153370, study PRJNA577476) | soil metagenome | isolation source: 60 cm soil or saprolite under grassland replicate 2 | place: USA:California | collected 2016-06-15 | reverse complement strand
GCCTCTCCCGGTCCAGGTACGAAAGTACCTGTTTTCTCTAGAAGGTTTTGCTGCTGGACCTGGTTTGCAGATCTGTACAATGGAGTTTACGCCATGTCCACCATTGCTCATCGTGTCTCAAGCAACGCTTTCGGGACATCTATTTTTACTGAAATTAATATGCTCGCGCAGCAATACGAAGCTGTGAATCTGGGACAGGGCAGGCCGGATGCCGATACGCCACCCAATATTATTCAGCGTCTGCTGGAGGTTGCCCAGTCTGGACGCAATAACCAGTATGCGCCCGGTCCTGGCTGCCCCTCTCTTCGCCAGGCCGTCGCCGATCACGCAGCCCGCTTCTATAACATGGATATTGATCCATTAAGAGGTGTGGTCGTTACCTCCGGTGCCACCGAAGCAATCTGTGCTTCTGTAATGGGCCTGGTAGATCCTGGCGATGAAGTTATTATCATCGAGCCGTTTTACGATTCGTACCTGCCCTGTATTATCATGGCGAACGCGCTCCCTGTCTACGTACCACTTCATCCACCAACCTGGACGTTTGATCCCGATGAATTGCGGGCCGCCTTTAGCAAAAAAACGCGTGTATTGATCTTAAACACACCACAGAATCCCACCGGACGTGTCTTTACATGCCAGGAATTGACGCTGATCGCCGAGTTGTGTATTGAGCACGATGTGACGGTTATTGTCGATGAAGTGTATGAGCACCTCGTCTATGCGCCCTCACAACATATTCCCATCGCCACGTTGCCAGGCATGTTTGAGCGTACTGTTACCATCAGTAGTGCTGGCAAGCTATTTAACACGACTGGCTGGAAGATCGGCTGGGCCTATGGGCATCCCAACATTGTTGATGGTCCTGCCCGTGCACACCAGTTTATTACTTTCTCGGTCCATCATCCATCACAGGAAACGATTGCCTACGCGCTGAATCAGCCTGCTGCGTACTATGAATCGGTTCAGGCCACCTATACAGCCAAGCGCAACCTGATATTATCTGTCATCGACAGTAGCGGTTTAAAAGGCCTGGTGCCGCAAGGAACCTACTTTGCTCTCGCTGATTTCACCGATGTATTTGACGGAACTCCGCTCGAATTTACCCGTTACCTGATTAAAGAGATAGGTGTGGCCTGTATTCCTCCCGAATCACTATATAGTCCACAACATGCTCATCTTGGGCAGAAGTATGTACGCTTCTCGTTCTGTAAAGATGACAATATGCTACTACTGGCCAGAGAACGACTTGCGAAGCTCAAGGGCCAGCGCAGATAATTCTATTGAGAGCTTGTGAATATTTTATATAAAATGTGTAGGAGCAGAGGGAGACAACTGATCAGGATCATTGAGTTTTGTGCCAGGAGGAGCCGCCACTTGCCCATGAAGCAGAGGATCATTAGTGCTCTTCATCCAATCGTCGAGCCGGGTGCGCATGTCCTCTAGCGCAATGGCAACGGATAAATCATTGGCCATATTACAGGTTTCGTACGGATCAAAAATCAGATCATACAACTGCTCTAATGGTCTTGAGCGTTCTTTCCAACCATAGTCTAGTAGCGCATTCTTGCTCGGACTATCATCACAATTAGCTAGTACTGGTCCGAGATGATGATCGAAACTACGAATATATTTCCAGCGTGGTGTACGTACTGCACGTTGTGGTTCGTATGCCGCATGAAATGTGATCTCGGCAAAAATAGCGTCATGCAGTTGTTCGGTCTCGCCATGTATCAATGGAAGGAGCGATGTTCCTTGCAACCAACCTGGATGCTCAACTCCGGCAAGGTCGCAGATCGTCGGGAAGAGATCGATCTGTGAAATCAAATTGTCATAAACCTTGCCGCCAGAGAAGTCTCCAGGACCGCATATGATCAGCATGACACCTGTTCCATGATCTGTCAGATTGCATTTCATGCGCGGAAAGGCGATGCCATGGTCTGTTGTACAAATGACCAGTGTATTTTCGCTAAGTCCACGTGTTTCCAGGGCTTCCAGCACCGCACCAATACCTCGATCCAATTCTCGGGCGCTCGCTTTGAATGCCGCCATATCGAGCCGTATCTGCGGTATATCGGGCAAGGGAGCAGGCGGCAGTAAATAATTTGCTTCCTCCTGTGTGCCCGGTCGCAAGAATTCACGATGGGTCTCAAAAAAGCCGACTGAAAGGAAGAAGGGTTGTGGTAATGAATTCAGCGTCTGAATCGCTGCCGGTGCGACAATACTGGCCTGAAAGCCTGCTACGTTAGCAACATGATCGTAGCCAATAATCGTGCGATCCCGGACAATATGTTCCTCACCTATCAACGCCGAATAATAACCGACCTTGCGCAGTGTATGGAGTATATGTTGCCCATAATCATTGAGGGAGAAACCACGGTGAGCAAGTCCCAGCATGCCAGTGCAGTGCGCATATTGTCCTGTAAGCAGACTGGCGCGACTGGGCGAACAGGTCGGGGCTGCGCAGAAAGCCTTGCGAAATACTACTCCCTGTTCTGCTAAAAGCTGGATAGCGGGCGTTGAGATGGCATGTCCATACGGTTGAACGTAACGACCTGTATCGTGCGAGTGAATGTAAAGAATGTTGGGATGATCCGCAGGCATGTGATATGTCCTCCAATGATCTCTAGAATAACGTGTACTGCTGGCTATTAATCATGCGCGCAAAAGCTGCTCCCAGGTCGTAGCCACCAGGTGAGCCATGAGCAATCAATGTCGCAGGGCCGTGGCCTGTCATGCGGTATTCGATAGGTCCCAGTGCTGTCTCAATTACTGTACTCTCGGTCTGCAGATGCTCTATCTCTTTCCTCTGCCATATTTTGTAAGAACTTGTGCCACCTGCGAATGCCAGTGTTACAAGCGCGCCGATAAAGAATATTTTTCCACGCGTTTGCGGTCTTTTTAGACGGATATTTTTTCTCATATGATCCCTATTTTCTGTACTTATGATCGTCAGAAAAAGTGCTAAAAAGGAGCATGAGGTCAAATTATGCTTTATGCCCTAGCTGCCTGGCTTTATCATAAGCCTGCTGTGCCTCTTCAGGCCTGCCCAGGATCTTCAAAACATCGCCACGCTTCTGTATAAAAGACCCGTTATCTGGCTCAAGTTTGATAGCCTGATCGTATGCTGTCAGCGCCTCCGGGTAGCGTCCGAAATTGAAGAGTATATTGCCCTTGCCTTCGTAGGAAGAAGCGAGCTGTGGGTCCAGATTGAAAGCCTTTTCGTAGCTGGCAAGTGCATCATTGAGCCTGCGCATGTGGTAGAGCGTGTCGGCCTTATAATCGTAGATCTGCGCGAGTTTGGGATCGAGCTGGAGCGCCTTATCAAACCATGCCAGGGATTCTTCGTATCGTGCGAGACGGAACAGCGCTCGCCCTTTGCCCATAACAAATGTGGCGTTTTCAGGCTCAAACTGGATAGCTTTTTCAGAAAACGCCAGGGCTTCCGGGTAGCGCTTCAACTGTCGTAACGTCCATGCTTTGCCGTCATAGGCCACGGCGCAGTTAACATCAAGCTCGATTGCTCTTTCATAGGCCGCTAATGCCTCCTGGTAGCGAGCTAGCGAGCAGAGTGTGCTGGCACGGCCCAGATAGGCATCGATATTGTCGGATTCCAGCCTGAGCGCGCGTTCATAATAGCCTAGCGCATCTTCGTACCATTTGAACTCGTAGAGAATATTGCCTTTATCATTGTAGGATGCTGCATAGTTTGGATCGAGATGCAGTGCCGTTTCAACTGAAGTGAGCGCTTCCTGGTAGCGTCCAAGTGCACAGAGCGCACTTGTCTTGCCCTCGTAGCCGTCGGCAAACGTTGGATCGATCTGAATGGCATTCTCAAAGGCCACGAGAGCCTCCTGGAAATTGCCACTATTGTAAAGGCGATTTCCCTCGTCCAGCCATTCTTCTTTCGTCCTGTTTACGACGTTTACATTGGGTGTGAATGCGCTCAATACAACACTATTCTCAGCAGATAGCGGTGTTGTACTGATTTCCGGAACCGGCAGGTCGAGCAACGCTGCGAGGAAAGCACCCATATCAGGATAACGGTCCTCGCGCTTCTTCTCCAATGCCCTCATTAACGCCTTTTCAACATGCGCCGGGATAGCAGAATTAAGCTGTGTTGGAGGAACTGGCGGTTCTTTCTGGTGCTTCATGCCGATAATAACCGCGTGCTGCCCTGTAATGGGAGGACGTCCCGTCAGCATCTCATAGCCAATGCAAGCCAGTGCATACTGATCACTTCTCCTGCTTGCAAAGCCCTCAAATTGTTCCGGAGCCATGTAAAGCGGTGATCCTATCACATCAACGTATTTGGTTTTGGTAGTCTCTAGAAAAACCGCGATGCCGAAATCTGCGATCAATGCATCCCGGCGGGCATCGAATAGAATGTTTTCAGGCTTCAAATCCCGGTGTACAATATTCTGTTTATGGACATAATCAAGCGCCTGCCCGACCTGTGAAAGAATCGTCAGTACCTCTTCCTGTGGCATTAAGTCTGGCCTGTAAGACTTCATGAGGTCGCGCAACGAACCATTGGGCGCAAGCTCTGCAATAATGTAAGGCGTGCCTTCATAGATACCTACATCATAAATTGGCAGAATATGCGGATGCTTGAGCATCTCTAAGAACTGCGCTTCCTGCATAAAGCTCTCGCGCTCATGCTCCTCGCCAAGGTGCGTATGGTGCATCAGCTTAATGGCGACTGTGCGATTTGAAAGATAGATGTGCACACCTTTATAGACACTTCCGAATGCACCTGCGTCAAGTGGAGCAGTAATGCGGTAGTTGCCAATTTGTTTGCCAATGTATTGGTTGTTACGTTCCATTTGCGGCAGGCCCTTCAAAAACTGATGGGTGTTTACATAATTGAATATACATGGGTTAACAGTATATCAAGTGTAGGTACATACTGTCAATGATTGGCAGATGGAGCGTTTCCTAAGTTTGTATCGGTGGTGTCTGTCCATGCAGGGACCATCACCAGGTAGGGGCGCGATTTATAAGCCCGCGGTGCTCTACTGGCCACTGTATACGGGCTTATAAATCGCGCCCCTACCTGGTGATGGTCCCTGCCTGTTTAATGGCCCCTGCCTGTTTAATAAAGGGAGCTGTTTGCTGGCAGACCCTGGAAGAATGAAGTATTACACGAGCGGTGGCAGATCCTGGGGCGTCCCATTTTCGGCCGTATCCTTAGACGCGTCTTCTGAGAAGACTCGACTTGCAAGGATATCTTCAGCCTCAAGCGTCATCAAATCAATCTTCGAGATTCTTCCGCCTTTTGCTAGCAGCCGATTGGCCTGGCGCAATCGCGCTCGATCCAGCGCATTACGCACGCTGCGTGCATTGGAGAAGCGCGGCATCTGTATGCGTTTTTCGAGGTAAGCATCAAATGTCTTGAGCGCATCGGGACTGAAACGATACATCTGCTCCGCCAGCATCAATTGCGCAATCGTCAACAGCTCTTCACGTGTGTAATCGGGAAAATCCAGGTGATGAGCGATACGCGAACTGACACCAGGATTAGACTGGAAAAAGGTCTCCATGCGATCTTTATAACCTGCGAGAATGACAACCAGGTCGTCGCGCTGGTTTTCCATTATCTGCAACAGAATCTCGATAGCTTCCTGCCCGTAATCGCGCTCGTTTTCCTGTCGATACAGATAATATGCTTCGTCGATAAAGAGCACGCCGCCCATTGCACGCTTGAGCACTTCTTTAGTCTTCGGTGCCGTGTGCCCGATATATTGACCCACCAGGTCATCGCGTGTTACAGCCACAAGGTGCCCCTTGCGCACATAATTCAACCTATGCAGGACCGTGGCCATACGCAGCGCCACGGTTGTCTTGCCCGTTCCAGGAGGTCCGGTAAAGGACATATGCAGCGAAGGTGGGCGTGCCGTCAGCCCGAAGTTGCGTCGCATCCGATCAACCAGTAGCAAGGCGGCTATCTCGCGTATGCGCGTCTTCACCGACTTGAGCCCTACCAGTTCCTCATCGAGCTTTTGTAGCACCTCCATGATCTGCGATTCTTGTAGGATGGTTGCTATATCTGCACTCTGCTCATCGGGCAGAGCCAGCTCTGACTCCCCGGTGCGCATAGGTGGCTGCGTACTCATAATCTCCTCCGTTTCCTGTGGGGATGGGGTTGACTTCCATCCCTACGGGAAAAATCGCTCAGTCGGTAAACCGCTCACCTTTAGGCTTGTCGGTAGCGTAACTGCGCAAGGTGTAGTGCATGACGCGATCATGAACGTCTTGCCGCACCAGGCTGAAGCCCGGATCGTTTTGTGGTCGGTTGACGATGAACGAGAGCGCGATGGTCTGCCGTCCCTTGCTACGATCGTAGGCACCCACACGTATATAATGGTGTGGATAGGCTTTACGGCACTCGTTGATTTCATACAGGATCGCTGCCGGGTCCTTTATATCGAACATTGGCAGTCCCCACATCTCCCAGTAACTGTTGCGTGGATGTGGATCGTCGGTAAACTCTACATTGATAGGCCAGTTGTTTTCCAGGCAGTATTGTACCTGCAAACGAATCTCATCATCCGTTAGATCCGGCAGGAAGGAAAATGTACCTTGTGTCAGGCGAAATGCCATGGTCTTAACTCCTCCTCGTGACACTAATAACTTGGGGTTGGTGTGGCGTCAGGTGTATCGGTCGACGCGTAGTTAAAACTTACGTCCTTCCATAATTCGAGCGCGACGCGCAATGGTTCGCACCACTTTGCAGCCTTCTCCAGGATCTCCGGCCCTTCATTCAGGTAATCGCGTCCCTCGTTACGTGCCTGGATCATAGCTTCCACGGCCACACGATTCGCTGTTGCGCCAGCCGCGATTCCCTGCGGATGACCAATTGTGCCGCCACCAAACTGCAATACCACATCCTCTCCCAGATAGTGCAGTAACTGGTGCATCTGTCCCGCGTGGATACCACCCGAGGCTACCGGCATTACAGCAGGCTGCGAGGCCCAATCTTGCTCAAAGAAGAGACCCAATGCAGGATCAGCAGCGTACTTTATGCCGCGTAATGTCTGATAGTAGCCGCGCACGATCATAGGATCGCCTTCCAGTTTACCAACAACGGTTCCGGCATGGATATGATCGACTCCGGCCAGGCGCATCCACTTGGCAATTACGCGGAAAGAAACGCCGTGTGTCTTCTGCCGCGTGTAGGTACTATGTCCCGCCCGGTGCAGGTGCAGGATGACGCCGTTTTTGCGTGCCCACTTCGCCATCGACTGAATTGCCGTGTAGCCGATGGTCAGGTCGATCATCACGACGACGCTGCCCAGTTCCTTCGCAAATTCGGCCCGCTCGTACATATCCTCCATCGTCGCCGCAGTCACATTAAGATAATGTCCCTTGATCTCGCCTGTCTCAGAGCTTGCCTTGTTGACAGCTTCCATACAATAGAGGAAGCGATCACGCCAGCGCATAAAAGGCTGTGAATTAATATTTTCGTCATCCTTCACAAAATCCAGCCCGCCGCGCAGCGCCTCATACACCACACGACCATAATTGCGTGCGGAGAGACCGAGCTTCGGCTTGGTGGTCGCACCGAGCAAGGGACGTCCATATTTGTCCAGGTATTCACGCTCCATCACGATACCATGCGCCGGTCCCTGGAATGTCTTGACATAATGTGGAGGAATACGCATATCTTCCAGGCGCAGACTCTTGAGCGCCTTGAAGCCAAAGACGTTGCCGATAATACTGGAGGTCAGGTTCGCGATCGAGCCTTCTTCAAACAGATCCAGATCGTAGGCAATATAGGCAATGTACTGATCCGTACCAGGAACCGGCGTCACCTGGTAAGCCTTGGCCTGGTAATTCTCGTACGCGGTCAGGCGATCTGTCCAGACCACCGTCCAGGTTGCCGTAGAAGATTCGCCCGCAACCGCTGCGGCTGCTTCAATGGGATCAACTCCCTCTTGAGGAACAAGACGAAATGCGCATAGAATATCGGTATCTTTCGGTTCATAATCGGGCTGCCAGTAGCCCATCTGAGCATAAGGGATGACCCCGGATGACCAGCGACTCTTCTGCTCAGGCGTGGCGTCTATCGTCATAATGGTATCTCCTCGCGACTGGTGGAAAACAATGCAATTCGGTTGGAAAACAATGCAATTCGGTTGGAAAACAACGCAATTCGTTCGTAGGGACCCGATTTATCGCGTCCGGCGATTCATCGCCCTGTATCGCTTCATCGCGTCCGGCTTCAAGGTGGCCCCAACCTCATGCAATAAATCATGTCCCTATGAAAGAATGTATCATGGAAAACGTATTAGTTGTAGTAGCGGTTTGCTATCCAGTCCATAGCTTAGACGTTATAATATAATTATGTAAACAGTATGGATCAGGAGGTGAAAAATGTCTGAGACCGAACAGGCTGTAGCCGCGTTAAGCAGAATTCAGTCCGATTTAAGCATGCACCAGCTCAATTTATTTCGTACCGTCGCCACACACCTTAGCTACACGAAGGCTGCTGAAATCTCGTATCTCTCACAACCTGCCGTCTCGCAACAGATCAAGTCGCTCGAACAATTGCTAGGTTTGCGTCTGTTTGAGCGTAAGGGTAGGGGAATAATCCTGACTCATTCCGGGGAGATTCTGCTGGTGCATGCTGAGCATCTGCTCTCCTTGATGGCTCAGACCGTGCCTGTCGTACAGGAGATCCATGCCCTGAAACGGGGCGGCGTGGTGATCGGTGCCAGTACGAGCGCTGGCACCTATGTCGTACCAGCACTGCTTGGAGCCTTTCATGCACACTATCCGCACCTCCATGTCACTCTGACTGTGGTCAATCGGCGCACCATCGAAGAGCATCTACTTGCACGTCAGCTAGACCTGGCTGTGATAAATTTTGTGGAACAAAAGGAGCGCTTTACTCTTGAGTTCTTACAGCCCTACGAACTGGTCATCGTAGCTCCGTATTCCCATGAACTTGTAGGACGTAAGCAGTTGACATTACATGACCTGCAGCAGGAAACATTCCTGTTGCGCGAGCACGGCGCGGATATCCGCCTGGAGACAGAACAACTCTTCGCCAGGGCGGACGTTCACCTGCGCACGAACCTGGAATTTGGCAGCATCGAAGCGATCAAAGAGGGCGTGGTAGCTGGCCTTGGTATTGCGATCCTCTCCTACGAGTCCGTCGCCTTTGAAATAGCCAACCGCGAACTGGCGATCCTGGACGTAGAGGGCTTTCCCCTCCATCGTCAATGGTACGTTGTGCACTTAAAGGGCAGGCACCTCTCTCTTGCCACAACCGCTCTACGCCAATTCCTGCTCCAAAATAAAACTTCAACTCCATAGAGGCATGGCTTGCCTGTACCGATCTCAGCGAGAGAAACGCTTCGTCTTATAGTCACGCAAAAACGCGAGAAACGTTGCGACACTGGAGAGCAACGGACGTTGTGCCAGCCGCGCAATATACCAGCGCCGTTGAATAGGAAATTGCTCCACATCCAGGACAACCAGCCTGCCACTCCGTATCTCACGCTGGATAGCCACTTCTGAGAAGACACTCACACCCAATCCTGCTGCTACGGCTTGCTTGATAGCTTCGATATGGCCCAGCGTCATACCGACTTTAAGCGGCAGTCCCGCGACCTCAAATAAATCTTCAACCGCTGCTCGTGTACCTGAACCCACTTCGCGTAGCAGAAAGATCTCGTCGGAGAGGCGTGCCAGTGGTATTCGTGCCTTCCCGCACAACTCGTGCTCTGGATCAGCAACTACCACCAATGGATTTTCCAGAAATGGATCGGCGAGTAATCCATCGACGACCGGGGGACGACCTGCGATTACCAGATCAACTTCACCCCCAAATAAAGAAGCGCGCACGCCAGCGCGATTGGCGACACGCAGGTTCAAGGCAATGCCCGGTTCCTGTTTGTGAAAGGCGCTGAGCAAATGCGGAAGAACATAGGTGCCCACTGTTGTATCCGCGGCAATGCGTAGTGGCTGGCGTTCAGCCAGCGCGATGCCTCGTAGCTCTTCCATTGCCTGCTTTGTCTCATCCGCAGTTACAATTACCTGTTGCGCGTGAGTATAGAGCTCGCGCCCCTCATCAGTCAACGAAAGCTGCTTCCCCCATTGCTCCAGCAAAGTCAATTGTGTTGCACGTTCCAGCTCTGCCACCAGCGCAGAGACGGTCGGCTGCTGACAACCAAGTTCCTCTGCTGCACGTGTATAACTCAGCAGACGCACAACCGTACAAAAAGCTCGTAACTGGCGCAATGTAATACTGTCTAGCCGTGACCAGCCCACTCATAAACTCCCGCTTATAATCAGCATAGTCAATTGTGATTGTTATTCTACATTATATCTATTACTATTATAACATGGGGAAATCTCATGATCATATCCGAAGCGTTGCCCTGAGATTTTTCTGGAAACTTGCGTTCATGATGAGCGTAAGCTTCCTGTTATCCACTTTCGTTCATCGTAGGTCAATGATGCATTCGATGTAGACAATGGGGCCTGGGATAGATCCTCGTGCATAGCCCGATATGACTATCTCCACCGCAGATTACGTGGTATGCAGGCAACTAGTGAAAGGCTGCCATAGATCCCATCAAGGACGCGTGGCGCAGGGAGTTTGAAGAATAACATGGCTATACCATTTGGAGCGATTCCACGTCCTATCATTTTGGGAATAGTAGGCGATAGTGCTGCAGGAAAGACGACGCTGAGCCGCGGTATTGCGCAGATTTTAGGGGGCAACCGCGTGGCTGTTCTCTGCACCGATGATTATCATCGCTATAATCGTCAACAACGCAAAGAGTTAGGCATCACGCCGTTGAATCCTGAATGCAACTATCTTGACATTATGGCTCAGCATCTGCAGTTGCTACGTGCGGGTGAACCTATCTTGAAACCTCACTATGACCACAAGCTTGGCGATTTTGGTCCTCCGCAGTACATTGTTCCACATCCCTTCCTGATCGTAGAGGGCCTGCTTGGCTTTTACTGGCAAGAGATGCGCAGCGCGTATAGCGTGCGGGTCTATCTTGATCCACCCGAAGAACTGCGCCGCCGTTGGAAAGTGCGTCGTGACATGTCTCAGCGTGGTTATAAAGAGGAAGAGGTCTTGCGCGAACTGGCTATCCGCGAGTCGGATTCGGCCACATATATTCGCTCACAGCGCGAGCATGCCGACGTGGTCGTCTCCTTTTATCCCAGCGAATCGGCCAGGCACAAGGATGATGCGCACCTGAATGTTCGCCTTACACTACGTGGAACATTGCCACATCCCGACCTCAGCCAGATTATCGAAGAGGACCACTCTGGCTGTGTACGCTCGACCCTGGGACGTGAGAGTGGGCGGGCCGTCGAATATCTGGAGATCGATGGCTCTATCTCTGACAAGCCCGCTCGTGCCCTGGAACGCGGTATTATTGATCATCTGGATGCCTGTGGTGTCTCCTCGCCCACCGTACTGGGCCAGTATTCCGATACCAAAGCCCGGCATAGCCATCCCCTGGCCTTGACCCAATTGTTACTGGCCTATCATCTGCTCCGTGCACGCCAACGCGACGAGGTTGAAGTATAATAGCGTAGAAGAGCACCAGAGACACATAAAATGTCTCTGGTGCTCTTCCTACAAACATGCGCTTATCCGAGATAAACTTACCATTGGCGGATGATTACATGTCCTTCCGCGACGGCATGCACGATATCGGCACGGCTCACAATACCCAAAATTTTACCATTACGCACAACGGGGACGCGCTTAATTTTGCGTTCGGTGAGTAGACTGGCAATATCGCCCACCGGCGTCTCTTCGTCAACCACAATCAGCTCGCGGCACATAATATCGGCCACGCGCAATCCTTCGCGATCAACTTTGCTGATAAGATCGGCCTGAGTAACTATACCGATGATCCGGTCATTGGCATCAACAACTGGCGCACCGCTGATACGCTGGCGTGAAAGCAGTTGTGCTACCTCCTGTACGCTCGTCTCAGGACGGGTCGTACAGACTCTACGCGTCATGATGTCGCTTGCGATCATCTTGCATACTCCTTTTGCATACTCCTTTGTATGCAAGAAGATGAGAAGTGGATTCCCGTCTTCAATTTTATTGCTGCATTGCGTGGTTCTCTGTCTCCAGGATACAAAAGTTTCTTCTTCTAGAAGCTAAACATATAGACGCGAGTGTGTCAAGCAAAGAAGTAACATATCGATCACAGTTGGTAGAGCTGTGATACCCTGTGTTCCATACAGGGAATCTGTCGCTGTACGCGCTCGATCTGCTCAAGATCGATATCCGCTACAATGACTCCTGGCCTGTCCTGAGCCTGTGCCAGTACGAGTCCCCACGGATCAACGATCATAGAGCGCCCAAAGCTCTGCTGCCCCGGCGGATATGTCCCGACCTGTGCGGCTGCAACGACATAACATTGATTTTCGATTGCCCGCGCTCGCACCAGTATCTCCCAGTGATCACGCCCCGTGTGCAGCGTGAAAGCTGCTGGCAAGAGCAAGATCTGTGCACCCTGTAATTTCAGCGCACGAAAGAGTTCGGGGAAGCGCAGATCATAACAGACTGCCATGCCAAATGTGATACCGTCTATCTCTGCCGTGACGATCTGCTCGCCTGGCACAATACGCTCAGACTCGTGATGTTTTTCGCCATTCGCGAGATCTACATCAAAGAGGTGTATCTTGCGATAGACTGCGACAATTTCCCCATCGTGGTTGATAAGCACAGAAGTGTTGTAGGATTTGCCTTCCAACTGAGGATGACGTTCAATGATGCTGCCACCATTAATCATCATATTGTGCTTGCGTGCTTTCTCTCGCAGCATCGTAATGGCTGCACCAGAGAGTGTCTGTGCTGCCTTGTCGTATCCCTTATAAGGTCCCCGGTAGGTCCACAATTCAGGGAGGACCGCAAACTCCGCTCTCTCGTCTCCGGCACGGTCCAGCCATTGCGCTACGGTTGCTATATTCTCATCCGGGTGATCTTGCGAATTCAGTTGAATAGCGGCTGTTCTTAAGTGCATGCCAGGCTCCTCCATCTCTCTATCGAATGACGAAATATCACAATTGAAATGCTATAATCTATATACGTTTGCGACTCAAAGGAATGTTCAAGTTGTTACTCGCTGAGAAGCATGAGGAAGCACGAAACAAAAACGGCTGCCATGTCCAGGTATGCCATCACTCTCTACCCAGATGCGTCCTCCCATCGCTTCTACTAGTTGTTTGCTGATATAGAGACCCAGGCCCGTTCCCCGTATAGATCCTGAGACATCACGTTTGAGGCGCACAAACTGTCCAAAGAGGAGCGGAATTTCCTCCGCTGGTATACCAGGACCTTCATCCTGTACGCTGATACATACGTTCTTGCACTCTGCATCTTGCTCGGAAGTTTTATCTGGCGCGGCGCTGATGATGATAGATGTCTGCTGTGGAACATATTTGAAGGCATTCAAAAGTAAATTGCGCATAACCTGTCGCACGGCCTGTGCGTTAGCTACTATTATAAGGTCTTCAGGTATATGCAGAAGGATTGTGTAGCGCTCGCACATAGCTGCATCGAAGCTTTTTATGATACTATCAATCAGGGATGCAACCGCTAGCTCCTCAACAGGAAATGTCTTGCTTTGTTCTTTCATATGCAAAGCATCTAGCACATTATTG
>WNGE01017134.1_pt1 | contig 13658 bp, 13 predicted proteins | sample 5400651 | NCBI WGS metagenome assembly WNGE01 (sample SAMN13153370, study PRJNA577476) | soil metagenome | isolation source: 60 cm soil or saprolite under grassland replicate 2 | place: USA:California | collected 2016-06-15 | reverse complement strand
CCGGACACCGACAGGGTTTCCTCGCTGAGAGCGCTCATCGCCGCCAGCGACTCCTGGGTTGAGCGCGCCACCTGGCGGCGCCGCTCGCCGACCATCTTGGTCAGCCAGAAGAACACCGGAACGGTGATGACCGCCACGATGGTCAGCTGCCAGCTGAGGATGACCATGGCGACGATGGTGGACACGAAGATGACGACGTTGGCCAGGATGGTCGAGGCGGTGGTGGTGACCACCGACTGGACACCACCCACGTCGTTGGCCAGCCGGGACTGGATCTCGCCGGTCTTGGTGCTGGTGAAGAAGGCGAGCGGGAGCGTCTGCAGGTGCGCGTAGAGCCGGTCACGCAGGTCCCGCATGACCAGCTGCCCGACCCGGGTGGTCTCGTAGGTCTGCAGGATGCCGATGGCGCCGTTGACGATCGGGACGACGGCCATGATGGCGACCAGGATGACGAGCAGCTGAAGGTTGGGGCCGCCGGGGACGAACAGGGCCTTGTTGAACACCGCCTGGATGAGCAGCGGGTTGATGATGCCGATCGTCGAGGTCACCACGATCAGCCCGACGACGGCGGCCACCTGGGCTCGGTAGGGGCGGAACAGCGGCACTACCCGGCGGGCGGTGTTCCCGTTCATGTGGGCGGGCGCGCCCGGGCGCCCGCTGACGGCAGCGGACAGCGGCCGCGGGGCTGTCATGTCACTCGCCAGCGCGCCGACGGCGTGCCCGGCTCGAGCCCGGCCCGTGCGCACAACTTCATGTTTGGCCTCCTCCGCAGCGCGCTCCCCGCAGCCTGATCCAGCCGAACCCGTGTGCCTACTGGCCTTCCCCAGGCCTTGGGCGTGCTGGATCGTTGCGGGATGCGCTCTAACCCGCTTTCTTCAACGACCTTCTCAGCAAGCGCTCAATAGGGCTAGCTGGTCGCCTTGACGAGGAACAGCCACGCGTCCTACTGACCCCGCACCGCGGGATGCCGCCACCCGGACCCGGCGCGTTCCGCTCCTTTCACCGCCAGCTTGGGTGCGGCATTAGCCGCCCGGCGCACGCGTTCGCCGTCGGGGCTCGTGCGCCCGATCCGCAAGCTTTGGGTGCAAGAGGTCGTCGGTTCATCAAATCCGGTCGGGGCTACGCAAGAAATACCAGCTCAAGGGCCTGATCACTAGTTACGGTGGTCAGGCCATTGATCGTTGTGGGGCAAAATGTGGGCAGGACCGGCCATGAGGCGATGACATAAGCCATCACTGATCGGGCCTGTGCATCCGGACCAACGGAGGATCGCGACCGAGCTGGTAGAACCCGGGTGAGCAGGTCCGTTGGTTACTGCAGTCGAGGTGGCTCTGCTTCGCTTGCCGGCTGTCGGACCGACGGTCGTGACGACCTTAAGAGCAGATAGGAGCGTTGGGAGGTGGCCATGAAGCTGGACGGTCGGCCTTGGGCCAACCTCGACGGACCCTCTGTGGTCAGCAGCGCGCCGCTGCCCTCCAGCTGCTCAAAGAGAACATCCCATACCTGGTGCGGATACAGCGGCTGGCAGCGATCGGGGCAGCTTTGTCGGCGCGCCCGGACGCACCACCACTGTCGCCTAGCGGGTTGCGCGCGCTACTGAAGCATCCCCTGGTCAGCGGCGACAACGTGCGGTCACATGAGGATCCATACGACGACGTGTACGTCGAGGAGGTCGCGTTCACGGGGGACCGCGTCTGGTAACGCAGGGCTTGACCAGCCGTAGTGCCCCTACCCTCCGGATTTTGCTGAGCGCGATCTTCAGTCCTGTCAGCTTGGGTCTGCCGCGTCCCTACGTGCAGCAGGCCCGGACACTAGTCCAGGCGGTGCTGACGTTGAGTAACGCCATCTGTGTTGCCGCTGGGCTGCGGAGCGGAACGGCGGCACCACGGTTGCGTCGGCGGGAACCGTTCGTCCCCGGCCGCGAGCAGCTGGCCGAGCTTCGTGACAAGGTCACCTTCACGCCGGCCGAATTGGCTGAGCTACCCGCGCGCTCTTTGCAGGCGGTCAATGGATGGATTGTGGGAGCTGGCGATCATCAGATGGCTATGGATGCAGGGTCAGACGACGCCCTGATCCTCACTCCCCTTCTGCGGCACGGGTCAGATGTGATAGTGGCAAATCCGGGAGAGCTGGCCCCTGCACTCCGACACCACCGGATCGTGCTGGCTATGGATCACGGCTGCCGCGGCGCCGTGGGCGAGCGGCGAGATCGGCTTCGTCCTCCCCGGCACCCTCACCGACCGCACCATGCGCTGCAGCCACCCCCGCTGCCGCTGCCACACCGATCCGCCCCAGCTGCACGGCCCTACCACCAAATGGACCCGCAAAGTCGCTGGCAAAACCGTCACCCGGTTCCTGTCCGACGACCAGCTCGCCGACTACAGCGACTGGTTCGGCAACCAGCGCCGTCTGCGCCAGCTCCTGCACCAGCTCGAAGAACTCAGCCTGGCCATCGTCGAAGCCGACCCACGCTGGAACAACAAACAACGCCAAAGCGGGCCCGCCGATACCGGGCAAACCAGCACATAACACCGTGGACGCTGCCCGCTTAACCTGTGGGCAGCCTCCCGATCAGCCCGCAAACAACCAGCTCAAGCCCAAACGTGAAGACCTGACCACTTGGTTCCAGGTCACAGGCCTGATCGCCGGAAGCGGCGGTCGGGTCTTGATCATTTGTCCGCGAGTTGTCCGCGGGATCGGACCCGAGAGAGACCCGAGAGCGCGCTGGGCGCGGGCTTGACGAGGCACGAGTCCGGCTCATCGTTGGCGGCTCACGCATCCGGGCCGTAGAGCGCGGCGATGTCCTGCGAGCTGGCCCACCGGCTGTAGGTGGGCGACTGTGGCCAGCCCTCGGGCGAGTCCTGCCACTCCTCCTGCCGCCCGTAGGGCAGCAGATCGATCAGCGCGAAGCTGTGGCTGAGCTGCTCGGTGCCACGGCCGTTGGTGTGCCAGGTGCGATAGACGGTGTCGCCGTCGCGCAGGAACACGTTGACAGCGAACCCGCCGCCCGGCGGCGCGCCGACGTCGGTGCCGAATGGACTGTTCGCCGTGGAATACCAGGTCATTTTGTTTCCAACGCGCCGATTGTAAGCTAGCGCCTCGTCGATCGGGCCTTGCGTGACGATGACGAACCGGGCGTCGTAGCTATCCAGGAACTCCAACCTGGTGAACTGCGAGGTGAACCCGGTGCAGCCCGGGCACTGCCACTGCTCGCCGGGAAACCACATGTGGTTGTAGACGATCAGTTGTGACCTGCCGCCGAAAATGTCCGCTAGCCGGGCCGGTCCCTCCTCGCCTTCGAGGGTGTAGTCGGGCATCTTTACCATCGGCATTCGGCGTCGCTGCGCGGCGATCGCGTCGAGTTCTCGGGTCGCGGCCTTCTCCCGGGCGCGCAGTGCATCGAGCTGGCGCTGCCAGGTGCCGGCGTCGACGACAGGCGGCAGTGCGTTGGTGGTCATTGCTTCCTCCGAGGTGCGTCCGGCCAGATGCGCCAGTTCGGGGTGGTGATCCCCAGGCACTGGCGGCCGGTCATGGGCTCCGGAACTGATCATGGTCTTGTTGACAGCTTGCGGTTTGCAGGTATAGACGCTGCCCGGCCGACGAACTCATCGGTGGGTCGGCGGAGCCGACCGAAGGGCCGGTTACCGGCCTGGAAGACGTGGCTGGCAACACGCCCGTCCGCTTGGGCCAACCCAACCGGGCACCTACACTGGCGCGGGCGACCCGGTGAAGTGCCTGAGCTGCAGGTGCCGCAGATACTTGTACGGGAGAAGGTCTCGATTGCCGGAGGCAGCACCTATCACCACCTCGACCTGACCCGCTGGGTACGCGGCGGTCCACTGATGGGCGCGGCCGTGCTGGGTTCTACGCGGTTGGCCCGGCCTATGCGGGCGAGACTGTGGAGGCGGTGAGGCACCGCGTGAAGTAACCAAGGGTAAGCGGCGTAAATCGCACGAGTCGCCGCTATGCTCGCCTGCCTCTGCCTGGCGCGAGGCCGCCCGCGCCGCGCCGAAGAGGTGGTTTTGCGCGCCGCTGAGTATCGGTGCTGGGCTGGCCGAGGTAGAGGACGAGCAGGTCCTCTTCGGTGGGCGCGGGCGGGGTCTGCCCGCGGCGGGCCGCTGATCGATCATCGTCATGTCCGGCAGCCCGTTGCCGCGGCGCTCCCCGGGCCGGCGGTGCGGCTTGCGGCGGCGCCGGGCGGTCCGAAGCACCTTGGGCCGATCCCGGCGCAGCCCGCCCAGTTCCGGCCGGTAGACCGCCTGGTAGATCGTCTCGTGCGCGAGGTGCCGCCCGGGGTCGTCCGGGAACTGGCTGCGCAGCGCCTAGCAGATCTGCTCCGGGCTCCACCGCCGCTCCAGCCGCTCGGCCACCAACGCCCGTAACCCGGCATCCCGGGCCAGCTTGCCTGCACGGGGGCGGGCCCGGCGCTCCGCGGCCAGCCGTTGCGCGGCAAACGGCCGGTACTGCCCGCTACCGGGGTCGCGGTTACGGCGCAGCTCCCGGCTGACCGTCGACGGGCTGCGCCCCAGCTCCCGCGCGATGACCCGCACCCCAAGCCCGGCCCGCCGCAGATCCGCGATGCGAACCCGCTCATCCTCCGGCAGATACCGCTCCGAGATCTCCCGCTTCCGCGCATTGATCACGGGTGGATAATGCAGCCGCCGCCCGTTACTGCGCGACATGATTCGGCAAGCCTGCCCAGTGATCACATGCAGTACTCGGCTACCGGTCTGCAACCAGCGAATATCCGCCGCTATGGTCGCCATTCAGGGTCGGCGCGATGGCAGCGTTTCGCGCGCCGAATGTGATTTATGCTGCCCGGCCTGGTGACCCGCTGAGGATGGCCGTGGCCGTGGGCCCGGTCAGCGATGCAGCCGGGCGGCGGGGTGCCTGCGCGGACCTGGCGTCACGAGCACTGTTGCGGTGAGCTGCTGCCAGCGGCGGTCGCTGTGGTTGCTGGGTCGCCGGCTGGGCAGATGGCGGGGCCTACGGTGCGAAGTCGCCCTCAAGGATTACCTGCACGCCGAGGGCGCGGCGGGCCTTGTCCGCATCATCGACGCAGATCACGGCGAAGAACAGGTCATCGGAGACGCGGACCGGCAAGAGCAGGTCGGCGTTGACGCCGACGTCGGCGAGCTTGCGGAACGTGGCCGCGCCAGCGCCGGGCTGGTTCTCCATCCTGATGGTCAGCGCCGGGCGCATCGTGTACCCGATGTCGGCGTCCTGGAGCATTGTCTCGGCGCTGGCCTCGTCATCGGCGATGAACACCACGGTGCCGTCTTCCCCGCGGGTGGTTGCGCAAAGGACCAGATTGATGCTGCGGCCGGCCATCGCCTCGCACAGGCGAGCAAGCTCGCCGGGCTGGTTCTTCAGGTCCACGGTGAACACGCTCATCTGGTGCTCCTCGCTCCGCGGCGCGGCGACGGCCCGCGCTAATGCGAGCGTATCTCGCGTCGCGGCGACCTGCCTGATCTCCCGCCGACGGCGTCACGGCACCAGGCGCGGCACCGCGGCCTGGCCCACGGCTGAATGATGCGCCATCTTGACCCCGGCGGGCGCTGCCGTTCCGGCTTGTGCTCCTCCGCCACGTCGGCGCTGCGCTGCTACCCAGTGCGGGCCGGGCTCGTTCTCGCTCTGTGAACCTCAGCTCGGCTGGAGCGTCGTGCGCACCTTCGAGCAGTTACCCAGGTGATCGAAGATCACATCGCTTTTCGCGCCTGGAGAGAGCACGATCACGGCGCGTGAGCGGGCGACCTAGGCGTCCTCCTGGCCGACCGGCCGCGCCGAAACGGACAATATGGCCCGGTGGCAGAGGTAATCAAGATCACCACGTAATGCAGATTAGTGGGTGCTGAAATCGGCCGAGTACCCGCCCCACGAGAACTCGGCTGGCTCGCGCGCGATTACGGCTGGCGATCCTCCCGGGCGTGCCGGCGCTCCTGGGCGAGCAGTTCCACGGCGTGGCGCTGGTCCATACGAAGTCGCTCGCCCGCGTGCCGCGCTTCCATCCACGCCAGCTGTATCGCGTGCCGGATCTCCATCACGACGTGCTCTGCGCCGTGGCGGGCGCTGAGCGCTGCCTTCTGGGTGAGAGTCGCATCCGCAGCCTTCTCCCGCTCGCCAACGTGCCGGCCGGCCAGCTGCGTGTGGTCGCTGCCGTGCCGGGCGTAGAGCTTCTCGTGCGCCGCCAGATGCCGCTGCGACACTTGTGCATGGTCGTCGACATGCCGGCCTTCGACGTCGGCGTGCTCCGCCGCGTGCCGCTGCCCGGTGTCGTCGGCTGACGTGTCCTCCTGGGCCATCGTGGTCACCTCGCCTCGCGGGACGAACCTCGCTACCGACAGTACTCCTCACCCAGCCAACGTGAGGGCGGTGCCGCCGCCGCGCCCAGGCGGCCCCGGTTCTCGGTGCCGGGGCGCACCCCGCCTTGGTGATGTTGTCCGGGCCGCCGACCTCGATCGCCGCCTTCCGCAACTCCAACGGTGCCCGTCGTCCTCGTGTCGGCGCAGCACCTCGTCGAGCACGCCAACCGGCACGGGATCTGTCATCAGGACCAGCCCACTGACAGTCACGGAACGTGGTCGGCAGGCCACTAGTGTGGGGTTGCCGGAACCGCCGATCGGCGCGTTCGTCCGCCAGATGGCTGCGCCCGATCCGACGGCTCATATCTGACTGATCTGTGCACCCCAGGCGTGGATGTCGATGTTCGGTCACGATCGCGCTCAGCGGCAGGTGCGGTTCTGACGGCTGTTCATTGCCCGCCCCGCCGCCCGCGGCCAGGGCTATGGGGCCTTAGGCCGGTCGCGGTCCTTGCCCCTCCCGGGGATCGTGGCGAGTGCGGAGCAGTCAGAACCGGTATCAGGCTCATCAGGAGGCGACCAACATGGCCGACGAAACTGTCAGCGCGACCACGATCATTCACGCCCCGGCGGAGGCCATCTTCGCGGTCCTCGCCGACCCAGCCAGGCACGCCGCGATCGACGGCACCGGCTGGGTCCGCCAATCCCTTGACAGCAAGCCGCTGACCGCGGCGGGGCAGGTCTTCCGGATGGCCATGTACCACGCCAACCACCCGGACGGGAACTACCAGATGGCCAACCGCATCCAGGTGTTCGACCCGCCGTGCGTCATCTCCTGGGAGCCGGGCCAGGACACCGGTGACGGCAGCCTGCGCTTCGGCGGCTGGGTCTGGCGCTACGACCTGGCCCCGGCCGGACCGTCTAAGACCAAGGTCACGCTTTCCTATGACTGGTCGGCGGTCCCGGACTTCCTCCGCGAGCACATCGGATTCCCCCCGTTCCCTCCAGACCATCTGGGCAACTCGCTGGCCCACCTCGCCGAACTGGCCACCGCGTGACCAGCCCACACGCCCGCCAGCCCACACCCTGCCCTCCCGCCTGGCCAAGCCAGCTCAGCGGGCGCTGGCCGCGGCCGGGTATACCACCTTGGAGCAGCTCACCCAGGTGACCGAGGCCGATCTCGTCCAGCTGCACGGCATCGGGCCACGGCTATCGAACAGCTCCGCCAGGCCCTGGTCGCAGCCGGGCTGAGCTTCGCCCCCGATAATTGAACCAGGCTCGGCAGTCTGCTCCCGACCCGGGCAACGTCTGCCCACCAGCCAGCCCGGCCATCACGCCTCGCGATGAGCGGATTATCCGCTGAACGCACCGTAGCCGCCGTCATGGATGTCGGTTTGGACCTGACGGAATCGCCCCCAAACGGTGCGGATCTGGGTGTTCTGCGCGGCCGCCCGCGGCAGCATGAGCAGGGCTCGGGGAGGCCAGGTGGAGGGTGATTGTCTGGCAGGCAGGTGCCTGGCTACAGCGCCGTGAACCTTCGCCTCGGCCGGCGGCTGCCGGGTCCCCAGCGAGGCCGGAGTTCCTGGGCGGAGGTGACTCGCCGCCGCCGTCGTCCCAGTGGCGCCGGTACTGGTCGGGAATATCGCGCCAGCCCCAGTAGGGCAGCGGCGTGCGTGGCTGGATCCCCAGAACCTCGACCGGGCCGATCCGCCGCGCGCCGACGGTGCACAGGTGGGCCTAGTTGTCACCGAGGTCGAACACGTAAGCGAACTGCTTGCCGGCGCGCGGCCCACGACAGCTTCACTCGCCGGTAGTCCTCGGTGACCTCGCGCTCGATATCCCCGTCCGGGTCCGGATCGCGCAGCCGCCTGCCGTCGGCAAGGCTGAACTCCTGCAGGTGCGAGCGGTCCCAGCGGGCGAACGCGTCGTCGATAGCGTCGGCGAGCTGTTTGAAGGCGTGGCTGCGCACGGCCGCGAAGATCCGCCCTGGCCGAGGCCAGTACTGCTCGCCGTGGCCTTCGGCTAGGGCGACCCGGATCGGCGATCAGGCCCGCGCCACTTCACACCTGCGGTGCGTCAAGCCCTGCCAGGCTGCCTGGCCCCGGCACCCGTTGGCCTGCTTGCGAGCCCGGTCATCAGGGTGCATCAGCGATGCTCATTCGGGCCGCGGGCCGTCGCGCTGGGCCAGTTCCTGGCATACCTGGCGCACCGGCACGCCAGTTCGGCCAGCGGCGGCGCGGATATAAGCGACCGCCGCGTACAGGGCGTACTGCCAGAAGTCATCGGTCTGCCACCAGGCGACCTCGTCAAGCAAGTCCGGCTCGGTTCCGCCGCGCAGCACCGCCGCTGCCAGGATCGCGAACTGAAGCTTCTTGTTCTGCCGGCCGCGGAAGGCGCACCCGGGCAGGAACCGCTCCCGCATCCCTTCCAAGGCCAGCGGGTCGGCGCGGCTGGCCCCGCACCAGTCCAGCACGTCAACTGCGACGTGGAGGAAGACCTCGCCGGGGAAGGTGTTGTCCCGGGGATGCAGGGGCGCTAGCTCGCCCACCAGCTCGAGTACTTCGCTATCCCTGGCCAGCCCGTCAAGCAGGATCCGGCGGGCGGTGGCCGCGTCCTGGGGCGTGGGCAGGTTCTTGGCAGGCATACCCAGACGGTAGGGCAGAACCGATCCGGCCGTTTGGTCTTCGGGACGCTGACAGGGCGAGCAGCGGCCACGTCCTGACGGGCGTTCGGTGCGCCGCGCACCCCTATGATCGGCTGGTGATCCTGCGGTGCACGAAAAAGCTGCTGGCTGTCCTCGGCGCGGGCCACGTCGCCGAGCCAGGACCCACACCAGATGCCGAGGACTGGTACGCCAACCTGCTCTGGTTTGACCGGCGCAAGTGCCTGCTGCTCACTCACGCCGCCACCCTGTTTTCGATCTTCGAGGCCGACGTGCGCGCAGTGGACCTGCGCGCAATCCACCGTCTGGTCACCGAGCTGGTCGAGCGGGAACTCCGCCGCGAGGGCCTGCCGCCTGCAACGTTCGGCAACCTGCGCTCGCAGGAGCTGATCTTGGCCAAGACCGCGGACCGCAGCGTGCTGGGGTGCATGAACGACATGGCGTTCCTCTGTGAGGTGGCCATCAGCGATGCTGGTGGCCTGGCACATATTGACCTCGGCGACGTGAACCATGCGCTGCACCGCAACATCAACAGCTCTCGCGGCTACCGGCCCCCAGTTGAGCTCGCCGCACAACAGCTTGAGCGCGGGCAATCAAGCGGACAAGAAACAGCCCAGGAGCAGGCGCAACCCAGCTAACTCCACGCTTGGACCTCCAGCCGGGCCGACATCACGTTCCGTGGCTGAACACCATCCACCCGAGTATCCCGTAGCCGCCGTTAGGGGCGGCAGCCGCTGCTGGATGATCTTCAGTTGGGTTCCCGGCGAATGGATGATCGGTGCGACGGTCGACGTGGGCCGGACCTCGACGTCGCGCCGTGCCTGGTGACGGCGGGGTGGACACGCATCCCTCTCTCCACCACTCCCTGCGACCGCGACCGAACGGCCCGGGCCCGGCCGGCGAATCGTTCTCAGAACAGGCAAGCCGTCAGCCGATTCTCGAGCCAAGCCGGAACCCAAGCCAGACCGACAGTACTGGTCGCAGCAGGGCGCGAGCATCGCGGCGAGCCGCCCGTAGGAGGGGCGGAAGATTTGCTAGACCCATGGCGACGACGACCGGTTTAGCGCTGTGAGGTTTCTGTTGCCCTACCGCTTCGCGGGCAATGAGCGGGCATACGCCGTACCACACTCGACCCACGTGGCGAGCTGGCGTTCGGTGCGAAGGTGTTCCGGGCCGACCCGTAGCCACCCGGGCATCGGCCGACCGCGCATCTCGGCCACGCGCGCCTCGGTCGTGGCGACGAGCTCCTCCGACCTCGCGGGGCCGACGCGGACCAGGATCCCACCCTGGCCGCTCGCCGCGACGGCCATGTTGCCGCCGATCAGAAAGGCGAGTCCGCCGAACATCTTCTTCTCGGTCAGATCGGCCTCGCCGGAGACCAGTTCGCGGATGCGATCCGCGAGATCCTCGTCGTGGGCCATGGCAGCGATCGTATGCGAGCCCGCGCCATCCAGCCGCTGTGATACACCCGCGGCAGCCGTTATGGACAATGATCCCGAACGGCTGCCGCTTCGTGGCGCCACTGGGCGTGCGGACGGATCCGGCGGATCGCCGTGGGCCGCCGGATGCCGCCTCACCGCCTGCGGAACATCTGGGTTATGCCCGCGACTACCGCGGTTGCCAGCACCCAGCCGATGATGATCATCACCCAGGTGTAGATCATCAGCAGCAGCCCCCACGGGGTCCAGGAACCCGTTCCACGCCCGGGCCCGGCGCCGGAGGTTGCCGCGTTTGCGCAGGTCCCGCAGGTTCGCGATGGAGACCTTCTCGGCGGTGCTTGGCCGGCCAGCCGGTAGGCTTGGGCGAGTTCCTGGTACGCGGTCCCTGCGTAGTGCCTGGCCTTGCCGAGCCAGTCGATGCGCTGGTCCACGGTTACCTCGCCTACCCCGTTCATGGTTGGGCGGTAGCACAGGCCCGCCAGCACATACCTTTCCGGCCGCCAGCTTGGCATCGTGTCGTCGATGCGGCTGATCTCGCCCGCGGACTGGTTGATCAACCCTTCAGGGGATTGATCCATTTTCCAGGTGAGGCAGCCGCCGACCTTGATCCCGCGGGCGTCGAGCCCTTCGCTGCCGTGTAGCTGGGCGCCGCTGAAGTCGAGGTCGCGGGTGATCTCAGCGTTTCGCATCCGCACCTCGCCGGTGGCGCGAAAGCCGCCGTTGGCCAGCACATCGCCGGGCGTGATGAGGCCGGTCAGGTCGAGCGCGGTGCCGTGCTGATTGTCGAACACCCCCGTCGTGCACACGAGCGCCCGGACTCGAGCATCGTGCCCGGATATCACCTCACCCAGGCGCACGCGGACAGCTGGTTCCGAGAGGCCCACCGGCATCTGTGGTCGCCGAACACGAGACGTGGACGAGTTCGGCGGCCACCGGGTCCGGCAGCGGGGCCGGCGGGCACCCGGGCCGTGCGGGCGGTGACGACCCGTCGCCTCGCCGAAGGCGGCGCACCCGTCCAGGATGGCCTGGATCTCCCGGGGCAGCAGACCCAGCCGCGCTGCCGCCGTCTGGCAGGTGACCGGTGACCGGTGAGCGCCGGGGTCTTCTCCACCCGGCGGACGAGCCCGATCCGGTCCAGCGGTGTGACCGGTGGATCGACCTGACCGGCCGGCCGACCACTCGTTGACCGTGAGGTCATCGCGGTCATCCAGCAGCAGAATCAGGCAGTTCCCAGCGGCCCGCCACACCATGTCGGCATAGTCGCCGCGCGGCCGAGGCTGCTTCGGATCTCGGCGGCCGGCGCCGCCAGAAACCATCAATCCACAGGCACGACACAGGCGTGTCCATTGACCAAAAGAACGGAGACCACCATGATCACTCATGACACAAGGTGGTCCCTTCCCCGTGGCAACACCCCGGTCCTATCACGCTGGCAAGCGACACTCCGCGGCTTGAATGCCGGGCCGGCACATTGAGCGCTACGAGCGGTCCTATAACCAGAGCTGTGGCGTGCCACATGGCGCAGCGGTTAAGGATCACGTTTCGACTGCGCTGGCCGGCGCGCGGGTCAGGCTGGCCGGCTACGCGTCAGGGCAGGTGGTCCAGCGAGATTTTTCTTAACGGCTGCGCTACCTGGCACTCATCCGGCGAGCACGGCGGTGGCCGGTGGCGGTTAGGTAGGCCCCGGCGAGGACGACGATCGTTCCCGTGGCGGGCAGCGCTGTGATCGTTTCGCCGCGGATGGTGGCGCCAAGACCGATCGCGACGAGTGGAAGAAGATAGGTGGTGACCGAGCCACGGGTCGAGCCAACCCGTCCGACCAGGGTGGTGAAGGCAACAAACGCCAGCGCGGTGCCGATGATCCCGAGCGCCGCGGCGGCCAGCAAGCTCGCCCAGGTGAATGAGGATGCGCCGGCGCTGGCGAGGCCGAAGGGTGCGATGATAGCCAGAGCGGCGAGCTGCGCCCACCAGACGACGGCCAGCGCACCGTTGCGCCGCTCAAGAGGCGGTGCGAGGTTGAAGGCCACACCATAAAGAGCGGTGGCCGCGAGCACGAGGCCGACTGCGAGGGCGGTCGCGTGGGCGTGACCGAGAGCTGGCCAGCTGAGGATCACGACGCCGGCAAATCCCAGCAACAGGCCAGCGGTTTGGCGACCGCCGGGCGGATGGCGGGCGGCAACCGCGGCGACGAGGGCGGTGAACAAAGGAGCAGCCGCATTGATCATGCCGGCCAATGACGAGTTGATCTGCCGCTCGGCCGCCGCGAACAACACAAACGGCAGTGCCATCCAGACCAGGCCGAGCAGCGCGATCGCCGGCCAGTCGGCGCGGGGCACGCGGCGGCGTGCGGCAGGGAAGAGCCCGAGCACGGCGGCGCCGAACCCGATTCGCAGGAACGCAACCACGGGCGGCTGGAATGCGGCGGCGCTGATCCTGATGAACAGGAATGACGACCCCCACATCACCGCCACGGCAAGCACCAGCAGCAAATCGGTCACGGCGAACGTGCCCGTTCGAGCGGTCAAGCCTGTGGCGACCCGTGCGCCCGGCTGCCGAGCGTTCGGCGACAGCGCGCTCCGCCCGCCGGTGCTGGCGATGGCATCGGCTGGCGCCAGCCGCCGCACCCAGCCCATATGCGGCTCACCGGCAGCCTTCCTGACCGGTTGCGGTGTGGCGAGACGGACCTGCTCATTCATGACTGGCTCCTCGATGGGTCCGGCCGGTCCCAAGCGGTGTCGGCGATCGTGCGTGCGGTGCGGCCGCGCCCGCCGTCGTCCAGTCCCCAGGAGACGATGCGGGTGGGGTGGATATGGATGCGCGGCTCGGGTTCGGTCACCGCTTCGGCACGCCCGCGGATCTCGACGCCGCGTGGCTGCCACGGTGGGAGCACATCGTCGACGACGATCGCGGCGCAACCGGTGCGGGCGACGTCGCGGAACTTCTTCGTGGCCGCGAAGTTGTGGCCGGTGATATGGATGACCGTTGCATCACGGTCCAGCGCCCAGCCGACCGGGGTGATGTGGGGCATCCCGTCGGGACCGACGGTGGCGAGGCGGCCAAGCCGCGGCTCGCCTCGCAGGTAGGCCAGCTCGGTGTCGGTGAACACGCTCATGATCGCTCCTAGCGATCCTATGGGTCGAGGACTGTGACGGTTGAGCTGAGTTTCAGGCTGCCGCAGGCAGCCTGGCGTGGGCGAGCCGTTCATCGATGTGGTGTTCGATGGTGCGGAGTGCGGTGCGCAGCGGGGGTGGGGCTTGG
>WNGE01006393.1_pt1 | contig 13659 bp, 14 predicted proteins | sample 5400651 | NCBI WGS metagenome assembly WNGE01 (sample SAMN13153370, study PRJNA577476) | soil metagenome | isolation source: 60 cm soil or saprolite under grassland replicate 2 | place: USA:California | collected 2016-06-15 | reverse complement strand
CCTCCTGCTCTCGGTGCCGGGTCGCTACCAGGGCGGACAGATCGGCATCCGGGTCCCAGGTGCCCTTCGACCCGTCCGTGAGCACCAGCAGGTGGGCGGTCGCACCGGCCGCCGCCCACTTGGCCAGGGTCCCGCCGGCTCCGAACTCGACGTCGTCCGAGTGGGCCCCGATGGCCAGCACACGTGCCGGCGTCGGCACGTCGACCGAAGGGGAAACGGCGTCGCTCACCGAGGGCGGGCGCGGGAGGGCGAAAGGAGACCGAGCCGGTCCAGATCGTCCGGCACGTCGACGTCGAATGCCAGGGCGGGGTCCCGGACCACCCGGAAACCGAGGCCGAGCCGCCGGGCCTCGGCGGCGTGACGGCGGAACGACCCCGGCCCGTACGCGAACCGGAACGGCGCGTCGACCGGGACCGAGAGCACATTCGTGCCGTCGTCGCGATGGCAGGGCACGACGCCGACGATCGGGCGGGAGCGGTCACGCGCCAGCGGCGTGAGTGTTCGGGCCAAGGGGAGGTCGGCGTGCACGATCACGGCCCGAGCGCATCCACGTGCTTCGACCCATCCGCGCCCGGCAACCGCGGCTGCGTCGAGAGAACCGGGATCGTCGATCGCATCGAGGCCCCGCGCCCGCGCCCAGTCGCGCACATCGGGTGCGCTCGACACGACGACGGCCGGCAACTCACCGGCTGCGGCTGCGACGCCGTCGGCCAGCCGGCGAGCGAGCTCGGAGCGGGCGGCGTCGTCGAGCAGCTCGGCAAGGCGTGCCTTTCCCAGCGCGAACGCTCGCACCGGGATCACGACGCCCACGCCGCTCATTCGAGACCGTCGGTCGTGCGCGTGGAGTGCGAGCGCATGTGGATGCGTATGCTACCGGCCGTGGAACCGGTGTATTCGGTGGTCCGCGCCGCGTTGTTCCCGCCACTGCGCCACGGCATCAAGTGGACGATCGAGGGCGCGCACCTCATTCCGCCGCGCGGACCGGTGATCTTGGCCAGCAACCACACGTCGTACCTCGACCCGCTCGTGCTCGCGTACCTCGCTGATCGCCGTCACCGGCGCGTACGGTTCCTGACCAAAGCGGAGCTCTTCGACAAGAAGCCACTCGGCTTCATGTTGCGCCAGATTCATCAGATCCCTGTGGTACGGAACTCGCCGACGGCTGCGGGCTCCCTCGAGCTCGCGGTCGAAGCGCTCCGGCGTGGGGAGTGTGTCGTCATCTTTCCCGAAGGGACCATCTCTCTCGACCTCGAGCCCATGGCGGGCAAGACGGGAACCGCCCGGCTGGCCGCGCAATCGGGCGTCCCGGTCACACCGGTCGGGCTTTGGGGCGCGCACCGCATCCTGTTCAAGGGCCGCAAGCCGCAGTGGAAGTGGGGCGTGGCCGAGACCGCCGCCGTCGGCCCGCCGTTGCGCATCCGTGCGAACGACGACGTCTTCGCCGCCACCGATCGCATCATGAGCGCGATCGCGACGTGTGTCTCACGAGCGCGCGAGATCTACCCGCAACGTCCTGGGGTAGGCGATGACGGATGGTGGCAGCGTCGTCCGGAGACGGCTCGGGTGCGCCCGGCGAAGCGCACCGAGGGAGCCGAGGCCGCCTCGTGAGTGAGGGCCCCCGGGTCGCAGTTGTAGGAGCAGGCTCCTGGGGGACGGCTGTCGCCGCCCTCGTGTCGACCAACGCCGAGACCGTCCTCTGGGCGCGCCGGTCCGAGCTCGCAGCCGCCATCAACGACCGGCACGAGAATCCCGACTACCTCCCGGGTGTCGAGCTCCCCGGCGACCTACGGGTCACCGCCGACATCGAGGAGGCGTGCGCGACCGCGGACGTGGTGGTGCTCGGCGTCCCATCGCACGGCATGCGCGCCGTGCTGGCGGAAGCGGCCGAGTACGTGCGCCCCGCAGTTCCGGTCGTCAGCCTGGCGAAAGGCGTCGAGCAAGGAACGTTGCGGCGCATGACCGAGATCATCGCCGAGGTGCTCCCGACCCACTTGCGCGAGCGCATCGGCGTGCTCACAGGCCCCAATCTCGCCCGTGAGATCGCGGTCGGGCAGCCGGCGGCGTCGGTGGTCGCCGTAGAGGACGAGCTGACCGCCGAGGACCTCCAGCGCCTGCTCATGACGGCGACGTTCCGCGTGTACACGAACCCGGACGTCGTCGGATGCGAGATCGCCGGCGCGCTCAAGAACGTCATGGCGATCGCGGCCGGCATCGCCGATGGCCTCGGTTACGGCGACAACACGAAGGCCGCGCTGCTCACGCGCGGCCTCGCCGAGCTCACGCGCCTCGGCATCGGGCTCGGCGGAAACCCCCTCACGTTCTCGGGCCTGGCCGGCATGGGCGACCTGGTCGCGACGTGCACGAGCACCCAGAGCCGCAACCGCACGGTCGGCGTGCAGCTCGGAAAGGGTCGCCAGATCGATGACATCGTCGCCGACATGAAGATGGTCGCCGAAGGCGTGAAGTCCACCGCCGCCGTGCTCGAGCTCGCTCGACGACACCGGGTCGAGATGCCGATCGCCGAACAGGTCGGAGCCGTCCTGTACGAAGGCAAGCGCGCCGAGGACCTCGTCACCTCGCTCATGCTGCGAGAAGCCAAACCGGAGCTCCACGGCATCACATGAGCGGCGTGATCGAGCAAGAGTGAGCGAGGGCGCCTCAACTCGTGTCGGCGTGCTCGGCTCCTCGGCACAGGCTCTCGTCGACGCGCACGGGGCCGTCAGGCCCGACGGCGCGCCCTGGCAGGTCGACTGGTGGATCGGCGCCGACGACCGCTGGCACGTCCCCGCGCGGGAGGCGGCGCTGCGCCAGTCGCTCGTGGGTGCGGCACCCGTCGTCGAGACGTCGCTACGAGTACCCGGCGGTGACGCGGTGCACCGCGTGTACGGCATCGGCGGTCCCGGCGGCCTCGTGGCCCTCGAGATCGAGAACGCGTCCGCCGCCCCGTTCGTCGCTGCGCTTGTTCTGGGCCCGTCCCCCGGTGGCCGTTTGCGCGAAGTCGCTACGAGCAGGTCGTGGGTGACCGTCGGCGGGCATCCCGCCCTGCGCACGCCGCGGCCGGCGACGCGCTGGGCCGCCGGATTGAGCGGCGAAACGTTCGAGACGGTCGTCGAAGGCCGGGCCGAACGGGGCGCCTTTCCGGGGGTTCGCCGTCGGGGTATGCGGCTCGAGGTCGCGTTGCTCCATCCACTTGCGCATCGGACGCGCCTTCGTTGCGCGCTGGCGGTGGGTCGCGACCGTTCGGTGCGCGTGGACGCTGTCGATCTCTCGCTCCTTCCCGACGCACACGTTGCCGCCGCCGGCTGGACCGCGCACTTGCGACGCGGGATGCAAGCGGTCCTCCCCGACCATCGTCTCCAGCAGGCCGTCTACGCCGCGCGTGCCGCGCTGCTGCTCGGCGCCGACGCCGCCGGCCGCGTGCGCGGTGAGGAGCTGGCGGCGTTGGAAGACTGGGGGTTCGACAGCGAGGCCGCCGCCGCGTGGCGTCGCCTCGGCATCCGGGAGCGAAGACGGGCGGCGCAGCGGATTCCGGATCCCAACCCGTGGGAGACCATCCAGGCGCGGCTGCGGGCGGCTTCGATGACGTTCACGTGGCCCGATGGGCCGGCGCCGTTCCTGCGGGCCGTGCGCGACCTGCTGGTGGGTCCGAGCGACGAAGGCTCGGTGACGCTGCTGACCCAATTCCCGGCCGGCTGGCGTGGTCAGGGCCTGGACGTGCGCGAGGCGCCCACTCGTGCTGGCCGCGTCTCCTACTCCGTGCGCTGGCATGGCCCCCGGCCGGCGCTGCTCTGGGAGTGCGAGCGCCCGGTCCGCCTCACCGCGCCGGGCCTCGACCCCTCCTGGTCGACAACGCAGGCGCGGGGGGAAGCCCTCTTGGCTGGGCCTACTGACCAGGCACGCGACGCGGAGAGCTTTTCGTAGCCGCGTCGTCCAGGCGCACCGTGGCGATCTCCCACGCCCCAAGCTCGAGCGCGCCCTCGACGCGCGCACGAGGACGGCCCACGAGGTCGACCGTCCAGCCGGTCACGGGCGCGCCCTCGCGTTGGATCACCACAGTTGCGATGTCGGGGGAGGGGTTGAACACGCGCACCACCAGCCCGCCCGCCTCCCGCAGCACCGCCGAAACCTGGGCGCCGTCGACCTCCAGGAGGGCGCCCGTCGGATCACGACGCGCGTCCGACCATCCACCGGCTCGGATTCGCTCGAGTGGGACGAGCACCTCGTCGGCGACGTCAGAGAGCCGCGCGTCGCGCCAATCCCCGCGATGAGGTACGAGCGCATAGTCGAACGCGACGTGGCCGAGCATCTGCGGCCCGTGGAGCGGATACGGATATCCCGCCGGACTCGCGCGCATCGAGAGCTGCATGCGCGAGAGATAGCCCGTCGCCCGGAGCAGCGTGAGCGCGAGCTCTGACCCGCGGTTGCCGTCGTGGCTCACGAGCTCGTACTCCAGCAGGCCGTCATGAACGAGAGCGAGCCCGGCGTCGCCGTCCGATGCGTCCACGAAGCGGCGCGACACGAATGTCGGCAACCCGAACTCGTTGGGACCACCTTCGGCGACGAGACCCCGATCGACGACCGCGAATGCGCACTCGGCGTTCGAGACCGTTGCGGGCGACGGCAGCGGGAAATGCACCCGCAGGCGGTGATCGCGGCACGGATTGTCGAGCTCCGTGTGCACGCGCAGGAACCGCTCACCCGTCCGCAGCTCGAGCGTCGTGTGGACGGGGACGGCCACGGTCTCGTCAGTACGCTGCGAGCACGAGCGCTCGTCTCCGATCGCATGCGTGGGCCACCGGTACGTTGCGTCGACGCTCACGCGGGCCCGCACCGGGCCATCCTCGAGCGTGGTGACCTCGACGGATTCAGGTTCGCCGACGACCAGGTCGTCGGCGGGTGGGGAGTAGTTGTACACGTCGCCGCCGTCGCCGCCGTCGATCAGGCGACCGAGGCCCGCCAGCCTGAGCCCGTCGGCGGTGGTGACCGTGTACGTGCCATCGCTGCTGTCGACTTCGACATGCAGGTGCTCGTTGGCGAGCGACGAGGGCCCCGCGGACACCGCGGTCTCCGGCCCGGCACCGGCGGCGACGGTGTAGCTCCGCCAGCCGAAGCCGGGGACCTCGTCGGCCGCGAAGATTCCTTCGCGGACGGGCGCCGCCAGCACGCGGAATCGGAACGTCTTCCCTTCGTCGCCGAGGCGGACGAGCTCGTCCCGAAGCTCGGTCAGGTCGACGGCGGTCTCACCCGCTTGCGCCCCCTGGAACACGAGGTCGAGCGCGCCGTCGTCCGCTTCGGTCATCTCGTAGCGCCCGATTCGCTCGCCGGCGAACTCGGGGCCGTTCATCATCTCGAGCACCCAGCGCACCTTCTGTCCCGCCACGATGGTGGAGAACCCTTCGCCGGTGAGCACCGCGAGCTCCTGCGTCGGGCAGGCGTCCCCGTCCGGGCTGACGAAGTGGAACGGCCCCTCGCCCGGCACGCGTACCGGCAGCAGGCCACCGCGGCGCGCTTGTGTCGGGTTCACGACCAGGGTCGACCCCGCAGGCGCGTCGACCTCGACGGCGAGCTCGCGCAGCGCGTCACGCGTGAGCACGTCGCCGATCTGGCGGGCCTCGTGGTAGCGGACGAGCACCTGGTCGACGACCTCGTCGTCGCTGCATGCGCACGACGAGTCGTGCGCGCTGTTCAGCACCAGATTCCGCCACGCGATGCCGAGGAGCGAGTCCGGGTAGCGCCCCGGAGGTAGCAGCAGCGCCGACAACGGTTCCGCCCGGCGCTCGAGCGCCCGTTCGGCGCGGGCGCACGCCTGGTGGACGTCGACCCGATTCGACGCCACGCCCATGAGCACGTTGGCGCGCGCCCCGGATCGCAGCTCGCCCTGCCACGTCGTCAACCCGTCGTTGGGTTGGTCGGCGAGGTACTCCGGCAGCGAAGTGACGTCGAACCGGTAATCGTCTTGGATCTCGTTCGTTTCGGCGACGACGCGTCCGAGCCACGGCTGCGGCATCTGGTGGTCGGTGCCGTTCATCAGCAGCATCGCCCCACCGGGAAGCCGCGCCGGACCGAGCTCGAGCTCGTAGCTGCGGGCCCGGGCGACGAGTTGCTTCGCGTCGTCGGGGAGGTCGCGGCCGTTCGAGTACGACCCGTACAGATACTCGGCGCGCACCGCCGACCCGTCGGGCGCTCGCCACCAGAACGCGGTCTGCGTGACCGTCGACGGCACGCCGCGCCACACCACCGCGTGCTCGAATCCGGCCTGCCGCAGGATCTGGGGCATCTGCGCGATGTGGCCGAACATGTCGGGCAGGTAACCAACCGGCATGGCGCCGCCCAGCTCGGTGGCGCGTCGCAGGCCGAGCTGGAGGTCGCGCACGATCGTCTCGCCCGAGACCATGAACTCGTCCATCAGGACCATCCAGGGCCCCACCGACAAGCGGCCCGTGGCGGCGAGGCGCCGCAGCGTCTCTGCCGCTTCGGGTCGGACCTCCAGGTAGTCGTCGACGACCACGGTCTGGCCGTCGAGGAGGAACCGGGCGTAGCTCAGGTCACGCTCGAGGAGGGGCAGCAGCTCGTCGAGCAGGCGCACGAGACGGGCCCGGAAGACCTGGAATGGCGCGTACCACTCCCGGTCCCAGTGCGTGTGGGGGACGATCGCGACGGTCGTCGGCGGCACCGGCCCAGGATACGGGCCGCCGTCGCGGCGGGACCCGGCCGTCAGAGTCCTGTCAGAGCGGTGTTTCGGTTCGTTCACGGTTCGGCACCGGTCGCGAAACGTCCTCCCCTTACGTTCGCCTTACCTCGCGCAGAGGGGCTGGAACCACGCGAGGGGGGGCAACGGCGCCTTTTCGAGCATTCACAAGCAGGAGGACGATGTGAAAAGGAAATGGTTGGGGAGGGGCGCGGTCCTCGTGGCCTTGGTCCTGCTCATAGTCGGCGTGACGGCGGGGGCCGCGTTTGCGGGGACCGATCCCGCCCCGGTGTTCAAGACACCAAAGGTGGCGGTCGGCGACGTCGCTGTGAGCCTGAACCTGTTGTGGATCATCATCGGCGCGGTGCTCGTCATATTCATGCAGGCTGGATTCGCGTTGGTCGAAACCGGTTTCTGCCGGGCGAAGAACGCCGCTCACGTGTTCTCGATGAACTTCATGATCTTCGGGCTCGCGCTCGTGGGGTTCTTCCTCGTGGGCTACGCGTTCATGTTCGGCGGGTACAGCTTCCAGAACCTGTTCGGCTTGGACAAAGCCGTAGGCGACAACCTCGTCGGGTCCGGGAACTGGGTGTTCCTGTGGAAGGGCGGCTTCGCCCTGACCCACCTCGGTGGGATCGGTAAGAACGCGGCACTGGGCGCGCCGACGGCGGCGTTCTTCCTGTACATGTACGCGTTCATGGACACGACCGCGACCATCCCGACGGGCTCGATGGCAGAGCGGTGGAAGTGGAAGAGCTTCATGCTGTGGGCCATCTTCTGTGGCGCGATCTACTTCCCGCTGTTCGGCGCCTGGACGTGGGGTGGCGGGTGGCTCGCCAAGCTCGGCGACAGCATGCACCTCGGCTTCGGGTACGTGGACTTCGCGGGATCGGGAGTTGTGCACGCAATGGGCGGCGTCGCTGGTCTTGCCGGCATCCTCGTGTTGGGAGCACGGAGGGGCAAGTACGGGCCCGACGGGAGGCCGCGCACGCTCGCCGCGCACAACATCCCGATGGCCCTGCTCGGGACGTTCATCCTGCTCTTCGGCTGGTTCGGGTTCAACGCCGCTTCGACCCTCGGTGCCACTGATGTGCGCTTCGCGATGGTGGCCACGAACACGGCTATCTCGGCGGGCTTCGGCGCCGTCGGCGGCATGCTGTGGGCCTACCGGCGCATGGGCAAGCCCGACCCCGGGATGATGGCGAACGGCATGCTGGCAGGCCTCGTAGCCATCACTGCGCCGTGCGCGTTCGTGCAGCCATGGGCGGCGGCGGTGATCGGCTTCATCGCCGGGATCATCGTCGTGGTCTCGATCCTGTTCCTCGAGAAGCGCGGGATCGACGACCCCGTCGGTGCCACATCCGTGCACGGCACCTGCGGCATCTGGGGCGTGCTGTCGATCGGCTTGTTCGCCAGTGGCGACTACGGCGCGGGCTGGAACCTGACGACGTCGGGGCCGGCCGCGAAGGCGAATGGTGTGACCGGGCTGTTCTACAGCTGGGACCTGGGCATCCGTCAGCTCGGTGCACAGACGATCGGCGCGCTCACGATCATCTTCGTGATGGGCGGAGTCGCCTACGCGTTCTTCAAGATCATGGACGCGCTGATGAAGGGCGGCATCCGGACCGCGCCGGAGGTGGAGGACATGGGTCTCGACCGTCCCGAGATGGGCGTCCTCGGCTACGCCGACTTTGTCACCAGCGAGCTCGTGCTCGCCGGTGAGGACCCGGCGGAGGACAAGGTGCTGGCGCACGCAGAGTCGCCTGACCCGAGCATCGGGCGGTAACGCCGGTCCACGGCGGAGCGACAGCGGCCGGCGAGCGATGACGCCCGCCGGCCGCTTCGCGCGCATAGACGAGCGTTGTCATGTACATACTGGTGGAGTGAGCCCGAGCCGGTATGTCGGGCAGAGCGTGTTCCTGCGGTGCTGGCCGCCAGGGATGCTGATCTTCGCGGTGATCGTGCTGACCGGAACCGGTGCCGGCGCGCTGTTCTATTGCGCGTTCTTCGCTGTCTGCGGTCTGGTGGTGGCGCGCTATCTCCCCTGGCGTTTCGCAGTGCTGGACGAAGGTATAGCCCTCTGGTTCCCCTTCGGCCGTCGCATGTTCTTGCCGAAGGAGGCCGTGACCGTGCGCGTGAGCGCAGGGAGCCCCGTCGCGTATCCAGAGGCGTACCGTCGCTTCGGCTACCCGCTCACCGACGGCCTCGTGGAGAGCCGGCGCAAGTTGCTGCGCTCGGTGCTCGTCGAGCATGGCTTCCACATAGCATGACCTCGATGGTCGATCTCACCACCGGCGTTCCCGGTGTCAACGCCGCGGCACCGACCACGTACGAGGAATTCTGGCCCTACTACGTGAGCCAGCACCTGCATCCGGCGACGCGCGCCGTGCACGTGCTCGGCACGACGCTGGCCATCCTCGCCATCGTGGTGGCGGTCGTGTTCCGAGCTCCGATCGTGCTGATCGGCGTGCCGGTGCTCGGCTACGGCTTCGCATTCGCGAGCCATTTCGTCTGGGAGAAGAACAAGCCGGCGTCCTTCGGGCACCCGGTGTGGTCGTTCCGCGCCGACCTGCGTCAGCTCTGGAAGGCGTACGCGGGTCTGCTCGCCGCCGAGGTGCGGGCCGTGCGGGCCGCCGCCGGCGTGCCGCCCGAAGCGCGCACGCTGGCCGAAGCGGCTTAGCACTCGTTATCCCCGGGCCCACTCCCTCGCCATCGGGCTGGGCCTCACGTCGTGCCCGACGCGCTCGAACCAACCTGCCTCGTACGCCTGCTCCAGCGCGTGCTCTTCCGGCGCCGCCGCGCGCGCCGGCGAGCGAACCGAGAGACCGCCGCCGGCGCCGGGAACCGCATCACAGGGCGGGGACGGGTCCAAGAGCGCGACATCGAGGTTGACGCCGACGCGCCGGTCGACGCGGTCGGTGGCGAGGCTCGCCCCCAGGTTGTTGGCGTGGCGATCCCGGGAGGTGAGAGACCAGGTCTGCCCGGTCTTTCCCGGCCCGCGCGCCGGCGCGCCGAGAAAGCGCCACTCGAGGAATCGCAGCACGGAGGCGTGGTCGTACGGCGTGTGGTCGACGTACCCGCGCCGGGCGTACGGCGACGCGACGAGCGCCGGGACGCGGAAACCGGCCTGTCCGAAGTTCTCGACGTCGACCGGGTTGGCGCGGTCGTCGGGAAGGACGGGCGGCTTGACGTGGTCGTAGAAACCGCCCCACTCGTCGTACATGACCACGAACGCCCCGCGTCTCCAGTGCTTCGACCGCGCGAACGCGGCGAACACGTCGCGCAGGAAGCGCTGCCCCGCACGGATGTCGGCATGCGGATGGTCATCCGTGCGGTTACCGCTGAGGAACGCAGGATCGACCATTGTGACCTTCGGCAGCGTCCCCTGCTGCGCATCGGTGAAGTACTGCTCGATCCTTCGCTGAAAGTTGGCCAAACGAGAGCCCCACAGCGCGAGGACGGGGAGATCTGTGTAGTAGTAGCCCGCGGAAACGCCAGCTCTGGCAAGGCGATCCCAGATCGTCTCCCACTGGTACCCGCCTGTCGCGAACGGCAGCGTGTTGTCCTTGTAATCGCCCGACTGGGCCGAGTGCAGGTAGGCGCGGTTGGGATACGTCGGCCCCAGGACCGACGCATGCCACCGGTCGAACACCGTGAACTCACGCGCCAGCTGCGACGTGAACGGCAGCGAGTCGCCGCCGTAGTAGCCGAGCGCAAACAAGTCATTGCCGCTGCCGGGAGCAAGGAAGCCGCCGTCGCGCTGGGCGCGCCCCTGGGTCCACTGGTGTCCGGGATCGGGATGGCCACACCCCCGGTATGGATTCGCCTCGCCGGGGTTCGCCAGCAGCGGCGCGGTCGCGACCGGCGTGCCGTCTGAGCCGGGGAACGACTGCCGCTGCTTGCCGTCCACGCGGAAGCGCTTCCCGTACCGGCTCCTGCCCCGCTCGATGTACTTCTTGTCGTCCGCGAGCCAGCCGAAGTAGTGATCGAACGACCGGTTCTCCATCATCACGACGACGACGGAGTCGATTGGCGACTCCTTCGCCGGCTGATCGAGCATCGACGTGAAGTCCTCGACCGCCGGTCTCCCGCTGGCGCCCGGCCTCCCGAGCCCCAGCACCGGCCCACCCAGCGCGACCGCCCCGCCCAACTGCGCCGTTCGTCGCAGGAACTCACGCCGGTCCAAGGCCGCCTGTCTAGCGCGGCGCCGCAGTCCGTCGCGTGCGCGTCGCCGTAACATCCAGGGCATGCGAGTGGTCCTGGGTTCCGACGAGAAGACGCCACTGACCGACGCAGTGGCCGACGACCTCGAGCGGCGCGGCCATGAAGTCGTGCGTGTGGGGCCGCCCGGCGGTGAGCCGATCGAGTGGGCCGAGGTCGGGCAGCGAGTCGGCGAGGCCGTCGCCAAGGGTGACGTCGACACCGGGGTCTTGTTCTGCTGGACCGGGACCGGCGCTTCGATCGCCGCCAACAAGGTGCCGGGCGTGCGGGCCGCGCTCTGCACGGACGCCGCCACCGCGGCCGGCGCCCGCAAATGGAACGACGCCAACGTCCTCGTCATGGGCCTGCGCCTCACGACCCCCGAGATCGCCGGCGAGCTGCTCGACGCGTGGTTCACCACCGAGCCCGAGCCGAGCGAAGCCGGCAACATCGCCCGCTTGGAGGCGCATCGGTAAGCTCCGGCGGTCCCGGGGCCAAAGGAGAGTGATGCCGACGTACGTCATGCTCACGACGCTCGGGCCCGACGGTTGGGCCACCGTTCGCGAGAACCCGAACCGGATCCGCGAGGTCACCCAAGAGGTCGAAGCGATGGGCCTCACGGTCGTCGCCCAGTACGCGTTGCTGGGACAGTACGACTTCCTCAACGTCATCGAGGCGCCCGACGAGGCGACGATGTCGAAGGCCGCGATCACGCTCGCGTCGCGCGGAACGATGCGCACGACCACGTACCAGGCGATCGCGGTCGACGAGCTGATCGAGAGCTTGAAGCGCTAGCGCGAACTCCGGGCTAGCTAATCCACCACATCGAGCGCTTCTTCTCCTCACGCACCTCGTCGTCCACGAAGAGTGTGGGGAGGACCGATCCGTCGGACCGACGCTTGAGCTTGTAGCGGGCGTCGCTGCCTTCGTCGACGACTTCGGCGACCTCGAAACCACGTGCCCACCGCTCGTCGAAGCGCGAGCGCACTTCGACTCGGGTGCCTTGCTTCACGTGCGCGACCGTAACAGGCACCTGACCAGGGCCGAAAGCGGGTTGCGCGTCTGCCTGGGACCGGCTTGGTAGCTTCCGGCCATGGTCGCCTCGGCCTCCGCCCCTCCGGTCCCCGGCGCGGAGACCGGCGCGCCGCCCGCGGTGCGCCCCCGGCCTCCGACCCTGCGGCTCGAGCGGAAGTGCTGGCGCGCCGGCGAGCGGACTGTCGTCGGCATCGACGAGGTGGGGCGGGGCGCCTGGGCCGGGCCCGTCACGGTGGCGGCGCTCGTCCCTCCGCCGGATCACCTGCGGGGCGTGCGCGACTCCAAGGAGCTCACCCGGGAGGAGCGGGAGGTCGTCGCCGACCGGGTGCTCCGATGGGCGGTCGCCATCGGGATCGGCCACGCGTCGGCCGAGGAGTGCGATGCGCTCGGCATGACGGCAGCGCTGCGCGCGGCCGGGCGCCGTGCGCTCGCCCAGCTTGCCGACCGCGGGTACGAGCCCGACCGCATCATCCTCGACGGCAACTACGACTACCTCGGGCTCGGCTCGCGGGTCACCACCGTCGTGCGCGGCGATGCGACGTGTCTCGCCGTTGCGGCCGCCTCCTGCGTAGCCAAGGTGACGCGCGACGCGCTCATGCGCGCCGAAGCCGAGCACTATCCCGCCTACGAGTTCGAGTCGAACGTCGGGTACCCGGCGCCCGTCCACAAGTCGGCGCTGGCGTGGCTCGGGCCGAGCGCCATCCACCGGCGCTCGTGGATCTTCATGGACGGGCTGTGCTGGCGGGGTGTCCCGCCGCCGCCCGGCCGCTTGTTCTAAGGGGAGGAACATGGCATTCGACCTGCCCGATCTGCACGACCGTGCCTTGCAGCAGACCCGGAAATACGTCGCCGGCATCGCCGACGACCAGTGGCACGAGAACACTCCGTGCGAAGGCTGGGACGTGCGCGAGCTCGTCAACCACATCGTGAGCGGCAACTTCTGGGCCGGCGAGCTGGCGCGTGGAAAGACGATCGAGGAGGTCGGAGACCGGCTCGACGGTGACCTGCTCGGTGAAGATCCGATCGCTGCGTACGGCGCATCGGCGCGAGCCGCGAGCGAAGCGTTCCAGGCGCCGGGAGCGATGGAGGCTCCGTGCGCGGTGTCGTACGGGCCGGTGCCGGGGGAGGTGTACGGACGTCGCCAAGGCCACCGGCCAGGACACGACGCTGCCCCCGGATCTCGTCGAGGCGACCTGGGCGGTGGTCGAACCCCAGAAGGACATGCTGCTGGGCAGCGGCATGTTCGGCGCCGACCACACGATGCCGCCGGGCGCCGACCGGCAGACCGCGTTGCTCATGCTCTTGGGCCGCACGCCGTAACCTCGAGCCCCCTATGGGCCAGGAGATCACCGTCACGGCCCGGCCGGGCGCGTCCCCGTCGGTCCGGCTCTTCGACCTCAACCGTTCGCTGACCGGCATGGAGATCGAGCGCTACCACTCGGTCGACGACGCGGCGGGCGATCGTCCCCCCGACGTGCTGGCCCGACGGCTGTTCGACCTCGGCGCTACGCGCGTGACGATCTACTCGAGTGTCGTCACCGTGGAGGCGCCGCCCGAACGCTGGGCCGAGCTCGAGCCCAAGGTCACCGAGACGATCGAGCACCTCTTCGGCTACTACGGCGACGAGGCCGGCTGGTCGCCCGCCGCGCTGAAGGCCCTCGGCATCGAGGTCCAGCCCCCACCCGAGCCGCCACACTAACCGGGCGCCGCACGCCTCCCGACCGCTCCTCACTTTC
>WNGE01005967.1_pt1 | contig 13659 bp, 16 predicted proteins | sample 5400651 | NCBI WGS metagenome assembly WNGE01 (sample SAMN13153370, study PRJNA577476) | soil metagenome | isolation source: 60 cm soil or saprolite under grassland replicate 2 | place: USA:California | collected 2016-06-15 | reverse complement strand
TCAGGTACCGGGCGCTCCTCTCCGTTCCCGTGGTCGGCCTGCGCGCAGAGCGCCCAGGAATCGTGATCGTGTTCTTCGGCGGAGAACGAGTCTTCCTCGACGAGGACCTCGAGGTGGCGCGTCATCTGGGCGACGCCGCCCGCGGGGCGCTCGAGCGCAGCGAGCTGTTCGAGGCAGAGCGCACTGCACGGGCCCTCTCCCAGCAGCTGGCGCGCACCGGCGGCGTGCTCGCGACCGAGCTCGATCCGGCGGCCGTCCTCGAAGAGGTCGTACAGCAGGCGCCTATGCTCCTCGGCGCCGACGCGTGCGCGGTGCGCACGCTCGAAGACGACGAGCTCGTCGTCAGCGCTGCGTCCGGAAAAGGAGCGGAGGAAGCGGTCGGCGAGCGTGCGAGCGCCACGGCCTGGCTCTCCGGCGATGTCTTCCAGTCTCGCTCACCGCTCGCGCTCGAGGACGCGGCCGCCGACGATCGGCTCGTCGGCGCAGACCCGATACTCGCCGCCGGCTATCACGCTTTCCTCGGCGTGCCGCTCTCGGGGACGGAGGGGGCGCCCGTCGGGGTGCTCGCGGTCTATGCGCGACGTCCGCGCACCTGGCGCGCAGAGGAGATCGAGGCGCTGCAGGCACTCGCCGGCAACACGTCGGCGGCGCTCGCGAATGCGGAGCTCTACTCGCGGGTGTCACTCGAGAAGGAACGCAGCGTCGCGATCCTCGCAAACATCGCCGACGGGATCGTCGCCGTCGATCGAGACGGCAAAGTAGTGCTGTGGAACGCGGCCGCCGAGCTGGTCACCGGCGTGCCGCAGGAACAGGCGATCGGGCGCACCCCAGTGCAGGTCCTTCAAAGGCAGCTCGAGGCCGGCGACGACGACTTGCATCCACGCCAGCGGCTGGTCTCGATCCTCCGCGGTGGGGAAGAGGTGTGGCTCTCGCTCAGCGAGGCCGTCATGCGCGATCCGCTCGGCGGCGTTGCAGGGCGCATCTTTGCGTTCCGCGACATCTCGGCCGATCGCATGGTCGAGCAGGTGAAGTCGGACTTCGTCGCCGCCGTCTCCCACGAGCTGCGGACGCCGCTGACGTCGATCTACGGCTTCGCCGAGACACTGCTCCGGCAAGACATCCCCTTCGGGGAGGAGGAGCGCCGGACGTTCCTCCGCTACATCGCCTCGGAGTCTGAGCGCCTGACGGAGATCGTCGACCAGCTCCTGAATGTGGCCAGGCTCGACGCAGGGGATCTGCAGGTCGAGCGTGGACTGATCGACGTCGGCTCCGTCGTGTCGGAGGTCGTCGGCGCCGTCGAGGGGACCGAGGCGGTGAACGGACACCGCTTCGAGATCGACCTGCCTGAGGAGCGGCTCGCCGCGGAGGCGGATCCCGACAAGGTGCGCCAGGTGTTCAGCATCCTTGTCGAGAACGCCCTGCGCTACTCGCCGGAGGGCGGGACGGTGACTGTCGGCGCGCGTCGCAACGCCGACCGGGTCGAGGTGCGCGTGGTCGACGAAGGCATGGGCATCCCCACCGCCGAGCGCGAGTGGATCTTCCGGAAGTTCTACCGCGCCGAGTCTGCCGCGCGTGACGGCGCTGCCGGCACCGGGTTGGGTCTCTTCATCGCGAAGGAGCTCGTCAACGCGATGGGCGGACGCATCTGGGTGGACTCGACCGAGGGCGAGGGCTCGAGTTTCGCGTTCGAGCTCCCCGCCGCGCGCGAATAATGCGCGCCGCTGCGGGTATAGCGGCGCCAGGACCGGGATGACGAAGGTTCTCGTAATCGACGACGAAGCGCCGATCCGTCTCCTCTGCCGCGTCAACCTCGAGGCGGAAGGAATGGAAGTGATCGAAGCCGCCGACGGACCAGCCGGCGTCGAGAAGGCGCGCGGCGAAGGTCCCGACGTGATCCTCCTCGATGTGATGATGCCCGGCCTCGACGGGTGGCGCGTTGCGGAGCAACTTCTCGAGGACGACCGGACCATAGGCATTCCGATCATCTTCCTGACCGCGCGCGCCGAGTTCCGCGACCGTGCGCGCGGGCTCGACATCGGAGGCGTCGACTACATCACGAAGCCGTTCAACCCGCTGGAGCTCGCACCGCTCGTGCAGAGCCTGCTCGACCGGATCGATCGCGGTGAGAAGGACGAGCTGCGCGCCGAGAAGCTGTCCGAGCTGCGCTCCCTGATGGAATCCGAATAGCGCAAGAGAGGCCGTCTCCCCAGGCGACCTCCCGCGCTCTTTGTTCCCCCGACTTGCCCTAGTGTCCTGCGAAATCGGCCGTTACGACGGCGGCGCCGCCATAGCCGATGAACGTGCCGAACACAATGCCGATGCCCACACGCCGGAAACCCGGTCGGAGCAGGACGGCGCGGTGGGAAGGACTTGCTAGCCAGCGGTCGACGACCCATTGGGGGGTCAACCCGGTCGACCAGGCGAGATTCTCGCCGAAGAGAGGGCCGCGGGCCCCGGCGGCAACTACTCGACCTGCCACGGAGCCGTGGGCGAAGTACTGGCGCCGCATCATGTCCGTTGAGTGGCCACGAGCTGCGCGGACGAGGCGGTAGTCGATCCTGAGGGCTGGAAGACCGCGGCCCGCCCGAACCGCGTTCATCTTCTGCAGGAGAGAGCTCTCGGTGCCCGAGAGCGTCCGGGCCTGAGCACCGGCGGCGGGCCCAAGCACGGCGAGAACGGCCAGAAATCCTATGAGGATCTGCTTTTTGATGAGCATTCGCGGCAGTCTGAAGTCCTGAAAACGGGGTGACCTCCCCCAACCGGGGGAGATGAGGGTCGCTCCGAGCGCGATCAGCGGGAGGTCTGGGCCAGCGAGATGCCGGCGAGCGTAACGACTGCACCGGACGCCTGCACGGGGTCCAGCGATTCGCCCAGCCAGGCCCAGGCAACAACGATCGCCACAACGGGCTCGAGCATGGCCGTGACGCCCGCCCGGGTGGCCGTGATATGGCGGAGGGCGCCGACGACCAGAGCGAACGGGACGATCGTGCCCAGGACGACCATCCAGAGCATCAGCGCCCACACAGGCAGGTGGCTAGAGGCGAGGTTGCCGAGGAGCGAGACGTGGTCGTCGACGCGCCGGCCCGGGAAGCTCCACCAGGGCGCCAGCACGGACCAGAAGAGCGTTGCGAAGAGGAAGCCCCACGCCGATAGCGAGATGGGGTCGCGGCGGCGCACGCCGCGTTCGGCAAGCAGGATGTAGGCCGCGTAGGTGATCGCGGCGAGTGCAGCAGCGGCGACGCCCAGCTTGTCGGGCCTGTGGCTCTTCCAGATCTCCACGATGAGCGTGAGCCCGCCGAGCGCGAACACGAGTGCAATCCAGATCCGTTGCCGCACCGCCTCGCCGTAGACGAAGCGGGCCCAGAGCGCGACCAGGATCGGGCCGACAAACTGGATCAGCAGCGCGATCCCGATTTCGAGCCGGTGGATGGCAAAGAAGTACGACCACTGCACGAGTGCGAGCCCTCCGACGCCGAGCGCGACCAGCAGCGGCAACTCGCGTGCCGCGATGCGCAGCGAGGCAGGACGTGTCGCGACAGCGATCAGGACGAGGCCGACGAGCGCACCCGCGCAGCGAACCTCCGTCAGCTGCTCCGAGCTGATGCCGGAACCGAGGATGACCTTGGCCACCGTTCCGTTGACCGCGAACAGCGTTGCTGCGGCGGCGACCATCGCGTAACCGAGCGCGGGTCGCGGCTCACGAGGCTCCTCAGGTGCAGCAACGATCGGCTCGACCATTGCGCGAACCTAGCTGACGTCTCAGCCAGTCGGCTTCGTCCCGGTTCGTTGTCTACGCTGACTACAGATGAAGAGATGTGCCCGCTGTGGCGTGGAGAAGACCGTTGAGCAGTTCCATCGCCGAGGTAACAGTCATCAGGCATGGTGCAAAGCCTGCCGCAAGACTTACGATGCGCACTACTTCCGCGCGAAGCGTTCGCGTCTCATGGCACGGAAGCGCGAACGATGGCGCGAAACGGTTCAGTGGCATAACGACCTCAAGGCGAGCATGCCTTGCGCTGACTGCGGCGGCTTCTTTCATCACGCCGCGATGGGTTGGGATCACCTGCCCGGTCGCGAGAGAATCAACGACGTGAGCAACCTTCGCCGCAACAGCCGTCGAGCTGTCCTTGCCGAGATCGCGAAGTGCGAGCTCGTCTGCGCGAACTGCCATGCGGTACGCTCTTACGAGCGAAGGCGGGGTGTAGCTCAGCCTGGTTAGAGCGCTGCGTTTGGGACGCAGAGGTTCGCCGGTTCGAATCCGGCCGCCCCGATCTTGGTCGTTCTCCTCGCTGCGGGCGCGGCCCTCTCCTTTGGTGCGCTCGCCGTCACGATCCGGCTCTCGCTCCACCCGCCGATCGACGCAGAAGCGGCTTCCTTCGTCACGACGTTCCTCGCCGGTGTCTGCTGCGTCGTCCTGGCGGTCGCGAAGGGGGACTTCTCCGGCCTCGACTGGCGAGACACCTGGCCGTTCTTCGTGACCGGGTTGTTCGCGCCAGGTATCAGCCAGATCCTCTTCACGCGTGCCGTCGGCGTGATCGGGCCGTCGCGGACGGCGATCCTCGTCGGCGTCTCCCCGGTGCTGTCGGCCGCGATCGCCGTCACCGTCCTCAGCGAGCCGCTGCACATCGCGCTTGTCCTCGGAACGTTGTTCGTCGTCGGAGGCGGGACGCTGCTGGTCAGCGAGCGGGGCGGCCCCACTGCGTTGCTGTCGCTCGGTATCGGCCTTGGCCTGAGCGCCGCGCTCCTGTTCGCGATCCGGGACAACCTCGTGCGCTGGGCGGCGCGCGGCAACGACGTCCCCGGCTTCGTCGCGGCGAGCGCATCGCTCGCATCGGCATCGCTCGTGATCCTGCTCGTCGTGTGCTTGCGTCCGGACGGCACAGCGCGCGTCCGGCGAGCCTTTCGGCCGTTCGTTCTCTCCGGCCTCGTCTATGGAGTCAGCTACGCGTGTCTGTACTCCGCCTTCGACCGCGGCCGAGTGACGGTGGTCGCGCCGCTCGTCGCGACGGAGTCGCTCTGGGCCGTGCTCGTGTCGATGATCGTCCTGCGCCGTTCGGAGCGGATCGGTCTGCGTCTGCTCGTCGCCGCCGGCCTCGTGGTCGGGGGTGGGGCGCTCATCTCGAGCTTCCGCTGAAGACACCCGCGATCTGCTCTGTCCTCAGGAAGCGAGTGAAGAAGTACGCGAACACCGCGAAGAAGACGATCGCTTGCTCGACCGCCATCGTGACTCCTGCGATCTGCTGATCTGTCAGATCCGACAGGCCCCACAGCTGCGGCGCGTCCTTGTAGAAGCCGTAGACCGGCCGCGGCAGCAGCGCCAGCAGCAGGCCGAGCGGGGACGCAAGCACGAACGCGGCGAAGAGGTAGAGCGCCTTCGTGCCGTCGGAGAAGCGGCCGTGCACGACGGGCCACCACATGAGCACGCCGACGGTGAAGTACGTGACGTGCTCGACCTGCAGCAGCGAGTGCTGGTGCTCGAGTGCGGTGTCGTAGATCGCCGGGACGTGCCAGACGAAGTAGGTCCCGAGCCAGACGGGCAGCGCGAAGAGCGGATGTGTCGCTAGGCGAACGACGCGGAACCGAGCGAGTTCGCGCGCGAGCGCCGGCGCGACGGCGAAGACGACGAGTCCGGGCGCCCATTCGGCCGTGACGACGTTCTGGAGGAAGTGGATGCAGAGCAGGTAGTGCAACGCGATCGTGTGCAGCGGCGTCACGTAGACAACCAGGAGCAGGATGACGGCGAGGTCGAAGGCCGCTCTCCGGCGCGGTTCGGCAGGCCAGCGCCGCTGCGTCCAGTAATACGACGCCGCAAGCACTGCGATGACGACCAGGACGTCCCAATGCAGCGCCCACGAATTGGGCCTCATGCCGCTACGCTAATGAGACTGCGCCCGTGGTGTAGTGGTAGCACGCGACCCTTCCAAGGTCGTCGCGCCGGTTCGAGCCCGGCCGGGCGCTTTCGTCCGCCAGCATCGCTATGTTTTCCATTGTGAAAACACGAGAGCGAGAGCTTGCGCGACGGCTACGACGCGACGAAGGCGCGTCTATCAACGAGATCGCACAACGTCTTGGCGTCTCGAAATCTTCCGCAAGCTTGTGGGTCCGCGACATCGAGCTGACGCCCGAGCAGCAGCAGGCGCTCGTAGATCGGAACCCCGCATACAACCGGCAGCTGAGCGGGTGGACCAAGATGGCCGCACGGCGGCGTGCCGAGCGCGTGGCTTTTCAAGAGGATGGACGGAGACGAGCGCGACGTCGCGATCCGGATGTTGCAGGTTGCATGCTGTACTGGGCCGAAGGCACGAAAGCCCGGAATCAGCTTCAGTTCACAAATTCAGATCCGGTAATGGCACGCTTCTTCGTCGACTTTCTGAAGAAGTACTTTGACCTTCCGGGCGATCAGATCCGCATAACGTGCCACCTGTACGCCGATCAGCTCGAAACACAGACGAAGATAGAGCAGTACTGGCTCGAGGCGCTCGGCTTGCCATCGACCTCGCTTCGGAAGTCAGTCGTCAACGTCTACTCGAAGTACAGCAAGCGCAAGCGCGTCGGCAATCTGCCTTTCGGCACGTGCCGCGTCGTCGTCTCGAAGACGAGCGTTACCCAGGCCATCTTCGGCGGCATCCAGGAGATCGGCGGTTTCACACGCGAGGCCTGGCTGGAATAGAACCTGCGTGCCCGAGAGCAACGAGGAGCGCGACAACCGCGAGCTGATCGAGCTTCTCAACGAGTTACGTGTCGCATTTCCGGGGGGCAAGGTGCTGTTCGCCTTCCTGCTCGCCGGCGCTTCGTTCCTGGTGCTCCGGTACGGCCTGCCGCTCGGCTAGCCGGGATCTGCAGAGAGCTCGACGCGCTCGATGGTCGCGTCGTCGCGCGGCTTGTCGTTTCCGTCGCTCGGCAGGCCGGAGATCTTGTCCACGATTTCCATCCCAGAGGTCACGCGTCCGAAGACCGTGTGCTTGCCGTCGAGCCACGGGCATGCGTCGGCGGTGACGATGAAGAACTGGCTGCCGTTCGTGTTCGGCCCCGCGTTCGCCATAGCGAGCGCGCCGCGATCGACCTTGTGCTGATTGAACTCGTCCTCGAACGTATAGCCCGGACCACCGCGGCCCGTTCCGGTCGGATCACCGCCCTGGACCATGAAGTCCGGGATGACGCGGTGGAAGATGAGCCCGTCGTAGAAACCGTCGCGCGCCAGCTTGACGAAGTTCTCTACCGTCTTCGGGGCCTCGCCCTGGTAGAGCTCGACCTCGATCGCGCCGTGATTGGTATGGAGCGTCGCGTTCATCGCAGGATGTCCGCCAAGGGTTCGATCGCCGAGGCGCGGGGTTCCAGGTCGCCGGACTCGAGCCCCCGTGCGATCTCTCGGGCGAGCTCGAGCGCCTCGCTCTCCTGATCCGGATCGAGCACAGTGTTCACGGCGGCAAGCACGTTTCGGCCCGAGCGGAGCTCCACGTCCACGGTCTCCGATTCCGACCGGGGTATGTACGGGTCCTCCGGCACGCCGACGTGGACGACGATCTCGCGGCCGTCGGGCAAGGTGGCGTTCTGTTCGACGGTTCGTCCCCGGAGGCTCACGTCAAGACGAATCTATCGTCCGACCCTCCCGCGATGCTGCACAGGTGCCGGCGGAGCGCGAGCGCGTCGTCCACTTCCGTCCCCGGACGGTGCTCGTCGTCCTGGGGATCGTGATTGCGACCGCGCTTGTGCTCGAGATTCTCTGGATCGCCCGGCATGTGGTCGCGTGGATCTTCATCGCCCTGTTCCTCACCCTTGCCCTCAACCCGGCCGTGGACTGGGTCGAGAGGAGGACGAAGCGGCGAGGCCTCTCTACCGGAGTCGTCTACATCGCGGCGCTCGCCGCGATCATCGGGATCGGCTGGCTCTTCATCCCGACCCTGGTCAACCAGGTCAACGACTTCGCGCACAAGGTCCCCGACTACCTCGACGACCTGACGAAAGGCCGCGGGCGGCTTGGCTTCCTGCAGGAGAAGTACCACCTCGTCGACAAGGCGCGGAAGGCCCTGCGCGAGGGAGGCGCCGCAAAGCTGTTCGGCCTGTCCGGCACCGCGTTCGCCGTGGCGAAAGGCGTCGTCACCGCCGTCGTGGCGAGCCTGACGATCGCGTTCATGACGTTCTTCATGCTGCTCGAGGGGCCGAAGTGGATGGACCGGTTCTACTCGCTCCTGAGGCCCGATTCGCGACGGCGGTGGCAGGCCGTGGGTCACCAGATTTACCGCACCGTAGGCGGCTATGTCACCGGCAATCTCTTCATCAGTCTGATCGCCGGGACGCTGACCGCGATTGTGCTGGCGATCATGCACGTGCCCTACGCCATCGCGCTCGGACTGATCGTCGCCATCCTCGACCTGATCCCGCTCGCGGGCGCCACCATTGCGGCGATCATCGTGGGCGCGGTCGCATTCCTCCACTCCATTCCGGCCGGGATCGTCGTCGTCGTGTTCTTCGTCGTGTACCAGCAGGTCGAGAACCACATCCTGCAACCGGTCGTCTACGGACGCACGGTGCAGCTGTCACCGCTCGCCGTGCTGATCTCCGTGCTGATAGGCGCTGAGCTCGCCGGCGTGCTGGGGGCGCTCGCGGCGATCCCGGTTGCAGGGACGCTCCAGGTGATCTTCCTCGACTGGTTGCGCCACCGGCGAGCCGAGGCAGTCCCGGGCGCGACCTGAGCGACTCGGACGGAGTAACTCGTTCGAGGGATTTGGGTCGCGCGCGTGGCGAGCCGATTCTGGAGGCATGGGGAGTCGTACCGCTCGCATCTTTGCGCTTGCGATCTCGAGCTTTTGCCTTGCGATCGTTGCCTCGCCTGCCGGCGCGACAGCTGACCGCCCGGCGACGGCGTTGGGGGCACTCGAGCAAGGTGTGCTCGCCGACATCAACGCACTACGCGCACAGCACGGCCTCGGGCCGGTGAGGCTCTCGTCGCGTCTGTCTGCGGCCGCACGCCAGCACTCGGGCGAGATGGCGAGTCGCGGGTACTTCAGCCACAACTCCGCGAACGGCTCGACCTTCGACAGCCGGATCAAGCGCTTCTACCCGATGGGGAGCAACCACTACTGGTCGGTGGGGGAGAACCTGCTCTGGTCGTCACCAGACGTCGACGCGGCGGAGGCCCTCAACATGTGGTTCAACAGCCCCGAGCACAGGAAGAACATGCTCACCGCGCGTTGGCGCGAGATCGGTTTGTCCGCGGTACACGTTGCTGCCGCGCCGGGCACGTACGGCGGCCGTGAGGTCACGATCGTGACCACGGATTTCGGCGTCCGCCGCTAACAGCCGGCGATACCCTCTCAGCCGGCGCCTGTAGCTCAGTGGACAGAGCGGCGGCCTTCTAAGCCGCGGGTCGGAGGTTCGAATCCTCCCAGGCGCATAGCCGCGGAAAATCCGGCCGCGTTCGCCGCGGAAAATCCGGCCGCGCTTCGCGCGACCATGATGATTTTCCACGGATTGGGCTGCGGGAGGGCGGTCATCGAGCGAGCGCCGGCAGAGCCGGCACTCGCGGCGTTAGACCGGTGGGATAGGACGAGGCGCAGGCCGCCAAGACGAGGGAGGCCGTGAACACGAAAGCGTCTCGGTCGTAGCGGGAAGTGTGGGGCCGACTCGGCTGGGCGCCGCTATCCTGAGCTCTCCGCGGTGGCGGTAGCTCAGTTGGTAGAGCCCCTGGTTGTGGTCCAGGTGGTCGTGGGTTCGAGTCCCATCCGCCACCCTGCCGACGAAAGTCGCGCCTTCGGCGCATGACTTTCGTCGGTTACCGCTCCTTCGTCATGCGATGGTTGCGTTTGGGCGACGCTACGCTGAGGCCTTTGGCCCCGTAGCTCAGCGGATAGAGCGACGGACTTCGAATCCGTGCGCGGAGGTTCGACTCCTCCCGGGGCCACCTACAAAGCCCCCGCTCTTCACGCTTTGAGCCGACAGCAGAGCCGCTCGAACGCCTGGCGAATCGCGCGGTACGCGAGCCGTCTTCGCAGCCTTCTCCCGGCGAAGGCCCCTCGCCTCATAGGATCGCGGCGTGACGCCGTTCGTGCCGCCCGAGTTCGTCGTGCCGCTGCGGTTCGAGACGCCGCAGTTCGTGCTTGAGCCGCTCGGCCCCCGGCACAACGATGCCGACTACGAGGCCTGGTCGACCTCGGTCGAGCACATCCACGCCACACCCGGCTGGGAAGAAAGCTCCTGGCCCCGGCCGATGACGCTTGACGAGAACCGAGCCGATCTCGTCCGGCACGCCTCGGACTTCGCGGAGCGGAGCGGCTTCACCTACACGGTGCTTGCGCCGGACGGCGACGTGGTCGGCTGCGTCTACATCTATCCGTCCGCGAAGGAGAGCGTGGACGGGAAGGTGCTGTCTTGGGTGCGAGCGAGCCACGCCGAGCTCGATGCGCTCCTCTGGAGCGCGGTCCGTGTGTGGGTCGAGTCCGACTGGCCTTTCGAGAGCGTCGAGTACGCGACCCGTGGCTGAGCCCGACGCCACGGGTCTGGACAGCTTCGCCCTCGTGCCGCTGCTGTTCGTGGCCCGACGGTCCGAGCCCGAAAGCGATGACCCCTACGAAGACGACGGGCGCCACCCCGGGGCCACCTACTCTAGGGGAGCCGTCCGGCCGCAACGCGGGCAGACCCATTCCGTCACGGGTTGTGCGGGCGACCCCTTCCGTCCCGGATGGGCGCGGGCGCTCGCCCAGCGCGTGCGTAGCCGCATCGGGCCGTGGCCCTGAGGGCACTCTTTCGGTTCCGGCGCGGTTTCTTCGGTGGCCTCCGGCACTAGGCTCATCCTAGGCGCCCTACGACGAGGTGCGCGGAGGCGTGACGGGCGGCGGCTGGATCTCGACGCCACCGGCGATGCGGAGTGCCGGTAGCGAAGGCAGCGGGAACGGCGACGGCTCGGGGGCGGGTCCCGGAACGGCCGCCGTGGCGAAGCTGCGGAGTTGCTCGTGGATCTCGTGAATCTCGCGCATCGCGTCCGCCATCGCGCGCGCATTCTTCGCACCCTCGACCTGTGCGAGTGCGGTCTGCCCCTGCAAGCGGCAGAGCGCGGAACGCGTGTCGCCGACGACGTAGCCGATCACGCCGCCCACGAGAGCGCCGGCGAGCGTGGTCGCGAAGCCGAACGCTTGCGGGATCGGCCAGCCGGCGCCGAGCGGCGTCAGCGGCGTCGCGCCGAAGATGGCACCCAGCACCACGCCGGCCGAGACGCAGCCCACGAAGATCGCGTTCGCCTTGCGATAGGCGCTCTCGGCGAAGCGCTCGATCACGCGCGGATCGAAGTTCGGAAGATCGGTGGCCGCCACAAGGAAGAAATCGGCCGCCGCGGCAGGTTTCTTGAGCAGATTGGCTGAATCTCTATGCCATTCAGGCAGTATCTGCTTCCATGGTGGGGGTGGCCGGTTTCCTAGCGACCGTGCTCATCTGCGACGACGAGCCGTCACTCCGCGAGCTGATCCGCATCAGCTTGGACGGCCCGTACCGGTTCGTAGAGGCCGACGACGGCGAGGAATCACTGGAGCTCGCACGGAGCGTGCGGCCCGACGTCGTCATCCTCGACATGATGATGCCGCGGCTGAGCGGGCTCGAAGTCCTGAACCAGCTACGCCGAGACGAGGGCCTGTCCGACACGCCCATCATCGTTCTGACTGCGCAACCGGCCACGCGCGAGCAGGCGCTCAGCGCAGGAGCCGACATCGTCATGGTGAAGCCGTTCGAGCCTGAGCAAATCATCGCTGCCGTGGAGGAGGTACTCGCAGACAGAACATGAGTGGGCCCGGACGCGCCACCGGCGCACCGCTCGACGCAGGGGCGAGCGGACAGAACGATCCTAGGGGCAACTGGTGGGCGCGATCCGGGCTCGTAACTCGGATTGCCCTGTCCGCGGGAGCGGTCGCGATCGGCCTTGCGATCGTCTTCCTCGTGCTCTTCCTGGCTATCACGGGCCTGCGTCACCGATCGCTTGAAGCGCGGCATTCCCAGCAGACCATCGCTACCGCCAATCAACTCCAGACGTTGGTGATCGATCTCGAGACGGGTCTCCGTGGATTTGTCATCACCGACGACGAGCATGACCTGCAGCCGTGGCGGAGCGCGCAACGGCGTTACCCGGGTGCGATCTCCAAGCTCCTCGGGCTCACTAGAGACAATCAGCTCCAACACGCGCGTGCCGTCACGATCAAGCACGCGATCAATACGTACCTCAGCAGCTTCTCGGTGCCCCTCGTGAACTTTATGCGCCGCAATCCGGAAGCCGCCCGGAGCGTCGTTGCGAAAGGCTACGGCGCAGGGCAGGTGGACGCCATCCGAGGGCTCTTCCACCGCTTCCTCGCGAGGGAAACAGCACTCGGCGATGCCCGCGACAACCGCGCGAGCACGACCGCTCAACACGCGCTCGTGGTTGGCGGCATCGGACTCGGCACCGCGCTCTTGCTCATCCTCCTCGGTGCGGTCTACGTGAATCGTGCTGTTGCGAGACCGGTGCGGTTCGCGGCCGACGCGGCGGCGCGCGTCGCGGGCGGCGACTTGTCAGGGCGACTGGAGACCGACGGCCCGGGCGAGGTAGGCCGACTGGAGCGGACCTTCAACACGATGGCTGCATCGCTCGAACGAACGCTCGCCGACCTCGAGGAACGAAACAGAACCCTCGTCGAGAGCGAGCGGACAAAGAGCGAACTGGTCAGCAACGTGTCACACGAGTTGCGCACGCCGCTTGCAAGCGTGCTCGGGTTCTCGGCGTTGATGCTGGATCGCGAGCTTCCGGCCGACGAGATGCGGCGCTACCTCGAAGTCATCCGCGCCGAGGCCCGTCGACTTGCGGAGCTGCTCAACGATCTGCTCGACCTACAGCGCATCGAACAGGGGACGCTCGAGCTGCGGCTCGACGAGATCGACCTCAACGATCTGCTCGCCGCACAGGTCACGCTCTACTCCGCCCAGAGCGACGCGCACCAGCTACGCGTCGAGCCTGCCGACGAGCCGCTGGTCGTCCACGGAGATCGCGACCGGCTTGCACAGGTGATCGGGAACCTCCTCTCCAACGCAATCAAGTATTCGCCGGAGGGCGGAGAGGTCACCGTCAGCGCTTCGCTGATCGGCGACGAGGCTTGGGTCTGGGTGCGCGACGAAGGCCTTGGCATCCCGACCGACCACCAGGAGCGGATCTTCACGAAGTTCTTCCGCGGAGACGTCGGCCGCGAACGGGGCATCGCCGGGACCGGGCTCGGTCTCGTCCTTGCACGCCAGATCGTCGAGGCCCACGGCGGGCAGATCGGCTTCGAGAGTGCCGAGGACCAGGGCTCGACGTTCTGGCTGCAGCTGCCCGGTGCCGCCGACGGCCGTCTAGCAGCCCACGACGAACCGGAAGCCCGTCACGGGATGTAGCTCGGCACCGTTGGGAGCCGCCCCACGCAGCGCCCGGTTCTGACTCCAGAACCCGAGGCCGCGAACGAAGACGATCGCCCCCAGTGACTGCCAGGCCCGCGTCGCCTTCCCGCATTTCTCGGCAAAGGTGTGCCAGGCCGCAGCAATTTCAGCTCGGTCACGGGTTGACGACGTCAGACAGTCCGGCGAGGGAATCACGGCGTTCATGTAGGCCTCGTTGTCGTAGAGCACGAGCCGCACGGCTCCGGTGTCCTCGAGCTTGAAGGCCGTGACCTG
>WNGE01014416.1_pt1 | contig 13661 bp, 11 predicted proteins | sample 5400651 | NCBI WGS metagenome assembly WNGE01 (sample SAMN13153370, study PRJNA577476) | soil metagenome | isolation source: 60 cm soil or saprolite under grassland replicate 2 | place: USA:California | collected 2016-06-15 | reverse complement strand
TGTCCCCGGCGCGACGCGCCCGCGCGACTTCGAGCACCTCAAGCGCCAGCAACTCATCGTCCGGACAACGGTCAATGGTGGATGGCAAGCGGTGCCGGAATCGCCAATCGATTCTGATGCGCGATCCCGATCGATTGACGTATTCCTCGTGCGAGCTGACCGACGCGAAGCCGTCGCCGTCGAGATCTGGGACTGGTTCAACGATGTGGGTGCGGCGATGCGAAGCCTGGACGGCAAGATCGCCGCCACTCGGCAAGCCCTCGAAGCGGATCGAGCCGAAGGCGATGAGTCATGGTGCGTCGGCGGTCTGTGGGTCGTTCGGGGCACGCGGCGGAACCGCGAGCTGGTGCGAGAGCTCCACGATCTGTTCGCGTCGAAGTTCGCCGGCTCCGCGATCGCCTGGTTGGCAGCGCTCGAGGATCCAGCCGCGGCGATGCCGGCTTCCACCGGGCTCCTCTGGACTGATGTCAAGGGAACGCGCCTGATCGCGGGGAGGCTCGGCCGGGACGGAGGGCCGAGCCCGTAGACTCTGGGCCGTGGAGACCTCCGTCGACACGTCGCGCTCGCATGCCGAAGCGCTCGATCGGGACGACCCGCTGGCGTCGTTCAGGGAGCGGTTCCTGATCGCGGATCCCGATCTCGTGTACCTGGACGGCAACTCGCTCAGCCGATTGCCGCGGGCCACGGCCGAACGGCTGGCCCGAGTCATTGCCGACGAGTGGGGCGGCGAGCTCATCCGGGCCTGGGACCACTGGCTCGACATGCCGGCCCGGGTCGGCGACCTGCTGGCGGCGAACCTCCTCGGCGCCCGGCCCGGCGAGGTGATCGTGGCCGATTCCACGACCGTCAACTTCTATCGCCTCGTCACGGCGGTCCTCGACGCCCGGCCCGGCCAACGTGCCATCGTCACGGACCGCGGGAACTTTCCGACCGACCGCTATGTCCTCGAGGGCGCAGCCCGCGATCGAGGCCTGGAGATTCGCTGGCTCGAGGGCCGGCCCGACGATGGACCCGAGGCGGCCGAGGTCGCCGGCAGGCTGGACGAGCAGGTCGCGCTCGTCACGATGTGCCATGTCGATTTCCGCTCCGCGGCCATCGCCGACATGGCCGCCATCACCAGCGCGGCCCACGACGTCGGGGCCCTGACCCTCTGGGACTGCTGCCATTCAGTTGGCGCGATTCCGATCGAGCTGGAGCGGTCCCAGGCGGACCTGGCCGTGGGCTGCACCTACAAGTACCTCAACGCCGGCCCCGGCGCGCCGGCATTCCTGTACGTCCGCCGCGAGCTCCAGGATCGCCTCCGCAACCCCATCCAGGGCTGGTTCGGCCAGCGCGACCAGTTCGCGATGGGCCCCACGTACGATCCCCGGCCGGGGATCGCCGCCTGGCTGGTCGGAACGCCACCGATCATCGGGTTGGCCGCAGTCGAAGAGGGTGTCGGGCTCGTGGTCGAGGCAGGGATCGCCGCCATCCGCAGCAAGGGAATGGCCCTCACCGAGTACGCCATCGAGCTGTACGACGCCTGGCTCGCCGGCGCCGGCTTCCGCCTCGGCAGCCCCCGAGAAGCCAGGCGAAGAGGAGCTCATGTCTCGCTGCGCCGCGAAGACGCGGAACTGCTGACACGCTCGCTCCTTGCAGCTCGGGTGGTGCCGGATTTCCGCCCGCCCGACGGCATCCGGCTGGGACTCTCGCCCCTCACCACGCGATTCACGGACGTCTGGGACGGCCTTTCTCAGCTGCGCGAGCTGAGCTGATGCGTCGAGGCGGATCCGACTGCAACGAATCGCGCCGGCCTGCGTCCCCCGATACCGACAACCCCCGCTGGAGGGTCGGATGCTGGGCTTCGGAGCGCTCGAGCTGAACGGGCGAGCCGGCCTTGGCCGCGATGACGGCGACGGCCTGGACGAGACCGTCCAGGTAACGCCAATCTCCCACCAAGCCACCCGGGCGACACCCGACGAGGCGGCCGTCCTGTTCGAAGCCTACGGCGAGCGGATCCGGCGCTACGTCGCCTTTCGGGTGCGCAGCCCGGAGGACGCCGAAGATCTCGCCGCGGAGGTCTTCCGGCGCGTGCTCAGTTCCCCCGTCCCGATCGACGCAGGCGCCCGCCCGGCCTGGCTGTTTCGGGTCGCCCACAACGCGGTCATCGACCATTACCGACGGCGCCGCTTCCTGGCGCCGCTGGCGACCCTCCTCGATCGGCCGGACGACGCCCCCAGCCTTCCCGAGCGGGCGATGCGGGGCGAGGAGCTGCGCCGCATCGATGCCGCGCTGGCAACGCTCGTGGGTCGCCAGCGGGCCGCCATCTACCTCCGCTTCTATGAGGACCTGGAGTACGCGGACGTGGCAACCGTGATGGGAATCCCGGCCGTGACGGCGCGAACGCTCGTCCACCGAGGTCTCAAGAAGCTCGCCGGCCAGCTCGGCGACGTGGAGCATTGACCGTGGACGACCTGGACCGCCGGCCTCCCACCGATCCCCTGGCCCTCGCCGAGGCCGTCGCCGCCGGACGGTTGTCGGTTCCGGCCGCGGAGGCCGCCCTGCGCGAGGCAGCACCGGACGCTCGGCAGGCCGAGGAGTCGATCACGGAGTTCGATGACCTCCTCGCAGCCGTCCGCGCGGTCCGTCACCACGCCGACGCCTTTCGGGATGCGTACGGCGCGGCACCGGATCCGGCCGCCAGGCCCGCATCCATGGGAGTGACCGCTCAGCGCCTTGATCGCCAGGACGTGCGACTTCGACGCCGCGCCGAGCCCCGGCCATCGCGTTTCGCGCCGATCGGTGCCCTCCTCGCCGCGGCCGTCGTGGTGGTGGCGCTCGTCGTCGTCGGTCCTCAGTTGCTGCCGCAGGTGGCGACCAGCCCGAGTCCGAGCGCGTCGTTCGTGGCGGTCGTGCCATCGCTCCCGTCCGGCACTCTGCCCGGCACGGCCAGCCCGTCGCCCGTGGCTAGCGCATCGCCCCGTTCGACGTCAGCCGCCGCGAACATCCCGCCGGTTGCCAGCACTCCCCTGCCCGAGGCGCCGGATCTCTACCTCTGGTCCGCCGCGGACGACGGCACGATCCGCATCTGGCTCTGGGCGCCGGGCCAGCCGTTGAAGGCGCTCCTCGTCGTGCCCGGTGGCCTCCCCGGCTCGGCGAATGACGTCCGCCGCACGGTCGTCGCGGCGCCGGACGGGCGGGCGTTCGCGGTCGCGGAGACGATGAGCTCGGGCAACGGGCAGCTCCGGATCGTCAATGCCGACGGGGCGATCCGGCCGGCCGTCAAGGGTCTCGGTGACTGGACGATCGTCTGGGCCGCCGACGGCAGCCGGGTGGCATATGCGATCCTGCCTCAGCCATGGACCGTCGCGACGGCCCAGGCGGACGGCGCATGGACCGTGCGCACCTACGAGCCAACCGATGAGCCGGCGGCCCTGTTCGCGTTCTCCAGCGACGGGGCATCGCTGTACGGCTACAAGACCCAGGTCGAGGCCGACTTCTGGGAGCGGCCGGTTCGCCTCAACCTCAAGACGGGCGCCTACGCGGACCTCAAGACCTACCCGGCCGGCAACGGTGGGGTGGCGATCACCAACGGCACCACGAAGGCCGACCAGGTCGATTCGGCCACCGGTCGCGTGGTCGATGGGGGAACTGCGAAGGAAGGCGGTTGGGAGACGCACGAGGGAACGACGAGAACGCCCCTGACACCGGCCGTGGGCGGCGGGCCGGAAGGGCAACCGGTCGTCTGGGGATCCGCGGGGATGCTCGTCATCGATCAGGTCGCCGCGTCTTCGGGGGGAAGACCGAACGGCTTCACGCTGGCCACCGCCGCCTCAGTTCATGAGGTGGGGGCGGCCGTCTTCAAGCTCGCAGGCGGCACCTATCGAGCCGGTTTGCTCGGGGTACGCAACGGCTATGCCCTGCTGGGCATCGGCGCCGACGCCGGCCAGACCACGGCCGATGGCCAGCCGTACTGGGACGAGGCCGTCATGATCGACGTAGCCGACGGGACGACCGCCGTCCTGGTCCCGGACGACCCGAACGGCCGGCAGGTTCATCTGGCCGGCTGGGGCCTCCTGCCGGGCGCGACGAAGTAGTCAGGCCCCGGCCCGCGCGGCAGCGATGCCGCAGCGGCGGTCACCTCCTGGCGGGCTCGGTCGGACGGGCCGGCTCGGCCGCACGGGTCAGCTCGATGGGCTCGATCCTGTCGGCGGGCGTGAAGCCGAAGACCTGGCCCAGGAACGAGAGCTCCGCCTCCAATGAGCGGCGCAACGCCGCCTGGCCGCGGAACCCGTGACCCTCGCCCTCGAAGGCGATATAAGCGTACGGAATGCCCTTCTGGCGGAGGGCATCGGCCATCATCTGCGACTGGTTGGGCGGCACCACGCGGTCGTCGAGCCCCTGGAGGATGAGCAGCGGGCTCGACAGACGGTCCAGGTGGTTGATCGGCGATCGGTCACGGTAGGTGGCCGCCTGCGCCGGATATGGCCCCACCAGGCGGTCCAGGTAGCGCGCCTCGAACTTGTGCGTGTCGCGGATGAACGTCTCGAGGTCGCCGATTCCGAAATAGCAGATCCCGGCGGAGAACGCATCCCGGAAGGCGAGGGCCGCCAACGTCGTGTAGCCGCCGGCGCTGCCGCCCTCAACGCACAGTCGGGCCGCATCGGCGAGGCCGCGGTCGACGAGGGATCGGGCAGCCGCCACGCTGTCGTCGAGATCCACGACGCCCCACTGGCCCTCCAGCCGCTTCCGGTAGGACCGGCCGTAGCCGGTGCTGCCGCCGTAGTCGACGTCGACAACCGCGATCCCCCGGCTCGTCAGCAACTGGGTGCTCAGGTTGAGCCCGGTCGAGGCGGACGACGTGGGCCCGCCATGCGACCGGACCACGAGCGGCGGCCGCTCCCCGTCCGGCGCCTGGACGTCCGGGTTCGTGGGCGGGTAGTAGAGGCCGTGGGCGATCACGCCACCCGTCGTCGGGAAAGCGATCGGCTGCGGCTGGGCCAGGTAGGCAGGGTCGAGCGCGCGGTCGGAGGCGGATCGGAGCGACTGCCAGTTGCCGGTCACCGGGTCCAGGCGGACGACCGCGTTCGGATCGGTTGGCCGGGCACCGACGAAGACGACATCCTCGCCCGAACTGACGAGGTATGCGATCTCGGTGAACGGCGACTCGATCTCTCGCGGGGTCCCGGCGTCGGGGTCGATGAGCCACAGCCTGTCACGACCGTGCGAGCGCGCGGCACCAACGACGCTCCCGTTGCCGAGGAATGCATATGTCGGACGGTCGAAGATCCAGTCCGGCGGGGCAAAGTCGATCGGCAGGCGGCTCCGCTCGCCGGCCCGATAGCCGGACAGGGACATGAGCGTCGCCCATTCGTCCCGCTCGGCGACGAGCCACAGCTGCCCGGACGGTGACCAGCGCGGCTGGCAGATCCATTCATCGCGACCGCCCGCCACGGCCTGTGGCTCGCCCAGGGTCCCGTCCGGCGCGACGTCGGCCAGCCACAGCGTCGTGCCGTCCCACGGCAGGTTGGGGTGGTCCCAGCTCAACCACGCCAGGCGGCGGCCGTCCGGCGACGGCCGCGGCGCCGCGAAGAAGTCGTGCCCGCCAACGAGCACGGTCGGTCCCGCCGAGCCATCGAGTGGCAGCGAAACGATCGTGTTGACCGCCTCACCTGCCCCCGTGTGGTCCTCGCGGACCGCCAGCAGGCGACCTCGAGCGCGATCATGACGCAGGTCGGCATAGCGCCACTGCCCCTCGGGCGTGATCGGCGCCGTCTGGTCCGAGCCATCGGTTCGCTGCCGGTACAGCCGGCCGTCGCCGAAGTGCGAGAAAACGACCGTGCCGGCGGCGACGACCAGCGAGCCGCCGCCGTACTCGTGGACGCGATTGCGGACGTTGAATTCGGGCGGCGTCACGTCGCGGACGATCCCGTCCGCGGTCCTCCGCACGAGGATGCGGCGGCCGGCCTCGGACGGTCTGCCCTCCACCCACAGGACGTCGGAGCCGTCGACCCAGACCTCGGCAAGTGTCGTGGAGCCGCCGATCGCGTCGTCGATCCGGATCGGCGAGCTCCAGCTGCCGTACGGCGCGGTTGTCGTCGCGGTGGACGGCACGCTGGCCGCTTCCTTCGCCGTGCGCCCGGTCGTCACGTGCCGTGCTGCCACGACGAGACGTAGGCCTTCTGCTCGGGCGTCATCTCGTCGATCTCGATGCCGAGCGCGACGAGCTTGAGGCGGGCGACCTCCGAATCGATCGCCTCCGGCACGACGTAGACCCTGGGCTCCAGCTCCTGGTGGTGGGCCGCGACATATTCGGCCGACAGGGCCTGGTTGGCGAAGCTCATGTCCATGACGGCCGCGGGGTGGCCCTCGGCGGCACTCAGGTTGACGAGGCGCCCCTCGGCGATGAGGTTGAGGCGCTTGCCACCCAGGTCGAACTCCTGGATGTGGTCCCGCACGCTGCGGACATGGCCCTCCGCCATCTCGCGCAGCGCCTGAAGATCCAGCTCCGCGTCGAAGTGGCCGGAGTTGGCCATGATGGCCCCATCGCGCATCGCCGCGAAGTGCTCGCGCCGGAAGACATTGACGTTGCCCGTCGCCGTCACGAACAGCTCGCCCCATGGCGCGGCCTCGCCGGCCGTCATCACGCGGTAGCCGTCCATCAGCGCCTCGAGCGCCCGGACCGGGTCCACCTCAACGACCGCCACGTGGGCGCCCATGCCGTTCATCCGGGCGGCGATCCCCCGCCCCACCCAGCCGTAGCCGGCGATGACGACATTCCGGCCGGCCAGCAGGATGTTGGCGGCGCGGAGGATCCCGTCGACCGTGGACTGGCCGGTCCCATAGCGGTTATCGAAGAGATGCTTGGTCTGGGCTTCGTTGACGGCCACGACCGGGAAGCCGAGAGCGCCGTCGGCCGCCATCGCCTTCAGTCGGATGACCCCGGTGGTGGTCTCCTCGGTGCCGGCGAGGACCTCCTTGAGCTGCTCCGGCCGCTCGCTGTGGAGCAGGGAGACGAGATCGCAGCCATCGTCCATCGTGATGCTCGGATGGGTGTCGGCGACCGCGTTCAGGTGGGCGTAATACGTGTCGCGATCCTCGCCGCGCCGGGCGAAGCAGCTGATCCCGTAGGTCGCGACCAGGGCAGCGGCCACATCGTCCTTGGTCGACAGTGGGTTCGACGCGGCCAGCGTCACCCCCGCGCCGCCGGCCTGGAGCGTGCGCATGAGATTGGCCGTCTCGGTCGTGACATGCAGGCATGCCCCGATCCGGAGCCCCTCGAGCGGTCGCTCGCGTTCAAACCGGTCTCGGATGATGCGGAGGACCGGCATTTCGCGCTCCGCCCACTCGATCCGTCGAACGCCCTCCGCCGCGAGGCCGAGATCGGTCACGTCGTGGGCGGGCAGTCCGGCTGTGGCTCGGGTGATCGCGGTCATGACGCGGGAGTCTCCTTGTTGCCGAAGAGCCGTCGAAGGGCGCCCGACAGGTCGGGCCACGGAGAGCCGAGGCGATGGACCAGTCGCTCCTCGAACTGGCAGTGCTCCTGGTAGCCCAGGCGGCGATAGGCGTTGATGGCGGGCGGATTGTCCGTCCTGACGTTGAGGACGACCTGGTCGCAGTAGCGGAGGAGCTCCGCGGTGACGGCGCCCGTCACTGCGGTCGCGTATCCCCGCCCACGGTACTCGGTGTGAGTCAGGACGTTGCCCACGACTCCGAGCCGAGCGGTCGCACTGACGACATGGGTCCCCGCCGCCGATACGAGCCGGCCGCCAACCTTCATGCCGAAGTAGACGCCGTTTGCCACGGCGTTCGAGGGGAGCCAGAACGTCCGACGGATACGGCCGGAACCGGGTCCGGTCCACCCACATCCGGACCATCGGGACGCCGGGCTCGACCCGATACAGCGCCTCCACCGCCGGCAGCTGCTCCGGCCGCGCGGCGAGATAGGCGGCGCGCGGGCGGATGACGTCGCGCAGGATCGCCTCCACGCCGTCACTCCGGCCCATGACGAAGAGCGGCTGGGGCGAGAGGCCGGCATATTCGAGCACGACGGCGATCAGGCGATTGCCGGCATATGCGGCGCCCCACCGGCTGTGTGCCCACTCGTAATCCTCGAGATCGCCGATGGCGTACGCGGCGTACAGCCGGTCGCTCTCCAGGAACGCCCGCAGAGCGGAGCGATCGGCGATGGCGCGAGCGACCACGCCTTCCCGGTCTCGACGCCCCGTCAATACCACGCTTGCCATCAGCCTTCGATCCCCACCGGCCGTCGCCGCGCCCGGGCTGCCTCGACGGCCTGCGCCAGGGCGGGACCGAACGGCGGCCGGAGCAGGCCCTCCTCGGTCACGATCGCGCCGATCAGCTCGGCCGGGGTGACATCGAAGCCGGGGTTGAGAGCCTGCGATTCGGGCGGCGCGATGGCGACTCCGCGGATCGTGGTCAGCTCGGCGCCGACGCGCTGCTCGATCGGGATGAGCGACCCGTCAGGGGTGGCCAGATCCACGCTGGAGGTCGGCGCGCAGACGTAGAACGGAACGCCATGGCGTTGGGCGAGGACAGCCAGCGGATAGGTGCCGATCTTGTTCGCCGTGTCGCCGTTCGCCGCGATTCGGTCAGCCCCCACCAGCACGGCGTCCACGCCTCGCGTCGCGAAGACCCAGCCCGCGGCCCCATCGGCGATGATCGTATGGGGGACGCCGGCCTGGCTGAGCTCCCAGGCCGTCAGTCGAGCGCCCTGGAGGTACGGCCGGGTCTCGTCGACGAACACGTGGACGTCCCGTCCGGCATGGACGGCGGCCTGCACCACGCCGAGGGCCGTCCCGAACTGGCCGCAGGCCAGGGGACCCGTGTTGCAGTGGGTGAGGAGCTCGAGTCGCCGGCCGTCCTCGGCCGGCAGGTCGGCCAGGGCCAGGGTCGCCAGGCGCTCGTGGTCGGCGGCCGCCTCGGCGATGATGGCCTCCGCCTCCAGGCGGATCACCTCGGCGACCCTGGAGCCGTCCGCCTTGGGCCCGCCGGCCGCGTCGACCGCGGTCATGCATCGATCGAGGGCCCAGCGGACGTTGATCGCCGTCGGCCGGGAGTTCCGCAGGGCCGTGACGTTGCCGATCAGCGTCGCCGTGCGGACCGCCGGGGCGGAATCGCTCAGCTCCTCCGCGGCGAGGGCGAGCGCGATCGCCGCCACCTGGCCCATGGCCGGCGCGCCCCGGACGACCATGTCGTGGATGGCGCGGACGACGTCGCCTGGCGACTCGCAGGTCACCTCGACGAGCTCGTTCGGGAGCCGCCGCTGATCGATGAGAATCAGGCGCCGGTCCTCCCAGCGGAACGCCGTCCGGAAGCCGGCCGGTGCGCCGGCCGCTGGATTGCTCGCGTCCGCCGCGCCCGCGTACGTCGTCCCGGCAGCCGCGCCTCCGGTCCAGCCTGCGCCCGCCACGTACTGGCCCGCATCGCCGCGCAGGAGGACGCCCGCGGCCTCTGCCGAGGTCCGCTGGAGCTCACCGGCAACGCCGGCGACGGTCGCCGCCGTGTGGACGATCTGATCGGCAAAGGCCCGGAAGAAGTGGCGCCGGGCGATGTCGGGGCCACCGCCGGACCGAGCGTCGTCGCCAGTCGGCGCGTTGAGGCTCTGCCGGGCTTCCTCGTTCGGGGCGCGCTCGTCCGGCTGGCTGCCGTTCAGACGTGGCGCCTCGGAGGACGGAGCATCGGGCACGGGATCGACCTCGCTCGCGACCTCGGTCAATACATGATGACGCTGGTGACGCGCCGGCCCTTGAGCCGGTCGCGGCCCTTGAGGAAGTCCAGCTCGACCAGGAACGCGAGCCCCACCACCTCCCCCTGGAGCCGTTCCACGAGCTCGATCGTCCCGCCCACCGTGCCGCCGGTCGCGAGCAGGTCGTCCACGATGAGCACCCGCTGGCCGGCGGCGATCGCGTCGCGGTGGATCTCCAGCGTGTTGGAGCCGTACTCCAGCGCGTACTCCACGGTCACGGTCTCGGCAGGTAGCTTGCCGAGCTTCCGCACCGGCACCAGGCCTGCGTGGAGCTGGTAGGCCATGGGCGCGCTGAAGATGAAGCCGCGCGACTCCATGCCGACCACAAGGTCGACGTGCTCATCGCGATACGGCTCGAGCATGAGATCGATCGCCTCCTTGAAGGCGTTCGGATCCTTGAGCAGCGTCGTGATGTCGTAGAACAGGATGCCCGGCTTGGGGAAGTCCGGAATCTCCCGGATCTTTGCTCGCAGGTCCTCGGCGGACATCGGTTGCCGGCCTCCTGGTGGAGTCTCGTCGTGTTGGTGGGCACGCGAAGTCTACCGCAGGCCCACCGTGCGCCCGGAGCCGCCGTGGCGGGCTGCTCGGGCACGCCTGACGAGAATTCGGCCCGACGTTCAGAGCCGCCCTGTGCACCCAGTGCACGTCCGTCGTGCGCCGGTACACCCGATGCACACGTCGAGACCATTGGTGCGCGAGAGGTCCGCGTCTGTGCACCCGGTGCAAGGCCTGGGGTCGACGACACGCCCACCGCTCGGCCTGTGCACGCCGTGCACCGAGCCGACCGATTCCGGCCGTTGCCCTTGGTCGGACGCCTCGTTGTGTGCAGCGGGTGCAACACGGTCCGGAAAAGTGGGTATGGCCGGCCGCCGCAGGCCGCGACCCCGGGATCAACGTCAGCGGATCACGCGGTTGCGACCGGCCTCGATCGAGCGGATGCGCCCCTCGTCGATGCCCAGGTGGTGAGCCAGCTCATGGAGGACCGTGGACCGGACCCGCTCCGAGCGGGACGGCTCATCCGGGTGGGCCTCCTCGTGGGCCTGCCGGAAGATGATGATCCGGCTCGGCAGCGGCGCACCGTCGGCGCCCCAAGCCGTCCTGGGAACGCCCTCGTACCGACCGAAGAGCCGGGTGCCGGGCTGCTCCTGGCCGGGCAGCGGCTCGTCCTCGATGAGGATCGCGACGGTCGCCAGCTGTTCGGCGAAGGGGCTCGGAATCGTCGCCAGGGCGTCGGCTACCAGGCGCTCGAAGGCCTCGCGGCGGCGTTCCAGGTCGTCATCGGGCCCGGTGTCGATCAATCACCTCCGCTACGGACCCCAGAAGCCGGCCGACCAGCTGCCGGCCGCCAGGTCGCGCTGGCCGGCGAGGGACGGGTGGAAGTAGTCGCGGGTCGAGACGTCGCTGGCCGGGAAGGCGAAGTTGAAGACGGCGTTCCCGTCGAAGCGACATTGCGGATAGCGGCTGCAGACCTGTTCGAGCACCGTGTTGAACTTGATCTCGCGCTGGAGGACCTGGTCCCGCCGGCGGACGTCCCGCTTCGAGGTCGAGAGCGGGTTGGCCAGCATCGACTGGCAGACGCCGAAGATCGACCAGACGAACCTGGCGGTCCCGTTGTTCTTCAGGGTCGCCCACAGCTGGTACACGTTGGGAATGCTCACGATGTACACCTTCGCGGCCGGCGAGCCGGTCGTGACCGTGGTCATCGCGGCCGTGAACTGTGCCCGGAAGTCGTCAATGGAGGTCATCTGCGCGACGGTTGGCTGGCAGACGTCGTTGCCGCCCATGAGCACCGTCACGTACTCGACGTGCTGGCCGACGGCCGTCGCCATCTGGCCGTTGAGATCCACCATTCGGGCGCCGCTTCGCGAGTCGTTGTAGGCGAGGCCGGAGATTGCCGGATTGAGCGCGAGCAGCCGGCTGTAGTGGCTGTTGACGGTCGAGTCGGTCCCGGTTGACCAGGACGCGGACGGGTTGTCCGTGAAGGGAAAGAACCCGGTGTTGTAGGCCTGGGTGATCGAGTCGCCGGTCGAGGCCATCGAGTTCGGATACGTCGCGCCGGCGACGCCGATCGGCGAGCCGCTCAGGACGACGAGCGTGATGAGGACCGCTACGACGACGACCACCGGGCGCCGCTTCACGGGGAACGATTCCGAGGGCCGCTCGATGCGCCGCGTGCTGCCGGTCATGTCGGTTCTCCTCCCAATCCTGTGCCCATCTGTGCCTCGCCCCGATTATCCCGCCCGTGTCTCCATCGTGGCGGCGCGAGCATCGGCGAACCGCTCCGGCAGCCGGCCGCGGCGCCGCAACCGAGGGCTGAGAGCGACACCCAGGAGCGCCACGGCCGCTCCGACGCCGAACGCTGCGGACAGGCCGACCCAGGGCAGGGCGCCGGCTCGGGCCCCCGCCGCGATGATCGCACCGGCCACGCCGGTTCCGAGGGCCGTCCCCAGGGTGTCCGACAGTTGCAGGCCGGCCGTCGCGCCGCCCTCCGTGCCCGGCGCGGCCTCGGCCAGGACCACGAGGGAGAGCGGTGAGTAGCAGAGCCCCATGCCGAATCCGGCGATGGCGAAAGCGGGAACGGCCCACAGTACCGGGACCGCCGGCACGAGAACCAGCGCGGTCGCGCCGATCCCGACGATGACCGTCGCGAGTCCGACCCCCACGAATCGAGCCGCGCCGACGCGGACGACGGCGCGCGCCTGGATCCAGGAACCGGCCGTCCACGACACGGTCGCCGCCGTCAGGGCCAGCCCTGCCTCGGCCGGGGTCGTACCCCGCCAGGTCACGAGGGCCAGCGAGATGTACGCGTCGACCGCGAAGAACGCGAACGTGGAGACCCCGCGGATGAGGATTGCGGCTGGCAACCGGCCCCGCGCCCGGAGCGTGCCGGGCGGCACGAGGGACCGAAACGCCGGGATCCCGAGCAGCAGGCCGCCGGCGACGAGAGGCAGCCCCAGGGTCGGGATCGGGCTCGACAGGCCGGCCAGCGTGAACCCGGCGGCCAGGGCGAGCACCACGGCCCGTGGCAGCCTGCGGATCGAGTCGGTGGCGGCGGCGTGCTCGGACAGGGCGTGCGCAGGATCGGCGGCCGGCACGTGCCGGAGGCCCGCCACGGCCAGCGTGCCGGACAGGACGATGAGCGGAATCAGACCCAGGAAGACGGCCCGCCAGGTGGATTGCTGCGCGATGATCCCGGCCAGGGCCGGACCCAGGACGCCGGGGAGGACCCAGGCCGTGGACAGCGTGGCGAACATTCGGGCCCGGAGCTCCTCCGGCAGGCTCCGGCCGATCGCGACGTAGGCCGTCGGGGCGATCGATCCGGCGCCGAAGCCCTGCAGCAGGCGACCCACGACGAGGATCGGCATCGTCGGCGCCAGCCCACCGATCAACAGGCCGACGCCGAACAGGGTCAGGCCCGTCACGAACGGCCGGATGAGCCCGCCGCGATCGATGAGTCCGCCGACGACGACGATCCCGACGAGGTTGCCGAGGAAGAACGCCGAGAAGACCCAGCCATACAGGTCGAGGCCGCCGAGCTCCCTGGCAACCACCGGCATGACCGTGGAGATCGCCAGGGCCTCGAACGCCACGAGGGTGATCGTCAGGACGAGGCCGAGGGTCAGCGCGCGGCGGGGCGCCGACCACAGGCCGTGGGATGCCAGCTCGGACTCAGTCGTCCACCCCATCGAGGGATGCTAGTCGCCCGGGCCTCCACCGTGCTTGCCGTGCCCCTTGCCGGGCTTGGACGTCGGCTCGAGCGTGGGGCTTGGCGTGGTCCGAGCCGTTGGCGGAGCGACGCCGGCCGATGGCGCGCCTCCGACGGGTGCCGTGGACTCGGCCGGGTTGGTGGCCCAGATCGCACCGAGGAAGAGCCCCGCCGCAGCCAGCCCGGCGAGCGCGACCGCGGCGGCCG
>WNGE01005964.1_pt1 | contig 13661 bp, 16 predicted proteins | sample 5400651 | NCBI WGS metagenome assembly WNGE01 (sample SAMN13153370, study PRJNA577476) | soil metagenome | isolation source: 60 cm soil or saprolite under grassland replicate 2 | place: USA:California | collected 2016-06-15 | reverse complement strand
CCTCGCCCTGCGAGAGCCACGGGCCGTACGAGTAGAGCGGGTCCCGGTAGAACTGCAGGTCCTGCAGCCGCATCGGAACGGTCAGCGAGATCTGGTTGTTGTAGCCGAACGCGCCCTCGAGGTCGGCCGGGAACTGGTAGTCGTTCCCGGGGATGTCGCCGTCGAACATGTTGAAGCGGTTCTCCCACAGGCGGTAGTAGGAGACCTTCTCGACGTTCTTGTCGGGGATGTCGAGGTAGGGCACGTTATCGACCCAGAACTTGTTGTACTCGCGCATCTGCGCCAGCCACGCCGTCCGCGGGTCGTAGCCGCGGTAGCGCTGGTAGTCCGTGGCCGACGCGGGGATCTCGTTCGCGATCGCGCCGAGTTGCACCTTGAGGCTGACCGACGCGCCGGGGTCGAGGTTGACGGTACGGGCGAGGTTCGTGCCGCTGACGGTGAAGCCGTCGCCGCTGAATCGCGGGAAGATCGTCGTGAGCCCGTACCGGATGGCGACCACGCCGGCCAGCTCCGTGCCGTCCGCGGACGGCGTGCTCGCGATCGGCGAGGTTGCCGTGATCGTGGTCGTCGCCGGGGAGCTGCCGGTGTTGGTCAGTGTCAGGTCGGTGACCGCGACGTTGTTGTCGGTGATGAACTTCTTCTCCGCGACGCTGAGGTCGGACCGGGTGAACGCGGCGGAGAAGTAGCTGGGGTACTGCATCCGCTGCGACGTGTCCTCGGTCAACGGGTCGCCGGACAGGCTCAGCGTGTAGAGGTTCCGCAGCGTCGGGGGGTTCGTCACCGCCAGCGGCTGCCGGTACGCCCAGCCGTTGCCCTGCCCGCCGTCGCCGTTGTTGTTTGCGCCGGCGGAGGCGAAGCCGAGCGCCGACGGGTTGTGCGTGTACATGAACAGCGCACGGCCGCGGGTCATCAGCGAGTCCTCGCCGGTGGCGTCGGAGAACGGGCGGGCGAGGATGCGGTCGAACCAGTACGACGTGCCGCCGGCCGCGACGTCGGCGTCATAGATCGCCTGGAGCCTGCTCTTCGCCGGGTCGAACGCCGCCGGCTCGGCCGGAATCGGGGTGTCCGAGCCGGTGAACGGTGGCGAGCCGAGGGACTGCGCAGACGGCTCCGATCGGGCTACGCCCGCGCTCAGTGCGAATGTCACCGTGAACGCGATTCCGATGACAAGTGCCTTCCGGAACTTGCTGCGGAGGGCCTTTGCAGGTCGTCGTGACATGGTCACTCCTGTCGAGTGGGGGGGTCTAGGAGGACGCGGACTGCAGGATCGTCGAACTGAGCAAGGTCGCAGAGGTGACGAGCTCTTCGGCCTGCGCGTCGGTGCGGTCGCCGTCGTCGTGCAGGTCGTTGACCTCGCCAACGAAGTCAACGTCGAGCACTTCACGTGCATCGGTCGGGTCGCCGCTGGCCGCGGCGCTGTCGGCGGGTGCGGCATGTGCTGCAGTCGGCAGGCTGATGGCGACAATCGCTCCCGTCGTCTTCAAGAAAGTGCGTCGGCCGTATTGCCCTGCGGACACCTGTTGCCCTCCTCAACGCAGCGTGAGTAAGGTCGCGGGCGGCGCCGAAACATTCCGGAAACCCTTTGCCCGGCCGGAACGCTAGACCAGGCCAAGAACGAAGTCAACGGTCTGGCGCCAGAAAATGTGAACGTACACAATGCCGTTTCCAAAGGGATATCTTCGACAGCTCACGTTATCCTCGTCCGATGGAGGCGGAGCACATGGAGCCGGAAAGTAACTTTCCGTGAGGGCGCGCCGAGGGCAGTCGACGATTGCCGACGTGGCCGCGCTGGCGCAGGTGTCGATCGGCACCGCGTCCAAGGCCCTCAACGGCCGCGGGCAGTTGCGCGAGCAGACCCGCGAGCGCGTGCTCGCCGCTGCGGAGCAGCTGGGGTTTCAGCCCAACGCGCTCGCGCGGGGCTTGCTGTCGGGCCGCAGCTTCACGGTCGGCCTCATCACGACCGACAGCTTCGGCCGCTTCACCATCCCGATCATGCTGGGTGCCGAGGACGCGCTCGGCGCCGGTCAGATCTCGGTGTTCCTTTGTGACGGCCGCGGCGACGCGATCCGCGAACAGCACTACATCCGCAGCCTGCTGGCCCGGCGGGTCGACGGCATCATCATCACGGGCCGGCGAACAGACGAGCGCCCGCCGATCGACGTCAAGGTCACGGTGCCCGTCGTCTACGCGATGACCCAGTCGACCGATCCTTCGGACTGTTCGCTGATCCCCGACGACGAGCAGGGCGGCCGGCTGGCCGTCGAGCACCTGCTCGCCGGCGGGCGCACGCGCATCGGCCACATCACTGGGCCGGAGCGCTTCCTGGCGGCGCGCCTACGGGCGAAAGGAGCGGTCGACGCGCTCACGCGGGCCGGCCACGAACTGGCCGGCGGCGCCGTCCTGCACGGCGTGTGGAGCGAGGAGTGGGGGCGGCAGGCGACGCACATCCTGCTCCGGTCGGACCCGGACGTCGACGCCATCTTCTGCGGATCCGACCAGATCGCGCGCGGGGTTGCCGACGTGTTGCGCGAGCTCGGCCATCGCGTCCCGGCGCAGGTCGCCCTGGTCGGCTACGACAACTGGGACGTCATGGCCGATAACTGTCGCCCGCCGCTCACCACGATCGACCTCAACCTGACCCAGCTGGGCCACTCGGCCGCGGACCGCCTGCTGGCCGCCATCGAGGGCGACCCGTCCCATGGGGTGCACACGATGCCCTGCCAGCTGGTCGTCCGCGAGTCGACCGGCGCGCCCACCCGCGTGTGACGATCAGGAGTCGCCAACGTTCATGATCAGGCGCGCCGGTCACCGTGCCGCGATCATGGCGTCCTGGCGTCGGCGTGGTCGGTCGACAGGGCGACGCTGCGCCACTGGTCCAGCTCGCGCCGTACGAGGTCGAGCTTGGCCTCGATCCGCTCGATGCTGTCGGCGCCCAGCTGCAGACGCAGCGGTGGCTCGTCGATCTCGGTCACGTCGACGATCGCCGCAGCCGCCCGCGCCGGGTCGCCGCGCTGGACGTGGTTGTACGTCACGATCGTCTCGCGTGTCGCGCCCGCGCTCTCCGCGTAGTCGGCGATGACGGTCGGCTCGATCTGCAGGCTCGAACTGTCGAGGAAATCGGTTCGGAACCCGCCCGGCTCGATGACGGTGACGTTGATGCCCAACGGCGCCAGCTCGCCGCGCAGCGCCTCCGACAGCCCCTCCAGGGCGAACTTCGTCGCCCCGTAGAGGCCCACGCCGGGCGCCGTGGCGAAGCCGCCGACCGAACCGATGTTGATCACGTGCCCCGATCGCTGGGCGCGCAATATCGGCAACCCGGCCCGCAGGACGTTGAGCACACCGAAGACGTTGAGGTCGAAGAGCGCCCGCGCCGCCGCGTCCGACACTTCTTCGACGGCGCCGACCTGACCGCGACCCGCGTTGTTGACCAGAACGTCGATCCGGCCGAACCGCTCGACGGTGGCCTCGACCGCGGCGTTGATCTGCCGCTCGTCGGTCACGTCCACCGCCAGGGCCAGCACGTCGGGCGAGTCGCGAAGCACCGCATCGGCGTCCCGCGCCGTGGCAGCCACCTGGTGACCGCGCGACAGTGCCTCACGGGTGATCGCGGCGCCGAGGCCACGCGATGCCCCGGTCACGAACCAAACGCTCATGAGCACGCACCCTAGGAGTTAGAGCGGACTCCAGGTCAAGCACGCCGATCGGGTCAACGCCGATCGGGTCGTGCTTGTAGGGTGCGCCCCGGCAGCACTGTCATTGGTTGGCGTGGGGATGATCATGTCTGAACCAGCTCGAAGTTCCGGCTATCAGGCCGACTGCTTCAGCCCGCCGCCAGCAGACGACCCGGACGAAGCTCCGCCACCCAGCGACCGCGGGCGACTGCCCGCGTATCCGCCGGAACGCGTCGAGGCGGTCCTGAATTACCTCGAGCAACACCCGGACGAAGCGGGCAGGCCGGTGATGTTGACGGGCGGTCGAGTGGCCGTCGGTTTCGTCGATCATGGCTGTCAGCATCTCGACGCACTTGCTCAGGTTGTGCCTGGCGGCAAGGACGTGATCGAGGTCTTCCAGGTGCCTAACTCAGCGGCGGCAGTCGAGCGGGCGCACGACAAGCTCATCGCGGCTCTCACGGTGAATGATGCGCGGCTGGCGGGATTCGACTTCGCCGGTTGGGGGCCTGACGATGTTGCCGGACACGAATCCGTCCTACTAATGGACGGCACCGGCGAGGCACAGGCCGACGATCTCCAGCGGCTGCTGACGCACGATTTCGCCGATGGAAACTCATCCCTCTATTCCGTCTCCGTCTCGCACGAGCCTCTGCCGACCGAGTGGTGACAGCCATCGCCAGTGGTACAGTATCTTGTACCAGTCGGCGTCAGGAGACCTTCAATGGCGATCACCGCGAGCGAGGCACGTAAGAACCTGTTCCCGCTCATCGAGCAGGTCAATGACGACCGGACCCCGATCGAGATCACGTCACGTCGCGGCGACGCTGTTCTGCTCTCCCGAGCCGATTACGACGCGCTCGAGGAGACCGCACAGCTGCTGCGCGTTCCCGCGAACGCCAAGCGTCTGCTGGAGAGCTTGCAACAGGCTCGGTCCGGTCAGCGCGAGCACCACGAGTTGAGCCGGTGAGACTGGTCTTCACCCCGCACGGCTGGGAGGACTACACATTCTGGCTCGGCGCGGACCGGGCAACGCTCAAACGGATCAACCGGCTCATCGACGACGCGCTGCGCGACCCCACAGACGGCATCGGCAAACCCGAGCCACTGCGCCATCTACTCGCCGGCGCTTGGTCTCGCCGCATCAGCGAGGAACACCGACTGATCTACCTCGTAGACGGCGACGACCTGGTCATCCTGCAGGCCCGCTTCCATTACAAGTGACGCGTCTACAGGGTCGCGACGAAGCCGCCGTCGATCACGAAGTCGGATCCAGTGACGTTCCCGGCGCGATCGCTGGCGAGCAACACGACCAAGTCTGCGACCTCGTCCGGACGGGTGAAGCGGCCGGTCGCCATCTCCTTGGCCGTCTCGTCGGCGACGGCCTTGGCGTCGGTGCCGGTGGCCCGGGCGACGGTCGCCGCCACGCCGTCGGCGCCGAGCCACAGCGAGGTGGAGACCGGGCCCGGGCTGACGGTGTTGACCCGGATGCCGTGCGGCCCGACCTCTTTCGACAACGACTTGGAGAAGTTGGCGAGCGCAGCCTTCGACGCGCTGTAGTCGATCACGGCCGGATCCGGCAGGAAGCTGTTGACCGAGCTGGTCGTGACGATGGCGCCACGGCCCGCGGCGATCATCGCCGGCAGTGCAGCGCGGACGGTCCGCACCGCGGCCATCAGGTTGAGGTTCATCGTGGCGAGCCACTGTTCGTCGGTGACGTCGAGGAAGCCGGTCAGCCGCATCGGGGCGACACCCACGTTGTTGACGACGATGTCGACCCGGCCATGCGCGAGCGCGACGGCGACGAGTTCGGCCGGGCCAGCAGCCGTCGCAAGGTCGACGGTCACCGCCTCGACGGAGCCACCGAGTGCATCGAGCTCCGCGGAGCCGCTCCGCGCGCCGGCGATCACGTGGACGCCTTCGGCAACGAGCGCCTGGGTAATTGCCAAGCCGATGCCGGCACTGGCGCCGGTCACCACGGCGATCTTGCCCGCTAGCCCGAGATCCACCGGCGCCACGCTACCGGGCGCGGTCGTCGATACTGACGGCATGGCCGATCCCTGCCGGCGCGTTGGCGCCCGTCTCGTGCTGCGCGTTCACGAACCGCTGCGCCTGATGCTGCAGGTCGCGGTGTCCGGCATGGCGCCTGCAGGGATCGATGAGCACCTGGACGTCATGTGCGACGGCAAGCCGCTCGAGCTGACCGAGGTGCAGGTGCCTGGCGCGGGCCGCGTCCACATCGGGGATCCACCGCCGGGCGAGCTGACCGTCGACTACGCAGCGACGATCCGGGGCACCGCGCAGCGCCCCGCCGTCACCGACGCCGACCGCGTGACGTACCTGCGTCCGAGCCGCTATGCCGAGTCCGACCGCCTGGCGCCGATCGCGCACGCCGAGTTCGCCGGGATCAGCGGCGGCGCCGACCTGCTCGCGGCGGTGTCGTCATGGACGGGGTCGCAGCTGTACTACGTACCGGGCAGCAGCGGCCCGACCGAAGGCGCCGTCGACACGCTGCTCAAGCGGCAGGGCGTGTGCCGCGACTACGCGCATCTGGTCATCGCGTTGCTGCGTGCGCTGGACGTGCCTGCGCGGATGGCGGCGGTGTACGCGCCCGGGCTCGATCCGATGGACTTCCACGCCGTCGCCGAGGCGGCGATAGGCGACGAATGGCGGGTAGTCGACGCGACGCTGCTCGCCCCGAGGTCCAGCCTGGTCCGCATCGCGACCGGACGCGACGCCGCCGACACCCCGTTCCTGTCGGCGTACGGCGGTGCGGCAGATCTGCTCGAAACCGAGGTCACGGCCGTCGTCGACGGGCAACTACCCAGCGACAACGTCCACGCACTGGTCAGCCTCAGCTGAGCGCTATTTCGCCTTCTTCGGATCGTTCACCTTCGCCATCAGCGTGGACGCCTCGGCGGCCTTCGGTTTCTTGGCTTGCTTGGGCTTGCGGACCTCGCGGCCGCCTTTGTTCTTGGGCATTTCGCACTCCTGAATCGCAGGGACGTTTTCCCCGGGGTGCTCCAGGCCGCGGGCTCGGTGTGGTTCATGACGCTACGCCGATATCCGCGAAGCACCCGGCTGATCGAGCGTCATTGAGCGGCAGGCAAGCAAGCCGCGTACGGTGGAACGTGCCGGGGGGCTCCTCATTGCTGGCGTCCTGCCAGCCTCGCCCACGGCGATCAGCAATCGACCCTATTGACGGGTCTTTCTGGGCGTAGATATGCCAGCTCCCCCGACCACCACTGACATTGCCGAGGTCGAGCAGACCGAAGGCGTCACCTACTGCGCGTCGTGCCCGCATTCGCAGGACGAGCACGACGCAACCGCGCTGCGCTATTGCGCAGCCACACTCAACACGGTGCTCAGCCGCGGCTGTATCTGCCGGCCCCGCTGAGCCAGCGCAGCGCGCTACGGGGACGGGTGCGGCGGCGCGCCGTCGCTCTCAGCTGTCGGTGCCGTCGTGGACGAGCGGCAGGCCGAATTTGGCGAACAGGCTGACGTCCCGGAACGCCGTGATCCGCCGGATGTCGCCGGCCTCGATCGCGAGCAGTTGGATGCCGTGCGCGCGGAAGACGCCGTCGTCGCGCAGGTAGGTGGCCACAGCCGGCTGCCCGTTGGCGCGAGTACGCAACATTCGCCAGCCGCGCGGGACGCTGAAGACCCGCGCCTCGAAGAACCGGATGAGCACGTCGCGCCCGCTGAACCACACGGCGATCGGCGGCATCTCGATCACGGCGTCGGCACGCAGCAGTTTCGCGAGAGCCGCCATGTCGGCGTTCTCGAAGGCAGCCACGTACTTGTCGAGCAGTTCACGATGCTCGGCGTCGGACGGCTCGGCCGTCTCGTCCTCGGCCGGATTGACCTGCGCGAGCTGAGCACGCGCGCGCTGCAGGGTGCTGTTCACCGCGACAGACGTGGTGTCGAGCATCTCGGCGACCTCGGCCGCGCGCAGCGCGAGCACGTCGCGCAGGAGCAGCACGGCCCGTTGCCGCGGCGGCAGATGTTGCAGGGCAGCGACGAATGCGAGCCGGACGCTGTGCCGCGACGCCACGATCGCCGCGGGGTCGTCCGGCGCCTCGTCGAGCAGCGAGTCGGGAATCGGCTGCAGCCAGGCCACCTCGGTCAGCGGCGGAATCGGCGTCCGCGGGTCGTCACTCGGGCCGCCCAGCCCGGACGGCAGCGGCCGGCGTCCGCTGCGTTCCAGGGCGGTCAGGCAGGCGTTCGTCGCGATCCGGTAGAGCCAGGTGCGCAGCGAGGAGCGGCCTTCGAACTCCTGATGCGACCGCCACGCCCGCAGGTACGTCTCCTGGACGAGATCCTCGGCGTCGTGCACCGAGCCCACCATCCGGTAGCAGTGCGCCAGCAGCTCGCGCCGGAACGAGTCGGCGAGGCGGACGAAGTCCTCGCTGGCGACGCCCTGGGCGATGCGGCCGGCGGGCGGCACGGTCATGAGCCGGCCTCCGCTGTGAGCATCGCAGCGAGTACCGCAGCGCAGCGAGGAACGCAGCGAGGAGCGGAGCGGCGGAGGCCGGCGGGGAGCACCGTCATGTCGTGGCGGCGTCCGGCTCGGTCAGGAAGCGGTACGAGCCGACCAGTGTCGCGCCGCTAGCGGCTGGCGGCTCGACGGTGCGGTCGCGGATCTCGCGCTGGAACTCGGCGAACGCGCTGGACTGGTTGAGCGGGTTGGAGTCGCCCTCGTGGACCGACACGTGCACGAAGCTCACGCCGTCCGCGAGGCGGAACGCTGCGTAGCGCAGGCTGCCCGGATCGTCCGCGGCCAGCTCGGCGAACACCTGCTGAATCAGGCGGCTGTTCTCCTCGGCCGCTTCCGGCGACTTCGCCGTGTAGCGCACCACGTTTGCGGTTGACATCGGGTTCCTCTCGGGTTGGGTTTCAGGTTCGTGCGGGCTCGGCGACGGCGGGCGCGGTCAACGACGCCGCCTCGACCATGGTGGACCTCCGCGCGCGCCGCGGCATGGCGAGCCCGGCCAGGGCCGCGACGACAGACAGCGCGGACGAGACGCCGATTGCCGGGATGAACCCGTCGGTGAAGCTCGCCACCGTGGCGTAGCTGCCCGTCCCGGTGAAGACCGAGACGACGATGGCGACGCCGAACACACCACCGAGCTGGCGCAGCGTGTTGTATGCGCCGGACGCCTTGCCGATCGCGTCCGGGGGCACGGCGCCGACCACCGCGTTCTGCGAGGCCGGCATCGCGGTCGAGATGCCGCTGCCCGCAATGACCAGCGGCGCGACCAACGCGGGATAGGACGCGCCGGAGTTCACGAGCAGCGCGATCGCACCCATGCCACCGGCCTGCATGAGCATGCCGCCGACCATCAGCCGCCGCGCGCCCACCCGGGCCACCATCGAGCCGGCGACGGGCGCGACCGCGAACACCGTCGCCGTCCAAGGCAGCATGCGCAGGCCGGCATTGAGCGGCGAGTAGCCAAGCGCGGTCTGGAAGTACTGCGCCAGCAGGAACAGCGAGCTGAAGTTCGATGCGAAGAGGAAGAAGCCGGACGCGTTCGATGCGCGGAACGTCCGCTCGCGGAACAGACCCATGGGCAGCATCGGCGCACGGAAGCGCTGCTCCCACACGACGAAAGCCGCAGTGAGAACGGCGCCGGCGATCAGCGTGGAGACCACCTCGGCGCTGGCCCAGCCGGACGTGTTGCCGCGTACCAGCCCCCACACCAGGCCGAGCGACGCAGCCGTGACCAGCACGACTCCACCGAGGTCGAGCCGCGCCGGCTGGCGGGCGCTCTCCTCGATGCGCATGCGGACGAGCGGGATCAGGATCAGCCCGATCGGAACGTTCAGCCAGAAGATCCACTGCCAGGACAGCGCCTCGGAGATCGCGCCGCCCACCACCGGGCCGCCGAGGATGCCGAGTCCCATCACGCCGGTGAAGATGCCCATCGCTTTCGCCCGCTGCTGCGGCGGGAAGGCCGTACTGACCAGCGACATCGCCAGCGGCGTGATCATCGCTCCCCCGGCGCCTTGCACGCCGCGCGCGGCGATCAGCCAGCCGATGCCGGGTGCCAGCGCACAAGCCGCCGACGCCGCGGTGAACAGCGACAGCCCGGCGATGAAGACCCGCCGCCGTCCTAGCCGCTCGCCGAGCGCGGCGCCGGTCATCATCAGCACGGCGAAGCTCAGCGTGTACGCGTTGACCGTCCACTCGAGCGCCTCGACCGATGCGCCCAGGCTCGTCCGGATCGTGTTCAGCGCCGTCGTGACGACCAGCGCGTCCAGGGTGATCATCAGCGCCGCCACCGACGTCAGTGCAAGAACCCATCGCTGCCTGCTCAAGGCGTCCTCCTCGTCGCGTCGTGCTCTCACCTGTACAGACCCGGGCGGGTCCGGAAATTCATCGCGGGCCGGCTGGCAGGATCAGCAACGTGCCCCGCCACACGCCACTCGACGAGTTGAAGTGGGTGCACAGCATGCTGCGCCGCGACCTGCATGCCTGCCGCGAGCTGGCGGCGATTGCGGCTGACGGCGCCTCCGCCGACGACGTCCGCGCCGGGATCGAGTCGTTGCAGACGAGCGGCCCGCTGTTCCAGCTGCGCGTGAACTGCCTGCAGTACTGCACGCTCGTGCACCAGCATCACGCCCGCGAGGACGAGATGATGTTGCCGGCGATACGGCGCGCCCGGCCGGATCTGGCGTCGGCGATCGACCAGCTCGAAGCCGACCACAGAGTGGTCTCGCGCCTGCTCGACGAGGTCGAAGCGGCCGCAGAGGACCTCGACGACGCGGCCGGGCGCCAGCGGCTGGTCGGCGCGTTGACCGCGCTGGCCGAGCACCTGACCGAACATCTCGACTTCGAAGAGACAGCGCTGGCGCCCGCGCTCGAAGCCTGGACGATCTAGTCAGGCGCACGCGGCGGCGCGGTCGAGCAGCAGCGTGCGCTCGCGCTCGTTGCGGGTGAGCGACGCCGCGCGCTCGAACTCCCGCTGCGCCTCGTCACGCCGGCCGAGCTTGGCGAGCAGATCGGCGCGCACGCTCGGCAGCAGGTGGTAGGTCTTCAGCGCGGGCTCGGCGAGCAGCGCGTCGACGAGCTCGAGGCCCGCGGCCGGCCCGAACGCCATCGCCACCGCGACCGCCCGGTTCAGCTCGACGACGGGTGACGGCATGAGCCGGCCGAGCTCGTCGTAGAGCCCGGCGATGCGCGGCCAGTCGGTTTCGTCGGCGGTACGCGCGCGCGCATGGCAGGCGGCGATCGCACCCTGCAACGCGTACGGGCCCATCGCGCCGCCGAGCGCCTCGGCCCGGTCGAGGGCCGCGAGGCCGCGACGGATGAGCAGCTGGTTCCAGCGGGCGCGGTCCTGGTCGAGCAGCAGGATCGGTTCGCCGGACGGGCCGGTGCGGGCCGCCGTCCGCGACGCCTGGATCTCCATCAAGCCGACCAGGCCGTGCACCTCCGGCTCGGTCGGCATGAGCTCGGCCAGCACGCGGCCCAGGCGCAGCGCCTCCTCGTAGAGCGCCGGACGCATCCAGTCCTCGCCGGCGGTCGCCGCATATCCCTCGTTGAAGATCAGGTAGATCGTCTCGAGGACGGACGGCAGCCGGTCGGCGAGCTCGTCGCCCTGCGGGACCTCGAACGGCACGCCGGCATCGCCGAGGGTTCGCTTGGCCCGCACGATCCGCTGCGCGACGGCTGCCTCAGAGACGAGGTACGCGCGCGCGATCTCGTCGGTCGTCAGGCCGCCGAGCAGGCGAAGGGTCAGCGCGACGCGCGCGTCCGTGGACAGCACGGGGTGACACGACACGAAGACCAAGCGGAGCAGGTCGTCCTCGATGTCGTCGATCTCGACGTCGGGCACAGCGCCCTGGTCGGTTTCGAGTTCGTGGCCGAGCTCGGTCAGCTTGCGGTCGAACCGCTCCCGGCGTCGCAGCAGGTCGATGGCGCGACGTTTCGCGACGGCCATCAGCCAGGCGCCCGGGTTGCGCGGCACGCCCGACTCCGGCCACTGTTCGAGCGCGGCCACCAGGGCGTCCTGCGCGAGTTCCTCGGCGACGCCGACATCTCGCATCATCCGGGCGAGCCCGGCGATGAGCCTCGCCGACTCGATTCTCCAGACGGCATCGATCGCGCGATGCGTATCCGACTCCGTCACGCGGTCGATCAGAGCATTCCGGCGCGCGACAGGCAACCAAGCCTTCGCGCGCCGGCTGCGGGCCCGGTTACCCCACGGCTGGTTGGTCGTCCAGTTGCCGGACCTCGACCTCGACGTCGCCGATGACCTCGGCGAAGCGCGAGGCCCACTCGATCGCCTCGTCCTTCGACCGCACCTGGACGACGGCGAACCCGCCGATGACCTCCTTGGACTCGGTGAACGGTCCGTCGGTCACGGTGCGCTTGCCACCGGAGTACCGGATCCGCGCACCCTTCGAGCTGTGCAGCGCTCCGTCGGCCGCGAGCAGCACGCCTGCCTTGGTCATCTCGCCCATGAGCCTGCCCATGCCGGCGTAGAGCTCGGGGCTCGGGTCGTACGCATCGGGCGCGCTCTCGTCAATCCGGTGGACCATCAGGAACCGCATCGGCGTGCCTCCCTTCATTGCAGGACGCGGGCGTCGGCTACGCGTCGGCCGGAGTGTAGGTGAGCGACAGGACCCCTGTGCTGAACGTCTGCGAGGCCGCCAGCTTCAGCGACAGCCGAGCCTCGCCCTCGGCAAACAGCCGCGTGCCACTGCCCAGCACGACCGGGAACACCATCAGCCACAGCTCGTCGAGCAGCTTGGCCTGCAGCAGCGAGCGGACCAGGGTCGCGCTGCCGGTCATGTTGATGTTCTTGCCGGGCTGCTGCTTCAGCTTCGCGACGTCCTCGATGACGTCGCCGGTGATCAGCGTCGAGTTCTGCCACTCGACCTTGTCCAGCGTCGTGGACGCCACCACCTTGGGCGTGTTGTTCATGAACGCCCCGATCGGATCGTCGGTGCCCCGTCCGGGCCAGACATCGGCGAACTCCTGGTACGTCTTGCGGCCCAGCAGCAGCGTGTCCGCGGCCGCCATCGACGACGTGATTGCCTCGCCGATCTCGTCGGTGAAATAGTCGAACGTCCAGTTCTCCGGCGCCTCGACGACGCCGTCCAGCGAGACGAACATTCCTGCGGTGATCTTGCGCATCGCGCTCTCCCTCGATCCCTCGTGGTCTGCCGGACGGTCGTTCACCGCCCGGTCCGGTCAGGAGGCCGGTCATCGCGTTCGGTGGCCTCTAACCAGGGCGTCGACCGAGGAAGAGCCGGATCGACACCTCGAGAGATTTTTTCGCCGGCAGCCTTCGCGGCGCCGGCCGCCGGTCAGGCCACCACCAGCTCGCCCTCGCGCACCGGCGCCACGACCCGCGACGGCCGGACGAGGACCAGCACGAGCAGCCCGGCTCTCCCTGCGGTCGCGTACCGAGGCCGCGCGTGACGACCTGCTGGTGCAGCGCCTGCCGAAATCGGCGCCGGTGCTCGACATCGCAGCCGCGGTGATCCTGTACCGCTACATCGGCGGCAACGCCGCGGACTGGCAGGGCCTGCGCGACGCGCTCACTGCCGGACAGGTGAAACGACTGGCCGCGACGCCGCTGGTGCCGGCGACTCGCTCGGCCAGCCTCGAACCCGGCGGCGACGCCCTGCTCGGGCAGCTCGCGCGCGACGGCCGGACCAGCTACGCGGTCCTGGCCCGGGCCACCGGCATGGGCGTCGGCCGGGTGATGCGCCGCGTGGACGCGCTGCAAGCCAGCGGTGTCGTCTACTTCGATCTCGACATCGCGGCCGCCGCGACGGGCAACCGCGCCGCGGCGTCGTTGTGGTTACAGGTGTCACCCGCGCAGCTGGAATCCGTAGGACGCGCGATCGCTGCGCACGACGAGGTCCCGTTCGCAGCGGCGATCACCGGCGAATTCAACTTGGTGGCCGTCGTGACCTCCGACGGCCTGCACGGGCTGTACTCCTACCTGACCACGAAGATCGCGACGATCGACGGGATCACCC
>WNGE01013522.1_pt1 | contig 13664 bp, 13 predicted proteins | sample 5400651 | NCBI WGS metagenome assembly WNGE01 (sample SAMN13153370, study PRJNA577476) | soil metagenome | isolation source: 60 cm soil or saprolite under grassland replicate 2 | place: USA:California | collected 2016-06-15 | reverse complement strand
CGTTGAGCGTGCTGCGGTTCCGGCAGGGACAGTGGCGGCAGATTGCTGTGAATGTCCAATGATCAATGATCATTGATCGTTCATCGTTGATCATTCGAGCGCTTTCAAGCGCTCGCTGGTCCCGATGATCGCGCGCGCGTTGTCGACCTGCCCCCAGGTATTCCACAGCAGCACGCCGCGCACCTTGCCGTCCTTCAGGTAGTAGATAACGCCCTCGCGGAATCGCTCTTTCCAGACGCTGTCGGTCTCGAGCCGCGGATCGAGCTCGCCGACGGCTTCGTACCCCAACGCGAATAGATCTGAATAGAAGAAGGGCAGGTGCGTGTACGGCGTACCCTTGCCCGCCATGGAGCGACCCGCCGCCGCGCCCATCGTATTGGCGTTGTCCTCGTGCTCGACCCGCATCCGCACGCCCAACGCAGGATTGAAGAAATTTGCGACGTCACCGGCGGCGAAGATGTCGGCCGTGCTGGTGCGGAGCAGCTCGTCGACCACGACGCCGTTCTCGACTCGCAATCCCGCCTGCTCGGCCAGCTCCACGTTGGGCTGGATCCCGAGACCGGCGACGACCACATCCACCGGAATGTCTTTGCCGTGGGTCGTCCGCACATTCACTTTGCCGGCGCTCTGCTGCAGGTCGGCCAGGCCCTCGCCGGTCCGCACGTCCACGCCCTGTTCGCGGTAATAGTCCACGAGGAATTTCGCGAGATCGGCGGGGAACACCCGCGCCCCGATTCCCTCCTCCGGGACGATCATGGTGACGTCGCGGCCCACGAGTCGCAGCGCGGCCGCGACTTCCGAACCGATGAAACCGCCGCCCAACACGGCGAACCGCAGCTTTTGGTCGGCGAGCGCGCGCAGCCGAGTGTAGTCGTCGAATGTGCGGTAGTAGATGATCTGCCCGGTCTGCATGGGGAGGCGCCGCGGTGTGCCGCCGGTCGCGAGCAGGAGCTTTTCGTACGTGATGGCATTGCCGCGATCGTCGGTGACGGTTTTTTGTTTCGGGTTGATGGCCGTCACGCGGCGGCCTAGCGCCAAGTCGACGTTGATCTTGTCGGTGCCGCGCCAGAGGGTCTTTTCAGGATCGTCCCCCTTCCACAACCCTTTTGACAACGGGGGGCGATTGTACGGTGGATGCGGATCGGCGGAGATAATCCCGACGCTGCCGTCCGCGTCGCTCTCGCGCAGGGCGCGGGCGGCGGCGTCGGCCGTCATGCCACCGCCGATAATCAGGTAGCGAAAACTGTTCACAGCCAGGGAATCCTCACGGTGAAGCGAAAGTTCCAGCTACTCCAGGTTGATGCGGCGGGCGCGATCCCACAACCCGGGCACGCCAAGCCGTTGGGCGACACCTTCAAACTCCGCCGAGGGGCCGCGCCAGCGCAGATCCTCAACGGTCGCAAAGACCGGGACATCCGTGCGGAGCGTCGCCAGCGTGCGAAACAGCATCGCCAAGTCGTGATGCTCGGCGAGGGCCGCGGCGAGGCGTGCCGCTCCGCGCACCGGCACCTCCCACTGTCTGGAATTGGCCGGGATCCGTTCGAGATGGACGTAGCGGCCCAGGACCGAGCCCGACGCTTTCTCTCCCCAGCCTGGCACGCCCGGAAACCCGTCGGCCGAGTCGCCCACCAACGCGAGATAGTCCGGAATTGACTCCGGTACGACGCCAAAGCGCGCCACTACGCCGCGCTCGTCGCGCAGCTCGCGCTTGCGGCGATCGAGCTGGACGACGCGCTCGCCCCGCACGCACTGGCTGAGATCCTTGTCGGGGGTACAGATGATCACCTGCTCGACATTGGGGGACTGCGCCGCCTGATGGGCCGCTGCCGCCAGGGCGTCATCGGCCTCGAACTCTTCCATCGCCCAGACCGTGACGCCCATGGCGCGCAGCGCGTCCTCGAGCGGGTGGAACTGCGCCAGGAGATCCGGCTCGATGCCGGCGCTGGTCTTGTAGCCGGCCCAGAGGTCGTTGCGAAACGATTCGATGACGTGATCGGTGGCGACGCCGAGGTGGGTGGTATCGCCTTCGAGCATGCCGAGGACCGATCCCAGGACGCCGATGGTCGCGGCCACTTCCCGGCCGTCACGGCCCTGCTGGTGCGGCATCGCGTAGAAATGCCGGAACAGCTCGTAGGTGCCGTCGAGGAGATGAACCCTCAATGCTGTTGCTGCTGGCGGCGGAGATCGGCCGCGAGCTGATCGCGGAGTGCGCCGATTGCCCGGCCGCGAATATTGAGGATCCCGCCCGGCAGATTGTCGAAACGATAGCGGCGCAATACGACGAGGTAGCTTCCCGGATTTCGATCGACGACAGCCGTCAGGTCCACGGCTGCCTCGAAGTAATGGTTCGCGTAAATCTGTTTGGACGCGGCCAAGGTCATGCCCGGCAGCTCCGGCGGTGTGTACACGACCAAGTGGGTCACGCTCAGGATCGGGCGCAGCCGTGGCATCACGTCTTCCGACCAGAACAGCACTTCGGCGGCCGCGGCGGGAAGCGAGCCGTGCGGATAGTTCGTGAAATACGCATGGAGCGACGGGACCGTCTGATAGATGTAGGGCGATTCGGCGAACTGCGCCGCGAAGGCTTCACTTGCGTGCATGTTCATGTTGCCGCGATCGTCGTAGATCGCCATCGCCGAGTCGCCGCGCCGGCGGTACTCGGTGACGTATTCGACGAGACGGCGGCGCGCATACGCGTTCAGCTGCGCCTGGAGATCCGCGGGAGACGCCGACCAGTGCATCTCGTCGTGGATGCGGCGCATGTCCGTGGCCGGCAGCTTCACAACGCAGTCACCGGGTTTGCAACTCTTCATCTCCTTCACGTCCCGGCTGTTGATCGTCACCGCGGCGACGTCTCCTTCCACGGCGGGACTGCTGAAGATTCCCAACTGCGTGCGGTTCGGCGTACGGAGCGAGGTGGGGAAATCGCGCAGCGCGCGCACGAATTGATCGCGCGAAACCGGCAGGGTGATGATTCCGAATACCACCACGTCGCGGCGGTCGCGCGCGTCGAGCACCTTCACCACCGCCTCTCCGCGCTCGACGGTGCCCAGCTGCTCGGCGTCGAACCCGATGCGCTGCTCGAGGAACTGCGTGAGTTGCGCGGGCCGCTGCGGCGTGGCGGCCTGGAGCAGCACCAAGAAGGTCAGCATAACCCTCCGTCAGATGAGAGAATCGATGGGGAGGTACGAGAAGAATTTCGCGCCAAGGGCGCGCCAGAATCCAGCCTCCGGCTCGTCGGTGTAGCCGCCAGTCCATCGCAGGCCGCCGTTCGCGCCACGGGTGACTTCGTACGCCATCGTCGGTGCCGCCCAATAGTCGAACAGGCGCGCCACCTCCGTGGCGAGCTCGGGGCTGCTGACGAGCACGCCCACCTCGGTATTCTGATCGAGTGAGCGGGGATCGAGGTTGACCGATCCGATGAAGACCGATGTGCCGTCGAATACGAACGTCTTGCCGTGCAGGCTCGCCCGCGAGGACCCGACGATACTGGCGGCGCGGGGGCCTCTCGCCCCCGCGGCCTCCGGCCGCAATTCGTAGAGCTGCACGCCTGCGGCGAGCAGCGGCCGCCGGTACTTGAGGTAGCCCGCGTGCACGAGCCAGACGTCGGTCGCCGCCAGCGAATTCGTCAACACCTTGATACTGACACCCGCGCGGCGCCGCTCGCCGAAGATCGCGACGCCCTGTTTCCCGGGGACGAAATAGGGTGATACGACCAGCAGCTGCGAACGCGTGGCGCGGACATGCGGGGCGATCTGGCCCCTCAGGTATTCATCGCGGCGCGTGCCGGGGGGCGTCGTCAGCTTGTCGGGGGGATCCGCGATCACCCGGCCGTCGGCCCAGTGCAAATGCAGTGCGTGCGCGTTCAGGTCCTTGGCGAGATCGGACCCGGCCAGGGCGCGCGCATACGCGGAGTCGGCCAGTTGCGAGCAGCGCTCCCCGAGCTCCTTGCGGGCAGCGGTGAACTGCGTTTCGCTCGGCGTGAACGTGCCGAGCTTCGAGATCGGGATCGCGTAACGGCTGTTCCAGTAGGCGTCGAAGCTCTGCGTCGACTGCCGGGCCACGGGGCCGACCGCGAGGACGTCGACGTCCTGAAAGTCGAGCTCGCCGAGGCTGAAGTACTCGTCGCCGATGTTGCGGCCGCCCAGAATCGTGGCGACGCCGTCGGCGATGAACTGCTTGTTGTGCATGCGGCGATTCACGCGCGTGAAGCTGGTGAGCAGCTCGCCGAGGCGGTGGAGGCCGGAGCGGTGGACGTAGGGGTTGAAGACCCGGATCTCGATGTTCTGATGAGCGTCGAGGCCCGCGACCAACTCGTCCTTCTTATCGAGGGTGCCCCAGTCATCGAGCAGCACGCGCACCCGCACGCCGCGATCGGCGGCGGCGATGAGACGGTCGATGATCAGCGAGCCGGTTTGATCGGGGTGGAAGATGTAGTACTGGAGATCGAGCGTGCGGTCGGCGAGCTCGATCAGCATGGCGCGCGCCACGAATGCGTCGAGGCCAGTCGGTAAAAGTCGAAAGCCGGACCGACCTTCGTTCGCCTCGCACTGCGTGTCGATCCAACGTCCAAGGCGTGTCAAGCGACGAAAGGTTGTGTCTGGTCAGGTCGTTCGCCAGAGCGCAGAATGTACCTATGGAAACATCAGCGCACGCTTTGTTCAGCCAGTGGGAGAGCTTCTGGGTGATCGTCGGGTCGTCTGCCGGCGGCCTGACCGGCTTGATGTTCGTCGTGGTCGCCCTGGTGAAGGAATCCTCCCTGCCGCGCACTCCAGACTCGCTGAATGCCTTCGGGACCCCCAACGTGATCCATTTCGTCGCCGTCTTGTTGCTGGCGGCGGTCCTCAGCGCGCCGTGGCAGCGATTCAAGGATCCCGCGCACGTCGTCGGCGCGACCGCGATCGCGGGTGTCGTGTACGTGCTGATCGTGCTGCGCCGCATGCGCCGACAGTCGCAATACAAGCCGGTGCTCGAGGATTGGGTGTGGCATCAAATCCTGCCGTTGATCGCGTACGTGACGTTGTTCGTGGGCGCCGCCGGCCTGTCGCACGAGCAGGCCTGGGCCCTGTTCGCGATCGGTGCGGCTGCGTTGCTGCTGTTGTTCGTCGGCATTCATAATGCCTGGGATACCGTCGCCTACGTCGTTTCGACGGAGAAAGATCGGAAATGACGCTCCCCCGCCGGCAACTCCTCAAGACGCTTCTCGCTGTCTCCGTCTTTCCTCGGCTGCCTCGCCCTCCCAAACCGATTCGGCTCTCGCACGACGTCGTCGATTGGCTCGCGGTGCGCGACCTCTTCCCCCTGGCACCCGACTGGACGCACCTGTCGAGCTTCCTCTTCGTCTCGCACCCCAAACCCGTAGCCGACGCAATCGACCACTTTCGCAAGAAGCTCGACTCGGATGCGGTGTGGATCGAGATCGCGGCGTTCAGCGACGCCGCGGGGCGGCCGTTCACCGCGGTGAAGCGGGCGCTGGCCGACTACACCGGCGGCAGCCCGAGCGAGATCGCCTTGACCTCCAATACGACCACCGCGCTCGCGATGGTCTATCACGGGCTGCGCATTCGCCAGGGTCAGGAGGTTCTCACCACCGAGCATGATCACTATTCGCACCACGAGTCGATCCGCTACGCCGCGGCGCGCTCGGGGTGCGGGGTGCGCTACATCCCATTGTTCGACACACCGGCTGCGGCGCGCGCGGACCAAATCGTGGAACGCATCGCCCGCGCGATCACGCCGGCGACGCGGGCGGTCGGGGTGACGTGGGTGCAGTCCTCGACCGGCATCAAGCTGCCGATTGCGGGAATTGCCGAGGCGGTGGCGCGCGCGAATCGCGGCCGCACGCCGGCTGATCGGTGCCTCCTGATCGTGGACGGGGTGCACGGATTTGCGAATCAGGACGTGGACGTAGCGCGCCTCGGCGCGGATTTCTTTGCGAGCGGCGCCCATAAATGGCTGTTCGCGCCGCGCGGCACGGGGTTTTTGTGGGGGAGGAGCGATGCCTGGCCGGAGCTCCGGCCCACGATTCCGAGTTTCGACCCCGACACGATCGACACGACGTTCGGCGCCTGGGGCGACCGCACGGCGCTGCCGCCGACGCAGGCGGCCTTCGTGTCGCCGGGTGGGTTCATGGCATACGAGCATCTGCTGGCCATTCCGGCCGCTGTGGAGCTGCACCGCACGATCGGCCGCGACCGCATCGCGAGCCGCATTACAGAGTTGAACGCCGCGTTTCGTGAAGGCGCCGCGCGGATTCCCGGCCTCACGTTGCACACGCCACGCGATCCGGCGCTGTCGGCCGGGATCTCGTGCTTTGAGGTCCAGGGCTTAATCCCTGGGCAGGTCGTGGCGCGTCTTGCGGAGAAGAAGATTCGCACGACAACATCTCCGTATAAGGTCACCTACGCGCGCGTATCCGCGGGTATCATGAACAGACCGGAAGAGATCGAGCTGGTCCTGCGCGAAATCCGAGCACTGTCTTAAAAGGAGGGTGTGTGCAGTCTCAGAACTACGATGCCATCGTCGTCGGGTCCGGTATCTCGGGCGGCTGGGCGGCGAAGGAGTTGACGGAGAAGGGTCTGCGCGTCCTGCTGCTCGAGCGGGGCAAGAACATCGAGCACGTGAAAGACTACGCGAACGCGACGAAGGCGCCGTGGGATTATCCGCATCGCGGCCGGCGCACGCGCGCGATGGTGGACGCCTACCCGGTGTTGAAACGCGACTACCCGCTCAACGAGATGAACCTCGACTGGTGGGCCTCGGACAAGGACTCGCCGTACACTGAGGTGAAGCGGTTCGACTGGTTCCGCGGCTACCACGTGGGCGGCCGGTCGCTCATGTGGGGGCGGCAGAGTTATCGCTGGAGTGACCTGGACTTCGAGGCCAACGCCAAGGACGGCATCGCGGTCGATTGGCCGATCCGGTACGCCGACATCGCGCCGTGGTACGATTACGTCGAACGGCATGCCGGCATTTCGGGCTCCCTGGAACGGATGCCCCAGCTCCCCGATGGACAGTTCCAACCGGCGATGCCGCTCAACTGCGGCGAATCGCTGATCGCCGGACGGCTCCGGCAGAAATTCGGGGGCCGGCGGCGGATCATCCCCGGCCGCACGGCAAACCTGACCCGGCCCTTGCCGGGACGCACGCAATGCCAGTATCGAAACGCGTGCTGGTTGGGTTGCCCCTACGGTGGGTATTTCAGCACGCAATCGTCGACACTGCCGGCCGCGGTCGCGACGGGACGGCTGACGCTCAAGCCGTTCGCGATCGTCACGGAGGTACTGTTCGACCGTGACAAGAAACGCGCGACGGGCGTGCGGGTGCTCGACGCAGTCACCGAGCAGACGACCGACTACACCGCGCGCATCATCTTTTTGTGCGCCTCCACGCTGAATTCCACGTGGCTCCTGCTGCGCTCGGCGACGGAGCTGTGGCCGGGCGGCCTCGGCAGCAGCTCCGGGGAGCTGGGGCACAACCTCATGGATCACCATTTCCGGGCCGGAGCGTCGGGCACGATCGACGAGCCCGGTCTCGACAAGAAGTACTACTACGGCCGGCGCCCGACGGGGTTCTACATCCCACGTTACCGCAATGTCGGCAGCGACAAACGCGTGTACCTGCGCGGCTTCGGCTACCAGGGTGGAGCGAGCCGGCAGGGCTGGTCGCGCGCGGTGGCGGAGCTGGGCGTGGGCGGCGCGTTCAAGGATGAGATGGCGCAGCCCGGCGCGTGGACCATCGGCGCCACCGCGTTCGGGGAAATGCTCCCCAATCACAAGAATCAGGTCACGATCGATCCGATCAAGAAAGACAAATGGGGACTGCCTGTCCTCGCCATCGACTGCGCCACGGGTGAGAACGAGCGTCTGATGCGCAGGGATATGATGAACGACATGGCCGAGTCGCTCGAGGCCGCGGGAGTGAAGGATGTTGAGACGTATGACAACGGCTACTTCCCCGGGATGGGGATCCACGAGATGGGTACGGCGCGCATTATGGGACGCCCCGAACGTCTTTGTGACGGACGGCTCCTGCATGGTATCGACAGCCTGTCCGAACCCGTCGCTCACCTACATGGCGCTGACCGCGCGCGCGGCGGACTTCGCCGTGGGCGAGCTCAAGCGCAACAATCTCTAGGAGCAGACCATGTCCGATTTTGAGTCCTCACCCCCTGGCCCCCTCTCCGTTCCGGAGAGGGGGAACGTTGGAATCGATCGGCGCGAAGCGATCCGGCGCGTCACCGTCTTGCTGGGCGGCGTCGCGTTAGTGGGCGGCGGCGGGCTGGTTGCGGCATGTGAGCGGGCCCAGAACCGTGCCGCTGGCACGCGCGAGGCAGGGACGTTCACCGCCCAAGACATCGCCTTTCTCGACGAGGTGGCGGACACGATTCTGCCGGAGACCAGGACGCCGGGTGCGAAGGCTGCGCACGTCGGAGCGTTCATGGCGCTGATGGTCACCGACACCTACGACGAGCGGAACCAGGGAATCTTTCGTGACGGCATGGGCAAGCTGAACGCGACCGCATTCATGGCGGCGACGCCCGAACAACGATTGGCGCAGCTAGAGCAAGTGGACCGCGAGCAGAAGACGTATATGGATGCGAAAAAGGACTCCGATCCACCGCACTTTTTCCGCCTGATTAAGGAGCTGACGTTGCTGGGGTACTTCACGTCGGAAATCGGGTGCAGCCAGGCGATGCGCTACCGGGAGACGCCAGGGCGCTTCGACCCCTGCGTGCCGTACACGCCGGGCGAGACGGCGTGGTCGGGACATGCGTAAGGGCACTCCGCACACTACAGATCGTCGTGGATTCGTCGGCGCCGTCGCGGCGCTGGGAGTTGGTGTGGCTCTGGGCGCTGAGACTGGCGCCCCGCGGTTGCTCGGCGCCCAGCAGCCGGCCTCGGATGCGTGGCTCGATCGTCTCAAGGGCAAGCACCGCCAGTTGTTCGACGTGCCGGAACCGGAGGGCGGCACCGTGTTGCGTCACGTGCGCAACTATTTCGAGGCCTGGCGCAACGCGTTCGGAGTCGGTGAAAGCGATGTCAGCGTGGTCGTGACGCTGTACGCGCGGACCACGCCGCTCGGACTTCAGGACGCGATGTGGGAGAAGTACCAGCTTGGCGCTGCTTTGAGCATCACCGATCCAACGACGAACGCGCCTTTGATCCGCAACTGGTTCGCTCACCCCAAGCCCGGCGATCCCGTTGCCGACGGAGAACCCGAGACGTCGATGGAAACCCTGCAGCGCCGCGGTGTGGTATTCGCGCTGTGCAACAATGCGTTGACGCGTTGGGCGGCGCGGCTCGCGAAGAGCGGGCTGGGGGGCGGCACGGCAGCGGATGTCCACGCCGACCTGGTGGCGCACGCCTTACCAGGCGTGGTGATCGTTCCGGACGTACTGGTCGCGATGACCAAGGCGCATGAACGCGGCTTTGCGTACGTGCGATCGTAGGCTTCAGCGCTGCTGAAAGACTCTGATGTAGTCGACGTCGAGCTGCCGAGTCAGCGTGGAGTCCAGCAGTCCCTTGTTCCAGGAGCGCTGCCAGCTGTTGTCGACCATGACATCGAGGATGATCTGCATCGGGCCGTTCTCGACGGTGGACGGGTCGCCGTCGAACTGCGCGCATTTGATGCCGTCGATGTACCACGCGACGTGGTGAAGAAGCCCTGCGTTCCGATCAGCTTCAGGCGCGCCTCGACCTAGCCGTAGGTGAATTTGTAGAGATAGTCGGATCCGTTATCGGCACGCGGCGTCACACGTGGCGAGGACGACCGGTAGGGAAGCCCAGACCAGCGCGCGGGCCAGACCGTGCAGCCTCATGGAAGGAAGTTTCGAGCGCGTGTGAAGGCGCCGCAGTGCCCTTGCTCACCGAGCGCGTGTGCAGTTGGCGGTGTAATCTTGCACGGCCAGCCAGTGTTACCTGCCGGTCGGTCGCGGCGCTGTCCTTCCCGCCATCGAGCCAATGACGACCTCGGTGCCGGGTTGCAGTTCGCCCTTGAGCAAGGCGGTCACTTCGGTGTAGGCGTGGTCGGTGATGCCGAGGCTAATCTTCACGGGCTCGATGGTGCCGTCGGTATGCAGTTTCCAAACGATTGCGGTCTCTCGTGGAGACGTTGGGGTGCTCACCCCGTCGTCGTGCCCCGGACCCGCGTCCCCTCCCAACGTCGCGGCGCGCGTCTCCCGCGCGTCGTCCACGCCATACTTCGTGTACAGCGCCTGCATCTCTGCTGGCGACAACGCCGGCTTGTACCGCAACGCCGCGTTGGGCAGCTTGAGCACATCCTCTCGCGTGGCCACGGGGAGCGTGACGTAGGCCGTCATGCCGGGGAACAGCTTCAGGGCCGGATTCTGAAAATCCATGATCACGTCGTAGGTGACGACGTTCTGGACGGTCGTCGCGTTGAGGCGCACCTGACCAACGACACCGCCAAAGGTGTCTTTCGGAAATGCGTCCACCTTGAACGTCGCCACTTGCCCAACGCGGATCCGCCCCACATCTGACTCGTCGACCTTGGCGTATACTCGCATTTGAGTGAGGTCTTGCGCGATAGTAAAGATCGTGGGTGCCTGCAGTGACGCCGCCACCGTCTGACCCACGTCTACATTGCGCGCCACGACAATGCCATCGATTGGAGATCGGATCACCGTATGATCGAGGTTGATGCGGGACATCGACAGCGCGGCCGATCGCTGGTTGACCTGGGCCCGTGCCTGGGCGACGCCCGCGGCGGCGGCGTGGAGCGCCGCGGTCCCGCCGGCGAAGTTCGCCTTCGCGAGATCCTGCTCTTGCTGCGTCACGGCACGTGAGGCGCCGAGGGCCGCGATGCGATCGTATTCCGCTTTCGCCTGCACGAATGCGGCGGAGGCGCGCTCCGAATCGGCCTGCGCCGCGACGACGCTTGCCTGCGCGCTCTCCAGGTCGGCCGCGGCCTGCTGCAGCGCTCCCTGAAACAGGGAAGGGTCGATCAACGCGATGATATCGCCCTGATGCACCCGGGAATTGAAATCCGCGTTGAGCTTGGCGATCCTCCCGGACACCTGCGACCCGACCTGCACGGTGGTGACCGCATTCACGGTCCCCGTTGCATCGACGGCGTCCCGGATTTCACCGCGCTGCACCGCGGCGGTGAGGTACGTGGATTGGCTGCCGTGTCGCAAGAGTGTTGCCGCGAGCAGCGCGACCAGCCCGACCGCGCCGGCAAGCCGCACCGTGCGGCGCCGCCCGAGCGAGGCGAGCCGTTGGAGTCCTTCCTGCACCAGATTCATTCGTAGCGCAGCGCGACGATGGGGTCGAGCCGCGCAGCTCGGCGCGCTGGGTAGTAGCCGAAGAACACGCCCACGGCGATGGAGAACAACGCCGCGGCGAGGACGGACTCGGCCGTCAACTGCACCGGCCAGCCGAGAATGCGACCGACGAACACCGTTCCCACAATGCCGAGGAAGACGCCGGCCGCGCCGCCGAGCAGGCTGAGCATCACGGACTCCCCCAGGAACTGCAGCTGGATCGCCCAGCGGGTTGCCCCGACCGCAAGACGGACGCCGATCTCGCGCGTTCGCTCCGTCACGGTCACGAGCATCACATTCATGATGCCGATGCCTCCGACAACCAGGGAAATCGAGGCGATCACCAACAGCAGCACCGTGAGCGTACGCTTGGCGGCGAGCTGGGCCTGAATGATGTCCTCGGGATTCCGAATGTTGAAGTCGTCCTCTTCTTCCGGGCGCAGGTGGTGACGGTCTCGGAGGAGTGCGGCCGCTTGCTGCCCGGCGAGTCTGACCACTTCCTGTGACGTCGCCGAGCACAAGATGTCGTCGAGCCAGGTGATCCCGCTGAGCTTCTTCTGCGCGGTGGTGTAGGGCAGGATGAGCGTGTCGTCCTGATCCTGCCCGGAGACGGAGAGTCCCTTGGGCTGCAGGGTGGCGACAACCTTACAGGGCAGATCCTTGACCCGAATCACTTTGCCGATCGGGTCGTCGACGCTGAACAGTTGGTCGCGCAGGGTGCGGCCGATGACGCACACGTTGGCAGCGCGATCCACGTCGTCCTGCGTGAAGAACGCACCCTGATCGACGAACCAGCGCTTGATGTCGAAGAATTCCGGCGAGACCCCCCGGTACGACGTAAACCAATTCTGGTTGCCGTAGATCACCTGGGTCGAGGCATCGACGTTCGGCGACACGCTCTTGATCAGCGGGAGCTGATTCCGGATGGCGACCGCATCGGACACCGTCAGGCTCTTCGTTCCGTGCGTCCCGGTGCGCACGCCGTTGACCGCTCGGCCGCCCGCCTCGATCCACACGAAGTTGTCGCCGAGGTTGTTCAGTTGTTGCTCGACCTGATCCTGACCTGCCTTGCCGATTGCCACGACGCAAATGACCGCGGCGATTCCAATCGTGATCCCGAGCACCGTCAGAATACTGCGGACCTTGTTCCCGAGGAGCGCGGAGACTGCGGAGCCAAGCAGGGCAGTGTGGTTCATCGGTCTTCCCTCAGGGGACCATGGTCAGTACGCGTAGCACGGCGTGACCGTTCACGTTTGCAAGCGGCAGGTAGACACGGTGCGTGACGGGATCGACCGCGACCGAGTGCGCCTTCGGTGCGCGATACCAGCCGAGCTGCACGAGCGCGCCCTCTCGCTCCTCGAACACCGCGACGATCCCGGACTCCGCGGCGACATACAGCCGGCCGAGCGCCGGATCGAACGCCAGGACGTCTGGATCGCTCCCGACCGGCAGCACCTGGCGGAGCTGCAGGGTCTGTAAATCCAGCACGCCCAGTGTCCCGCTCTCCTGACCGGAAATGAACGCGAGACGGTGTGGTGCGTCGATGTAGAAGCCGTGCGGATAGGCGACCGCTTTGTCCAGCGTGATGCGGCGCACGATCGAGGCAGTGGCCGGGTCGATCACGGCCAGCTCGTTCGTCGTCTGGACCGCGACGATCACGCAGTGCGAGTCTGCATCGTACTGCGTGTTTCCCGCCTCGCCACCGAGCTCGATTTGGGCGACCACCCTGTTGGTCGTCGCATCGATCACAAAGTCGCGCCGGCCCGATTCGTCCGAAACGAACACTCGCCGCTCGGCGGGAGCATACGCGATCCCGTCCGGAAACCGCGGCCCTGGAACTCGCGCCACCACCCGAAGCGTGGAATCGTCCACGACCACGACCGCGTGATCGCCCGCCGCTGAAACATACGCCCGGTGCTCGGCCGGCACGGCGAGGACTCCGGTCACCGTAGGAAATCCGTCCAGATTGCCGATGACTTTGCCGGCGCGTACGTCGAAAACGATGAGCTGTCCTGCGCCCATGTGCGACATGAACAGCCGCCCCGTGGTTGATTCGAGGCTCTGATAGTCAAAGCGCGAGGCGCTTCCGGGCAGCGGGAGATCCGCGACCACACGGAGCGGTGCCGCGGCCGTAGGTGCTCGTGGAACAGTGCCAGCCCAGTGAGCTTCGACTGACGGCCCGGTGAGGGTACAGGCCGCTGGCGGCGCTTGGCGGGCCGCGATGAAGCTGAGCGCTGTAAGCAGGAAGGCCAAGGTCATGGCGCGAGCGCGGCAGCGGTGAGGTCGTCGAACAGGGTGTGCGAATCGGCCTTTGTCCACACGCCGACCTTGCCCGGCGCCGTGAACCGTGAGTCGTGGACGTCGATCAGCTTCTTGCCGT
>WNGE01010293.1_pt1 | contig 13665 bp, 12 predicted proteins | sample 5400651 | NCBI WGS metagenome assembly WNGE01 (sample SAMN13153370, study PRJNA577476) | soil metagenome | isolation source: 60 cm soil or saprolite under grassland replicate 2 | place: USA:California | collected 2016-06-15 | reverse complement strand
AAATCGAGCTCCGACTCGTCGAACTCGACCGGGAATGGGATATCGAGCGCGCTATAGAAGCCAATGCATCGATACTCGCGCTTATCGGCCTTGGCTGGGCCGTCACAGAGGATCGGCGGTTTCTGGTGCTGCCGTTCCTAGTCAGCGCGTTTCTTTTGCAGCACGCCATACAAGGATGGTGCCCGCCGGTGCCGATCCTCCGGCGACTTGGGTTTCGTACGGCAGACGAGATCAATCGGGAGCGTTATGCGTTGAAAGTGCTCCGCGGTGACTTCGATGTTGCGCAGAAACCAGGTGAAGCTGCGGACCGCTCCCAAGCAATTATAGAGGCGACAGTCTGATTTCTGATTGAGGTGTTTGACGCCTCGCGCGATTGCCCACCTCGGAGCGCATGCCACGCGTCTCCTGTCGATAAAACTTTCGGGAGTACCGTTCTGAGATTTAAGACGCCTTGTTCCTTCGACAGATGAAATCTGGCAAATCGCCCTGCAAGCGCAAAGGACGAGGGGACGGTGCGTTCCGTAAGCGCCAATGAGAGCATTGCAGCCAACGCTTATTGACCCTTCGCAGAGAGGTCCCGCCGGGGGGGTTGGGCCGCTGCTGGGAGTGATGCGTGGCGCGCTCGATCAGCTCAACGAAATCCGGCGCGAGATTTGGCTCGCGGCGCGGGCCTCGGGGAGGCCTGAGGGGATCAGGCGCATGGAAAGGCCGATTACCTTGGATAACATTCCATTATCAGAACCAATTTGTTAGGGATTTGGCAGGCATTCATGTTGTCCCGTTCAGATCGCGAACGCCTTCTCGCTGTCTCGCCTTTGGTCCGCTCTGGATACTAAACGAGTCCGCTTCCAGCCACTTTGCAGACATTTCCCGTGTGGGTCGGTTCTTCCGAGATGTGCCACAGGACTAAATCGCTCGCGCGATAATGTGCTGCGACTTCCGCGAGCGCGCGCGATAAATTGGACTGAAGCTTCTCGCGATTGTAGAGACGACTCAGCAAGCCTATATCCACACCAGCAATGATCCGGAAGATGAAACCACAGTAGTAGATGCGGTGAACATCTTGACGAGCAGCTCGAAACACGCTCGTTTGGACGAGTCGAGATTTTTCAAGTCCGTAAGGATGACTTCGCGTTATGCCGCTGAAGGCTTGCCGCTCGCATTCACCCCCTGTTCCCAATGACCGGACTTTGCCGGTGCCGGTCGCCTCTTCCGGCATGTGTCATTAGGAGATATCTGGCGGCCGATCGCGCAGAGGCTTCAGCTGCTATCGCCGATGATCGTATAGGGCGAGGTCTCATGGCGCGCGCCTGGAGCGCTTCGATGCAGCTATGCCTCATGTCGCACCGCGACGATTTCCCCGATCGCGATGACGCATGTGCAGAATGCCATGAGCAGCAATGATAGCGCTGCTGCCGCGGGGAAATCCGATCCGGTTTCCGAGATCATGCTGTAGAGCTGCAGCGGAAGAATATTGACCTGTGTGCCGACCAGGGCGAGGGCGGTTCCATAGGCTCCGATCGCGACCGCGACGATCAAACAAAATGCCGTGAAGGCCGTGGGCAAGATCTGCGGTATCATGATGTCCTGGATCGTCTGTCCGCGGGTGGCTCCCAGCGACTCGGCGGCGTCGAGCTGCGCTGTATCGAAATTGACGAAGACCGGCAACAACAGCATGACGACGCGCGGAATCAGATAATAGGAGGAGGCAAACGCGAGGCCTTGCGGGGAAAACAGAAGACGGGAGAACGTGACCGGGTCGATGCCGGCCATCGCCAGAATCTGCGTGACAAATCCCGCCCGGCCATAGGACAGGATGAAGCCGTAGGCGACGATGAGCCCGGAAAAGGTCAGGGGAAGTGCGATGAAGAACACCAGGATCGTTCGCGCGGTTTCGCGCAGCCGCGACAGATGCAAGGCGACAGCGAAGCCGACCAGCAGCGAGAAAACGGAAGCTGTGAGCGCGAGTGTGAGCGTCCCGCGCAGCCCGCCCCAGAACAGCTCGTTGCGAAACACCCGCGCGAATGCGCTGCCACCGCCGGTGAAGGCGTCCACCGAAACGGCGGTGAGTGGAATCAGAAAGAAAAATATCAGGAGGGCCGCGCCCGGAGCGGCCATTAGCAGGAACGTTCCGCGGCGCACGCCCTTTGCTCCTACCGCTGGATAGCGGCCTTAGCCCAGCCGGCGTCAATCTCCGCCTTCTTGGCTGCGGCCTTCTGGACGTCAAGCGGATGAACCTGTGGCGCCGCCGGCAGCTTGTCGGCGACATCCGCCGGCAACTTGATGCCCGGTACCGAGGGGCGGACGAAGCCCTGGGCGAAGATGCCCTGGCCCATATCGGTCATGACGAAGTTGAGCCACAGCTTGCCGGCATTGGGATTGGGCGCGTTCTTGACGAGGCTGATGCCGTAGGGCGCCGCGACCGATCCGTCCTTCGGGATCACGACGGCGACCTGATCGCCGAGACCGTCGATGTATTCGGCCTTGAGCCCGTCATTCTCGTAAGAAATCCAGACCGGAATCTCGCCCTTCACGAACTGGGCATAGGGCGTCGTTCCGACGACTCGCAGAACATTCGCCTGGTGCAGCTTGCCGAGATAGTCGATGCCTGGCTGCACGTTCTCGACGCTCCCACCGTTGGCATAAGCCGCGCCGAAGGTCATGACCTGGCCGACCCCGGTCGAACGCGGATCGAGATAGACTATACTGTTCTTGTATTCGGGCTTGAGCAGATCCGCCCAGGATAGCGGAACAGTTTTTGCCAACTTGGTGTTCACGAGGAAGGCGATCGTCAGCGAGTGGATCGTGAACCACTTTCCTTCCGGATGGCGAAACACATCCGGCAATTTGTCGAAATTCACCGGCTTGAACGGCGCTACCACGTCTTTGTTCACGGCGTCGATGCCGGATGCGGCAAAATAGTACGCGGTGTCCGCCTGCGGCCGGTTCCGCGCCTTGTCCAAGGCGATCACCGTCGCGGCCGAGCCGAGGTCGTTATAGGTCATCTCCACGGCGGGATAGCGTTTTTTGAATGCCGCGAATTGGGCGGCCCAATTCGCCCAGGTCGGGTCGGTGTCGAAGGACACCACCATGCCTTCCTTGCTTGCCGCCTCGTAAAGCGCTTTCTCGCCGGGATACAGTTCGGGCGTATCGGCGACGGTTTGGGCGTTTGCGATCGGCGAAGTCAGAACCAGCATCGCCGCAGTCACTGACGTCCTGAACATTCTCATGGGGTATCTCCCTTGTCACAATCGGCTCAGGTAGAAGCGTTGGTCCGGTCCGGCAGGATCTGAACGGATTTCGGCGGGATGTGAATTGCCGCGATTTCCCCTGCCTCGCTGGTCTCGCCCAGGAGCGTGACCTCCGCGCACCGGAAATCGAAACGACGGAAGCTGCCGAGAAACCTGTCCCGCGTGACCACGCCCGCAAAGCTGTTCATGTTTTCGGGTGCGGTCCCGATGCGCACCTGTTCGGGCCGGACTAGAACGGCGACGGTCTCGCCGGCGGCTCGTCCGTGCGGCTCCGTGGTCAACGATCCCAGCTTGGTTTCGACCGTGTGCGGCCCGGTGATCCGCCCGCTCCACAGATTGGCGTGACCGACGAAACCGGCTACATCGCGGTTGGCCGGGCGGGTGTAGATTTCGCGCGGCTCACCGACCTGGACGATGCGGCCGTTCTGCATGACGGCCACGCGGTCGGCCATCGACAGGGCCTCTTCTTGATCGTGCGTGATGTGCATTGTGGCGATGTCGTGATCGCGCTGCAGCCGCTGGATTTGGTCCCGCATTTCGACGCGCAGGGCAGCGTCGAGGGCCGAAAGCGGCTCGTCGAGCAGAAGCGCCTGCGGCTCGAACACCAGCGCGCGGGCGAGCGCGACCCGCTGCTGTTGGCCCCCCGACAATTGACCAGGAAGTTTTTCGGCTTGCGCTATCATACCGACCCGCTCGAGCATTTTCAAAGCCGTGGCACGCCGGGTGTTTCGATGCTGGCCGCGTAGCTTCAGTGAATAGGCGACATTTTCCCAGGCAGCCATGTGCGGGAACAGCGCGTAGGTCTGGAACACGAGGCCGACATTGCGCGACCGGGGAGGGATGTCGGCTGCGTCCCTGCCGGCGATGATGATGCGGCCTTTCGACGGCGTCAGGAACCCTGCGATGACTTTCATCAAGGTCGATTTGCCGCATCCGCTGGAGCCGATCACAGCTACGAGCTCGCCCCTACGAATGCCGAGATCGACGTCGTGCACGCCGACGTCGGTGCCTGGATAGCTGAAGCTGACGCCTTCCAGCGCGATCGCGTATTCGGCTCTCGTGGTCATGCGGAGAATCCGCGGACATCCTGCGCACCACGGGCGGTCAGCGCGCCGGCGCCGGAAGCGGCCAATGCGAGAACAAGCAGCACGACGGTGGCGGCACAGGCAAAGCCGGTTGCACCGTAAAAGGCCTGCAGCAATACCACCGGATAAGGCCGGGTCAGGAATCCAGCCACGAGGTTGGAAAGTTGAAACTCGCCGATCGATAACGCGGCCACCATGATGAGGCCGGAAGCTAGGCTTTGTCGAAGCGAGGGCAAGACGACGTCGCGGAATCGAGTAAAAAACCCCGCTCCGAGGGACTCGGCCGCAAGCTCCTGCTCGGCCAGACGTAAATGGCGCATGTCTCCAACGAGCGTGTGAAGCAGATATGGCAAGGTCAACACCAGGTGCCCGCCGACCAGCACCCACAAGCTGCCCAGGAATGGCAGCTCATTGGACGAGAAAACAAGGATAAAACCGAAGGCGAGGACCAGCGGTGGAACCGCGATCGGCAGCAAATAGACGATGCGACTTGCCGCGCGCACCTTTTGCGAGGCAGCGCGGTAGATCGCGTAGGCCAGAGGCGTGCCCACGACCGCGCCGATCACGCAAGTCAGAAGGCAGACTTTGAGGCTCGTCCAGAAGGCGCGGCGGAAGCTTCCATCCGAAGCAACCTGCAAATACCAATCGGCGGTGAAACCTGACGGCAATAGCGTGTTGAACCAGATCCCGCCAAAAGAGCCGATGAACAGCAGAACTATCGGAGTGAACAAATAAACCAGATAGAGGCCTGTTGCGACCGCCATTGAAACCTCGCTGGATGTGAGCTCTACGAAAAAAATCGCTGTATCTGGCATTCCGCGGATGGCGTCCCCGGGCAACGAGACACTTCTTTGGCGCTTTGCCCGCCTTGCGAGCGCCGGAAAGGGCGACCGCGCTTGCAACATTGATCCACCAGCGTCGTCTTGCGCCATCATGCGGAGGGCACACCCCTACCGCGGAGAAAACAGTGGGCCCGGCGAGGATGATAGTGGAGGAGAGCTTGACACCCAGATCCGGAATTAGAGAACACTATCGAATCGCTAAGCGGCCCACAATGTTTCGCTGGTGCAGGTCGCGCATGTGCCAGAGCAGCCGCCAAGCACCAGACATTCGGCTAGACGCTCTCTTGCTCAGCCGGTGACCCGAAGCGGGTGATCCGGAACGGCTCGATCGGCAGATTGGTCCGGCCTGTCGTAACCAGCTCTGCCATGATGGCCCCGCAAATAGGACCGAGCTGGAAGCCATGTCCGCTGAAGCCGAAGGCGTGGAATGCGCCTTCTTCGGTCGAGCTCGGCCCGAGCACCGGGATGTCATCGGGCATGCGCGCCTCGATTCCAGCCCAGGCTCGAACAATCTGAGCACCGCGCATGATCGCAAACAGGTCGCATGCCGTCTGGGCGCTTTCCGCCAGCCCACGGAAATCAAGCTCCGTCCAGTTGGCGTCGCGATCGAGCCTCCCCTTGTAGCCGCCGCCGATCAGCACCGTGCCATTCGCAAGTTGCTTGAAGGAGAGCGGGCGCGAGGTCGCGCCCACGACGGGCTTGATGAAGGGCGGCAGGCGATTGCTGATCATCAGCATGAACGCGGATGGGAGGACCGGCACGGGCTCGCCGAGCGCGATCGCTATGCGGTCGGCCCAGGCGCCCGCGCAGTTGACGATCGCCGCGGCAGCGCGCGATGTGCCGTCGGAGGTATCGATGCGCCACACATTCCCGTCGCGCCGCAGCGACTTGACCTGTGTTCCCTCGATGATCGCGGCACCGGCGCGCTCGGCGGCTCTGCGAAACGCCATGGTCGTGCGGTAGGGGTTGGCGGCGCCATCGCCGCGGCAATAAATGCCGCCGGTGCAATGCTCCGAGATCGCCGGCACGAGCTCGCGCAGCCCGTCGCGATCGATCAGCTCCTCATGCACAAAGCCGAGCCCACGGACCGCGGCTATGCGAGCGCTCAATATTTCGAACTCGGCCTCGCTCTCGGCGACCTTCACCTGGCCGCGGCTTTCGAAGCCGCAATCATCCTCGACGAGATCGCGAATGCGATGCCACAGCTCCATTGATGCGATCGCGAGCGGAATCTCCGCCGGATGCCGCCCAAGGCGTCGCACGCCGCCGGCATTGACGCCCGAGGCATGGCGGCCGGTATAGTCCTTTTCCAGCACCGTCGCCTTGGCGCCTCGGCGGGCGAGTTGGAGCGCCGTCGAGCAGCCGAGAAGGCCGCCGCCGATAATGATGACGTCGGGTTGCTGCACTCGTCGCTCTTTTAGCCGCGCACCACCGCTTCTGCGGCGGCCTCGGTCTGTGGCAGCGCGGCCAGCTCGGCAACGGTGATGGGCTTGATCGGCGGCCGCAGGCGATAATAACCAACCTCCTCGGGCGAGGCACCGCGCGCGCGTGCTATCAGCTCGGTGACCGTGAGCCCGCAGAGCCGACCCTGGCAGGGGCCCATCCCGCAGCGCAGGAAGGCTTTCAGCTGATTGGGTCCGGGGCAGCCGAGCTCCACTGCTTCCAGCACTTGGCGGGCCGTCACCTCCTCGCAACGGCAGACGAGGGTCTCGGCTTCGGGCAGCCGGAATTCAGCGGCCGGGCGATAGAGAAGGTCGAGAAACCGCCGACCGCGCTCGGCCCTGGCGAGGCCGGCGCGGTGCGGCACTGCCTGCCGATCACGGGATGCCGCATCGATCTTTCCGAGACGGCGCGTCGCATCGAGCGCGGCGAGGCGGCCGCGATGCTCCGCTGCCAGCGCGCCGGCGATGCCGGCTCCATCGCCAGCGATCGCAATGCCGGAGACGGTGCTCATGCCCCAGTCATCGGTTATCGGCACGAAGCAGAGCTGCGGCTCATCCCAGCGATGCTGGCATCCGATCGAATCGGCAAGGTTGATGTCTGGCACGACCCCATGATGAAGGAGAAGCATGTCGGCCGGCATGCGTATCTCGCGGCCTCGCTCAAGACGATAGATAACCTCCTCGATCCGGGCCCCGCCGCATGCCGCGAGCGCGGTCACCCCGCGCACCAGTCGTATGCTGCGCTTCACTTCTCGCAGCAGCGCTAGGCCTTTGAATGCGTAAGGCGAGACCAGGAACGCCGCGGCGTGCGGCAGCGCCGCGCGCCAATTGCCGCGCGGGGTCGTGTCGAGCAGCGCATCAATCCGCATGCCGGCACGAACATATTGCGCGGCCAGAAGCCACAGGAGTGGTCCCGTTCCAGCGAGTACGATGCGGCCTTGCGGCACCATCCCGGACGACTTCAGAAGGACCTGCGCTGCGCCGCAGGCCATCACGCCCGGCAGGGTCCAGCCGGGGATCGGAAATGGCCGTTCGAGCGCCCCCGTCGCCAGAATGACATGTCGCGCCGCAAGAAGCCGGGCGCCACCGCCAACGGAGATGCCGATCTCGCGATCGCGCGTAATGCTCCACACTGTCGTACCAGGCACATATTGCGCGCCGCTTGCGTTGAACGTCTGCGCCAGCTCAGCGCCGTGCCAGTAGTCCGCGCCGAGGATGGCCGGTTCGCGAACCGGCGTCTCGGTCACGGCGCGGTAGATCTGGCCCCCCGGCGCCGGCTGTTCGTCGAAGAGCACGGTGTCAAGGCCGAGGCGAGCGCCAAGGGTCGCCGCAGCGAGCCCTGCCGGTCCGGCGCCGATGACGGCGAGGTCGTATTGGTCCTTGATCGGCCCCGCGGTCATCGCCCGGCCTCGCGCTTGCCGCTCTGAGTGTCGATCCGCATGCCGTCGCGGACCCGAGCGAGGCAAGCCTGACGGCTGCCCACTCCGTCAATAGCGACTAGGCATTCGAAGCACACCCCCATCATGCAATAGGGCGCACGGGGTGCGCCTGAAACGACGCTGCTGCGGCAGATGAGAACGCCGGCGGAAAGCAGCGCCGCGGCGACGCTGTCGCCGGTCTGGGCGGTGATCGGCCTGCCGTCGACGAGCAGGCGCACCGTGCCGCGGTCAGGCTGAGACAGCCTTCGAAACATCGAACCTCCTGGCGGAGAAGATCTCCAGATCGGCATGAAGGCGCCCGGCCGCGATCATTGGCGCGAGCTCGAGTACGTGGTTGGCGGCAAGCGTGACGCCGCTGTGGCAGGCCGCGACGAAGGCGCCGGGATAGACCGCTGATTGATCGTAGATGGGAAACCCATCCTCGGTCATGACGCGCAAGGCGGCCCAGGTGCGCACGATATTGAGGTTGCGGAGGAGCGGAAACATCCGGATCGCGCGGTTCGCTATGGTCGCCAAGACGGCGCTTCCGACGCGGTCGTCCCAGCCCGCCTCCTCGACGCTGTCGCCGAGCAGCACACTGCCCTCGTCGGTCTGGCGTATCGTTGCAACCGGGTAGGCAATGAAGGGGCGCACAGGCTCCGTCACGACGATCTGGCCGCGTTGAGGCCGTACAGGAACGCGCAAGCCGACCATCGGACCTAATTTTGCGTTGCCGTTCCCCGCCGCGAGGACCACTTTCCCCGCATCGACCTCTCGGCCCCTGGTGACGAGCCGAAACGAGCCGCCGGCCGGCTCAATGCGGTCGACCATGTGGTTTGGCAGATACGTTGCACCGAACTGCTTCAACCCGGTGTGCAGCGCGCGCAGCAGCCGCAGCGAATTGCAGTGACCGTCAAGCGGGCAATAACTGCCGCCGACCACCTTCGGGCCGATCTGCGGCAGCATCTTCTCGAGCCCCGCGCGTTCGATGATGGTATACGGGTAATTCACCATGCGCGGCTGATTGTGAAGACGCATCAGCATGGCCGCGCGGGCGGCGAGCTCGCTCTCGGATAGGCAAAGATGGAAGCCGCCCGGGCGGTCGAAGGCGACATCGAGCCCAGTCTCCTCCTTCAAGTAACCCGCGAACCCGGCCCAGCTGTCCGAAGAGCGTCGCGTCCACGCCGCGTATTCCGGCATGCCGAGCCCTTTGCTCTGCACCCAGACCAGGGCGAAATTGCCGCGCGAGGCGCGATAGGCGACATCGCCCTCGTCGAGCACGGTGACGCGCTGACCGGCACGCGCCAGGCCCAAAGCGATCGCCGCGCCCACGAGTCCGCCGCCGATCACGGCGACGTCGCTTTCAGTGCGGCTGCTCATTCTCCTGAACTCTGTCCGCGCCCGACTAAGAGCCGCTCGAGGCCGTAGAGCCGGTCGAGCAGTAGCATCGCGACGAGAGTCGTCGTTCGCGGCGATGCGATGAACACCGTCATTGTCACCTCGTCGAAGCTGGTGATGAAGGCCAACACCCAGCCGCTCGCAACGCCAGGGAGAATGAGCGGCAGGGTGACGCGCACGAAGCCTCGCCACCATGAAGCGCCGAGCGAGATCGCCGCGTGCTCGAGCTGTGGATCCATCCCCGATGAGGCGGCAATGACGAGGCGAAGGGAAAACGGCATGACGATGATGACATGGCTCAGCACTAGGCCCAGAAAGGTGCCGCCCAGACCGATCTCGGTGAAGAATCGGAGGAACGCGATCCCAAGCACTGCCGGCGGGATCATGAGCGGAGACTGCAGAAACGTGACGAGACCTTCGCGTCCGGGGAAGCGGTAGCGCGCCACGGCAAGCGCGCAAGGCACGGTGAAGGCGATCGCGATGCTCGCCGAGAGTCCGCCAAGCCACAAGCTGGACCAGAAGGCATTGACGAATTCGGGATTGTTGCCGATCGCGCGGAACCAGCGCAGGGACAGACCCTGCGTCGGCAGCGAGAGATAGCCGAGCGGCGTGAAGGCGACGGCGCAGACAATCAGGATGGGTCCCAGGATGAAGATCACGAAGAGAGCATGAAAGACGAGCGCTGCGGGACCGTTGCGGGTCATCGGAAGACCTCGGCATAGCGCTTCTCGATGAGGCGATTGCAGCCGACAATGATGAGAATGTTGGCGACGAGAAGGAGCATGGCAATGGCGGCGCCAAGCGGCCAATTGAGAGTGTTGAGAAACTCGTCATAGGCCAGCGTCGCGGCCACCTTGAGGCGGCGACCGCCGATGATCGCAGGCGTTGCGAAGGCGCTCGCCGAAAGAGCAAAGGTGATGATCCCCCCGGAGAGAATGCCGGGAAGCGCCTGCGGCAGAACGATCCGACGCAGCACGGTCAGTGGGGACGCGCCAAGCGAGATCGCCGCATTCTCGATCTGCGGATCGAGGCGCTGCAGCGAGGCCCAGACCGAGATCATCATGAACGGCACCAGAACATGGGTGAGGGCGATGACGACGCCCGTTTCGCTGTACATGAATTGCAGCGGCTCGCGGATGACGCCGAGAGCCATCAGCCCCTGATTGACCACACCAGTCGAGCCGAACAGCAGCGCCCAGCCGAGCGTGCGCGAGACAACGGATATGAGCAGAGGGCCGAGGGCAACAAGCAGGAAGATGCCGCGCCAGGGGGACCGCATGCGATTGAGGATATAGGCTTCCGGAGCGCCGATCAGGGCGGAGAGCAGGGTAACGAGGAGCGCGATGCGAAATGTGCGGCCGAAGATCTCGTAGAAATAGCTGTCGCCGAAAATGTCGCGATAGTTGGCGAAGTTGTAAACATCCTCGATGCCCTTGTAGAGGCTGAAGCTGTGCAGCGATAGGAGCGCCGTCGCGATGAGCGGGGCGAGGAGCAACACGGCATAGAGCAGCAGGGCCGGGCCGCTCAGGAGATAGGGTGCGAGCGGCGGCCGAGAACGCTGCAGCGCTATTGCGCCGATCCTCATGGCTGGTGGGCCTCGCGACGCGAGATCCGCATATCGTCGGGGCGCCAGGCAAGCGCCACTCTCGCCCCCTCCGCGGGCATCGGCTCGCCGCTGTTCTGGCGAATGACCAGAACGAGTCCGGCCTGCGTCTCGACCTGGAAAAGCCATTGGCTGCCGAGGAACAGCCGGTTGCGCACGATGCCGGCAAGCCCGTCGCCACCAAACTCGATCTTCTCCGGCCGTATCGTGACCGTGACCGGGCCGTCGGCGATGCCGCACGGCGCCGGCCAATTCCCGTCACTGATTGACAGCCTTTCGGCGACAATGCGCCCACAGAGCAGGTTGCTCTTGCCGAGAAAGCTCGCGACGAAGGGGCTGGCCGGCCGCTCATAGGCGCAGTCGGGCCGGGCGACCTGCTCGGCGCGTCCGTTGTTCATCACGACGATGCGATCCGACATCGCCATCGCCTCGGCCTGATCATGCGTGACGAGGATCGTGGTGATGCCAACGCTGCGCTGGATCTGACGCAGCTCGACCTGCATCTCCTCGCGGAGCTTAGCGTCGAGGTTGGAGAGTGGCTCGTCGAGGAGGACAATGCCGAGGCCGCGTCTTGCCGGCTTCGTCGCGAGGAGGTCGGTGCGGTCGAGCATGATGGCGCCGGCGCTTGGCTCGACGAAACCGGCGATCATCTGCAACGTCGTCGTCTTGCCGCAGCCCGAAGGCCCGAGCAACGACAGGAACTCGCCCTTATCGATGGTGAGTGAAAGCCGATCGACGGCGGTCGTCGCGCCGTAGCGCTTCGTCAGACCGTCAAGGACGAGAAACCCCATGGCTGCTGTGACAAGACCGCCTTCAGCGCTCGATCTCGCGCGTCCAGCGCTTGTTCCACTCCTCGCGGTGCTCGTTGACCGTATCCCAGTCGATCACCTGGAGCTTGCCCATCTGCTCGGGACCGTAGGGAATGCCTTCGCGTTTCTCGGGCGGCAGCTGCACCATCTTGTTGACCGGACCGAGCCCGGCGCCGTTCGCCAGCACGGTCTGGGCATCCGGGCTGAGGAGATACTGGAGGAAGGTTTGCGCTTCGGGCTTGTCGGCCCCGCCGGCGACGGGGCAGCTCGCGACGCCGAGCGCGATACCGCCCTCCTTGGGATAAACGAAGGCGGCCGGGAAGCCAGTATCGGCCAGGGCTTTGGCGCGGCCCGATCCCCACACCGCGATCACCGCTTGGCCACTCTGGAACAGCTCGGTCATCTTGCCCGGCGAGGGCTCGTAGACGAGCACGTTGGGCCCAACCGCGTCCTTGAACGCCTTGAAGCCCGGCTCGATGTTCTTCTCGCCGCCGCCGCCGAGCTTGGCGAACTCGACGAGGGCATGCAGGCCATAGGTGTTGTTCAGCGGCGGAATGACCAGCTTCTTTTTGAATTTCGGATCCTTGAGGTCGTTCCAGGAGGTGGGGGCCGACCACTTGTTCTCGTGGAAGACCTTCTTGTTGTACATGATGCCGGTACCATTCATGCCGATCATCACGGCCTTCGGGCCATCATCCAGGATCGCGCCATCAATCTGCTGATTGCCCTTTTGCGCCTGCAGCCGCGCCAGGTTGTCCGTCGAGTTGCCCGCGACGTACTCGACGTTCACTCCGTGTTTCTGCTCGAAGGGTGGAAACACCTCCCTGCCCCATAGTAGCGATGAAGCGGGGTAATGCCCGTGGAGCCAAGGGGGCAGGTCATCGCCGTTGAGCTTGGGCCAACTGGGTCAAACCGGGAGGAGCCCGAAGGTTCATCGGAAGGCGGCAGCCTTCGCGCGGTGACACGAGCCGGATGAATCGAGAGGTTCACGTCCGGATCTGTGAGGGGCTCGGGGTGAAACTCCCCGGGCCTACTCGGCATCTGCGTCGATTTCGCGGAGTCCGCGGCTAGTCCGCTCTACCCCCAATATTCACCGTGAAAGCGGACATCGCGGATAGGCAGCTCGGTGCCATAACCTGACTGCCCCCGCGATCAGACCTTTGGGCGTGCGAGTTCACCGGGCAGCTCGGTGCCATAACCTGACTGCCCCCGCGATCAGACCTTTGGGCGTGCGAGTTCACCGGCGGGACTTCCCGGAGCCCATCTGCCCGATCCACACCTCCGCAAGTCGGTGTACAATAGCGCCGTAAGAGGCAGCACCATGGCCACTTCGGCGCAGGGCCGCATCCAACGCCGACCTGCTGCCATCCTGGCCTCCGGGATGGGGCGGCGGGAGTTGCGGCGGGAGTTCATGACGCTTATTGGCGGCGCAGCAATGTGAGATGCCGCCCCGCGGATGGGCATTTTACCCGTCGTCAGCCTGCGTCTCTCCGCCATTGCGCCGCTTCGGCGCTGCGCGCATAATCTGAGATCTATCCAGGCTCGGACATGTGTGCTGCGCCGCCCTGGCAAGAAACTTGTCCCGCAGATGGCTTTGCGCGACGCCGTCGCCGCCCCGAGGCGCCACCGGTCGTCGAGGCTTAAATTGCGGGGCGCTCAACGGAATCTTCAACTCACGTCGGAGGAGACGACCAATGCCATCGGGAGGAAACAAGTTCAGCTCGACCATCACGCGGCGCGGCTTCCTGAAGCGAGCGGGCGCCGCTGCCGGAGCCGCCGGCCTGGCGCCGGCGATCTCCGCGCCGTTCATCGCCGAC